>Ga0181343_1000065_pt1 | contig 47475 bp, 35 predicted proteins | sample Su13VDMLBSD_FD_130110 | JGI IMG/M metagenome (GOLD analysis project Ga0181343, IMG submission 130110) | Freshwater viral communities from Lake Michigan, USA - Su13.VD.MLB.S.D | ecosystem: Environmental > Aquatic > Freshwater > Lake | place: USA: Michigan | collected 2013-07-15
AGACTTATAGTTAGGGGTATATGTATCGATGCGATCTTTATCAAGAGGAGTCATTTCTGTCTCTTCTGTATCTTCTAAAGGATCTACTTTTCTATCAAAGCTAAATGCATCGGCATGTTCTAGACCTAACATGCTATCGTCATGTAATCCTGGGCGGAAATTAGTAGGATCAAAGAAATGTTCTACAGCTTCTACATAATTAAGTTGAGGTATAACATTTCCTTCCGAGTCCTTAAGCTCTCTACCCGCTTTAACTCTTCTATTACCTGCAACAAACTCTGAAGTATATAATCGATCAGGTTTATCAATGTTATCTTTAATATGTGGGTCGTTTAAATCCATACCAAGAGAAAGAAACATATTCTTTCTATTAGCGGTTTTTTCTGTTGCAGTTGCTCTATCCCAATCCTCTGCCGTTTTATTTTTGTTTTCTGCACGTGCTTTCCAGAAACGATACTCGTAAAAACTAGGATCTGTATAACCATAAAAACCTTTAGTCCCAGATTGTAGTACGACTTGATATTCTTTTTCTCCTGGTACGCCTAATACATTGTCCTCTGCTCCGTAAGAAAAAAACTTAGTCAAGAATTCTTTTTCAGAAGTATTTAGTTTATCACGGGCCCCTGCTTTAATATGCCATCCCGGATTTTTATCTAATGTACCATCTCCATCAGAATCCCATTTAGCACCGTAATACTTGGCACCCCCTTCCGTCTCTAACTTTTCAAGAATTGCTTTAGCTTTTGCTTTATCTTCATCAAGATTTCCAGTATAGTTAGTTTTACCAGATTTAGTTTCTGCAATGGGTTTGTTTGTATCGTACTCTCTAACTTTATAATACTTACCATCTTCTTCGTAGACATCTCCGGTTGCAAGTGCCTCTTCTTTTTTCTTAACTTTACTCTTATCTGCTACGGCAGGTTTCTTAGTTTTCTTTACTATATAACGTTTACCGTCTTTTACAATTATTGACTCACCTTCTTTTAAAGTAATGTCACTTCCGCCATTTCCTTTAGCATATAGATCATCAAATTTGTCTACGCGTACACCACGACCATCATGGTAATAAGGTTTACCATTAGCATCATATTGAAGAAATATTCCTGTAGATGGATCAGGTTTGTTAGGATCATAAGTGTCTCTTACTAATGGAGTAACTTGATTCATAACGTCTTGCATAGCCTGCAGGTACATGTTTGAATTATAGTTACGCATTGCTTCACGCTCCGCTCTACGTTGACGTCTTGCTTGACGACCTCCTCCCATTGCGTAATGAGGTAATGACCCACCATATCTCATCATAGGTTCTCCTTCCATCATCTCTTGACCCATTTGCTCTTGCATAGGTCCCATCATTTCTTCCTGAGGACCTTGGGGCATTTGTTGTTGTTCAGGTTGCATATCAGTAGGCATAACTGCTTCAGGTTCAATCTGATACTTTGCCAAATAAGGCATTGCAACTGTAGGGATTCCGTTAGGAAAACCTTTAATTGATTCCTGCACTAAAGCTAACTTACCTAGTTTAACTTGGAAGTTAGCAATAACTTGTTCCGCCGTACTGATTTGTAATGCATCCGAATCTGGACTTTGTAATATCTTACGGTAAGGGTTTATATCATACCTTTTTGCAATCTCTGCAGGAGTATAACCTCCCTTTTTCTCAGGCATAGCAAATTCTGCAAGCAACACCGGATCCTTGATCTTCATTGCTCGGGTATCACTATATATAAAAGATTCGGCAGGAATTGCCAATGGCACTCCTCCTTCATGGTGACGAGGACCTGTAATATTATAATGGGCAGGAAGCCCGCCCTTATTTGGTATTAACACGGTCTCACCGCCTTCCGCTTCTATATTGGCGAACTCTCTACTTACTGGACCAAGAGACTTACGTTCCTTCATTGGCTTTTTAGCCAACGAGTTAGGAATGTACGTTGGCGCCATTTGGTATGCTTTAACTAAATTCTTACTGTACATATCTGCAAAGTTATGTTATAGGTATGATAATTTACCACCACGTTTAATTATATCTTGAATCTGTGATTCAGTCAAATATACTTCATCACCTTCTTTAAGATTCTTAAGCATATCTCCATCACCACCATACTGAGCAGTAGGCATATTAAATCCTGTATTCTTTTTACCCCAAGGATTCATATCATCGGGTCTAAAGAATTGACCTGCCGGCGTATTCATTACATAGTCTCCACGAGATCCTGATGTGGTTGGTACAGCACCATAAACTTGATCCGCTCTTGTAGATCTAGCAAATTCTTGTTTTGCTGGATTACGTGCATTTGCAATCTTGTTTGCCGCAAACCTTGTTAGGGCAATCGGAAAGTCAGGATCTCTGTCTTTCTTTTGACGGCCTTGTAAAATGTCTACAAAGAAACCTTTATCGGTTCCTGTTGCTGCAGTAGGATCACTTTTGTTAGTGGAGAAATCAAGAGGTGCTATAAAACCGTCTGGAACAGGTTTATCATACGTGGTTGTCTTACCTAAGAACGTACTGCTAAAATTAGATCCCGCAGGATAGCGTGAACGTTCAACGGCCTGATCCAAAGTCGGTAATTCTAAGGGGCCAGTACTAAAATTTGGGTTAAACAGTTCTGGATGAAAGTTATAAGGATTATATCCAGGAGGAATTCCAAAATCCGCTCTTGGCAAATCTCCACCGTATGCAAAATTTGGATTAACATAATCCGCTCTTCCAAATCTGTTAGCTATTCTATTATATCTATTTTGCATACGACCTTGTTGTCTTTCCGCTCTGTTAGATAATCCAGGATTGTCTTGACCATACCACTGCTTTAAAGCATAATCTTTTTGATAAGACTGATCCAGTTTATTACCAATTTCATTCAATCGACTGGTTGCTCTATCATTTCTAAAATCAGAATTATAGTTTTTATCTTGATAACCCATAGGATTAAACCTAGTGTTTAATACCTGAGATTCTAGGTGATCTACATGACCTGGGAAAAATTTTGGACCTTTTTCAGTATCCCAACGAGAACCTCCATTGTTATTTCCACCACCGCCACCATTTCCACCATTCGGATTATTAGGATCTACATTGTTTCCTCCGCCTCCAGTGTTTGTACCGGGTCCAGTAACTGGTTGACCATAACCATTAAAGTATAATCTAACTCCGGCGTTTCTATTACCAGGTAGTAATGCTCTACGTGTTAAAGTCTGTGCACCAGTTATCTTAGCATTTTTAAGTGCTTCACCGGTTAACTGATCCATTGTTGCATTAGACCAATCTACCATATAATTTCTATGATAAGGAGATTGGAAGTAGCTAGGTCTATAATTATAACCTCCGCGGTTTACAGCATACGGGTCATTATACATTGGAGTATTTGAGTTTGAATTCAATACTGCTTTAGAATATAACTGACCATCCTTGCCTCTAACATATGTATCACCGTTGATTACAACAGTTGTCCATTCATTTTCAGGTTCTTTGTTAACCTCATCACCATCTACATATTTCTTTAATGCAAGACCGTACTTTGCAGAAGCCTCACCTTGTGGCATGTTAGCATAACGATTATAATCTATATGTCTATTAAGACCTTGCATAAAGTCTTGATTAGCCATTTGATTATTCTTTATCGTAGACTCATAAGCATTTTTATATGCTGTTGTCTTACCTGGATTAAACATGTTTGCACCTGAGTATCCATACTGCGCTTGTTCCTGAACTGATTCATTTTCAATCATTTGAGGTAATGCTTTGTATGCTCTAGATCTAACTTTATCTAAAAAAGTGTTTACCCTATCGGAATAAAAATTACCGCCACCTTGATTAGGAGGCGTACCGCCTTCTTGAAGCATTGGGTAGTTACCCCCATAATAATGTTGCATATCTTGTTTTGTTTTTGACATAATACCGTTAAGTCCGTTACCGGATTGCATTTTAGGTAACATACCTTGAGATGCCATCTGTCCTGCTTGTTGCGGAACATCACCTCCTTCTTGTAGCATGAAATGATTAGTTGGTCCCAAGTTTAATTTTTGTGCTTGAGGAAACTCTTCAATATAACTACCACCTACTTTGTAAGCGTTATTACTATTATGATATGTAGGTGTAAAGAACTGTGCCTCAGTCTGCGCCTGTGGATAAACAGGTACTCCCGCTAATGATCCGCCTAATTGTGCGGTATTCATTTCCTCACATGGTACACATACATCCTGCATCACAGGTTTACCATCTACAAAGTCTATTACTTTTTTCTTTTGACAGGGGCACCAGTTATCGTAATTACCTTTAATAATTTGTTCTGGACTAACCTGCATAGGATCTATATTTTCTTTATAGAATTGTTCCAACATTCCTGGATTATGCGGATCATATTCCGGTACCATTTTTCCAGGATTTTGCTGTTTGTAAATTCTTTCTTTTATATCACGTCGATCATAAAATTGTTGTTCACTATCAGGATTAGGATCATCCGTATTAAATAAATTATTATAGTTTTCTTTTGATGGCTCATCCCAAGGTTTATCGGGACTATAGAAATCTTGTTCTTGGTATTCAGGATTGTAATCATCTGAACCCTCCTCTAACCTCCGATATTTATCTCTTATTTGTTTATACTCATCAGACTTCATGAATTCCTCATACTCAGGCGTCCAATGTTCAAGACCGTCTTCACCTTTAATGGTTTTTGTACCCTTAAAATTATCATTTATCCAATCGATTCTTTTTTGTCTTACAAATTCATCATGAGCCTGACGATTTCTTCTATAGTTTAACTCATCATGATACTGATAATAGGGTCCTTGTTGATCAAGGAATTGTTCTTTACTTGGAACCGTTTCATTAAACGGCATACATTTTCCTAGATGATCGTTCCAGTAGTAACCATCTGGACATGGATCATCTTCCATAGCCATTCCTGCTGCCGCCTTCGGCATTGATTTACCTTTCTTTTTAGTAAACTTGTGCAACGCTGTTTCACCACCAAAAGCGTAATAACTTGGTGGCGCAGGTACTCCGTATTGAAAGAAATTATCTGCTGTTGCAATTTGAGGGAATGCCTCGGTTAACTTTTTCTTTTTCATATTCTTGCTAAGGTAAGCATTATTATATATAAGATACTGATTTTTACTTGGTTTTCCAATTCTTAGGTAGGGTGTTTATCTTTACTCTTTTAACCGATCCTCCTCGTTTCTTTCTTTCTACATAACGCATTCTCTGTAAATCAGGATCATACACTAAGTTCTGATTTTTACCGCCCCAATTACGATCGTTACTTAACATGAAATCTTTATACTCCATCCAACCTGTGTCTCCAGGATGAGATTCTCCTGGTATATGGGACTTTAACCAAACACCTGTATTAGGGTTAGTACTAAAGCCATGATACATATTATCATAGGGATCAGGTTGCCAGTGTGGATTCATTTCTAAAGCTTGATCAAAGTTTTCTGGTTTACCTAATGCATCCCACATACCATAGTGGTCATACTGTCTTGGGTTACCATATTGCCACTCGGCATCGGGTCTTCTATTTTCAGGAGCTGTCTCGCTATACTGTAAAAATTTTTGGTAATCTTTAGGTAATCCTTCTTGAGCCTTAGGTAACTCTCCACCTTCTCTCCAAGTCTTTATTGTTTTAAAAGTTTTAGGATCAACTAAGTAGTTAATTTTAATATCAAAAGGTTTTCCTCCTAATATTTTACCCATCTCCAAATTACGTAAACTTTTTACGTAATGCTGTTCCTGCATTGCTCTTGTAAAATCATCATCGATGACGTTAGCATTCCCCCTTTTTCCAAATGGATGCAAGTCCCAGGTATCATTAGCTTGGAAATGTAAATAGCCTTCTGGTGTTTTAGTAACCTTGTAATGGTGTCCTCCCATAACTGCATTCTCATCATAGTCAAATACTATATCATCAAATCCTTCTACATTAGACTTACCTGTTTTACGCGTCTGTTCCCAAGGTTTTGTCATACCGCGTTCATCTAGAAATCTATTAAGTTTATAAGTTGTTGTACTAGGATCACCATGCATCACTTTATTAAAATTTCTAGTTAGTTCAACTAAGTCGTCTTTAAAATAAACACCAACATTACTATTTTTAATTTTAGCGGCTAGTATATCATTATACAATGATGCAAACTTAAGAGGACTTACAGGTGCATGAAATGTAAACTGACCCTCATAATTGGGTTGGAATATTCCATACTTTTCTTTAGTGCCTAAATACTTTGCCCAAGCATCTAATCTGTTTCTACCTAATTGCCCTATATCAAAATTAGCTGGATCAGCGGTATTAGGAACTAACATGCTACCTATACGTTCCGGTCTACCACTCGGATTTGTAATATTTTTATAGAAGGTTTCGGGAGCCATTACTATTTTTTGTCCCATACCGTAGCCCACAGGATCTACAGCATTGTAAATAAACTTTTGCTTTATAGGTTTCATTGCTTGCCCGGCACTTCTGATACCACTAGCTAAAGGTCCTGATGCTACTCTAGCTGCAGGAATTACAGCAGTTAAATCTAAATAATTTGCAATTGCTCTATCTCTTGTATCAGGATCAAATAAACCAAGTGTGTTTACAAGTGCATACTCTAATGGGTCATCTACAATTTGCTCACCTTGTCTATACGCAGCATTTCCTATAAATCCAGGTAAACCTGCTACCATATCTACTACAGAAGTCATAGGTGATCCTACACCGTATCCTTCATAGGCGTCGTGCATTCCTAGGTAACCGCTTGGAATATCGTAACCTCTATTAACTGCGGCTATAGTTTCCATAGGTTGACTTATTGCAGTCCAAGCACGTCTTGCAAATTTCTCTGTATCACTTCTTCTATCCGCAGTAAGTGTATCTCTACGCTTCATTGCTTCAGGTAAAGCATCGTAAGCCGCTTGTGCATCCGCTTCTGCTTTTAACTCTTGCAAGTTTTCCGGTATAGCTTGTGTAGTATTTCTATTAGTGGACTCTGCTACGGCAGATCCTGATATTAAATCCTGATTCATCTTTTTTAAATCAGATTTTAAAGAAGATGATGAAGTAGTAGTTTTTGATTTTGTTTTAGGAGGTGCTGTAGGATACCCAGGTATTCCCGCCATTACTTGTTGACCCCAGGTTTGCGTTTGCGGTTGAGCTCGAGTTATATAATTACCTTTTACTTGAGCCCTAGGATCACCTGTACTCTGTGCTTTAGGTAAAGGACCTCCCCTTTGAAGTTTATGAATTTGACCACCTTTCTTCTTTTCCTGAGTAGCATTTATTATTACGGGTACAGTAGCGCCTAATCCTATTACATTCAAAGACTTAATTAATTTCTTCATGTCTATCTGACTAGCCGCATTTTGTGTAAGGTACGGGTGATCAGTTGAAGCTAGTTTTTGTAAAGCATTTTGTATTTCAGGAATATCGTTATTAGTATAAACTCTTGACCCGTCAAAGTCATTAAGAAGAGTTCTTAATTCATTTTGAACAGCAAATGATTCTTCTGCTGCTTGGTTAAGGCCGCTAGCAGGACCTGTTGACCATTGGGCATCATCTACCATTGGTTTCCAAGCGTCTGTAGCAATATCTCTTTCTGCTTGAGTAGATTTTAATCTTAGTGATCTACTATGTGTAGTCTCATGTGAAGTATCTAATAGTATACTTTTACTAGGTTCTCCAGTTTTTTCAGCTACTCTATTTATTCCTACGATGTCATTAGTATCACCAAAACTTTGCGCACCAAACCTACCAGATGGACCGTTTGGAGCATGACCTTCAATGAACCATTCATTAAATGTTGCAGGATTGGTAGGATCTTGTGTATGGTAATCATTGTATATTTTTGCTAATCTTGAATCATCCATGAACATAGCTTCTTGATTAGTTACATCAAATTTTTGTCCTGGCCTAAATCTTTGTAACTTTAATTTATTAAATGCGGATTCAGAAAATGCTTTAGCTCTAGCGTTAGCTAAATCTAATTCTGCTTGTGGTCCTAGTTGCATAGGTACTGATTCAGCAGTTCTCTTACCAAATAATTGAGGCCATTTATCTAGGGTAATGTTACCTGATTTACCAGCAACACCACTGGCTTCACTAGATGCTTCAGCTGTTGTACCAAGATTAATATCACTAAAATCAGTTACAAGTGTAGACGTATTTGCAGATCCTGGATATACTGGTAAAGGTGTATTTCCAGGAGATCCAATTTTTACTGGTTTGTATCCTTGTAACCAATTCTCTTTAAGTATTTGAACTCCTGGTTCATTTATACCTACATGATTATCACGGGTTACTCTAAACACATCATCTTCAAATCTTGCTTGTAATTTTGGATTACTAAGCGGTACTTTAGCAACATATTGAGGACCTTTTCCTGAAGCTTGCATAGCACCATATCTTTCAAATGGAGCACCTACATTATAAAAAGTTGCTTGATAATTTCTAGTAGGATTTGGTCTAAATACACCTGAGTGTACTGCATCAGCATAACCTCCTGCTTCATTACCAATCATTCTATATGCGGCGCCAGCATCAGGTTTAAATGCCCAAGGATTAATCTTATATGCATTTCTTAATGGCGTTTGTGTAGTAAGAAATTCTCCTGCCGCATTCATTGCAGGTTTTGCAATCTCATATCCTGCTTTTAATACAGGAGCTGCAAAAGGTGCTAGTTCTAAAGCAGTAATTAAATTACTACCAAAAGCATTTGCATAATCAATTGGATTACCTGTAGCATTAGCATGTATCCAAGGTTTGGCAACTTCTCCCGTTCTTATAGCATTTGCGCCATGTACCCCAAATCCATATGTTAAAGCATTACCTGCATTAAGCCAAGGAATAGCTTTTGGAGCTGCACTTAATAGTTGTCTTGTACCAGCTGCCGTAGCTTGAATAAGCGGTGATGATGACGCTGCACCATATACCAATTCTCCAAGTCCTGCTAGTCCCGCTTCTCCAAGAGCAATAGGAGCCATTAATAAACTTTCAAAAATAGGAACACTTGGTAAACCCGCCGGATCATTAATAGGAGCAGGTCTAAAATTCTTTCTATCTCTATCGGCTTTTTCTTTATCTGCTTTTTGTTTATCAGCAGCACGTCTAGCGTCTATCTTATCTACAATAGACTGTAGCTCAGGACTAATTTTTTTCTCCTCTATCTTTTCAAATTCAGGTATCTGATCTGCAGGTATTCCTTTAGCAATTCTTAGTTGACGTACTACATCAGGAACTCTTACATATCCGCTTGGTACAGCATACTTGTCTTGAAGATCTTGTATCTCTTGTGCTTTTACTCTAGGAGGACCGTATTGAGCCTTAGGTAAGTTATGTATCTTAACTCTTTTTAGACCTGGTACGGAGATGTCCCCGCCCTTAGGTAATTGACCTCCATTTCTAAAGTTTATGACGCCTCCTAGTTTCTTACTTGTTTTACGTTTAAGAACAAGATTAAATCCAGGATTACCCGGGTTACCTACGTCACCTGATGTATAGTCTTTAAAGTCATTCTCATCTAGTTTTTCATCACCTTTATCTATGTAATGACTATAACGACCGTTGTCTAATAGTATAGATCTTAAATCAGGGTCAGCTGCAATAAGGTTATTAATTGTGTTTGCTACTTCTTCAGAATCTCCGGTATTGTATACAAAATGTGCGGCTTTTGTAGTAGGCGAGTAGAGTAATATTTTACCACCGGTGCCGGCATTGTTATAAATAATATTATTATCTCTATCAACGAAACGTAGATGTCCATCTACCGATCCTGCTTTTCCAATAGGTTTCCACGCATTACTATGTGGTCGCATGGGTACAATTTTAGTATCAGGAGCAAACTCATTTAAAGGACCTGCTTTAATTTTTCCGTTTTCTACTCCCCAAAATCCTGGAGCACTTTCGGCAGTAACTGAGCCATAGTCACTACTTGGATCACCTAATTGAACAGTTGGATTATTTTTAAACCATTCTGGTGTGTTTACCGTATTGGGGTTTTGAAAAATAAATTCGCCACCAAGTATCACATTGCCGTCTGCACTATTATCATTTACTCTTGCTGTACTAAGTGTATTTCCTTCATCATTTAAACTAATAGCAACATGTTTTTTCAAAAGATTATCTGAACCTAGACCTAATTTATGATAAAGGGCGGGTGCATATTTTTGAATAACTGGATTAACATAATCGTCTGCTTCTAAAGCTAATCCTGTTAAACCCCCTAGTCCTATTAATGTATTGACAATAGCACCTGGTAATTTATCAGCAATTTCCCTTGGTTGAGCGCTATTAAATATATCTATAAGTACATTATCTTTTTTTGAATCGCTACCTAATATATAATCTATATGACTATCTAATTCGACCTTTGTCCACTTTTTCGGTTTTACTACTGAATTTAAACTACCTTTTCCTCCTAGGTTTGTTTTCATTCTATCAAACTGGAGTCCTTCAAATTTTACAGGAGAAGGTTTTGGGGCTTTTGCATCAAACACATTTTTGTAATGTGTTTTAAGCATATCCTCTGTAAGTTTTGTTCCTGTTTCAATATCTGTTCTACCTAGTAAGTTATTCCAGTACTTGGGCTCCTTTGCGGTAAGACTTGGTCCATAAATATCTCTATAGTTAAGTCTTACTACTGATTTTCCATTTTTTGGATTTTTAACATAAGCCTTTGCGGGAAATGGTGTAAATAATTCTGGTTTCTTTTTCGATGCAATATTAAGTAGATCTGTATCGGTAAACTTAGCAATATCGTCTGTACCTAAACCTGATTTAAGTAGATTATTTTCAACGGCTCTTGAAAAATTATGCCCAACAGAATTTGCATCAATTAAATTACTATGCAAATAACGTGGCGCACGAAGAGTTCTACTTGTATCCCCCAGTATATTAAGTCCCTTTTTTATTAAACCTGATCCACCTATTAATCCAATTGGGTCCATCATCATATCTGCAGCTTCCGAAAAAGCTTTAGCCGTTGTAGGATCTGTATAACTATAAAGTAAAGGACCGGATTCATACGATGGTACATCTGTCGCTTGACTAAAGTTAAGTCCGCTTTTAAGGAGGTTTCCACCAAAGTCAGTTATCCCTCCTAAAGTACTCAATAAATCTAAATTTTTATTATGAGCAAGATTTCCCGTTAAAGCATGTGCTTTTTCACCAATTGTTCCAGGACCTTCAGCATTATCGTTCCCGGCCATCCATGATAATGTATTTGCAGTACCTTGAATCATAGCATCAACAGGTGTAGGTTCTGCTAGATAACCCCAATAAGGACTAGCCTTTATGGAATTCATTGCTGCTAATAATTTCCTAGCTTCATCGTTAGTTATAGTAGTCTTAGTGCCCCTAGCATTGTCATTAGTGCTGAGTGTTATATCTCCTCCTTTCCAAGGCGACACGACTATTGCTTCTAAAAGTTTAGGATCCATATTCATGAGAGACCTAAACTCTTCCGTATTAACAACATTTTCCGGAGAATGACCAGGACTATCAGTAGGCCCTATGATTCCTATAATATCTCTAACATCATCGATAGCTTTTTCGGCTACTCTGTCTGATGCATAAGCATTTGCTCTTCTTGTAACATTAGGGTGTAGATTTTCCGTAGTGGTTCCAAACGCCTTAGCAAGAGGTTGATTAAGTTCACCTTGAATATATTTATCTCTAGCTTTAGCATTTAGAATATCATATTGTTCTTCCGGCGAGTCCCCGTATACATATTCTGGAATTATGTTGGTAAGATTCCTTGCAGAAAAAGGACTACCATAGGTAGCCGTTCTATTCATGTAGCTGTTATCAGTTATATACTTTTCAAGTATCTGTTGCTGTGTATTCGGATTATTTTGTTTTTGAAAAATAGAATTTAAATAGTCATCAGTACTTATATTTCCCAATGATTCACTAAACTTTTTAAAATCCATTTTTCTTTTGAAAAGCGCCTCATAACTTGGATCCGTAGTATCAGTTATATTAGGAGGTAATTGTATACTTGGTGTACTAAATTGAACTTGGTAAACAAAATTATCAAAGGCGATTTTATCTAAATCACCATAGTTAACACCTGGATTTTTAATATTATTAATTTCTTTATTTAGTCCTTCAAAAACTGATCTATGTCCAGGGTATATGAAATTCCCTTCTGAATCTCGTTTAAGATTGTAGTGATTACCTCTGTTAAGATCATGCATATGCATATCCAACATAAGGGATGTTGTATTAAAGGGACTTGATCCTGAATAACTATCGGTGGGACCTGCTACGTAATATTCACCTGTACCCTGATTATACATAAATGGGGAACCTGGAAGTTTTGATAATATATTTAAATCTTCTAAAGTTAATTCATCAAATCCAGGAATAGTTTTAGGTACAATAGACTCTCTCTTACTTTGAGCAGACTCTCTACCTTTTTGTACATACTGGTCATAGCCAAGGCCTAGTTCCTTAGCTTTTTTATATGATGCGTATATTTGCGCGTTGTTCGCAAAGTTTCCTGTAATACCTACGGCATCATCTCTTAATTTCGCCCATTGGTTTGCTTCTTCCGGTGTCATCTCTGGTAGCGGTTCCCAAGGCTCACTTGTACCCGCTGTCCATATGACTTCTTCTTTAGGTTTGTCTTTAGGTTTTTCTTTAGGCTTATCTTTTTCACCTCCATTTTCAGCCTTAGGTAAGGGACCTCCATATTTAAACGACATAGCTGGAGTATTTGCCTCCTTTGCTCTTCTCTTTTCTATATTTTTCTGCTGTTTTCTAAACTTTTCAACTTCGCTATTAGCATCCTTTACATCGCTGTATATTTTTATATCAGGATTATAATTTACATTAGCAGTACCACCAGTTGGACTATGAAATTGTTTTTGTTGTTCATCATCAAGCCAATCTTTAACTTGAGTAGCGCCTAAATTCTTCTCAGTAAATGTACCGTCTTCATTTCTTTTTTTATAATGCAGATACGCTACTCCTGGGTTTCCGCTATAATGCAAAGTATAATTTTCATTAGACTCTTGCGCTTTTGGGGGTTCATTGTATACATACTTTTTACCTAGGTAGCTTTCAGGGGGTCCGAATCTTGGTAGATAAGTTGCTCTTTGTGTTTGAGTACCATCTTCAAAATCTTCAGGTAAATAGCCGGTAACCCCTGCATTTGGCGACCACCCATAAGGTGAAACATTAGTTCTTTTACCGCTATCATCACCATTATCATCCCATATAATATACTGTCCTTGTTTAAGTGTAGTAGGGTGAGCATAGTTTGGATCCTCATTTTGTTCTATACCTGTATCACCAAAATTTAGATACTGATTAGTACCATCATCTTCATATGTATTTGTAACATACTGAGGATTCAATCTTTTAGTTGCTATTACTTTATCTATTTCTTCATCTGAATATCCAGGGTAAATATTTCTAAGCGCTTCTCTATTTACATTATCTTCAATAGCAGGTGTAGTAGGTTTTAGATATCTTGGATTATTAGATGCTCCATTATGTGAATAGTAAGTGCTTATATATGGTTGCTTCCAATCTACCATAGCATCATAACCAATTGGGGTATATTTATCTATTATTTGTTGCATTGCCGCACTATGATCTGTATCGCGATACATTGATGGCTTTAATGCTTGGTTTGCTGCTATAAAATTATCTAACTCAGCTTGAGTATTAAATGTATATCTATTTGCTTTTGAACCATAATAACCAAGTTCATCCGTATTAAAATTAAGAGCGCCAGGATTGTTGCTATTAAATATACCTTGATATGCATCATAATTATAAGGGAGGTTAGTATATTTATTATAGACTTCTGAATATTCAGATGGAGCAAATGTTGTATAAAGTCCATCTTTAACACCATAATATCCAGGAAAAGAAAGCTCACTTCTTCTATCAAAGTCCTGTATGTTACTCCAGTTGTAAAGATTTTGTAGATATAAATACTCTTGGTAAGCAGGATCATTAGGATCTGTTACATATACCGTTTCATACTCTGGAGGACCGCCTATTGGTGGTATTTCCGATCCTCCCTGTGCCTTAGGTAAACCGTGTATCTTAACTTTTCTAGTTCCACCGTTTTTATATCTAGATAGTAGTTGTTGGTATGTTTTATCATCTGGTGCCGGTATTCTTTTTTCAAAAGTAGGTCTACCGTTTGATGTAAGTTTTTGCCAGTCATCTAATGCTCTTTGTTCATTAGTTAATTCTGTAGGCCAAGATACCCCTGTACTTTTACCGGAGCCCCTGTCAAAACCTCTATCCATCATATTCCGATTAGGCATAGGTATTTCATATACTGAATTACCAGGGAACTGATATTCTGCTCCAGGCATCATCATCTGTTGATTACCCAAGTCGTCAATACCAAAGACTGGATAAGGTACGCCCTGCATTGTTATGCGTCCGTTTACATTAGGAATAATAGTTTCCTGACCTGGATATTTCCATTGCCCTTCTTTGGACACAATAGGTTTTTTCTTAGTCATTAACGAGGAGAATTAAGAAGTTTATTATTAGTTACTTTAAGAAGCATTTTCACATTGTCTGACACAGATCTTGTTAACAATACATGGTTAGCGTAATGTCTAAATTTCTTTCTTTGGAAAGGAGACTTATTTAGGTCTATGTTATTTGTGTTTAGATTACGAATATAACCATTAAGTTCTGTATCCCAAATCGGTTGTTGTACTAATACACCACCCACTTGGAATTCACCGCGATCTCTTGTTACATCCCAGAACTGATTAAATCTATACTTCTGTTCTTCTTTAGAAAACAGGATATTAATAATAGATGTTAATGTATCTATCTGAGGATAGTTAACAATCATCGGTGCATTATTTTTAGGACTTAAGTTTAGTCTTAGATTACCCGATACCTGCTCGTTATTATAAACGACAGCATTATCAAAGTTAAAATCTAATACCTCATACTTATCTATTCCAAACTGATCGTATACATAACATTCTAGCGCGTATTCAATACTTCTTGTAGTAGTTACTGCTTGACCTGTTTGTGATACGTAGTCAATTTCAAATGGATAGTTTACGCCATAGAAGTTACAGAACTTGTTCGTAGTGTTTACACTGTGTACCCAAATCCCACCTTTTCTATCTGGGCCAGTATACGTAGTCATAAATCCTTTAATAGCGGATATACCTATTTCAGGTTTCCAGTCGTGGAATGATAACCATACTTTTAATTTAGGGTCAAAACTAATTGTCCAAGACAAGTCTTCAAAGTATATAGGATCTCCTAAAGTAATAGGAGCACTTCTTAATGAGAAAGTGCGATCATCTATAGTTGTTACTTGACCCACGTACTGGTCTCTTAGTCTGTAATCTCTCTTGGAGAAGTACACTATCTGATTTTCATTATCAAATGTTGCTTGGCATCCTATACCTACTACTGGATTATCTACAACTAAGTATCCGGGAAATTGCTCTAGTAAGAAAAACTTAAGGTATTTATTAAACCACCACTTCATTCCTAAATCAGATATAGGTTGCATACCTTCATTTACGGTGAATATTTTACCTTGGGTAGTACTCATCCAGTATACACCGGCAGGAGTATTAATTACAGAGAGTCTATCCTGACAAGATCCATGTTGAAACTCAGGGTCTGCATTACTTAATGTTTGTAACGGTTGACTAAATAATCCACCATCTCCAATAGTAATTTTTGTACCGGATGTTGTTTGAAGAGTATCTACGGCATTAAACATCAAAGGAGATGCTTTTTCTTGTAGGACAAGTGCTCCATTTCTATTAATAGATTTGAATGCCGTTACTCTGCTATCAAAGTCATAGTAGTTGTTTACCAAGAATATTCTCCAGTAATCTTTACTGTCCTCTGATGAAAGAGCTAAAGAATAGATTACTCGATATGGATAATATGTATAACAGCTTTCTGCTACATAAGGGTCGTAGGCTCTAGTTTGAGAAGACCCCCAAGAGATAAAACTGTTAAATACTTTTGATACCCCTAACGATATATCGTACTTGTAATAATTACCGGACTTAATAATAGGGGTATTAAATAATGCTTTAAGATCTGTAAAACTATAAGGATCATAGAAACGTTCTACAGGATTATCTCCCCAGTCTCTCTGGTCTACGTTGTATTCAGATTCTACAAAGAAGTCTCTTACTCCCGATTGGAATAAGTACATGTAACCGTTTTGAGCACTTAGTCTTAAACTAGCAAACCCGTTTCCAAATTCAGGTAAATTAGTATATGGATTACTTGGAGCATAGTCAGGTTGGTCAAGGTTATATTTTGCAAAAGGTAATCCATTTGCAAATCCTGATCCAGGCAATGTTCCACCAGATCCCGGGTCATTATCAAGACCTCCCCCAAATAAGTTATCTGTGAAATTTCTAACAAATTCGCTTGTCTCAAACTTGGTAAAATCCGCAAAGAATCTAGGATAGTTTACCATATAACGTAACTTGTAATCTATTTCAAATCCCGTTGGTACGTCATATAACCAGTCATAGAAATAGAAGAAGGTATTTTTTTCTGTATACCTCCCTATATAAACATCTCCACCAAATACACTCGTTGTTCTAAATCTACGAGTAACATCTGTAGAAAGCAGAGGTTCTCCTTGTTTAACTTCAAATATGCAACCTGTTGTAATTTGTTTTGGTGATTCTATTTGACCGTACTGATTATCGTACGCTACTTTAATTCCTGCATAGAATGCGGAGGTTGTAGATAAAAATTTACCTGATGCAGGGTTACTCCAAGATATACCTCTATTACGTAAGTAAGCGTTAGTATTTGTACCGTTACTAATTACATTACCAATTGTTTGAACAGAGTAATCAGGTACAGTTGGGGAGTCATAACCTACACTTAAAGGCGTGTCTAATTGTAAAACAACGCATTTTGACCTAAATAAATTATTTACCTTAGTATTACCAATATACTGGAACTGGTTGTCTAAGTATAAAGATTCTTTAACTGCTCTACGTGTATTATTTCTAATTGCATTACCTTGTCTATAATATGCTAAGTCCAAATGGGATATAGATCTATAAACATATTCTTTAAATGGAATAATTGCCTGTAGTAATTCCAATGTTGCATCAGTTCCCTGTGCCCAATAGTAACCAAATGTTATAATACCACTTAATGCTTTTAGATATCTTGGCATATAACGATTATCAGAAAATTCTACCGATGTATCGTATGCTGATCCAATGCCACCTCGCCCAACTCCAGCAGGTGGTGCAGAACTAGGTTTAATTATGGATAAGTTATTAGTATTATAGAACTGCGAAAGAGTGCCAAGAGCGGCATCCGTGCCTAATGTGGTAATACCCAATGAGTTAACAATACTTTGAACACCTAATACAAATGCACTTTGTTCTAGAGTACCATTATCACCCATACCCCTAGATCCAAATGTACCCGAAGGATTACCTGTTATTCGTCCTCTAATACCGGGATTAAATGGTCTTGGTCCTACAACAGTCCTGGTATCACGACCTCTAACCGATCTTGCTGCCATTGCTATACCCACCATTGCCGCAATTAAAAGTGCATTATTGGATAGGAGTTTTTCTTTAGGATGCCCAGGCACTGGTTCAAATTTACCATCCATGTTAAATGGATTACCTCTTTCACCATAAATTTTAATCTCAGAAGGATTTAAAAAAGGACTATCAAAAGTTGTGTCAGGTGAGTGGAAAGTAAAAAAACTTTTACTTATATTATTATTAAAACCTGCAGGATCATTTATTGTACCAGGACCCTCATTAAAAGTTACAATACTACCACCAATAGGTATTGCACCTATTGCTGTATCACTTATACGTGTTATTGTAGGATCAGCACCTAGGTAATTACCAACATAGTTAGGGTAATAAATAGATTCATTAACTGCATTATTTAATGGTTCTGATTTATAAGAACGCATGTTATTAATAATACCCTTTGCTAATACAGTACGGTTCCCCTGACGGGAACTTCTTAATACTTCGTATCCTACAATCCCAGGAATAACATTACCATAGTTATCAACAGGTACTCGAATATTATGAAACTCTACACCTAATACTCTAATAGCCATTGGTTTAGAGGGTTGAAATATTCCACTTGCATCCTGATATTCATTTATACATCTTACGTGAGAAAAGTTATCATTAGGATACAAGGATGCTCCAGTTGCATCTGCTCCAGAACCATTTGCATATAAAGCATCTGCTGGCATTTTATGATGACGGATATGTTTACCGCATAAATCGTAGTCACTTGCTTGTGAATAGTTATACGGTAAAGTATCTACTTGAGACCAAGGGTGAGCACTTGAATCCCATACTTCGGGTTTATTTGCGGGATACCACTCTGTTGATTGCCAGTAACCCATTTTACCACGAGCTATAACTTGACCAGTTGCGGCTGCATAATAATCAGGGGGTGTAGGAGCATAAGGATCTACAAATGCAGTATTTATTACTTGCCACTTTTGTTCATTTGGGTAAATTGAATCTCCAGATCCACTGTTACCATATGGATCTAATTCCCAGTCAAATGGCGGACGACCTGGAATGTGATATGAACTAGATCTTTCTCCGGTATTATATACCCAACGAATCCAGAATGCATATTGTTCATCGCGCATGTAACCATTTACATTACCACCTTTCTCATAGTAATCTGGCGGTTGTTCTACCATTACCCAATCTACAGAGATTTGGTTTGCCAATGGTTGATAGTTAAAATCAAATCGTGCAGTTGGTGCAGTACGAATAAGATATCCATTTACAGCATACATTCCCTCTGACTTTTCGTAAGCAGGCGTGCGTAATGGAATATACTGAATTGGAACACTTTCTAATTCGGGGTTTATATTATCAATAGATACAGCGTTTGTTTGTGTGCTATAATAACCAATTACTCTAGCAACTGTTTGTTGGTTAATTGTAGATACTACAACTAACTGGAACTCATCAAATGTATTTTTATCTAGATTAGTAAAATTAATATCCAATGATCCTGCTACACCCCTATGATCAAATAGCGGTTGTATTTCAGATGGATTAAAATAATCTGTAACACGTTGTTGATTATCTGAATATGCTACTACGGCATAATAGGAACCGTTTGGTAATTGACCACCACTTAAACCTTTTTGAATTGTAACGCAAGGTATACGCATTAACTTAGCAAGTCGTATCTTCTCACAATCTAACTCTAACGGTAACTGAGGATCACATACATAACATCCTAAACTTCCATCTAAAGGATTAGGAGTGTTCTCATTAAAGGTAGGTGTTTTACACACATAAGGTACTCCAGGCCAAGGTTCATTATTGTAAATATTAGGATAGCTAGTAAGTTCTACTTCTCCAATATTCATTTTGCGACTTGGGTTTAACGCGTCGTCCCAGTATAAATCATATGTGCAATCTGCTCCGGCTTTTGATTGACCGATTACTAAGTATTGCCTATTAAAAGCTAGACACGTGTCGTTAACTATAGGTGTATAAGTGCAAGAGGGTTGATGAAATAATCCTATTTCAGAATTAACATCATCGGTAGAATAGATTGCAAAGTAATCTTGGAAAATAGGAATAGATCCAATAATAGTATAAGGTGCTTTTGCACACTCAAAGTTTGCAGGTTCATTACCCACTACGCCGAGGTCTCCCGTAATAGAGTTATTAATTAAGTTTCGTGCATGATACCAGGCCCCTTCAGGCATAAAGGTAGGATCATAATCTTTTATTAACCCTTTATTAAACAGATTGCTAGTAGCCTCTGAAGTTTGTTGGGTGCCTAAATCTTTATCGGATTGTTCTGCCATGATTAAACAGCGTTATTTACTCTTAGGTTATTCATAGGATAAGGATATGACTTAAACATGTCATAGTACTTACCATACATTGCTTTACGGTTCATTGTCCATACTTTCTCCATCTCAGAGAAGTTAGGAGTATTAACAAAACTTATGGCATTATTTCGTGCCGCGCGATACTCCCCTTGAATAAGTTGTAGCTGTGCGCCAACATTTACTCCGTCCATAATTAAGTTCTCCAGAATACGCTTCTTTAATCCGTATTCGTAATACTCGTTAAGGTAAGGATGATCGGGTACCATTAAGTCACCTTCGTCATTCTCTAATGTACCTTGGTAGTTAATATATATTTTAGCATCGTCATTGGAATTAGAGCCACTATGATTAGTATTACTATTAGTGTGTCCGTTAAAATAAATCCAACCATCTTTAATATATGCCTCGTCTCTAGCCATTGAATTAAGGTTAGGACAATCGCAATCTATATACTGAGAGTTTCTAAATCTAATTGGGGCAAACGTTTTATAAGTACGCTGCTGCGTATTAACTATTTGTATTAACTCATAGCTTTGACCACACTGGGTTAAACATACAGGTTGTTGAGGAAGAGATACGTTAGAACAATAATTCTGTTCTACCCAAGGTCTCCATTTTGGTGTAACTTCTTGAACGTTAGTACCTTGCGGCATAGCCTGAGTCACTGTGTATTCGCCGCACATTAATGCAAAGTTCATTACATAAAAATCAGAAGGCAGGCGAGTTCTACCCTTTTCTACAGTGAGCACGCGTTCCTTAGTCATGTATATACGTAGACCTAAATCATAGTTTATACGTGTAGCAACTTTGATCAATTGAGATGGGTCAATAGTACCATCAGTAGTTAGACTTTTTAGGTCAACCTTAACATCGTCAAGTAATGACTCAAAGGTTCTATATTTAAGAGTATAATTATAGTTCATGATCTAAGTGGAGATTGTTTATCTGAAATAAATGTATCTTGAGGAACTTGCAATGACTTATAGAAGTCAGCAACTACCTGTTGTTCAATTTCTGCAAATAGTTCTGGCGGAATACCTAACAATTGATCCTGACGTTGTTTGCAAGGATCGTCACATACAAACCCATTAATGTCTGCATCATAAATACCTTCTACTGATACAGCGTCCCATTCTACATTTGGAATGTAGATGTAATTGTTTAATAACCAGTAGTATACAGTCTTGTTATATTTAAATGCAGATGTCTTACTCATACTATTGTATAGAGTAGGTGTGGTTCTAGTTCCTTCGGTAAAACCATCTATTGACGCAACTGATCTAAGTAAAGGTCCCTGGGGTCCTTCCATAATGTTCGGAATCTTAGTCTTTGTACGTTTTACTGTACAACCTGACTTAGGTTCACAACATGCTTCTACTTTATCAATATCCATTAGTTCAATGCAAGGTAGGCGTTGAAATAGACTCGAAAATTTTGTACCTGTACCCTGATTACTTTGACGCTTAATATAAGCGCTGGCATATTTCATGATAAGGCTATAGATCATACGGTCAGTGATGAAGTCGTCCATATCGGCGGCCTTCATAATATTTCTGACACGTGATACTGCTTCTCCTACTGTTTTCATAATTCGAATTCGTTATACGTATTTAACTGCTCTTTTTGTTTCTTCTCTTCTTTATGCTTTATAATCATTGACGTAAATAGTTTAGATACGGTAAAATTCTTATCTATAACTATGTAACGCTTCCAGTCCTCTTTGAAACTCTTTGTAACGGCTCGTTTAAAATAACGACTTGCTACAAATCCCCAGAGAGATCTATCTCTTAGACGATAACGTGAATGGTAGTTACTATAGAATATCTTACCAATATAACCATCGGTATCCCAATTCTTATGAGTAACTCTTACCCCATACTTTATCGACTTTCCGTAATCTATATTTTCTTTGGTAGCTTTTTGACAAGCACCAATAAATACGTTACCTAGATTCTCCGGTAGTTCAATTCCGTCTCTGTTTTCAATAGCATTTTTCCAAAGCTTTCCGTTAAAAGCTTTTACTATATTCTTTAAAACACTTAACCCAATCTCTCCATACTCAGGATACTTCTCCCTAAACTCTTTAACATACTTTTTTGTTATGATTTTCTTTTTGGGTATTCTATATCGCGGAGCGTTAAGATCGGGTTTTCTAAAGTTTTGCATGTGCCTTATTCTAATTTACGAAAATTCTTTGAGCTTTAAAAGTAATACATACTTGATTACTAAACAAATATAGTGAAAAACCCCCAAGCCATTGCCTGAGGGTCTCTCTTGTTTAGTCACGCTAAACCAACAAACGTGGACTATTATGCTGCTAATGTTTTTACTATAATGATTGCACTAGTAGAAGTTGTTGATGTAAGATTACAAACAGTTTTTACTCTAAAGTAATAAGTGGTATTAGAATTTAATAATGTTAGAGTATAAGTATTAGTGATAAGTCCTGCTACCTCTGTCCACGACCCTAAAGGGTTGGTTGTATATCCAAGCGTATATGTATCCGCACCCGTAAGCTCCCAGTTAACTATAATAGCTGTTGTACCTACATAACTAGGATGTACATTGATTGGAGGAAGACATACTTCATTAACACTTTGAGCAGACATTGCCTGATAAGCATTCTCTAAAGACGCCCCCGCTGGTAATGCTGGATAACTATTACCGTCTGCAAATAGTTCACCAAACTGATATATAGAATAATCAGAGCTATGTTTTACACATGTATCCTGAATAGTTTCATAGCACGGAGTTGGATCCGGACAAGTTATATCAGGGGGACAAGTATATACAGGTGCGGTTGTAAGAGGTGTATCGTTACAACCGCATGTTTTATTATTTGTACAATTACAAGTTGAGCAAGCCATTTAATTAGGGTTTAGTAGTTACTGAAGTATATGAACAATCTGTAATAGACGATCCAATGATTACACGCACTCTCAATTGATATGTTGTTGCTGCTGTTAAACCAGTAATAGTTCCTGTTACAGCACCTGCTGCAGGATTGGTAACAGTAGATGTAGAAACTATAGCACTTAATGCATTATTCCAACATTCTACAATATAAGTTACTGGACTTGATATAGCGTTTGCAAAGCTATAATCAATATAAGTTACATCAGCAGCATAAGTCATAGCAGGACAAAGTGCAGTATTAGCAATAGTTTGATTAATCGTTTGGTTGCATGTAGTTGTACCATCGGATGCGCATACGCTAAGGCTAACACTATAGTTACTGTATAAGTTTAAAGCAGACACACTAATATCAATCGACTGTGTTGCTCCACCTAAGTTAGCAATAACAGGTACTTGACTAGTAAAAGATACTCCGAAAGAATCTGTAATCGTTACAAACATTCCCGCAGCGTAACAGTCTACAAAACTTCCTGCAGCGCCTGCGAAAGAAAGTTGGATATTAGGACTAGAGAATGCTGATGTCATTGTTATTGAAACAGCATCGCAATTAGGTGTACAACAGTTATTTACAACATTTTGTAATGCGGCACGCATATCGCAGATGGTTAACCATATATTGTTTACGGCATCTGCCATAGTAGTGTAACTTCCCGCAAGCACCCATCCTGGGAGTGTTCCCATATTTACTGCAGGATTACTAATAGTAGGGGAAGTATCTAGGTTGATACATTCTTTTGCAATAGAAGTTCCAATTAAACCTGGAGTACCTGTTGCGTTTTGTAATGCGCATACACTTGCTTCCAAGGTTTGCACATAGTTCTGAATTAATATATTAGTACCACCTGTTAAACAACTAACTGGTATAAAAACAGCAGGTATTGGTGGATTACATGGATCGCAATTTTCAATTGCTTTTACGCGATCATCTAGATCTTTAATCTCAATACCATTATCTGCTAATGCATCAATAATATCACATATCTTAGTTCCAATTGCTCTAGCATATTCGGGTAAAGTCATTGCAGTTACTTGATCTCCAAACTGATTTGGATAATAGAAACAAGGAGCAATACTTATAATACAGTCATCTGGGCAAACACTTGAGTTACCTGTTCCACCTGTACCAGGGTTCGTAATACAACATGAACAAAGTTGATCTAATATAAATTGAATAAGATCATGAATATTCTCAGGCTTAGGACAAATAGGAGGAAAGCATGATACATCAAATCCTGCAATATCTAGTTGGTCTACAAGTGTACAAAGTTCAGTTGCCATCTTGTATGTAACATCAGAAATGCTATCCCCTCTGCATAATGTAATGCACGGAATATCAGGTCCCTGCCATATTACGCAGTTACTTGAAACAGGATTACAACTAGCTTGTGTATCCTTTGGTTGTATTGGAAGTGCCATATATATAATTTACAAAATTTTTATCTAATTAACTAGGTTCTGGACAAATAACTGGTGTAACAGGAGTTGTAATAGTACATGCTGTAGGATCATTAATTACGGCGTAGTCTGAAAGTTCTTTACGAATCCATGTTTTATCCATATCTAAATTGTCGCAGCAGTTACCCATACCGTGTTTAAGTTTCTTAAACAACGCATAGTAAGCATTACCAAATCTAATGTTAGCATTGATATCGCATTGACTTTGTGCAATCTGATAAAATATTCTATCAGGTTTTGGTTCAGTTCTTACATACTTAACCGGCTCCGGTCCTGTACAACATAGACAGTCATCGTATCCTTGAATTATAGTTGCTTCAGTATCACCTACACCTACTGTAGTATCTTCTACTAACCAACAACCTTCGTATTCTTCAATATTAACTACAGAGTTAACATACTCGGATATTAGACTGTTTGTATAATGTATTTCATTAGTTTTACAGTTTGTTAGTTTATATCGAATAAGTTGACACGGTCCTTCGTTTTGAACAGTAACGTCTGTGTAAGATAGTACGAAACTGCCTAATGTACATGCATTATTTGATGAGCAAGGTTCTTCTAGATTCTCCGTGCAACACATTCCCTCTACATACCATGTACCTGTGTAAGTATCCGTATCATCCGAAATAACACTATCTATTAATGCTTCCCATCCTGCATATTCTGCAGAATCGCTTTGACCAACTGCTATATGAATAGTTTCATCTGTTGCGCAATTAGTTAATACTGCACAGCATGTCGCATATGTGGTTTCAGTACACGGTCCATTATACTGAATTACATTCAGTACAACATTGGGGGCGGGTACAGACAATGCAAGCAATGTTGCAAAATCAGGACATGATCCATCATTACAACATTTTGATTCAACATGCCAATCAATTCCTGCAAAACCTACAGTAGGATTTTGTAGTGTGTAACCTACATAAGCAGACCAGACATCAAAACCTAAAGTTCCAGGTACTCCAATGTCTATATAAACCGGATTACCGCTAGGACAAGGTTGTAATGTAACTATACATTTAAGAATAGGACAAGGTCCTGAGATAACTGTTAAATTACTTTGGGATGGAGCAGCAGGATAAGGTCCCGGTGGGAAACCTACTAAACAAGTTGCTGAACAACATATAGAGTCTACATAGTATTCAGTACCTGACACAAATGGAGCAGTGGTAGATGTGAAATGATCGCCTATTAAAGCTTCGTAAAATAAAGGTACAGGAGTACCAGCTACTCCTAAATTTATGATTATTACATCCTCTATCTCATTGGATCCACAAGGATATACTATTCCAAAACAGGTTACTATAGCCATATTTTATACGCATTGATATTGAAAACAACATTCACAATCATCATAAGTATTAACTATTGCTATGGTCGTAAAAGGACCAGGGCAGTTAAAAGTTTTTAACACTGTCCAACATAAACCAGGATAACCGGCTAGTTCAATTACTTTACCAGTAACACCTGATAAATCTTGGTTACTGTTTAGTTCAACGTCTCCGTTATTACAGTTAGTTAAGATATAACATGGTAAACACTCCTCACAGGTTGTAAATTGTTCAATATTAGTAAGGTTCTCAATTGGTGTAGAACTGCCGCAGTTATCTGAAGTTTGTACCCAAAGACATGCTTCTAATCCCTCGAATCTTATTATACTACCTACATACTGAGCAAGGAAGTCATATATAAGATTGCTTGTATTTACAGTAGCGTAAACAGTACCCGTATTGCAATTAACTAACTCGTAGCAACAATCTACATATACATTTCCATCTGAACACTCACATTGACCTGTAGCAGTATTTAACACACATGGTGCATTACATTCTGCAGGTATCTGTGTAGGTGTACATATTAAACTTGCGTTAATTCCAGCTATAAGATCTGTAAGGTTTGCAAAGTCTGCTTCAAAAAAATCAGGATTACCTGCAGCGTTATTACTAGGAAATCTTTTCCAGTTATAGACACCTGGTGAAGGCATTGTATAATACTCATACGACCCCGAGTAGTATTGATTTGTTGTAGTTACACCATCTGTACAATTCTTCCAGGTATTTACATTAAACTGACAATAGTCAGTAGCACCGGTAGCTGCAACTATAACCCCAGCGGGCGTTGTTGTTGTACCACCTACTAAAGCTAATTTAGTTTGCGTTCTATCGCAACTACTACCTGCAATAACTAATGTTATTGGTACTGGTATTGTACAATCGCCTGTTACTGGTGGATTGGCCGTTCCAGTTTTAATGTCTTGAGCCAAATCCATTGTAGTAGTATAAGACTTTATCTTGTTAACTACAAGAGTGCTTGTATTTACACCGAGTGCGTCAGTGTTGCCGGAGTTATGACAAATACTTGTTACAACACCTGTTCCACCTATTCCCACAAGACCTCCTAATGTTACGCAACTACCATCTGAATAATTAATATTATCTGGCGAAATGTTATTAAATGTATACGGTGTACCTACAGTATTATAACCTACATCAGGATTAAGATCGTTTCTATTAGGCCATCCATCAGTAAGAAATAGTATTCTTTTATCTGCAGCAGGTCTAGCATTAACACCACTTTTGAGTTCCGTATATGCAGCTCTTAGGCCAGAAAAGGAATTAGTGGCGTCTGTAGTGACAGCCATGTTACCAATACTTATTTTTAAAGTACCTCCAGTTGTTGTCCAAGTTGTACCCGTGCCTATCTGTAACGGTATACTAGATTGAGCAGTTATTGGAGAACTATTGCCAAAATAAATTATAGCTACTCTTACCTTATCAGTTGTTATTCTATTTTCACCACCATCGTCTTGTATCCCATCAATTAAATTTGCAATAAACTGCTTATAACTAGGTAGTTCACTAGCACTAATTGACGAAGATCTATCTACAACTATGGCTAAATCTAGGTCACATGTTGTAGTGGTTCCTACGCAAAGATCTGTAATAGGGTCATATGTATATCCATTTGGACATACTGCCGTAGAACTCTCACATAATAGTGTAGCTGTATTATAAGTATATCCCGGAGGACATCCGCATCTCTCAAGTACTGCATCTAAACAATCCTGACAAATAGTGTATGAGTCTAAAATACCTAATGATTCTGTTGCAGGTATTGTATCTTTTATTACTTCCCAACATGTATTAGGATACTGTTGAGTATAGATAAATTCACCGTCATATGAATCAATATTAGGCGTATACACATCATCTGTATATATGTCAGGTAACATACCGCTACAGTCTTCTAATCTATATACTCCCATTATTTTGGTGGATTACTTCCAGTTTTTGTTTTTACTTGGTGCACGCATTTTGTGCATACTTGTTTACCATCAGGTGTTGTTCTCTTTTGACATCCGCAACTTAAAGTTGCTCCACAGTTTGTGCATTTCATGATATGTTGGTTTTTAAATTATTAGCATGATTCACATCCACATCCGCATGCTAACTTTCTAAGTTTCATCATAACGTATGTGTAAATAGCCATACCCTCTAAAGGTTTATGACAATATTCTACTTTAGCCTTAGCTGCTTTTAACATAGTACCAAGTAATTGTACTTCCTCTAATTTTGTTTTAATTGGAACCTGTGGCTCACAATTAGGTACATCTAAACAACAAAGGATATTATTAATATAGTTAAGCGCTTGCGTAGTACGCAAGTGATTATACTCTACACTAACAATATCGTTTGGTGCAACGCTGTATCTAACAACATAAACACCATCAGGAATATCATTGCGATATGTATCGCAGTTTGTTAACTGCATGCCCAATTGACAAGCATTATAGTTTGTAGCAAAATCAATACCTGGTTCTAAAGCAACGACACTTGTAAATCCAGGTGCAGTTATTTCTAGTTTGGGACAATCGATTGGTACATTGTCATTATACGTACTTGTATCCACAACTCTAAAAACGCATTGCGTTAAAACGTCAGGGATCTCTATTGAAAGTTTATGTTGTGCCATAGTACTAAGTTACAAAGATATAGTGTAAAAAATAAAAAAGGGAAGGAGTTTTTTTGCTCCCTCCCTTTTTACAAGTATTAGTTAAGATTATGGTTCTACGGACACAGCAGGAGTTGGGGTACAGATATCTGGACACTCATATGTCTCAAGTGTTGCACATCCGTCACCACATGCTGAAAGCAATCCGTTGAAGAAATCTTCAAAATTATTTTCTCCAGGACCATCGCTTGGACCATCTGTGATGATTTCAATCATGTACTGATCGTTATCAAATGTACCAGTTGGGTTATTGAAACGTGGAACGCTATGTTGGATATAGTAACGAGTGTAAGAACTTAAACGATCGATAACATTAGTTACATCATATCCTTGAGTGATCTCACGGATACGTAGATCCATTCCAGTATAGAAATAGTTCTGTAAATACATTTCCGATTGGATAACTTCGTGAATAACGTTTTCTCCAAATCCTGATCCTTGAACCGCTTGACATTTATTGAATACACATAATCCTTGGAAGGTACATGGATCTCCAGTATAGTCTACTTCAGAAGCATATACTTTAACAGGCTCGATGTATGGGATAACTGCGTCGTTAGGATAGAAAGTACAGTTTCCGAAACGAGTATCAACATAAGCACCAGTGATAAGTAAACCAGCAAGGTTGTTTTCATCACCAGGGTATGCTAATGCACCATTTATGTATTGCAACAATGTATCCATATCTGTTCCTGCACCTGGTGCAAAAGAATAACTATTGATACCAGCAGATCCTGATGTTGCTAAACTTGGAGCAAGTTGATTCCAGTTAGCACCTGCATCGTCAGAATAAGTAATCTGAATGTTGATGAATGGAGAGATCAAAGGACTATTCAATAAGTTATAAGCCCACTGAGCATAAACGATCAATGGATTAACTGCTACTGGAGCAATTGCGTCATCTGGACAACATCCTGTAGAAGCATCTGCAGTGTAATAAGTGTTACGAGATAATGTACGCAATACTGGAGAACCTTTAATGTCTACACGTAAGTAGTAAGTCTCACCACAAAGGAAAGTCTTTTCCGATACTGTTCCTGAATTAGCGTTGCAATCTCCGAAGTCTGGTCTACCTACCTCATAGTTGTTATAGTTAGAACCAACAGTAATTTGCATGTTCTGTGGAGCACATGGGTCTACGCGGTAAAAACGGTGTACATACTTAGGGTTGATCATTTTAGTCTTGTTAGACTCTTTGTATCCACCGTGGAAAGGACCAATCTTATCGTTTTGATAAAGAGATCCTGCAGCGATGATAATAGGGCAACAACTTTCAAACACAGTGTCAGTTGCGTAGATCTCCCAAGTTTTTGGGTTTACTGCACAAAATTCACCAGTAGTTAAAACGTTGTCTACAGTACCTAATGTACCACCATCAAGTTCGGTAAAACCTTCAGTCCCGACTAGGACTTTTTGAAAGGCATGATTAAAATAAGCCATGTTTTTGTTTTTTAAGGGTTATAAATATATATATAATATAAGGAGAACTTTTATACTCTCCAAATTATTTTAAGAAAAGTAGTTTGTATTTAGCAGAATTAATAGAATCCTTAACTAAATCTAGGTTATTAACTATCTCTGAATAAGGTAACATACCTTGAAGTTTACTAATAGAGTTATACATATCTCTAAGATATCCTACAGCATCCGCTACAGTATCTAGGGTACGTATAGGCATGTCTTTATAACTCAAGATTTTTTCAGCAGCACCTTGGTAGCTTTCTACAAGAGTATCTGCAAAATCATGTAGACCTTCATAAAAATTACCAAGAGCTTTGTGAGCAGCATAAGAACCATCTCCTTTTACTTTTAAGTGTAGTCTATGAAAACTTACAGCAGCATTCATCATTTCTGTTGCGCATGCTGCCGTCATGTTATCTAATGAACTACCACCAACACCTGTATCAGGTGTAGGTATAGGTTTTGCAGGTTCCTCTTTAGGTTGCGTTACGGTAACCTCAGGTCTACTAATTTTCTTAGCGGGTTCTGGATTTCTTCTTAGTAAATTTCTTGATGGTGCCTCCGCCATTATTTCTAGTTTTAAGTGTTTTGTTCAGATGAATTTTTTGCAATAGCATACTGATTCATAGACTCAATGTCTCCGGCCAGTACCTGAACCGTGTTGTCAATAAGAACTTCAATTATATTTTCTTGAAATTCGCACACTACGTCCTCTGTAGAAATTTGTAATGTATACGGATCTGTGCATCCTTGAATTTGAATACGTACAGGATCTCTATAGTACATCAGTGTAGGGTTAGTAATAGTAAATTCATTATTAGTGTAGATTCGAACTTTATCACCTACTAAAGTGCAAAATGTTTCTCCCCACTCAAAGCTAGGTTTACGTAAATAATCCTGTAATAGAATAGGAATATTCTGCTCTTCTGCTAAGTAGGTTATAGTAATCTCTGTATCGGTCTCACAGCAATCTTTTTTAGCATTAGCGTTAACACGCTTAAACTGTAAATAGTCTGCAGGTAATTCTAAAGATTCTTCATATAAATTTCTAATTGCTAAACTTAACGGAACTTCTTTTAGTAAGTTTTGTAAATCATCTATCTTACGGGTAGTTTGTTCGTCACCTTGTTTTTCGGCATTCATACCGATAAGTTGACGACGTACCCATTGGATCTGCGCTTTATTAAAGGCCTCTACAATTTGCCAGCATTCTAGATTATCGTAATCATTACTAGCAAGTTTGTTAAGTCTCTGCTTAATCTTAAGTTGTAGAGTAGTATTGTTCATTATTTACCAATTGTTATGTTTTTTATAACATTTACTAGGGCCACTACCACTACGTTTTTTATGAGCTTTGTAGTTATAACCTTTTCCTTTTTTAGGCCAATCCCCAGATTCAGAAGATTCGGAAGATTCAGAAATAGTACCCATACCAGATACCGGCTCCTCCTTTGTATACATATTACTTGTATCTACAAAGTTCCCACCTAAATCCATGTAACCTATTTTTTTAGAATTTTTGTTAATCATAGTATTATAGTTTTAACATTTCCATTTTCTAAGTGACTTATTAATTCTGCTATCAGGATCATTAGCTGTTTTTGCAGAGGTTAGTTTCTTTTTCATACCCGACATGCGAGCACAGAATGATTTCTTTCTAGAACCTCCCTCAGGTTGCGGTGCTTTTAAGTTACCACCACTTTCTTTATTATAAGAAGCACGTCCTTTAGCGTTAAGTCCTCCGCTTGGAGCCTTACCTTCTTTTCTTTGCCATGCCGGACTTTTTGCCATTGTCTTTAGGATAAGGATTTTCTTTATGCCATTTCTTTACAGAGGCTACTCCTTCACGTACTGTCTTTGCCCCTGCTTTTTTAGTAAGGTCTATGGTATCCCATTTACCTTTATCTGTAGTAGGATGGTTTACCATAATATCTCCAGGCTTACCTTTACCTATCTTATTAGTCTTTTTATAGACTACATGTTTCTCACCCCCTGCAGATACTTTAGTTTTAGCCATTACTTTTTAGCTTTAATCTTTTTCTCTTGCTTAAGCATTTGTGTAGTAGGTTTCTTTCCAGATCCTTTATTAGCACGGATGTTATCCCAAAGACCTCTTTGAGATGTAGTACCGTCCGCACGTTTGATCATTTCCTTCTTTGCCATACTATCTTTTTTTAGCCATTGCTTTAAAAGTTCTTGCCAATGCCTTACGCTTAGGCGTACATGTTGCTTTAGACATTGGGGTGCAGTAACCCTTGTGTTTAGGGTTAACTGCACCTTTTATCCAATTCTTTTTTTCTGCCATGTTATTTTCCTTTAACTACTCCACCAAGCATTTTAATTTGTTCTTGCGCAAACTTCTTTACATCGGTCATCATCTTAGGATTGTTTCGAATTTCTTCTGCACGACGTAAGGTATTCATAGCGGATTCTACTTCCCACTTACGCATTTCTGCTTTAGGGGTCATAGAAATACTAGCCGTTACTTTTTTAGGGGTTGTTGATTTTTTTGTTGCCATTGTGTTTATTTTTTACACCCACATCCGGACTTTTTAGAAGACATAGTGGTACCACCTTTTTTATAGGTAGTACCATTAGGCTTTCCATAAGAAACCATCTTCTTTTTATCGCTAGGACCAAGTAGAGGGTTCATTATTATTTCTTTCTAGGTGCTACAGTTACTTTAGCATTTGTTCCACCTACGCGTCCACCTGCCTTAGTTTGTACAGATCCTTTAGCATTTTTAGTAGGGGCAGTGCCTCTAGATCCTGGAACCTTTTGTACAGCTACTGGAGTGTTAAGTTTTACTTTAACACCTTGTCCAGATGTTCCTGCTGCATTAGCCATTTTTTTCATGTCAGTATAGTTTATATATAAATATAGTTATTGATTCCAATACTTTTCAATTTTTTTGGTTAAATCTACCAAAATATCTTCATGGAGAGGATTTTTCAAGTACTCAATGACATCTGCCGTAGTACGTCCTAACAATGAACTAGATTCGGTGTGATAGATAAATCCATCTGACTTTGGTACAATGAACTTATAGTAAGTGCAATCTTTAACCATACATCTGATCTTTAGAGTCTCCATATCCTGATCGACAGCATCTAAAAACATTTGTGCCGAACGATTTGCGTTCTTCTCTGACCCTTGACCGTTAATGAATGTATCCATGTTATCATAGACAATATCATTTGGTGTAGATTTTCTATAGTGTGCACTTGCAATGTCAAGTACTTTAGCCACATAAAGAAGCTTGTTTGTATTCTTATCAAACAATTTCTGTAACTCGGCAAGTGCTTTGTTACGTAACTTCTTACTTTCAGTTTTAGTAGATACAGTCTCTTCGTACTTATCTAAGTAAAACTTTGGTGGTTTTTGTTTACCTCGAGCCTCTTCATAGTTTTTTGCAACTATTGAAAAACCTCCTGCCTCAATGGCATATAACTTAATCAAATCATATGGGTCTTTTACAGGATCCAAATGAACGGGTTCGTTACCGCAACGTAGTGAAATCTTATTCCAAAAATCATCGTTATCAGGACGAAGTAACTTTACTTTGTTCCAAAACTCTTTATCTTCTACGTCAATAACATTAGCTGCCAAATCTCTTTCAAGTTGCGAGACAACTGATCTAATTTCTTTAATCTTTGCCTCTCTACTTTCAGGATCCGGGATAAGTTTAACATCTGGTGAAAACTCATTCAATCCTGTCAAGTATCTTTTAATTCCATTATACTCAAGACACGCTAGTTGTTCTTCGTGGAATACTTGATCATACAATGCTAGTCCATATTGTTCAAGACCCATGTTGCGGACCTTCTCATTAAAATAAGGACGAATAGTAATTGGACCACGCTTAAGGCCTGGGTCCATGTCAATGCGATTGTTAAATGCCATGTTTGTTGGTTTTATTTTATTGGTTTTTGTAAAGGTAGTAAAAAAGGGGAGATTTTACTCTCCCCCGTTTTACATATAGTTTGATTAGAATGATCCGCCAGTAACCGGGTTACGCATAACGATCTTCAATACTTTGGTCGGGTCTTTAACCCAGATCGCAGGCATTGTTTGCGTCATGAATACACGGTATCCGTTGAATTGACCAGAACTTTGGAAACCTTGGGTACGTCCCATGTAATCCATAGTTCCGTTTTGATACCACCATTTCAATTGATTATCCCAAGATAACTTCAACAGGTAGATGTTGTCGTTAGTGTTGTCAGTGATATCAAAAATAATGAATGAGTAAGAAGACAATGGGAAACCATCGATGATTGGGTTTTCAATGTCGTTTGTATGTAAGTTATCGAACGCAGGGTTAATCACGAACTTAACGTTTGCCAAGAATGGGATAACGTAAGAAGTGAATGCGAATCCAAAGTTCAAGTCCATTGAAGAACCACTGATTGCACCGATACCGGCGTCAGATGATGCTTGGATCAATAAACCTGAAGATACTGCCTCACGACGAATTGCTTCGTTAACCATACGCATACCACCCATACCTGTTTGTACGATAAGTTGACGCTTAGGATCTGGACCCTTGAACTCAACCTTACCTGCGTAGAAGTTATAGATCTCAGAGCGGAACAAGTCTAGAGTGAATCCAGCTTTGTTATAAACACGCTTGAATGAGTTATCCAATTGCTTCCACAAACCGACAGATAGACGGATATCGTCTGGACCGTCTTGACGAACCTTACCACCTTGTCCCCACATTAAGTAGGTCTCGATGTCAGTTGCTACTTTAGTCAAGTGAGCAGCTTCCATTGTAGTTAAGAAAGTACGAGACAATGAACCGTTAGACATAGCGCGTTTAACGTAGTCCTTACCCATGCGAGAAACCATAGTATCAAGGTTTGCTACAGCAGGATCCATGTTCTTGTCAAAGTTACGCCAGATCTCAGTAACTGGTACAGTACCGTCTGCATTCAAACCGCCTTTAAGCATAAGGTCTGCGCGAGAAGATACAGAATAGTGTACGTGTGCTTCTGCTCCACCTACGAAGTTGTAGAATTCACGGAAACCAGTAGCAGTGATGATGTCAGAGAAACGCTCTCCATACTCACCACGTGCAGAACCTTTACGGAAGATCTTAGTTCCTGCTACCAAATATGTGTCAGCATCAATACCGTTTCCAGTGTCGTTGTTAACCAATTGTACAGTGTAAATGAAACCGTCTCCTAAAGGAAGGATATCATCTGCAGTGATGTACATCTCGAATCCGTTGTACTTGTCATAAGTGATGATATCACCATGTCCAAATTCACGACGAGATAATTTGATACGGAAAGTTGTTCCGTCTAGACCTACAGTACCTGAGGCCAATTCAGAGTCAACAATGTAAGGAAGATCTTGTACAACAGGCGTTTGCCATTTGTACTCTCCACGAGCATTGTCTACATTAATTACGTTCTTTCCACCAAAGCTAGACATCTGGTATAAAGGCATTTCTACCTTTTGTGCCATTGCCCAAAGATCTACTGGTCCTAAATCCATAGGTTCAGCATTCTTGAGCATGTTAACTAAGTGGTAAGAATCAACGTGTGAACTAGCAGCGTAGTTCGTATCACGTAGGAATATACCGTTATTTAAAACCGGTGTTCCTGAGTTGAAAGTTGCCATTTTTGTTTATTTATTAAGGGTTAATTTATATTATCGTTTAAAGAAATTACCACTGCGTGGGATCTTTCTCTGTACCGTTTCTTCTTTTTCAATTACTGGTGCACTTGTAGATAATTTTGCTTGTTCAGTTTTTAACTGACGTACTGTCTTTTCTACTTGTGCCGTTTTACCTTGATCTCTTACTTTTGATTCATATCCTTCCTCATCTGCAAGTAACCAAAGTACCTTAGCAATTTTGTTATAGTTAGGTTCAACATACTGAAACTTCTCCAACAAGTGACCTAATAGGTTTGTAGGTTTACCTGAGATAGATGGATAAGTAGGTTGCACTAATCCACTGTAAATCAAGTTTTGCGTACGTTTATCTAACTTAATTCCGTTTAAGTCTGCAGCAGCAACTGTGTTATATACATTCTCCATGTATGCTTGTGAAGCCGCGTGTTGTTGTGCTCTCATTTGCTCTTGTCTAGCAACCTTTTGCGCAACAATAGATTCCTGCATCTTATCCAACTTTGGTTTAAACTTATTAGCTTTTGCTTCAAGATCTCCGCGGTCTCTCCAACCATCGATCTCTTCTTCAATATCTTCTGCTGTACCAAAGTTAGTTGCGCGTAAGTATTCACGTACAATCTGCTCTTGACCTCTTTCAGATCTTGGATCTAATTCACGAACTTCTTCTGTTTGTGCAAGAACTTGGAATAATCCTTTTAAGTCTTGACCACCATCTGCTACATACTTTGCAGCATATTGTAGTTCTTGTGGAAGCGATTCAAAAAATTCTACTGGAGTTTCTTGTCTTACTTTGTTTTCAATTTCTGCAAAGTTTGCTTCAAGTAACTCTTCGTAATCTTTTACTGAATAGTCTTCAAGAGGTTTATCGTCATCAAACGGAACGATTTTACCAGTTTCAATAAGTTTGTTAATAACTTCAGACATCCCGCTTTTGTCAATCTTGCGACGTCCGGCATTAGATTTTTCAGTATCATCTTCTGCAGATGACTTCTTTCTAAAATCGGCATCAGGATTGACATCTTCGATGAGGTCATCTATTGAAACTTTTTCAGTCTTCGAATCAGAGCCTTCTTCATCTGATTCATTGTCAACAAAAGAGAGGTCTGGTCTAGTATCCGAGAATATACTCGGTTTCTTTTCCGCCTCAGGAAGCATAACGTTTTCTGCTCCCGGTGTACCTAGAAGTTCATCTAGGTTCATATCTACCTGTTCAATAGAGGTAGTTTCTGTGTTTGTGTTTGTCGTAGACATATTGTTGGTTTTTTAATTCTCTACACTATTAAGATAAACAAATCTATAGTTTAAACTTTAAAAATTGATATCTTAAAAAAAATAAAGTTGATTGTATAGCAAAACGGTTATTTTTTCTTATTCTTCTCAGAACTCTTCTTGTCAAATTTGTTCTTATTTTCTCTAGCAATCTCCAATTGAGTCTGTGCAATTCGCATTTGAGCATCTAATTTTTCTCTTTCGATACCTATTTTATCTTGGTGCTCAGACATTTGGTTAACGTTTTTCTCGCGTTGTAATGCAATATTATCGTTTTGTGCCTGTGTTCTATTGATCTCTTTCAACGCATCAGTGTAATCACTTTGTTGGTTTTGATTAATATCTACAGTAGCACCAAATCCTGCCGAACGTATTTGCGCCTCGTATATGCGGTTCTCTCTATCCTTCTCGTTTTCTGCTGCTTCAAACTCCATCTTCATTCTTGCTTCTTCCTGTTTAGCCTGAAGCATTTGCTCTTGCATTTGTTGTTGTTGTTGCATCTCCTCTTGACGTTGTTGTTGCGACTTCGCCTCAGTCTTCTTAAGGATTTGAGTAACATCAGGAATTGAATCAGCCATAAGGATATTGCCGAGATCATATATGGAAGCACCAGAAGTGTTATTAGACACCGCCATTTGTTTAAGTTGCTCCAATACGGCGCGGTGATTAGCTTTAGTAGTACAAAAAATATTAAGATCTCTAAGCAAAAGATCAGTACCGTTAATCTCGAAGTTTTTCCTTTCATCGGCAGTTGTAATATACTGTAGTCTAACAGATGGTTTTGTAGAGTTATAATACTGTGCAAGATCTGTACGCATCGCGTGTACGCGTGGCATTAAGTAATCACAGTGTTGGATAAAGTAAGTCTCAGTCTGCGCATAAGACGCACTCAATGACTGTTCAATACCAGTAGCAGTTTGCTGTCCAATCTGTTGACCCAAACGTTGTGGAGTAATACCGATTACCTCAAATGCCTGTTGTTTGAAGTATGTAGCCAACTGAATACGAGACATTAAGCGATTAGTTTGCTCAAGGTCTAGTTTCTGATAGTGTTGGAATGCAAGAGCGTTCTCTGTATTAGTAATAGAAGTATCCAATGGTAACATTTGGAAGTTCTTCATTGCTACATATGCCTTGGCAAGGTTATTCTTACCCCAGTCTTCTCCTAATGAGTGTTTAGGTAAAGCATTCTGATCCAATAAGATAACAGTTCCTAATTCATCTACAAGGATGTCCGCAATCTGATTGTTTACAATGTTGTATCCAATCTGGAAAGGTTTCATTAAATCAATCAACGATGTAGATCTCGTATTACGGTCAGAGAATACTGAACCCTCTACAGGTAATTTACATCCATATAAACTATCGTCTCCTTTAAATTGGAACTTAAGTGGTCCAATGTTGTTAGTATTAATACCGAGGTAAAGCGGATTAATACCCCCAGGATTATTAGTTCCCCAATATGTTGGGTGGTTAGGACCAATCTTTACACCTCCCCATACTTCGTTAATCCAGATCCAATCTATGTGTTCTCCAAATAACAAATTGTCTTTAGACTTATTCTTAAATAGATCTGTATTGTATAAAGGCTTATCGGTAATTCTGTATGATTCATCTACGATATCGGTAGTTACTTCTCCCATATCATCGATCTTAGTCAAATGACCCACCTTACGTTGTGACTTCCAGTAGACTGTTGTTACGCGTAATAAGTTAGTCATACCCATGTCAAACCAATCCTCGCTATCTGAAAGAATCCAGTTAACGATGTCTCCGCCTCGCATGGTATTATCCCACATTGAGGTATACTGACGGTATCCTAAAGAAGGCATGTTCGTATTCCAGTCATGAGACTTAGTACCATCATAGTAACTACCATCATTTTGATAACCTTGGATAGGATAACCAGCAGAACGTACAGGATAGATTTGCTCTAACGTTTCCATTTGTTCTTCTGTCATTAAATATCCATAGCGGTCAACAACGTCCGCTACAGTCATCATATCGTATTTACCTACCCATTGTCCTTGAGATATATAACGAGCATCAGGTGATTTATGGTAGAATGTAAGAACCGGGTTCCATAACTCTACATCATAATCATCTTCCATCATGCGGAAGTGCCAGAACTCGCGGTCAGTAATTAACATATCACGGAATCCACGTTCCTCTAACTCATCCATTTTAAAACGTTCAACGTCTACCTGATGTTGATGAGATGCCCATTGCTCTACTAATGATTTATATGATTTAGTAAAGAAGTCTTGAATTTGCGGCAATGATTTAACATTCTCCGGGGATAATGCTTTTTGGTAATCTTCAGATTGTGTATCTACACCATCCTCTGCAAGCTTTAACATTAACTGTTGTTCTGCAGCACTAACTAACGATTCTTCAATTTGACTACGTTTTAACTCCATCATCTCATTATACGATGTCTCGTCAACGGATCTATAGGTTATCGCACTAGAACGTTTTGCAAATTCTGCAACAAGTGTATTAACTACATTAGGGATAATAGGATAGAACTTAAGTTCTAATGCAGAAGAATCCTCTTTAGTAAGTGTTTCAATTAAATCTGCATATTCATTATCCTCCTCTACAATATAATCGGTCCTATCGATAATACCCTTAGCGAGTTTATAGTTCTTCATGAGACGTCGCGCATTACGGCGTACGTGTTGAAGACCTTTCCACTCTAACCAGTCTAGGTTCCAGGTGGCCCAATCATTATCCTTTTTATCTCTAGGAATAAATTGAATAGGCTGGTTAAGAGTACCCATTTTGTTGTACTCGACCTTGGCACCTGCCTTAATCTGCATCGCATTGTATATCTGCATACTATCTTAAATTTTTAAACGGGTTTCGAGGCAATCTCATTGTATCACCTTTAGGGCCACTACCGCCAATGTGACGAAAAGGGCTCATATTTAATTTACTGAATTTATTAGAGTTATCCAAGTTTTTTGCTAATCCTGTTTGCTCATAGCGCTTTTTATAACCCCTATTTGCTTGTTGCACTTTTGCAAAAGCAACTAATGCTGCAAACGATACCAATCTATCGACGTTGACGCCGTCTCGGTATGCTTGCATTTCTTTTAATAACATGATGTCTGGTATACGTTCAATACCAAAGGTAGTCTTAACTACTTTACCATCTGCAGTTGTTTCCTCATGTAGTTCTTCTCTAAGGAATTCAATTGCATAACTTATCATATGACTTTTAAATAATGTACCTGTGTTGCGCCACCCGTATTCCTGGAATACGTTAGCATTAGCTCCTAGATCTTTTAAGAATAATATCTGCGATCTAGGTACTAGATACTTTTGTTTCTTTCGATTAATCATGTGATTAATAAACTGACTAATGTTATTCTCTACAATAGTCCAGGCATTGTACCATTCTATAATAAGTTCTAGTCTCTCGTGTGTTTTATTAATGTCATCAAAACGACCACACCATGCGGCTACAATTTTATCTTGTTCTATGAATGTCTCTACTTTTTCGCCGTCATTCTTAGTAACTTCCACCGGTGTCTTATATACATATATTGAACACAATGATTCAGAGGTAGTTGTTTTACCTTCTGATACAGGGTCAATACTTGCATAATACATTCCAAACTCAGGATCTTTGACAGGGCGCTCATATACTACAAGAGTACCAGTTTTATCTTCAGTATCTTTTGTAATTGGAAACTCTTTAATTGGTAATTTATTTGTATCCGCTACAGTAGGATTTCCGTCAGTACCTCTATAAATATCTAAGAATTCATATGAATACATTTTATCTTCTATACGACGCATCTGTGCCGTTACTAAGTGTTGTGGAAATGCGGATACAGTTCTAAAGTCAAATGCTTCTTTAATATTTCTAGGATGCTGTGAAATACGCAACTGATATTCTTGCGGATCTAGTTCTCTTTTCCATTCAGCAAATTGTTCATCTAACGCTAATAGAGCTTCATGTACTTGTGAATTACCAAACTCATCAATAAAGGGTGGCATAGACCATTGTTCAGGAATAAATAATCCCGTTCTTCCTATAGCACCAGTTTCATCTAATAGATTAGACTCTACTGAAAATATGTCATTTGCATCCGGACGAGTAATCATCTTCTTCAGAGGGTCGCATTGCGATAAGTCACCGACAGATCCTGCTGCAATAAACATTCCGGTGGTCATGAATCCCGATTTCATAGCAGGACGGATATACTCAAATGTTGTATCCATCTTAGGAGCAATACCTGCCTCCTCATGAAAGAAATACTTACATGGTCCCCCTACACCATTGGTCGGATCTTTCTCAAAGGACATCCCTTGCATTACGCCTTTAAGACCTATTTCAGATTTACGTTTCTGAATACCCGTGGTAGTCTCAATCTTTTGTTGCCACATCATAACCTTGTTAGGGTTCATAGGGCGGTACCATGCAGTATGTTGGTTTAAGAATGCTTCGTATTCATTAAGGAATTTCCAAGTTCCCTTTTCATTAATATAGTCTTTAAGGCTTGCCCCCATTTTAAGGGTAACTCCTTCTTCAAACCAGATCTGGTTAATTAACTTACCTGCATGATAATACGATGAAGCAATCTGACGTTTCTTTAAGATAGCCGAATGCCTATAGTTTAGTTCTGCTAGACATTCATATAATGCAAGATGATATTGCGCATCACGTACATCTGCAAATCCAAACTTCTGGATTTCTTTATTAAAGATAGGTAAGAAGTTTAACCACATATAATAGTCACGTGGTATATACCAAGAGTTACCATTATTCTTATAGATGGCACCTACTCTACATTTATTCTTTTGGTCATTCCAAAATACTATAAAGTCTTTTGTTCCCTGTGGTGCTTTACAGTAAAAACTAAATTTATTAAATTGTCTAGCTTGTTCGTTAAACATCTTGCTAGTTTCGTCAAAGTCATATTGACCGGGCTCCTTAAAAATGCTTTCAACAAATTCCTTAAATTCATCACGGGTATTAAAGACGGTTATTGACCATTCTCCGTTTTCCCATGTAGGAATTTCTATATCAGTTTGTTGTAGCATATTAATTACATTTGGTCATATGCAAGTCCTGCACCCCCGCGTGCGCGACCCCCTTGTTCTTCTTGAAGATCTTTATAGGCACCTTTATAAGCCTCTCGTATTTGTTGGTACTTAGACGCGGCATTAACAAGAGCGGTAAGGTTACCGTCTCTACCATCTGTAATGTTTGTTGTCTCCATATATCTACCAAGTCTATCAAGCATTTGCTTAATGCCATTGTAAGCCCTAGATGTGGGCGTCTCATATAACTTCTTACAAAACTCTAGAGCACCTGGGATAAAGTCATCTTCAGAAGTAAAGTCTGCATCTATTTCCGCTAATATAAACTCTTCTTTGTCATCTTCAGCAATATGAAAAAAGTGATTAATATCTGGGTTCGGACAACTCATATAGAACAAGTACTGATAAACCTTAATATAATTATTAGGATATTCATCCATAATTCTTCTAAGTGTAGGTAAAGCATAACAACTCTCGCTTGGTATTATTACCCCATTCTCTATATCAAATAACTTAACTAGCATCTTCTATTTTATTTATTGTATAATAGTAACTATCAGAGTCTTCTGATACCCACTTATCGGATTGCGTTTCTACAGAGGGTAGCTGTGTATCTACTTTAAATACAGATGGGTCTACAGGAAACGGTTTTGTAACCCAATTAGAATCTTTCCAGTATATCCTATTATTGGGTTGACATAACAAGTACCCATCATCTGCTATTAAGATATGTCCAGCTTTGTAATCAGAAGGTTCATCTGAATAAGGATTTTTATACCAGTCTACGGTCATTAGGTAGGTAGCCCACACCTGAGCGCCATCTTTTAATACTACTTGACAACGTTTTTCGCGGAGATATTCGTATGTTATAACGGATACATTTTCTGAGAAGCAATCCCATAGTTGTTTAAAATGGAATGGAATATCATTCTTAGGTATCTCCATATATATTTCTGATATAGGAACTCTTGATCTAAGCATTCCATAATCAGTCATTACATGAAAGGTTAATATTTTACCCAATATAGATTGTATACCAAACGCATAAGCCTTATGATAAGTATCTTTATCGGCATCGTCTTTTGTAAAATGAGATGCCTTCACATAACATTTAAAAAGATCTATGTTTTCATTTAGTTTAGACATTGTCTTTTAACTTATTTATTATACTTATGACTTCGCTCTTAAGATAAGGTACATTATATTCTACAATTTTGTCTAACACAGGCTCTCCATTTTCATCATAAAGTACTACTCGGTTATCGTACGCGTCCTTACCAGCCTCCTTAAATATGATATGTTCTATAACCATCTTACCCGGCTTTAATCTAGGATTATGTTTAATAATCATGTACATGTAAAAACTTAACTGTAATGCATAATGGTTAAGATTGCAATCATCCAAATGACTGACCGGATCAAGCATTCTATCAGTAATTCCTTCCCAGTTAGTGTAACCCGCAGTCTTGATTTCTTTATTAGTTTTGTAATCATATATATTGACCTTTCCGTTTACTACCTCCACCCTATCTGCCTGACCGCATAGTCCTGCACTCTTAAGATAAGTCATGTGTTCGGGATATATACCATTAGATAGTTTTTGATCTGGTGCATTTTTAATCCCATCAATTTCAATGGGTTTAATTACAGGTACAATGATGTCTTCTCTACTAATGGTTTCACAGGCTAACAAATCACGTTCTCTTTGACCATGATACCACGTACCGAGATTCATTGCTTTTTGCGATTCATTCTTCCACGCTTCTTTAATATCCTCAGGATCCATTCCATACCATTTGCTCTTCTTCTTTTTAGAAGAACTAATAGCAATAGCATCTGCATCGAATTGTTTCTTATGCTTAGATATAATACCAGTTACACTAGTCCATTTGATATTATCATTGGGATCAATACTAGTGTAACTGTGAGTCTCGGATTTAAATATTATCGCCATGATTATCGAGTTTATCGTTTAATTCATCTTCTTCTTCTTCAGTCATTACCGCAAACCACCGTCCTTGCGGACACTCCGAAGACATGCTACGATGTTTATATTTAAGAGAACAACCGCAATCGCCACAACAAGGATGAGTTCCAGGTACTTCGCATTTGGTTCCTAGTAAATCTATAAGAGGACAGGTGCTGCATATATCATTTCTGTAGCTTGCAATCTTCTCAATTTTCTTACGAGTAAAGTAATAGTTAAATACACCCTCTAGGATTAACCACTTACTCTTCCAGATTTTCCTTATTTTTTGTAGCATACACTTCGGTTTTAAACTTTATCTTACCTGCTTTTTCTTCTGCAATCTTTTCTTTTAATCCTGCAAACTTTTTTAATTTATTTTGAGCAGTGTTATAGAACTCAAACTTCTTAAGGTTATTAGGATTAATCTGTTTAATATAGGTTTCATTTTTAATGATCTCCATCTCTAGACTCTTAGGTTTAACATATAACATACCTAGGTTGTCTACATCGATATAGGGATCTTCTAATGATTCCATAGTTCTACGTACTTGCGACCAATAGAAAGATACAATATCATTAACCATAGCTTCAGGAATGTTTAGTTCCTCGGCAACTTCGGCATAGATCTTATTCGGTTTCTTTGGTTTCAACGTGAGCTATTTTATAGTCTAACAAAATATTGCCATTAATCTGTATCTTTAAGTCATCGCTTAGAGATATCTTCTTTTTACTCTTTCCATTCTTTATTACTAACTTACGCTTCTCTGCTTTAGTTATAGCGTTACGAACCGATTGGCTACTACCAAAAATCTTGTTCTTGGTAGCGGCCTCACAGAATTCGGTTAGTTCCTTCTCCCCTGATAGAGCAAGAAAAGTAAGACAACTTAAGTCTTGATCAGATACATTTAACGCCTTTAAATGGCAATGTACAGCTAGTTGGAACTTGACAATACTCCACAAGTCCATTCTAACTACCTTTCGTACCTGATTAACTACGGCCATTATTTCTCTTTCTTAAGGGTTCTTTGCTTAGGATGTACAGGACCTTCTTCTTCAGTAGGTTCAGTTTCATCCGGGGCAGGTGCAATGATTTGTGCAAAACGCATTTGCGCAACTACTCTACGTAAACGTTGTTCTTCAACTTCTGCTAATAGAGTTTCATACTTCAATTGGACTTCGATTAAATCGCTTTGTTCTTTGTAGTTAGCGATTAATTCTTGTTTTTTAGCGGCCATTTCTTCCGCACTGATTTGTTGGTTTTCCATAATGTAACTTATTTAGGTTTAGACAAATATAGATAAAAAGTTTAAACTTACAACATTTAAACAAAAAAAATACCCAGGCTAAGCGGCCCAGGTATTAACCTAAATCATATTAACTAACTAAAAGTTAAGCTCGTTTACCGTCTTCTTCTCTCTTAGCCTTTATATAGCCTGTTAACTCTGCAATGTTAGTACTCAATTGAGTCATGTGCGTAGTAAGGTTATCCATCTTTAGATCAAGCTTCTCGTGAGCAGCTTTCTGATCTTCTTTAAGTATTTCCATTCTGTTATAGATGCTTGTCTCTTTAGCCATAAGATCTGTTTCTAGGGAGTCCATGTCACTTGCGAGTTTATCTACTTTCCCTTTCAACTTCCCTAGTTCCTGCTTAAGAGCATAATATGCTGATAAACCTGCACCTATTGTCATCACTATCCAGATAACATCTTTAGTGGTAAATACCCACGCTTCTGCTGATCCCATAACTTAAATATATATACTTATAATATACAACATTTATGCTGAATCTCAGACTGTTTCATTATAAATCTGAAATGCTGTACTAGAATCTTCGTCAAGTAAAACTATAAATCTTTCTATGTTTATAGGATCCTGGAAATCTGTAAGCATTTTATCATAAACAGGTTCAGTACTATCTAACATAAAGATAAACTTATCTGTTCTTAACTCCATAAGAGTTGTATTTTCTACTGGTAAATATGTATATTCCATTGTTATAAATTTATTTAATAGTCCAACCAAATGCATGAACCCCTGCGCTAGTTGCTGTAGATTGTCTAACTCTTATGCTTACTGTATTTCCATTTGAAAGACCGGCAGAACTTAAGAAAGTATAACTTCCTGCCGCACTACCCGTAGGTATTGTATAAGGAGTACCTACAGCAACACCGGTAATCATAATTGTTAGTTCCATACTACCCGTCATTACACCCGCTGTTCTAAGATAGGCATTAAGTATAGTACCTTGTGAAGCAGCTACAGGAACTGCTCTAGTAGTTTCTGTAGCATTAGATGAGAATGAACCAATACCTATATAAAAAGTACCTGTAGTTACAGTTTGCGCCATTAAATTACCAGCCATACTATAACCATTGTACGTAGGTACACTTTGACTTGTTCCAAACTCAAAGTAACCAACTTTACCATTTAAGGTATTTGGATCAGTACCTCTGTAATCATTTGAAGTAACAAAATATGCTCCCCCTACAACTGTTACAGATGCAACATTATTAAATGTAGTATAGCTAGAAGAGTTAATAAATAGGGTTAAAGGTTGTCTACCTAATTCAGTTAAAATAAAAGAAGCTGCGTTAAGACCATTTGCATCTGTTGGTGATATTGATAACCCTTCAAACGTTATACTACCTGAGCCATCGTCCAAAAATAAAAGGATAGCTTCTCCTGATGTTGCTACTGGCAAAGGTCCTGGACCAGAGTATACCGATATATTATACTTAAAACCCGTAGGTGTAGGAGTAGGTACTGTTGTTATCTGTGTGCTCATATTAATATGTTTTATCTACTTACTTCTTCCCAATCCATTGATGCAAATACACTTTCATTATTTGTACCTGCTGTTAAAACTATTGTAAACTCATAAGGAGTTCCTGTTAATCCATCTCTTTCTAATTGATTACTAAACAATGCAGCCTTTAATATATCAATAGATACACTTGTACTTGCTGTAGCTGTAAAATATCCTGATGCTATAATTCTTCCCCCTGCAAAAGCAGTTCCTGTTAAATTATATTCTACAGAAGAATTCGCTCCGGCACTAATCCAAGTTCCACCTGTAGTTGTTCCTGATGATATTAATTGCCAATTAAAATTAGCAGCTGTATTTCCTATTATAGAAACAGCTGTAGCTATAGCTATTCCATCTAATCTAGTTGATTTTAATCTTAATGAAACTATAGGATACACTGTGCCTGCCGTAGTTAAGGTCTTAGGTGTTGTTATTGGCGTACCTACAGCTTGTTGTAAGCCACGAAGTTCATATCCTCCTTCCGATATAACAGTAGAACATATTTGTTTTAATCTACTTGATGAAGCTGTAGCAGCTGTATTTGTTATTTCATATCTAAGAGGCAAAGAAGCTGTAGTAATATATGTAGATGTGATTAAGTTAGCATGGTTGAATCTATGGCAAACATAATAATTGCCATCTATAATGAATCCTATCCTAACTGTTCCCACACCTAACCACTCCAAGTCCATAAATAAAATCTGAGCCTTTGTTAAGTCAAGCGTAATTCCGCTAGGACCTGAACCATTTAATGGATCAACATTCCAATTTGCTTGAGCAACAGGAGCGTTTACTAATGAACCTGTAACAGAACTCCTCTCAACAAAACTTACCGTGCTGTTATTTTGTTCTAAATAATAACCATTAGCCGCTCCATAATATCCAACTCTTTGTCTAAGTCCTGTTTTAGCAGGATTCATTACAAATGTATTTAGAACAAGAAGACTTTTACCAGGCTGATATGAAAATACTTTTGTAGTTTCTCTAACCACTTCAGAACCTGAAGCTGCTGTTACACCTAAATTAATTAATCCTTCATTAGCATCAAATGTAGCAG
>Ga0181343_1000068_pt1 | contig 46555 bp, 37 predicted proteins | sample Su13VDMLBSD_FD_130110 | JGI IMG/M metagenome (GOLD analysis project Ga0181343, IMG submission 130110) | Freshwater viral communities from Lake Michigan, USA - Su13.VD.MLB.S.D | ecosystem: Environmental > Aquatic > Freshwater > Lake | place: USA: Michigan | collected 2013-07-15
AACTCATCTGAGTAATGGTCACCAATAAATTTATATGGGTCTAATATTCTATATTTACCTACACCATGGGTATCGGGTGGTATTGCTAAAATTCTAATCTTTGACATTCAAATTCTTTCCTTTTTTATAAAGTATAAGAAAAAAATTCGAAAAGTCAAACTTACTTTGATTTATTTACACCCGTAATTTTTCCTTTAAAAACAGAGTCACCCACTTTTAAAACCAAGTTCTCGTTGATGGACATGGTTTGTTGTGCGGTTAATATTTGATTTAACTTGTTGTCCAAAATTTCAACAACAGTCTTTCTTACAATGTTTTCAATTATGGGGGTTAATTGTTTTACTAAATCTGAACTATCTACCGAAGAACCTTTTTGTGGTGACGATTTTTTAGTTGACACACCTTCATTCTCCATTAATTTTTTTGTTTTTTCAACAAAATTTAAATCCAATGAATCCGATAAACTAATTTGAGGTATAGGATTTTCAATCATTGCTCTTTTAATTGCTTCGGGTAATTTAGACTCTCGTATTTTTTGAAAATTTGGTTGTTGTGGTTGTCTTATTGGTGCGGAATTTTCGGTCGACATGAGGTCTTCAGGGTTACTCCTTAATATATCTTCATTTACATTACCTTTTTCGTAATCACCATTTTCTACTTTGTTTAAAACTTTTTTCGCTTGTACTAACCTTTGCATCAAATCGTTTTGTGATAGTACCCCTGTTCCTGTTTTTTCCATATTGATTTTTTTATAAAATAAGTATTTTTAAAAGAAAATTAAAGTCTTGATTCTATTTAATTGTTCTTGTAATTCCACAGTTTCTTCTGATGATGGTTCGACTATTTTGATATTATCTTGTTTTAATAATCTGTCCAAATCAGATTCAGAATCCTTTTCAATTCTTCTTCTTGTTCCCTCACCGGCATTAGTGTTACCACCTAAATCGATTTGTGATTTTTTCCAATCATCCATTTTCTTTTTGTACAAATCGTCAATTGCATTTTTAAAATCGTCAGGACTAATTTGTTTAATATTGTCAACAACTTTGATTTTGGTTTTTAAATCGTTAAACACTTCAATTTCTCTCTTTGGTACTTCAATGGGAGACGCTGATGGTTTTTCTTTTGGTTTTGGTTCGGGTAATTTTTGTTTTTCGGGTTCTTGTTTAGGTACGGGTGTTTTACTTGGTTTTCTCTCTTGTGGTGCTGGTGGTGTAGTTCCCCAATCACTTGTTACGTATGTAGTGGAAAAACTACTATCATCACCTTCTTTGTAACCCGGTCTTTTATTATCAAACTGTTCATCTTCATAAACTTGTATTGAACCTGCAGATATTCTATCCAGTATAAAAGTTCTCCAACCATGTTCTTTAAATCCCTTTTTAGACACCGACGGTGGTTGAACCCATCCTCTAAATGCTAAGTTTCCTTTTTTTGTTAGTCCTGACGCAACTAATTCTGTTTTAATTCTTCTCCCTGGTAATACTTCACCTCTTGGGCCTCTATAGTCAAAAGAAACGGGCATTCTATTCTTAATAGCATATTCAAGAGTTTTTTGTGTTCCTCTCGAAGGTGCTTCAGATAAAATGTTTGTTAATATTGACTCGAAATTTATCATTAAAAATCGGGATATGTTTTTGTGCTACCGTATTTATTTTTTGCTTTTAAAACAGTTCTTTCGTTAATATCGGTTACAGTACCAACACCTCCTGTATTGTTTTCACCTCGTCCTTTTTCATCACCATCTGACAATGCATTGGGATTACCAGAAGAGTAACCAAAATTGTTGTTATAAATATTTTTAGCAATAAGAGTGGTTCTTTCATTGATATCGGTTAAGGTACCAACACCACCTGAATTGTTTTCACCTCTTCCTCTTTCGTCACCATCTGATAATGCGTTAGGATTACCTGATGAGTATTGAAATGAATTATTGTAGACGTTTTTGGCAACAAGAGTGTTTCTTTCTGTGATATCAGTCTTAGAACCTATATTACCACTTAACTCTCCTTTACCTTTTTCATCACCATCCGAAAGTGCGTTAGCATTTCCACTTCCGTACTGATTGGTTGGTCCATAAATGTTTTTGGATTGTAATGAGGTTCTTTCACCGATATCGGTTTTTGAACCAATACTACCACTTAATTCACCCTTACCTCTTTCGTCACCGTCTGATAATGCACCTGTATTGCTTGAACTATATAAATCCCCGTAGTTGTATTCATTTCTTGATACAAGAAGGTTTCTTTCTCTGTCTCCGATTATTTCTAATTGTGTTGGCATATTAATAACTAATTAATTTTTTTATTTTATCAATCTCTTCGAATAGTTTCATAGATGTTAAAGGTGAAACACTGGTTTTGTGGGAATTACTTTTAACCAAATTTATTGGGACTTTGAAACTAAATCTTTTTGTGTGTGATTTCAAGTGACTGTTTTTTCTCTCACCAGTCATTGATGTTATATCATCCGCCCTTTTTTTGGAGTCTTTCCTATTACTTATTAAATCTCTTTCTCCTTGTAAAAATTGTTTAGCCCATTTTTCCATCAAATCTCCACCGCATAAGTCATATTTAACTTTTTCATTCATTTTATCCATGTTTTGAATATCATGAATTATCCTCTTGAGTTGACCGTATTTTACTTTTTTATCGATTAAAAGTTTTTTAGCTCTTTGAATACCACGCACATTTTCACCATTTAAACCAACTACTGTATGGTTTATCTTATCTAAAATGTCCTGAGGAATATCAAAAATCCTTCCTTTTAATTCTTTATTCATCGGTTTCGTCTTCTGATTTAAGAATGTCAATTACATCCTCAACTGACAAATTATTTTTAACTAAAGTATTTTTTAAAGAAGTGATTTGTCTTTTGATAATTGGATTTAATTCACCCTTAATGTCTTCGGTTTGGTCTTTTTTAACCAAATCCTCTGAGGATGATTTTTTTCTTATGACACTTTCAACGTAATCTTTTACAAATTTTTTTGGGTTTTCTATTAATCTTACTTTATCACCTTTTAAATTTTCATCGTAACCATATGATGATAATCTTTCTTTACTTTCATCATCACCCATACCAAGGTCATCTTCAAAATATTCATATGCATCTTCAATGTCCTCATCTTGACCCAAAGTATTTTTATAACCTAAAGCTTTACTTAAATCAGATTCCGCCCAATATCTTAAAGATGTGTGAGTACCATGAACACCGTGAATACCCATTGACCCAGCTCCAGTGTATACCACTTTGTCAGTCGTTGATTTTGAACCACCTTTACTTGATTTTGTATTTGGTGTTTTTCTTCTAGCGATATTACCTTTTTCGTCAACTATTTCATCTACCTCAGTTTCAACCTTTTCTGGTATTTTTTCAAAGTCGGTATCGTCAGAATATTCTTTAGCCCATTTGGACCATTTGTTTCTTTCTTTCTTTGATGTTGATTTGTCGTTCGCCTTGGCATAAAAGAATCTTTGTTGTTTTTTGGACGCAAAAGTTTCCTCAATAATATTTTTAATGTATTTATCCATGCAAATATCTTTTTTAATATAAATATCAAAAGAAAGGAAAGATATTTATAGAATAGCATGAATAGTCAAAACATACTTAAATTTTGGGGGAGTAAATTAGATTTACAACTCGATTCTTCGGAATATTACGATTACGAAATTTCTAAAACTGAATTAGATTATGATAGTTTGGTTTTGGATTTGGATAATAGTATATCATATACCGGATTGACTATTAACACAACAGGTATGACTGGAACTGATTGTGTAAGGGATACTATATCCCTACTTGAAGTGAATTTAACCTCTTATATAACAGGTTCATTATTTTCAGGTTGGTCTTGGGTTTTACCTTATAGTGGATTTACAACCCAACTACAAAATTCAGATTTAATTTTAGAGAATGATGTTTATGAATACATCGATGGAAGTGGTTATAAACATTATTTTATTCATAATGCGAACATTTATAATGACCCCGCATCCAATCCAAATTCTCTAAATGTTGCAAATTTTAATGGGGTTGGTGCCAAATATCCTTGTGTCACAGAAATTATCAGTGATAATTGTTGTCCTCAAGACCCAATTCCAACCGCAAAACCATGGGCATATCAAATAAATCATGGTGCTGGAACTGATAATTGTTCTTACAAAGTACAGAGAAGAAATGAAAAAGGTTGGACAATTGATTTGGTACTTAATAAAGATGGTTCTGATTGGACAAGTGGAAGGACGATTTATTATTTAGGTGTTAGAAATGAGAGTTCAATATCAAATTACGCAGATAATAATCTATCATTTTCATTCACAAATGATGGTAGAATACAATGGAGAGCAATTAGATATTCAGGTGTTTGTGTGACCGATAGTGGTTATACAGAATCATATTATACTTCATCGGGTCAAACACCTGTATTATGTGTTAGTGGTACGTCAAGAGATTTTAATGTTACAATTACTTTTGAACGAGATAAGTATTATACGGATTGTAATTTAGAAAATGATGGTGGGTGGAATGATTTAATACCGGGAATAAAAACGATACCGTATACCGATACCGTTATCACCGCAGTAACATCAACACAAACAACTATTTATACAACTGCGGAAGAATTAAATAAGAAATGGGCATTAGAAAGAAATAGAAGATTGGGTACTTTAAAAATTTATTTAAACGGTAGAACAATCTATAAATTAAAAGGATGGGAAGAAGTTATACCATCAACTAGAGGTGACCAACCATTTATACAATCATGGGCTGGTGGTACTCAATATTCAGGTGGAATTCATAATATGGGTACCTCTTGTTTTAATTTTAAAAGAGTCCAATATTATCAAGAACCATTAAACTACGTAAGGGTAAGACATCATTATTTGGTTGATATTAAACCAAATTACGATATAATTGAATGTGTTGAAGATTGTGTGGATAGCATGGTAGGACTTTAAAAATACTAAACAAAATATTATATTTTAAATAAATGGATACTTTAAAAATAGTCTCAACAAATTATACTGGTCAATCGGCGGTTATTACATACTATCCCGATACGGGTGGGACTATTAATTTGGGTACACAAGTTTTACCATACGATTATGTTGCACCTTATTTTTATGGGACATATTCATTGTTTTTTCCGGCTTTTGGTAGTACATGTACTTTATATGTTGAGGACCTTTCGGGTAATTTCTTATTACAAGAAAATGGTGATTATATTTTCCAAGAAGATTATTCTAAAATAATAATTGAGACCGGACCATAAATGGATTTTAATTAAAATAAAAAACAATATTTATAGAATATGTCAAGTTTACCAATATCAGGATTACCAAATATAACAGGAGCAACAGATACTGCTCTAATTCCTATTGTTGTAGGTGGTGTAACATATAATGTTAACATAAAAGATTTATGGAAAAGTATTCCATTTGCAACTATCTACCAATCTTTAATTCCCGACGTTACCGATACCTATTCATTAGGTTCAACTGGTAAGACTTTTAGTTCAATTCACGTTGGTGCGGGTACTGTTTTTATTGGTCAATATGGTTCATTAGGTATTGATAGCAATGGATTTGTTTACATTCCTGTGGGTATTGCAACAAATACCATGGTATTAGGTCAAATAACTACCTCAGGAATTACCTCAACAGGTATGACTATTAGTACATTAAACAATGAGTTATATTCTGTTTCCGCAAATGGTAACCAACATATTATTACTCAAGAATTAGTACCAACCGGTGGTACAACAAACCAGGTTTTAACAAAAACAAGTAATACACCAACAGGTTATACTTGGCAAAATTTATATTCAAATGGAGCCCCGTTAAGAAATTTTGGGGTATTTGTAGACACAACAAATCAAACGGGTTCAAGTAATAGTGTTCAAGCGATGAAATATAATACCACTGAAATTTCAAGTGGTGTGACGGTTAATAACACATCACAAATAACGATGTCAAATGATGGAAATTATAATATTCAGTTTTCTGCTCAATTTGAAAAAACAAGTAATGGTGTTGATGACGTATCGGTATGGTTTAGAATAAATGGAACCGATGTTCCTAGAAGTAACACCATGTTATCGATTGCAAAGCAGGCAGGTGGTAACGGTAAATTAGTCGCATCATGGAATTATGTTGATTATTTTACTGCCGGTCAATACATTGAAATAATGTGGTCTTCACCAGATAGTACTGTTCAATTATCGTATTTTTCCACACAATCAACACCAACAAGACCTTCAACTCCTTCAACAATTGTTACGGTTATACAAATTTAACTATTTATAGGATATGGAATTTTTTATTAGACAGGGAGCTTCTGAACCCATTTTAAAGTTAAGAATGATTGACGACGGTAAAAACGACAAGTCGGGTTTCAACGATTCTTTGGAAAGTTGTGACATTACATTTGATATGTACGATGCAAAAACGGGTGAACCTGAAATATTAAATTCAGATTGTTTAATAACAACTAGAGATAAAAAATACAATCAAACCACTGACGAGTATTATATAACTCACAGATTTACAGAATCTCAAACATCAAAAATTGGTAAATACGAGGGTAAGATTACCGTACAATTTTTAGATACCAATTTAAATCCAACAACAAAACTGATACTTCCGATAAAGGAAAAATTATTTATTACCATATTTTGATATTTGGTAGTAATTTCGTATACTTGTTATAAGGCAAACTACAACACGGTGTTGTAAGCAAATATGTCAAAACAAAAATATACGATATGTCAGAAGTAATTTCTCAAGAGGTAATCGAGAACTTTTTAAATGGTTGGGACCCCGAAGAATTCATTGTTGGGGTGGAATACGATTATCAACACAACAAAATCTACAAAATTATTCAAGACCCTGTAAGGGGTAAGGTTGTTAAACCTGATTCATTAACTCCATTTCTTTGGGTGGGTGACTTAAGTTCTTGCAATTTTTATCAAGGAAGTAAGTCCTTACAAAAGAAAAAAATGGGGGAGTATGGTATCATAATCGATAAACTTGAAACCCATGGTAACGAAAGACTTGAAAATGGTCAGTGTTATTTGGTTAAAAGTCTAAAGGGTTATCGAGAATTGATTAACTTTTTTAAACAAGGTGGAATAGACCCTTGGGGTGAAAAATTTAGACATTTGTTTACGATACTGTCACCTGTTGAACAATATCTGATTCAAAAGAAAAAAAGATTATTCAAGGGTATTGACGATTATTCGGGTGTTCATCGTTTTGTATTCGATATTGAGACCACGGGTCTTGAACCCGAAACCAATGAGATAATTCTTATTGGAGTAAAAGACAATCGTGGTTTACAAAAAACAATTCCAGCTTTTGGTCCTGATGGTGAAAAAAAATGTATTGAACAATTTTTTGAAATCATAAAGGATTTAAAACCAACAATTATTGGTGGTTATAATTCAGCGTCATTTGACTTTCCTTTTATTCTTAAAAGAGCAGAAATACTTGGTGTTGATATTGAAGAGTGTACCGCGATTCTAACCTCTGATGGTATTAAACAAAAAGAAGGGGTTCTTAAATTAGCAAATGAGGTCGAACCTTATACCCAACATATAATATGGGGACACAATATTGTTGATATTGCACACGCTGTAAGAAGAGCCCAAGCAATTAACTCTGAAATTAAATCGTGGGGTTTGAAGTATATTACACAGTATTTGGAAAAAGAAAAACCAAATCGTGTATATGTTGATGGTGCATTCATTTCTAAAATTTATTTGGAAAATGATAGTTACTACATCAACCCTAAAACAGGTAAATATAAAAAGATAGGTGAGCCGGGAACGGAAAATCTTTTAGACAAGTATCCCGGTAAGTATGAAATTTGGCCAGGTGAAAGAATTGTAGAACAATATCTTGACGATGACTTGTACGAAACAATGATTGTGGATGATTCCTTCTCTCAATCAACTTTTTTACTTTCTAAATTGGTACCGACAACCTATGAAAGGATTGCAACTATGGGTACTGCAACTCTTTGGAAAATTATCATGTTGGCTTGGTCCTATGAAAATGGATTGGCGATTCCAACAAAAGATGAAAAGAGAGCCATTACTGGTGGTTTATCAAGATTGTTAAACGTTGGTTATTCAAAAAACATTGTAAAATTTGACTACGCGTCTCTTTATCCATCAATTCAATTGGTGTACGATGTTTTCCCTGAATGTGATGTTATGGGTGTTCAGAAATCGATGTTAAAGTATTTCCGAAACATTCGTATCAAATATAAAAGACTTGCTGGTGAATTGTCTAAAACAAATCCTATTGAAGCGGAGATGTATGATAGAAAACAATTACCGATTAAGATTTTTATCAACGCATATTTTGGTTCACTTTCCGCCCCTCAAGTATTTCCGTGGGGAGATATGAATATGGGTGAGACAATCACTTGTACCGGAAGACAATGTCTTCGTATGATGATTATGTTCTTTGAGAAAAGGGGGTATGTACCTTTGGTTATGGATACTGACGGTGTGAACTTCTCAACCCCCGATGATATTGATACTCATGTTTACATCGGTAAAGGTTTAAACGAATTGGTTGAAGAAGGTAAAGAGTACATTGGAATCGAAGCGGACACTGCAGAATTCAATGATACCTTTATGAGAAATGAAATGGGTCTTGATATTGACTATACCGCACCCGCGTGTATTAACGTATCAAGAAAGAACTACATCATTAAACTTCTGAAGAAGGGAAAAGAAAAGATTAAACTAACCGGTAATACTATCAAATCTAAAAAACTACAACAATATGTTGTTGAATTTTTGGATGAGGGTTTGAAACATTTATTAAATGGTGATGGTTTATCTTTCGTTGAACTTTATTATAGATACGTCCAACAAATTTATAATAAACAAATACCATTGTCTAAGATGGCGAATAAGTCTCGTGTAAAACAATCTGTAGAAGACTATAAAAAACACATCAAAAAAACCACAAAAGCAGGTTCTTTAATGTCTCGACAAGCCCACATGGAATTAGTTATACAAAATAACTATCCCGCGACTTTAGGTGAGACAATTTATTACATCAACAATGGTACAAAAAAATCAGATGGTGATGTTCAAAAGATAAGTAAGCCAACTAAAAAATACCAAGAAGAATTTTTATTAAAATACAATAAACCAGTACCACCTGATTATATTGAAATTAATTGTTACATGATATCCGAAAAAGAATTGAGTAATAATCCCGATATGACGGGTGACTATAATGTTGCAAGATATCTAACAAATTTCAATAAAAGAATTGAACCTCTTTTGGTGGTGTTCAGTCCTGAAATACGTCACGATATTTTGGTTGAAAAACCTGAAGACAGACAATACTTTACAAGAACTCAATGTGAGTTAGTAAGTGGGTTTCCACTTAAGGAAGATGGTCAGGATAAGTACGATGAAGTAATGACTTTATCCGATAGTGAGGTTATGTTTTGGAATAGAGTCAACAGAGACCCGTTCTTTATGTATGTTGAAGACAGTTTGAAATTAGCAGACCCTTATTGGGTTGATTTAAATAGAAAAGTTGTTGCTCTTCAAGCTGAAAGTATTAAAAGTAATGAGGATGAAATAATTCAAACAAATGGAAATGATTTTGCGTACCACGCAACAAACATTTAAATTATTTCTTTAAGATTAGAAATGTATAGTAATAATCTCCCGATTTACCTTTCCATCCATCCTTTAACATCATGTTAGGGTAAACTTGTTTTATTCTAGTGTAAACTCTATAATTTAAATCATCTCCATTTGGGTCCCATACAAGTGTCATCCCGTCTATTTTTGTTTCGCCTGTTGAGAACGATACTTTAAATATATTATTGGTGTATGAAAAATTTACACTACTCTCATCTATTGATATACTACCTGTTTTCGCCTTTACATTATTTCTAAATTCGTCAAGAGTAGACCCTTCTATTGTTTGAGTTGTTGTTTGTTGAGGTTGAGTTGTTGTTTGTTGAGGTTGTTGAGGTTGAGTTGTTGTTTGTTGAGATGTTGATTTACCTTCCACTGCAAAGAACGATTGTTTAAATTTCGCATTTGTTCCTTCCACGGTAATGATATATGGACCAAAAACAGTTACCTCACCACCGTAATATGATTTTAATCTATCTGGTAAACCACTTACTTGAGTGTCATGTCTACTTTCATAATTACTACCTATAGAACCCCTTGTGGTGAATGCTTTATGTGGTAATTCATTACCAGTTACGGGAACTAAAGCCACTGAACCATCAGTGATAATTTCATTACCGACTTTTTTTGATGTTACAGTAACATCGGTTACACGATAGTTACCGTTCTTTAATTCTGTACCGACTTTTCTTTCTAAATCTTCACTTAATCTTTTGGAACCTAATATACCGTGTACTAAATCCCAATCGGCGTTAACTACGGGTTGTTTACCTTGAATGGTAACAGTTTTATTCGCTTGTTCGACAAGTAAACCCATTACTTGTTTTATTCTTTGTATATTTTCTTGTAAATTCATATTAAATTACATTAAATGGGGATTGGAATGGTCTGTACTTTAAAGCCTTATTTAGGTTTTCAGCTTCCATTCCTTTTCTTTCCAATAATTTGTCAGGTCTTAATCTTTCTAATCTATTCATTAACTCCTCAACAAGTTTTAATTTCTCATCTTTTCCTTCTTGTAGTAAAGATGAATAATCAAGTTTTATTGGACTATCAGGAACTTGTAAGTCTCCTGAGAACTTACCCCATATTCTACCTAAACCTTCTTTTGAATATGCGATAAGATATTTTCTAACCCAGTTTTGTGCGGGTTTATTTAACATATCCCATGTTAATTCTTCAGTTTCAACATCTGATGGTAGTTTAACAATACCATTATTCTTATCTAAACAAGTATCAAGAGATGTGGTATCATAATACCAATACCAAACTTTTTGTCTGTTATTCTGTATTGAACCAAAATCAAATCGACCGCCAGGTACGTTATATAAGTGAACTATTTTAGTTCCATTTGGTCCTGCGGTAATTCTGTATGTTAAATCTCCACCTATTAATCGGTTTTTGATATTTCTATCACCCATTCTTAACAATAAGTCATAGGCGGGTAACATAAAGTATGAACCCGAAGAACCTTGTTGTGCAAAACCACCGACACCACCGAACGCAACACCACCAAGACCACCAAATCCACCTAAAAATGGGTCAACGATAGAATCGGTTAATTCCGCTCTTGAGAACCATAATAATTCGTTTATTTCTCTACCAGCAGGAATTGTATATGTTTGAGTGTTAGCAGTTAACGAGAAATAATCTTTTTTTAATTCACTATCACCACCTGTTTGAAGACCAACGATTTTAGAATAAGAGTGAGTATATTGTGTTTCGTAATCTAAACTTCTTGTTGTAAAAGCTCTGGTTAAAGATTGAGCATCAACATTTAATCCAGCGAGTGCTGACCACTGTGATTCAATTAACCAATCACTCACATATTGTTCATACTCCGATACCGCTAATTCTAAAAAGGTATCCATTTGTTCCTCCGTAAGTTCAACACCTCTCACCGGTAAACCTAATAAGTGAAAAACTTGAGTGTAAAGTTTTTGTTTTTCAGCATTTGAAATTACAGTTGTTGCCATTATTTTGATTTACCAATAAATATCTGTATATTTGTTTTAATATTCTAAATACTGATGTATTCTACCGGGAATCTAAGAAACATTGAAAACCATATAAAAAGAATTTGTACAATAAAAGGTCCAATAAAAGACCTTTTTATGGATGAATGGCGGGAGGTTTTTCGGGAGTGTTATAGAAATATAAATCAGTATGGATTCTGCGAAAAGAATAGAACTTATGGTGTGCTTACTTCAAAGGGTTCTTGGTCACCAGTAAATCAATTTAATACAAATTACTTTGTTAATATAAAAATTGTTGAAAAATTAAATGAATGGATTTTTCAAGATTATTTTTTAAAAGGGATTAATGAATTTAATGGTGAACCATTAACTGAAATTGTTTTTGAAAATAATTCACCTGATTATATTGAAAAGGAAATAAAGAATTACTTTAAATGGTTGAGACATTACAAAGACAGAGTGTTTGTTGACCATAGGTTACTTGGCCCAAGTGATTTTCTTTATGAACTTTTTCATGTTGCATCCAAGACAATTGGTTCAGGAACTTATGGTGAACTTTGTATTGAATATCATTTCAAAAAAAATATAAAGACCGCTAAAATATATAGAACCTCTTTAGTTAGAGGTTCGTCAATTGATATGGTTAATGGATGTGATTTGTTTACTATTAATATCGAAGACGAAACAAAAGTAAAAAAAATACAAAGTAAAGTTGTAAAGTTTCAAGGGGACAGTTTTAAAAACATTATAGATGTAAAAGATTATATAGGTAAGGGTATTGACTTTTTGGTGTTAGTATCATTGAATTACAATTTCAAATTCAATACAGTTAGTCCTGATAAAATGATTTTTCTATATCTAAAGGAAGATACCATAATAAATCAATCGGACGGTTGGTATACATATAATAAAAACAACATATTGATGCAAGAAAAAATTGATGACATGTTTAACTCAAAAATTTTCTTTGAGTTTTTTATGTATTGTTCTAAAAATGAGGTTGAGTTTGTACTTGAAGTTTCTGAGGAAACGAATCTGAATTTTATTAAAGATGAAAATAAAGTTATTGTTAATCTACCTTCAAACAGTGAAGATTTTGATATTCAAAAAATTTACAATGTTTGGGTGGAGATAATTCAAAACATCTCAAAAAAACAAGAAGACATTGACTTTATGATGAATACATTAAAGAATCTCTTTGAGAAGTGATTGAGCAAAACTCTCTGAGAAATCCCCGTCGCCCATAACTTGGTCAATAATATTCTTTTTCTTCTGTAACATATTGTACACTATTTTCTCAATAGTGTTTTCAAATATTGGGTAGTAAACCAATACATTTTTCTTTTGTCCATATCTGAAAGCCCTGTCCTCAGCTTGACTGTGATGAGCGGGTACAAACGATAAGTCATTCATAATTACAACCTCAGCCGCAGTTAAGGTGATACCAACACCACCGGCTACGATATTCGAGATGAATATCTTTACCTTGTCTTCATTTTGAAAACGGTCCACAGATTGTTGTCTTTTTTCTTTAGACATTCTACCATCCAATACTACAGAGTTTTTCTTATACTTCTCGTGTAACGTGTCTAAAGACATGGTAAAGTTTGTGAATACGATTACTTTTTTTCCTTGTTCTAAACATCTATCAATTAGTTCACAGGTATAATTAATTTTTTCCTGTGAAACAATTTGTCTTACTTTCATCAAACGATTTATAGTAATACTCAAAGATTCTTTATTTTTCGCTTCACTTGTAATCCTTAAAAAATCTTCTAATTCTTCATCGTAATATGTACTTTTTAAATCTAAGAAAATTGGGGTAATAATTTTATCTGGTAAATCCAATATATCGGTTTTCATTCTTCTTAAAACAAGATTTTTAGTTCTCATTCTAAGTTCGTCTAAATTAGTTGCACCACCTGTGTTCCAAATTTTCTTTTTGTTTACAGTAAATTGATATCCACCACAGTACCTTCTAACATAACCCTGCCAATTTAATGTGACGTTTGAATTAACTATTCTTAAAAGATTATAATAATTAATTGGTTTTGATGTCATTGGTGTACCTGTAAGTAACCAAACTTTCGGTATGTTTTTTAAAATATCGTTAATTAATTTAGTTCGTTGTGCCGTGGTATTTGAAATGTAATGAGCTTCGTCAACAATCGCTAAATCAAATTTTTCATTAATAATTGAATTGTTATTTTCCTGACCAATTTCGGGTGTTTCTGTTGAATGATAATTTTTTACAATATCATAGTTGATAATGTAATAATCAAAAGTTGACCCCCATTTACGTCCCTCAACAATTAATGTTTTTCTATTTGAGTAGTTCTCAATTTCTCTCTGCCAATTTATTTTTAACGATGCGGGACATATTATCAAAATCTTTTTTGCACCACTTTCTAAAGATGCAATAATTGCGGATGTGGTTTTTCCTAATCCCATATCATCAGCCAAAATGAATTTATCATTAGCCAATAACTTTTCAATTGCAACTTTTTGATGGGGTAACGGTGGTCTTTTATCATATGGAGAATAATCAACCTCCCTGTTTAATTTTTTTTCCTCTTGAATTATTGCGGATTTGGGTAACCACATAGAGTAATTTTTTTCAGTTTCAAAAACTTTACCCCATATATGATATGCCATTTCACTTTCACATAACAATTTTTCACACCAAATTTTTTCAGGTGGTTTTGTTAGGTGTTTAGATTCCATAAGTTTTTCACCAAACCCCTCAACAATATTAATATATTTTTTAGCAACACGGGGAACAACCTCGTGGTACTTTAAAACATACTCGGCTTGGGGTCTTGTTAATTGAAAACCTTTTAATTCAATTAATTTTCTTTTCCACTCGATTAATTGGTTGTTAAAACCTTCGTAAGTAGATAAAATTTCCCTCGCCTCTATTTCAGGAACCTTATTATGCATACAATAACTTAAATATACCAAAATAGAATCAATAAATGAACTATTTATAATAAATGAGTAATAAACTACCTATAACAAGATTAAGTAAATTTTTCTCTCAAACTGATTTTGATTTAAATGTTCAGTTAGGGGAAGAATACTTGCATGGTGATTTGGGTATGAAATTAGTTCTATTTAGGGTTGATAGACAGAAGACCGACACGGATGATGTTTATGGTGAGGTTGGTAAGGACCAAATCAAATTCTTACCTCCGACTGAATTTTTTGGTTTAGTTAAAATTGAAGAACCGAAAAACGCTTCATATACAAAAGGTGTAAATAGGTATTTGGAACCTGGTAATATGACTGTTTCTGTCTACATCAAACATTTGGAAGAAATGGATATTGACATCAGATATGGTGATTTTATCGGTTATCATGAATCTGAAGATAAAATTAGATACTACACCGTTGTTAATGATGGTAAAGTAACTTCAGATAATAAACACAATATGTTTGGATTTAGACCTCATTACAGAACAATTACTTGTGCTATTGCTCAAGAATCCGAATTTAGAGGAATTTAATTATGGGATTACCTAAAAGAAAAAATGATATCAAAGTATACGGTGTTAACCAAAACACTGATGGTCCTGCAATAACAGGAAGACGAAAAGAGTTATTAGAAGAAATTATTAAATCTGATACCTTTCTTCCTGATTCAATATTGCACGATGACCTTGACTTGGGTATGTTAGAATTTGTTAAAGAAAATTTTAAAGTAGTTTCTGATGGAGAACAAATCCCAATGATTCCTAAAATTTTAACAATTCAAAGATGGTCTGAATATACTAATAATTGGTCTTTTAGTGATGAAGATGGTAATCTAAAATTACCTTTTATTGCCGTTGTTAGAAAACCCGATGTACAATTGGGTACGAATCCATCCATACAAAGAACCATACCAGATAGAAGAGATTTTTTCTATGCGTCAGTACCTACTTGGGACGGGAATCAAATGGGTGCGGACATTTATAAAATACCACAACCTATAGCGGTAGACATAAGTTTTGACGTAACAATTGTATGTACAAAATTTAGAGACATAAATAAATTCAATCAAAGAGTTTTACAAAAATTCTCATCAAGACAAGCGTATACACGAGTTAAAGGTCATTACATTCCAATTGTAATGGATAGAATTGAGGATAACACACCAATGGATACACTCGATGGTAGAAGATTCTATATTCAAAATTATGGGTTTACCATGTTAGGGTTTTTAATTGATGATGAAGAATTTGAAGTTTCACCAGCAATCAATAGAAGTATCACAATGGTTGAACCTGATTTAAGAACAATATATCCTGTTAAGAGAAAAACCAATAATATCACAATACAAAGTGAATACACTAATGGGTCAATTATTGCAAACTACACCGCAACATCACAATATAAAGTTGATAAGACTGTAGAAATTACTTTTACCGATTCTTTAGTTACAACAGGGACCCCAATTACGCAATCTGTAAGATTATTCATTGAGAGAAATCAATTATCGGGAACGACCGAATATACTATTACAGAAAATTACAATCAGTTATCAGGTACAACATCATTTAAAGATGTTAATATCGATACGATAGGGAGGTCAAAATACGAATACACTTTTACAACGGGTTCGACTTTTAACTAATCCCCGTAGATATCCTTTTTTTTAGGACCATCATTTTGTTTTGAAGATTTACAATTTTCATCAATCCATTTATGAATTAGTTTATAAATTTTCAATCCGTTTTTATCACAATACTCTTTTAAAATTTCGTGATGTTTTTCACCTACCTTAATGTTTTTAAAGGGTTTTTCCATAATAAAGATAAATATCGATACTAAAAGATAAATTAGTATCTATAAGTATCATTTTTAAAAAAATCAAGGAAATCTTTCCCAAAAACAAAGATATTTATTGATAAAGAAATAAAATTAATTAACCAAACAAATTAAAAATGGCAAATTCAAATAGAGTATTTGTATCTCCGGGTGTATATACATCTGAAAAAGACTTAACATTCGTAGCACAAAGTGTTGGGGTGAGCACGTTAGGTTTGGTGGGTGAAACCTTAAAAGGTCCCGCTTTTGAACCTGTATTAATAACAAATTTTGACGAATTCAAGTCATATTTTGGGGGAACAAGTCCACTAAAGGACAACAATAACAACCCAAGATATGAGTTACCGTACTTCGCAAAATCTTATTTAGAAGAATCTAATCAATTATTTGTTACAAGAATTTTAGGTTTAACAGGTTACAAACCAGTTAAAACATTCGGTGTACAAACAATAGGTGGTGTGACTTTAGGTACATTCAGTGGAACAACCACCGGATTAACAATGTCAGCAACAACCACTACGATTACCGCAAGTACAATTTATAGTGAATTATCTAATAAGATATCAGTTGATGGTAACTACATCACCGAATATATTGTTGCGAATTTTAGTGGTAACACTTCCGCAAACCATGGTCAATGGTTTGTTATGGGTGAAGTACCAACATCAGGAACAAGTGGTCAAACTTCTTCAATTGAAGAAGTTTCACCTTTGACAGGTTTAGATAACGCAAGTAACAACAATAACAAAGAATGGTACAACGTACTTTGTAACACAAGTGGTTCAGAAGTTTATTCTTACTTATTTGTTTACAATAGTGGTACAAGTGTATTCGATGTAACCAAATACACATATAACGGTACATTGAATACCGCATACGATGGACAAATAGTTTTAGCGTTTAGACCAAGAGGTTCTTATAATGGTCAAACATTAAATTTAGAAACAACCACAGACGTTAATTTCCAAATTACAGGAACAGGTATCACCACAAACCCATTAGCTGAGTTTACCGTAGGTGTTACAGGTTCAACAAGTGGCGCTAAATCATTCACTTGTAGTATGGATACCGCATCTTCAAAATATGTAACTAAAGTATTTGGGGTTGATGTTTATGACAAACTAAAAAGTGAAGTACCAATTTATGTTTATGAATCATATCCAAATTATCTCGTAAGAGCATATGAACAAGGATACATTAGAGGTTTAAGTTTAACTGAAGTATATGAAACAGAAGGTAACAACTTCTTAACCTCATGGGATACACCAATGACACCAACTGTTGTTTCTGAAGTTAGAGGTGGTGAGGTTGATGATTTATTTGATGTTATCACCGTATCTGATGGTGAAAGCGCAAACTTTGAAGTAAAAGTTTCAATCATCAATATAGATGTAAACACTGGTGACTTCGACTTAATTGTTCGTGACTTCAATGATACTGACGACAATATTGTGGTTCTTGAAAAATATTCAAGATGTAATATGAATCCTGACCTACCTGGTTATGTAGCTAAAAAAGTTGGTACATCTGATGGTGAATACGAATTACGTTCAAGATACATTATGTTATCGATGGCGAATGACCACCCGATTGATGCATACCCTGGTGGTTTCAAAGGATTTGTAAACAACACATCATTTGGAACTAAAACTTTAGGTTCAGTAATGTATAAAACAGAATTCTATGACGCGGGTGATACAACAGGATACGAAGCGGACGGAACACCTATTTTATCTTCAGGAGATAAAGTGAGAAAGGTTTACTTTGGTTTATCAAGTCCAACTAATAAATCAACATACGATAGGGATTTATTTAAATTCAAAGGAACGGGAGCTGCAGGAACAACTAAAGGTTTCCACTTATCAACAAACGCGTCTACTATCACAGGTACTACCTTCTTAACTACATCATATGATTTAGAAGGTCAAACAGGTGGAGCAACCAACGTTATGACAAATATCAATTACCGTAAATTCACATTCGCCGCAGGTGGTGGATTTGATGGATGGGATATCTACAGAAACGTAAGAACTTATGGTGATGGTTATATCTTTGGTAAGACTACCTACACAAGTGGTAATACCACAAACGGAGGGGTGTTTAGTACGGTATCAGGAAACTCTGATTACTACGCATATACTCGAGGTATTGACACTTTTGCGAACCCTGAAGCTGTTGACATCAATATATTCTCAACACCTGGTATTAACTTCTACGACCATAGTTCTTTGACATCATACGCAATTGATATGATTGAAGAGGACAGAGCGGATTCACTTTATGTGATATCACCACCAAACTATGGTACTTCTGACGAAATTATAGACGCATTGGACGGAGTTGCGATTGATAGTAACTATTCAGCAACATACTGGCCTTGGATTCAAGTTAGAGACGTGGATAACGCAGTACAACTATATCTTCCACCAACAGGTGAAGTATTAAGAAATATTGCATTAACAGATAACGTATCCTTCCCTTGGTTCGCAGTAGCGGGTTACTCAAGAGGTTTGGTTAACTCTATCAAAGCTTTCAAGAAATTAACTTTGGATGAAAGAGATGACCTATACAAAGCTCGAATTAACCCTATCGCAACATTCGCAGATACAGGAACGATAATTTGGGGTAATAAAACTCTTCAAGTTCGTGAATCAGCATTGGATAGAATTAACGTAAGAAGATTGTTGTTGAGAGCAAGAAAATTGATTTCAGCGGTGGCAGTTAGATTACTATTTGAACAAAACGATGAACAAGTTCGTAACGAGTTCTTGAGATTGGTAAACCCAATATTAGACGCAATCAAGAGAGAAAGAGGTTTATATGAATTCCGTGTAACGGTTTCAAACGACCCTGAGGACATTGACGCTAATACTTTGAGAGGTAAAATTTATATTAAACCAACAAGAGCTCTTGAATTCATCGATGTTGAGTTCATAATCACACCAACAGGAGCATCATTTGACAATATCTAATAAAAAGGGGAGGGGAAACCCTCCCTATTTTATGTTCCACGTGAAACGTTGATATTATTTGTTCCACAGAAAAATATTAAAATATAAAAAAAATAAAATTATAAATTACCCAGTATATGCACCAGTATTCTAGTTCTAGTTTATTTGCTTCTAGTTATTCTAGTTTATTTAATCTAGTTCTATATTTACTAGCATCTAGTACTAGTATGGAAAAAATACGAAATTATTTTGACATAATCAAGGGATGAACAAGATTTTTTTTGTTTTTTCAGATACAGGATATTTATAAGAAAGATTAACAATAAAAAAAATAAAAAACAAATATTGACATGGCAGATTTATTAATGAAAATGCCGGTTCCTTACGAACCGAAGAGAGTTAACCGATTCATATTAAGATTTCCCTCATCATTGGGTATCAACGAATGGTATGTAACCTCAAGTGCTAGACCAAGTGCAAAAATTAATTCAGTTGCGATTCCATTCATCAACACATCAACATATGTTGCCGGTAGATTCGAATGGAACGAAATAAGAGTAACCTTCAAAGACCCAATTGGACCTTCAGCCGCTCAGGCATTAATGGAGTGGTTCCGTTTACACGCAGAATCAGTTACAGGTCGTATGGGTTATGCCGCTGGTTATAAAAAAGACATTGAATTAGAAATGTTAGACCCAACGGGGGTTGTGGTTGAAAAATGGATACTTCAAGGTACTTTTATCACCGACTTAAACTTTAATGAACTAGACTATTCAAGAGATGATATTGCATCTATCACTTGTTCATTGAGAATGGATAGATGTATATTAGTTTACTAATCAAATAATAAAAAATCTGTCAATAAAAGGTCTCTCAAAAGGAGACCTTTACTTTTTTTATAAGTTTTTGTAAATTATAATAGTTATAAAATAAAAAAATATGGATGAATTTAGAGTAGACCCAACAATTGCGTATGATGTTGTTGAATTACCTTCAAGAGGTATACACTATCAAAATAAAAAGAAATCATTAAAGGTTGCATATCTAACAGCAGCGGATGAGAATATTTTATCAGCTCAGAATTTAATTGCCACCAATGGAGTGATTGAGGAACTATTAAAAAGAAAAGTTTTAGATAGGGACATTCAAGTTGAAGATATTGTAGAGGAAGATAGACAAGCGATATTAATTTTCCTAAGAAATACCGCTTTTGGTCCTGAATATAAATTATATCTACAAGACCCAAAAACAGAAAAGGAATACACAGCAAGTGTTGATATGAGTGAATTAAAATTTAAAGATTTTAATTTAGAATCGGATACAAATGGTGAATACCCATATTTTATGGAAAAATCTAAAGTTCATATTACTTTCAAGTTTTTAACACCAAAACAAGAAAAAGATTTAGAGGATTTAAAACGAAGTTGGAATGGACAAGGTGTTGCACCTATTGTCACTAAACAATTAGAAATGATGATTAAATCTGTTGAGGGTAATAGAGATATGATGAACATTCACAACTTTGTAGAAAGACTCCCAATCAAAGATTCACAAGATTTCAAAAAATTTGTTAAAGAAAATAAACCAGGATTAGATTTAGTAAAAAAAGTAAAAACCCCGTCAGGAGAAGATGTCGATGTTGAAATCGGCTTCGGGGTGGAGTTTTTTCGTCCTTTCTATGGATTATAAGAAAGGTCAATTAGATGAAATTTTATTTTTAATCAAAAAAGGTTTTAGTTATGGTGATATTTTGACGATGCCAATTTTTATACGTAGATATTATGTGGAATATATTCTTGAATTGGAAAATAGTCCTAAATAGTATTTATAGAATATAAAGTACCTCAAAAATGGCAAGAAAAAAAGATGATTTCTTAAGATTAGCAAAACAATCAAACGGGGATGTAAATACGTATTCCAGATTATGTGGTACTTTAGACCCGAGTGAATCACAAGCTCAATTACAAGCTTGGAACGAATATGTTTCCACACTAAATACTAACACTAATACCGGTACTACCGCTAAAGTCTCATCCACCACACAATCAACAGTTACAGGGTTACTTGGCACTCAAGACATTAGTAGAACGGGTGCCGGATATCCGATGTCATCATTAGAAAGTACTCAAGATACCATATTTCAATTAAGTGATGTTTCTAAAGGTTTATTTGATGTAATGAACCAATCAAAAAATGTTGGCGATGTGGTTATGAATTTAGCTGGTGCGGGTATCGGAAAATTGATGGAGGGTGTACAACAAGTTTTAAAACAAGAGGTTGAATTACGAAATAAAATAAATTCTCAACTTGGTTTAACAGGTGAGCTATCAAGAGAAGCTCGAAATAACATCATCGAAACCTTACCAGCAGCAACCGCTATGGCGTTTGGTTTTGAGGATGTTAGTAATTACGCCGTTTCATTAGTACAAAATACAGGTAAAATGACCACATTTGGTGCGGATGTTTTACAGGAATCCCAAAAAACGGCAAGAGCTTTCTATGGTGATTTGGATAAGTTAGCAGGTGCCATTGATGGATTTGAAAAAGTCGGTATTGGAGCGAAGGATGCAATTAAAGAAATTGATAAAGCGGGTAAAAGTTCATTAGCTTTAGGTTTAAACGCTAGAAAAGTTGTATCTGAGTTAGACCAAAATATGGGTAAATTAAATTCATATGGATTTAAAAATGGTGTGGAAGGTTTAACAAGAATGGTTCAAAAATCTATTGAGTTTAACTTGAATATGTCAACAGTATTAAAACTTGCTGATGACGCCATGGACCCCGATAAAGCGATTGCATTGTCCGCTGAATTACAAGCGATAGGTGGTGCAATTGGAGATTTTAATGACCCACTTAAATTAATGTATATGGCAACAAATGATGCCGGCGGATTACAAGACGCGTTAATTGGTGTTGCGGGTTCATTAACAACATATAATAGTGAGTTAGGGAAATTTGAAATATCGGGTGCTAATTTAAGAAAAGCCAAAGCGTTGGCCAGTGAACTTGGTATGAACTATGAAGAATTGGCCAATACCGCAATAAAGGCATCAGAAAGGTCTTCAGCAGCTACCGCTCTTCTATCATCAGGTTTACAAATCGACGAAAAAGAAAAAGAGTTCCTTACCAACATTTCTAAAATGGAAGGTGGACAAATGGTAATTGACGTACCAAAATCTTTGGCAAAAGAGTTAGGTTTAGAGGATACAAAAGTTGCACTTGATGAATTGAGTCCCGCTATAGCTAAAGGATTAATAGAAAATCAACAGGCGTTTGAAAAAATGAGTGTTGAGGATATTGCAAGAGACCAGTATACAACCACACAAAATATACAAAAAGATGTTAGTGCATTATTGACTTTAGCAAAGGTTAGAGTTGCTGGTGGACTAAGAGAACCTCTATCTCAAGTTGATAAATATTTAGAAGAAAAAATCGGGAAGGACTTAAAAAAGGTAACAACCGCTGAATTACAAGGAAAAGAAGAACTTGGTGGATTTTGGAAAGAGGTCGGTCTAAACTCGAAGACGCCCCTGTTAAAATCTTTTGAAGAATTACAGAAAAGTGGTATAGTTAGTGAAGAAGCGTTAAGAGATGTAAAAAATATCGGTAGCAACCAACAACAGGTGACCACAAAAAACATTAACCTAAATATTAAATCAAACGATGCGGTCGTTGACGCAACAACACGTGCAATAGTTAATAACCCATCAATTGCAAATGATATTGCAAATACTGTTTTACCGAGTGAACTTGATTACACCTCAACTACATTACCAACAAAATTCTATTAAAAATAAAAAGTTTCTATTTATAATATAAATGCCAACATATTTAGATTTTAACAGTACGAAAACTTTTAGAGATTTTTTAATATCAAAAACTCTAAATAGACCCAATGGACCACAGACGTTCACTGATGCAAATTATGCTGTTCAAAACCTAAATAATTTTGCAAACGTTGACCCGGGTGATGTTAAAACAAACTGGGCGGTTTACTTCGGTCAAAATTTTATCAATTTATATTTACCACCAAACAGTACGATTGAAGAATACACTGATACGTCACTACCAAATTTAGCGTTGTTAAATGGTGGTATTTTATATGACGGATATTTTAATTCATTTGAACCACAGACAACTAATTTAGTTAGTATTATGGGAGGTCAAAACTTCGATAATGATTCGAGGTTAATGAAATTCGCAACAACTAATATTAGAGAGAATAAACAAGGACCGGTATTTGCTAGATTACAACAAAATCTTGAATCCGCTACATTAGGTAGAGTTAGAGCTCTTGATGCTTTAGGTGGTAATCTTGCCACCGCAATCAATATCGTAACAGGTAGAGAACCTTTAGTTGAAAAAAATTACAAAATTACCGTCGCTAAAAGTTTATTAGGAAAGGGTGTTGATTTTATTCAAACAGTTGCGGGTATTGAATCACCTTTTAGTGAGATACCGGGTGATTATTTAAGTGACCCTAAAAACCCAATTATTAATAGACCATCACCTAAAACTGAAGCTGGTGCAATATTACAAGATGTTACAGGTGTTTTAGGTAGTTTAGTCGGAATACAAAGAAGACCAAAATTAGGAAGAAAACCTTCTGATTTAATGATTGAATATATGGGTGAAGGTCAAAAACAAATTTTATTTGACCAATTAACCTATTCAACATATGCACCAAACTATACAACAGTTGCAAGGTCTCAACAGTCATCCAAAATCTTCAACTTTGTAAATAGTGTTGCGGGTGGAATCAAAAACGTTTTAGGTTTAGAAGCACCAAAAGGTGTTGCATATATTGGAGACGATAGAAGTGAAGACGTAAAATATACCATGTCTGACTTTAACGACAACATGGTTAAGAGTAGTTATTTCTTGAGTCTAATGTTTGACCCCGCACAAGCTGCTTTATTTGAAAGACAAAGAAATATATCTCAAGGTGGACCAATAAGCGGAAAGTTAACTTGGATTAGTAAAAATTCACAAAACAAAATAGGATTATGGAACCAAGAGTTTCAATCAAGAGAAAGTGATGCATATAATAGTTCAATTTCAACAAAATATGGATTTAGAGAAGATTCAATTTTAGGTAAGACCCAAGAAATATTGGATTCAATGCCTAAGGATGGTCAAGCAACCAGAACTCACGTGGGTAACGTTATTGACCAAACAAGTAGAATTTTCAAAGAGGGTGAATCAATGTTATCAAGAGGTTCAGCGATTAAATTTGTCGATAAATACAAACAAGAAACGGGTGCTGAATATTGTCGTGTTTGGACAAAAGATAGGTCATATATGAATTATTCTGACACCATGAAAAGAACTGCTAACATCAGAAAATTTGATGATAGTATATTAGGTGGTGACAGTAGACCTTGGAATATTAATATTGCTCCGATGTCAAGTGGAAACTATGATGCGAAAAATAGTTTTAAAAATTCATTCGGTGCTAAAAACTCAACAAACATATTTGAATCACCAACAGGTGACGGATTCTACGCTAAAAAATATATGTTCTCAATTGAAAACTTAGCTTGGAGAACATCAAACACACCTGGTTTTACATACAATGATTTACCATTCTGTGAACGAGGTCCTAATGGTGGTAGAGTTATGTGGTTCCCACCATATGATTTAAAAGTTAGTGAAAACAACCAAGCCAGATGGCAAGATAATACTTTCTTAGGTAGACCCGAACCGATATACACATATCAGGATACATCAAGAAGTGGACAACTTTCATTTAAAGTGGTTGTCGACCACCCAAGTATTTTAAACCTATTAGTTAGAGAATACTTCAAAGGAATGTCAGATGAAGAATCTGAAAACTACATTAATGCATTTTTTGCGGGATGTGAAGAATTAGATTTCTACTCATTAATTAGAAGATATGCACAATTAGATACAAACGATATTAAGTTGATTCAATCGTTTTTAAATAAAGGACAAAATCCTGAGATTATAAAACAATATAAAGTTACCACAGAGTACCCTGTAGAATCAACACCAACAAATACAACACCTCAAGGTAATGACGCCGATTCAAAACCTGTTGATGAGGTTGTAATTAAATTAAAATACGAAAACGATAGACCGGGTCCAAGTTTAGACCTTGATACAACCAAAAACTACACAGAACTTTACAACACATATAAAGTTAGAAAACAAGATTATATTACAAAATTGGGTTCTGCTTTAAATACTTTAACAGGTTTAACACAGACGGACCCACAAGTAAAGAAAGAAAAATCATTTATTTTTGGTGATGAAAATAAAGCGGTAACTCAAGATGATATTAACTTCCAAGTTACGAAAATTGGTCAATATTTTGACGACGCTCAGACTTCATTCAACACATATGAAACTACACTAAATAATTTAATTACAGATATTTCGGGTAAAACCGCTGACACTATTAAATTTCAGATTCTATCTTCTTGTTCCTCAGTTGCTACAACTGATTATAATGAAAGATTGGCGTTAAGAAGAAGTCACTCAGTTATCCAAGATATTTTTGATAGATTGACCGCTAGTGGTGGAAAAAAAGAATGGCAAATTAAATGGCCAACTAGTTTAAATTTAGTAAATAAAAATAATTCCGAAAATGATAAGGAAGTTATACAAAGGGGACAACCTATTGTAGTTGTTAAAGAATACAGTACCAAAGATTTTGGTTTTGAACATGATACTAAAATAGTGATTGAATCAGTAAACTATGGTGAATCATTAACAGGACCAAATCCTGATGTTGATTGTTTAAATAAAGATTTTGTTATAGTACCCGATTTAAAAGTGTACTCACCAATTGCTTTTTATTGTAGACAAACCGCGTTTTCCTTGAAGTACAATAAAAAGTCGGAAAAACCAAAACCAATTACACCACCACCACCTCAACCTGTTACAAAAATTGAAGAAAACGGTGAGGTTGATGTTAACCCACCAACACGTAGACCAGCCATTGACCCTTTAAAAAGAATCATCGCAAAAACATTATCAGAGTGTTTTTACTTTAAAAAGTTGGAAGAAACCGACCCAATAGTTTTCTCGTCTTTAAAAGAAAAATTAAAATATTTTCACCCTGGTTTCCACTCGACAACACCTGAAGGATTGAATGCTCGATTAACTTTCTTACAACAATGTATTAGACCGGGTGACACTATCCCAATAAAAGGAATATCTGAAGATTCAGATGTTAGAGCTCGAAACACATCATTTGGACCACCTCCTGTTTGTGTATTAAGAGTTGGGGACTTTTATCACTCAAAAATTATCATAAGAGATGTTAACATTTCTTTCGATGATGGTGGTCAAATATTATGGGATTTAAATCCTGAAGGAATTGGTGTACAACCTATGATTGCATCTGTATCGTTATCAATAAACTTTATCGGTGGTCAAGGTTTGTCAAAACCAGTAGAAAGATTGCAAAATGCACTTTCATCTAATTTCTTTGCTAACACTGAAATGTACGATGAAAGGTCTATTGCAACAAACGAAACTATTGGTGGTAAAAAAGCTGAAGAATTTACGAGAGAATTTTTAGAAGACTTGAATAAAACTTACAATAATTCAATAAATAAAAATTCACAAACTGAGAATACAAACAATATAAAAAATGGTAAGTACATGGGCTCTTTTAAAAACGGAAATACCATGAATTATACAGAATTAATTGGTTCTGTTTTTACTTCAACCGAGAACTATTTCACCAAATTTACATCCACATACAATAAAGTTTATACTAAATATGGTAAGGATATAACTACCATGTTATTAAAAGGTGATTATAGACCAATAAACAAATACGATGTGTATACATTACCATTACCAACACCTGGTAAAACATTGACATTGTTTGGACTACACAAAAAAACACAAGAATTAACTGTTTACACTTCTGGATTAAAAACAGCTTTGGCAACATTTGTGAATAATTCATCTCCAACATATTTGGCTACTATGTTAGGATTCGATAAAGAAATACCTGCGAACTCATCATCATTAATAGAGGCCAATAAAATAGTTCAAAAATTTATAACAGAAAAAATTATAGAAAACAAAATAAATGAACTAACAGATTCTACAGCTCTTTTATCAGATTTAGAGAATTCAAGAAACCAATTAATTACATCATTGGATAAAGTAAATTTTGTAGTTAAAAACGCTAAAGACGCGACAGTTACTGATGGAGTTGTAAAGTCCATAACCATGAGTGGTTTCACATCTGATTTATTGTACAATGAATACGAAACATGTATTAGTTACATTGAAACAAATACACCAAAATTATTTGAAGATTTATCAACAAATATTACTTTTTTAAATCCAACTATTGCATCTTCGGATTTTGATTTTATAATGAAACAATTATTGTCAGATAGTGTAGATAGTCTAATGTCTGAATTTAAAGACCCTAGTTTATATAAAACCCCATTAAAGAACCAATTAAAAAGGAGACTAGAAAAATTTGTTGAAAAACCAAAAGAGAAGAATTTTAAATTGACGAAATTCAAAAGTAGAAAAAGTGGTAAAACAATAGAATTTGGTATCGCATCTACAGTAGATGAAACGAACTCAACCATAATTAGTGAAGTGAATCAAACATTTTCAACGTCAAATAGTGTTGATGATAAATTAAATTTTTATAGAGCAGAATAACAAATGAGTAGACAATATTTTGATAGATATCAGTTTTTTGTAGAAGATGGTAAATTTAGAATTGTACCCGGTATTGAGATACCAATAAAACCATCCGACAGATATATGTTCTATAAAAGAGGTAAAGATAGATTAGATAAACTATCTCAAGATTATTATGGTTCACCAGTTTTCGGTTGGTTAATATTACAAGCCAATCCAACAGCGGGAGGTGTTGAATTTGAAATACCCGATAATTTTGTTATTAGGATTCCATTTCCATTAGTAACGTCTTTACAAGATTATAAAAGAAGTGTAGAATTGTATAACCTATATTATGGCGAGCAATAATGATTACCCAAATAATGAGAACATACTTGTAAAAGTTGACCAAAACAATTTAATTTATGTTGACCCAAATAGTGTTGTCGATTCAAACGGAGAAGTACAACCAAGAGGACATAAACAGGAAAACTTAGTAATGTATGTTAACTTGGAAGCAGATTTGATTCCAAGGACAACTCTTATTGCCGATGATAATGTTGGAAACACATTAACACAAATTGCAAAAGGAAATTTAAATTTCTTAAGAAACGCCAGTGGTGATGGAAACTTTGACGCCACTTGGACCGATGCGTTTGTACCCAAACCAATACAGGGTCAAGAATCAACCTACAAAGATGGTTATGACGTAACGTTTGGTGAAGACCAATTTAAAGACCCAACAGGTCAATCATTCGGTATTGATTCAATAACAATTGACGTTAAAGGTGCGAACTTTGTTCCCCAAGTTTCAATCAATTTTGTTGATGTTAGGGGAAAGACACTTTTCGAATCTTCAGAAAATTCACCGTATCGTGCTTTTTTCCACTTGCCATGGCCGATATTTTATTTAACAGTAAAAGGTTATTATGGTAAAGCAATCAGATATAGATTGCACATGACCGATTTTAAATCAAGATTTAATGAGTCTAACGGTAATTTTGAAATAGCAACAAAATTTGTTGGTTCCACATTTGCTTGGTTAAATGACATTCCATTATCGGCAATTATAAACTGTCCTTACATGTTTTTAGTTGAAGAATCTAAAAATTCCAAGTTTAATGAAAAAACAGGTTTATACGAAAAGACACTCAAACAGTCTTCAAGAGGATACACAATCTTAAAATCAATATATAGACAATATGAACAAAAGGGTTTAATACCGAAAGGTTTCCCTGTTCGTACACTAAAAGAAGTTGGTTATATAGCCGAAAGTCTTGATAAAATACTTGAACAACAAGTATTCAGTAAAGTGAGTATGGATGTTTTTTCAGGTATAAAAGAAATTGATAGTATAATAAATGATTTTGAAAATTCAATAAAAGCTTGGGGAAAACAATATCTATCACAAGAATACACATCTTTTAATCGAACCGCAACAACCGACGAAACTGTTAGTGATTTATGGTTTTATTTGAGCGCAAAAGATAAGACCGAAACAAAACATATTCTTGGTAACGGACCGGGTGCTCTTGAACTTTTATTAAAAGGATTTAACGGTGCGATGAATAAATCCAAACTATTGACTCAAAATTTATTAAACGAGACTGGTGGCGACTTTAAGAGAATTTCAATTAGGAATGTTAAAGATGTCCAATCATATTATAAAATACTGAATGATAAAAAGGTTGCGGTATACATTGATGGATTATTTGAAGACATATTCCAAATAAGAAAATCTTTTGAAGAACAAAGAAAAAAAGTTGAGGATGACGTTGAGACAAAAATGAATGAGGTCATCAAAAGTAAAGAATATGGTTTTGGTTTTGAACCGACAATCAGAAACATGTTTGCGGTATTATTGGCCAATGCTGAGGTTTACATCAGATTAATGAAAGATGTTCACAACAAGGCGTTCGATGCTGCTAATAACAGAAAAAAAGTTTTAACTAATTTATCAAAAGAGTCAAAAGGTGAAAACATATATCCATGGCCTGAAGTAAAAAAACCACAAACAGGTGGTAAACAAAATGTTGTTTCATATCCCGGTGATGAAGAATTGGTACATAAATTAAAATCATATGATAAGACCTTATGGCCTGAAGTTGATTTTGTTGAAGAGTATATTAAAATTGCAACAAACAGGGTTGAGACAAATGTTAATAATGAACCAACAAGGAATGACGTTAATTACGTTTTTGATTCAAACACAGAAAATCAAAAAATCGAAGATATTTCAGGTATCGATGTTATAAATGAATCAATACCATTTGTTGATAAAAGTTATGCTGGTTTTGTTTATGAACTTTATGAGAGAGCTCTTTATATGACATTGTTTGATTCATTTAATGACAAAATGATTATACAATTGGCTAATGAAGAATTTAAAAACATACAAGAATCAATAAAAGAAGATACTGATATAATTGAATTAGCCAAAAAAATTACAAATAAAAACGCATTGATTGCACCTGTGTCAACCACAGAATTAAAAGAGAATGGTGTTATTCAGAAAAACACTGATGGTACCCCAAAAATTGCAACAACATACGGTGGTTATTTACCCGGATTATCACCATATGAAAGGTTTAACTATTACAAAGACCATTTACCAACAACTAACTATATAAGTGATGTAATTGATGAACCATTCAAATTTGACAAATATGATGAAGCGTCAACAAACCCAACAGGTGATTTAGAAGAAGATAATCTTAATAAGATTCTAATTGATTACGAACCTGAAACATATAGAACAGATATCTATCCCTTCAATTCTACCACGTATTTAAATTATTTAGGTAAAACATCATTTAGTCGAGATAACTTTAAATTCAACGGAATCTTAAAAGTTAATAGCTCACAAGGTTTTATTTGTTCACCAATCAATTCAAAATCTTGGGTAAAACCATCATCAAGTACTACTGATTTTTTTACAAATACTGTTAAAGTATCAGGAAACACCACATCAATACTTAACACCCCATATTTCCACAATCAATTATTTTCAGATTTTAATAAATCAACATTAAAAGGTAAGTATGTTGGTTCTTCTTACTTGTTATTAAATTCTTTACCATTTATTGATTTAGACGACCAAATCACTTTCGACGGGAAATCAATTCTAACATCATCATTATTTAGAGAAGTATCCGCAACTCACTTTATACCATATCATTTATTATTAAAATGGGGGTCAATCTATCATAGATATAAAACACATTTAATTGATGGTTATGATATATTAGATGGGTGTATAAACCCAAGTTATATAACCAGACCTTTAACAGGAAAAACATTGTTTGACAACAATGGTGCTTTAATTACTTATACCGCAACCAACGCGTCAAGTAGTGGAACAACCATCAATGTACCAAGTACAATTGGATTACAATCGGGAATGACAGTTACCGTTATTGCGGGAACAGGACAAACCGCACCAAATACTTTTATAACAAACGTTACAAGTACTACAGGATTCACGATTTCTCAAGCACCATTAACAGGATTAACGGGAGCAACCATTTTTGCGGTTTATGATGAATACGTGACTTTTGATGTTATTCCAAGAATATCCACAACATCTGGTACAACTACGGGAGTTACTTATACAGGATATACACATGCTGGTATTAAACCATTCTATCAGGCGGTTTACAGTCAAATAGTTAATGATTACTCCACTTATGACATAAGTTTGGGTAACATATCATATTCATCAACAAGTCAATCGGGTAAAATCCTTCATAGAGTTAGAACTAAAAGTGGAATGAATTATTGGGATGTTATTATGGATAACTCCAAATATATAAGTTCTGATAAAAACTATACATTATTACCGTCAGTAGGTGGACACAAAACCAATTCCATCTCAGATAGTAATTCATTTAATTTAGCTGAAGAATTAAGTTTTAAATCAATTTGGTATTTGGATGATACCTTATCAACTAGCTTTAGTGGACAAACATTCCCGAGTCCATATGATTATTTTAGAACGACAGGAAACACATATTCAATATCTTCAAACTACAAAAAAGCGTTAGACCTTATTGGTACTTTTAGTCCTCAGATACTTGAATACATGGAAAGTTTCTTCCTTGATTTTGCTAGTGAAAAAATAAACGAAGAAATACCATATAGAATCTTTAGAAACGTTAGTTACCCTAAATTCCAAGATTTGTTAAAGAAATTGTCCCTTATTGAAAAGAAAGACGACGATAGTGATGATATTGATAGTTTAATTGGTGTGTTAAAACTTAGACAGAAAAAAAATGCGGAAAATATAACCACAGATATTTTAAGTTCAAGTAATTTAATAAAATTCACATTAGCCAATCCAAAAGAAATTGATGCGTATTCGCTATATGGACTTACAAAAATAGAACCATATGGAAGTTTCACAACATATGGTCCACAACCATTTAGTGCTGTTGATTTAACACCAACAAATTTAAATTTAATAAAACTGTATATAGGTGAAGATATAGATAGTTACTATGTTAATTTCTTTAGTCTAATGGATATTAAATTGACAGAAGACAACATAAAAAGACATAGACCTTTAGTACAAATATATGGTGGTTATAGAAAAGCGGGTGGAACAAACACCAAGTCCGCATTTATAACCTATTTACAAAATTCTATTTTAATAAAAAATAACGATGGTGAGATTGTTGGAAATGGTGTAGAGGCAAGACTTGCATTATTTTTAAACACATTGTTACCGCAATTTTCAAAACTAAAAAGTAATACCAACGCAAATCCTGCTGCGAGTATTGATATGTTCAGAGGTTATAATTCAACACAAACTAAATTAGAACTTTACAATACATTTAAATCATTTAATGATAAATGGACTGCCGGTAACTCAATTGGTCAAAGATTATTACTTGAAGAATTTTTATTCTTGGATAAAGCAAACAGAGACATTGGTGATAAATTTTATCTTAACATAGATAAATTTACTCCACTACTCGATAGCAGAAATTCCAAACTTTCTTTGTATAGTGCAATATCTATGATAATTCAAGGTACTGGGTTAGACATGAGGGCTCTTCCAGCTTATATTAATTTCTATGGAAACAATTTAACAAATAGAAATAAGATTACACCATCTAAAAAAGTGGCATCTACTTTATTCGGAACCTTTTTAGAAGTTGATTATCAAGAAGCAACACCAAAAGTTATTATTCAATTAGTTGGTCAAACATCTAAGAGGGTTGATATGTCAAACAGTAAAGCATATAAATTTAACGATGACAGTTTCTATATTGGAGGTCAAACACCTAATCCCCTACTGATTACTTCTTTAGATAGTTTTTCACAAAACGATTTGTCAAAGTCCAATAGGGTTGTTGCTTTTGAGGTTAGCTTTGGTGACCAAAACCAAGGAATATTCAAAAGTGTAACACTTGACCAAACCTCACTTAAAAATACTTCTGAATCTTTCCAAGTATTGGAAGACCTATCAAGGTCGGCTTCAGGTGCTGGTGTTCATAATGTTGACGTTAGTTTGTTTGATTACTATAAACAAGCTTCATATAAATGTGGAGTTAGTGCTATGGGTAATGTAATGATTCAACCTACAATGTTTTTCTATTTAAAAAACATACCGATGTTTAGAGGTTCTTATTGGATTACAGAGGTTTCCCATCAAATTAGAGGTAACGTTATTTCAACAAATTTTTCAGGAACAAGGATACCATATACATCATTACCTGACCCAAAAGATTCGTTTGTTGCTAGTTACAGAATCTTATTTGATAAGATTCAATCGAAAGCGATTGCTAAAATCAAACAAAGAGAATCTAATCGTACCGATACTCAAGACACGGTTATTTATCAAAAAATACCTTACATAACAGATAGACAAGGTAAGAACGTACAAGGTGAAACTATAGTTCAAGACGTTGGTATAAATAGATTCGGTGTTCCATACAATGGATACAATGAGACTCGATTAATACAAAAAGTAAAGAATGGTAACGAGGAATGGTTACGAACAGTTGTATACAAAATGGGTGGTGAAAAATATGCAATAGACGATGACCAAGGATTTAACATTGCTAACGGTATAAAATGGTCAGATATTAAATCGACAGACTATAAGTTTTACAATGTTTATTTTCAGTTATCAAAAAGTATCACCGTTGATGTGATTAAAACCGCTAAAACAACTTTTAAGAATCCTAAAAACAGTAAAACTCTTACATTGAACCCAAGTTATCAATTAGATAAGAATGCTGGACAGATTGTAGTTGAGGGACCTATTAGTGTTGGGCCTTCGTCTACAACTATAGGTATGGGTATGTCACCAAAGTTAATGTCCGAATTAGGATTATACGATGGGGATGTGGTTTATTTTAAAATGGATTAAAATATAAGTTTTTAAGTTTTTTAGATATTTATTAAAGAAAGTACCATGAACAACGAAAAATTAAATAAAACATTGGATAACTATATGGAAAATCCAAAACACGTTAAGTCCGTTTCAAATGATGGGATGGAAAGAGAAGAATGTGACCTTCAAACTGGTGAATGTTATGTAATCAGGTCTAAAGATGGTATAGTTGAAAGAATAAACAAAAAATTTATAACCGAAGACGGTAGACAACTTTTACAAGACTAACTATGAAAAAACTAGAAAAATCATTAATGGAGGAACTCGCAAGATACAATGCGATTAATAAATATGCAAAAACTTTGATGGAACAAGGTGAGGTTCCACCTCCACCACCCGCGGATGTTCCACCAACAGACCCCGCATCGGCTTTACCCGCGGATGTCCCACCAACTGACGTTCCACCTGCAGTGGGTGCACCAACGGGTGATGTACCCGCAGCAACAGATACTGAAGAAATCGACATCACTGATTTAGTTAACATGACCAAATCAATTAAAAAAGATTTGGACGATAATAAATCTGACAACACTGCTGTTGTTGACAAGATGGAGACAGTCTTTAGTAAACTGAACGATTTGGAACAAAAGTTATCACAGATGGACTCAGTCATGAATAAAATTGATGAACTTGGAAACAAAGTTGAATCAATGAAAGAAAAAACTCCACAAGAGAAATTGGAGTTACGTTCTTTAGACTCATATCCGTTTAATATGAACCCACAACAGTTCTTTGCACAAAAACAAGGTGAAATGCAACAAAGTGGTAAAAACGAGTACGTTTTAACTAAACAAGATATTGAAGATTACTCAAGAGATACAATAAGAGACACATTTAATCCAGAAACAGAAGAAGATGAATTTAAGTTCTAAGGTAAACTTTTTATTGGGTTTACAAATACAAATGAAAATAAACCATTGGCAAACAAAAGGTATTGCTAGACACGAAGCTTTTGGTAAAACCTATGATGATTTAACAGGTCTTATTGATGAGTTTGTTGAAATATCAATGGGTAAATATGGTAGATTCGTATTAGACGAGGAAACCAAAAAAATTGAAATGGTTAATCTTTCGGATGTAAATCCTTCCGATATGATTAAAGTTTGTACTGAAGCCTTAATAGAGTTTTCTGAAGACTTGGACGACAGGGTTGATACCGATTTATTAAATTTAAGAGACGAGATACTTGGTTTATTAAATAAATTATTGTATCTTCTAACTTTAGAGTAACCCCCTAAAAACATTTTTTAAAAAAAAGAGAGTCAGATTTTGTAATCTGACTTTTTTTGTCTATACTTTACATAGAAATACATTTCTAACATTTAAAAACAAATAATATGTCAACAGTAGAATCAGTACTAGCACAGTACGAAAAGAACAAACAAGCCGCAGGCGGCAGTGCAAACAAGGTATCCCAAGAGGATAGAATGAAAAAGTATTTTACCACCGTTTTACCTAAGGGTGAGAGAAGTGGTGAAAGAAGAATTAGAATCCTTCCATCTGACGATGGTGGTTCACCATTTAAAGAAGCTTACTTCCATGAAGTACAAATAGATGGTAATTGGGTAAAACTTTACGACCCGAGCAAAGACGGAAAACGTTCACCTTTAAATGAGGTTTATGAAGGTTTGATTATGACGGGTGATGAACAAGACAAGGTTTTGGCTCGTCAGTATCGTTCACGTAAATTTTACATTGTTAAAGTTATCGACCGAGAAAGAGAACAAGATGGAGTTAAATTTTGGAGATTTAAACACAACACCAAAAATGAAGGTGTGTTGGATAAAATCTACCCTCTTTTCAAAAACAAAGGTGATATCACCGACCCACAAAAAGGTAGAGATTTAATCATCAACCTTAACCTTACCAAAGCTGGTAATGGTAGAGAATATACTACAATCACATCTATCATCCCTGAAGACCAATCTCCATTACACACAGATTCAGATGTTGCGTCAACTTGGTTAAAAGATGAATTGACTTGGTCTGATGTATATTCTAAAAAACCTGAAGAATATTTGGAAATGGTTGCAAGAGGTGAAGTTCCAAGATGGGATACTACAACTGGTAAATACGTATCAAATTCTACAGAAGAGTTTGAGATGGCGAAACCATCAACACCCGTTAAGAAATCACCAGCTCCTGAGTTTGACCCACAAGAAGACGCTGAAGGAGACGACGATTTACCATTTTAATCAATACGAGCATGGACACGTGAATTAACATGATGTCCATGCTCTTTTTTTCAAAAAAATTATAAAATATACAATGGCAATCAAGAAAAAAGAATTTGATTATATATCCAAATTCTCATCTAAAACAAAATATAAGGACGAAAACTTCTATTATTGTGGTGAGGCATTTAACAATGCGTGTGGATTACCCGGACCTGTAATGGGTGGAATTAATATGTTCTTAGGACATACTAACTCTTCAAAAACTACCGCAATGATTTTAGCGGCGGTCGATGCTCAAAAGAAAGGACATCTACCTGTACTACTTATTACGGAGAGAAAATGGAAATGGGAACACGCAATTGAATTAGGATTTCAAGCTGAAAAAGATTCAAATGGTGAATGGACAGGAGATTTTATCTTCAATGATTCCTTTGACTACATTGAACAAGCGACCGATTTCATAAACGATATTATCGATGCACATGAGAAAGGTGAAATCCCAAGACACATTTTGTTCTGTTGGGACTCCATCGGTTCAATACCGTGTAAGATGACCTTTGATGGTAAAGGTGGTAAACAACACAACGCGAGTGTTTTATCTGACAAAATTGGTATGGGTATTCATTCAAGAATTACCAAATCCAAAAAAGAAGATTACCCATCTAAAGATTCATCATATTACCTAACAATGGTTGTTGTAAACCAACCATGGGTAGAATTACCCGATAATCCTATGGGTCAACCTGAAATTAAACCAAAAGGTGGTGAAGCGTTAAAATTGGCGTCGTCATTAATCTTTTTGTTCGGTAACCAAAAGAAATCAGGTATCAACCACATTGATGCGACTAAAGATGGTAGAAAAGTTGTTTACGCTGTAAGAACTAAAATCTCTATCCTCAAGAATCACGTCAATGGTTTAGGATACAAAGACGGTAAAGTTATCGTTGTTCACAATGGATATATCGCTGACACCAAAGAGGCGTTGGAAGGATACAAAAAAGAATACTCAAGTTTTTGGAGAGATAAATTAGGGTCTACGGATTTTGATTTAGCCGAATCAACAACTTTTGATTACGAAGAAGAAGATTAATATTTGTTTAACCCTATAAGAGTGATGATTAATGCCTAATGTATTATTAGTAGATGGAGACAATTTACTTACTATTGGTTTTTTTGGATTAAAAAATCACTTTTATAAGGGAGAACATATTGGTGGAATTTACCATTTTATCAATACTTTAAGAAGAACAATTGAGATACATCGTTTAGATAAAATTGTCGTTTTTTGGGACGGTCAAGATGGTTCTTTAACAAGAAAAAGATTCTATCATCAATACAAAGAGAATCGTAAATCTAGAATACGCAGTGAAGAAGAGATTCATTCGTATGGAAAACAGAGAAACAGAGTCAAACAATATCTCGAAGAACTTTTTGTTAGACAAGGAGAATACGAATTTTGTGAGACTGACGACGCAATTGCATACTACAGTCAAAACTCACCAAAAGAAGATAAAATTATCTTTTCTTCGGATGGTGATTTAACACAATTAGTATCAGAAAACACTCGATTATACAATCCCTCACACAGTAAAATATATCAACCTAATGATATGTTCGTATATGACCATGAACAGATTTTAATACAAAACATTAAAATTGTCAAAATGATTTGTGGTGACCCGTCTGATAATATTGCGGGTATTAAAAACTTAGGTGTTAGACGATTAGTCTCAATGGTACCTGAAGTTAAAACCGAGGAAATTTCTATAGAATTTGTATTGGAAAGATTCAACAATCTTTTTGAACAAGACAATGACAATAACATTGTTAAAAATTTATTGACAGGTGTGACAAAATATGGAATACTTGGTGAAGAATTCTTTGATGTGAATAGTCGAATAGTAAGTCTTGAAAATCCCTTTTTAACAGATGATGCAAAAGAATCTATTAATTCACTTATAAACGATTTGATTGACCCTGAGGGTCGTTCATATAAAAACACGATGAAGATGATGATGGAAGATGGTATATTCTTACTTCTACCAAAATCAGATGACGCGTGGATAAACTTCCTAAATCCTTTTTTAAGATTAACAAGAAAAGAAAAAAATAAAAAATTAATTAAAATTAGAGACAATGAGTAATCAAGATGTAACAAAGTTCGAGTTCCTTTTGACCTTAGAAGGAAACATTATCTGCCAACGATTCTTTAACGTTAGAGAGCATAACTCCAAATCTAGACGTTCAATGGATTTACACTACTACGTTAAAAATATTTGTAGCGATATTAGTGATGATTTAAAAACAAAAACATTGGATTATCTACACGAAAATCGTGATTATTTTTACGGTTTAGAGGTTGCAGAAACTGATGAACAAAATGAAAAAGAGTATTTCTTACTCGAGATTAAGATGGGTGACGATGTATTTATTCAAAGGATGTTTTCCGCTAATGTCTACCACCCTAAGGTAAGATATACGGTAGATATTCGCCCATATTTGAAGAGGTATTTGTCAGACTTAACTGACATCTTATCATCTAAAGATTTGGAAACAACGTATTTAAATTACAAATTATAAAAACTAAAAAAACTATGTCAGAAAAAAATTTTGGATTTCTCGGAGCATCATTCCAACAAACATTAATTAAATCAATAGTAGAGGATAAAAAGTACGGTGAACAGATTATTGATGTAATCGAGAGCAAATATTTTGATAATAGTTCTTTTAGATTCATTACTGCCCACATTAAAGAATACTATCAGAAATATGGTAAGATACCTGATTATCAAAGTCTATGTCAAACCATAATTCTTGAATTAGGTTCTCAAGAGACCGCAAGAATACACTTGGACACTATCCACGATATTAAAGAAAATACCGTGGATGACCCAATGGTTAGAGAAGAAGCTTTAAATTTTTGTAAACAACAAAATTTGAAGAAGGAACTCAAAATGGTTACTACCATTATTGAAAATGGTAAATTCCAAGAGTACCATAAAATTGAGGGTATTATACAAAAGGCCCTACAGGTTGGGTTACCACCTGAAGAGTGTATGGATGTTTTCCACAATATCGATGCGGCTTTAGAGAAGGATAATAGACAACCGATTCCAACGGGAATTGAAGGTCTTGATTCAGCTTTAAAGGGTGGTTTAGGGACTGGAGAACTTGGTGTTGTTTTGGCTCCAACAGGAACGGGTAAAACTACAATATTATCTTTATTTGCGAATACCGCTTACTTACACGATTACAACGTCCTTCAAATATTCTTTGAGGATAATCCGGATAACATTAAAAAGAAACACTATACAATTTGGTCGGGAATTGCCCCCGATGAACAACCTGAAAATAAAGATTTCGTAAAAGAAAAAATCAACGAAGTTCAAACACAAAGTAAAGGAACTTTGGACATTTTGAAATTACCAAGTGATTCTGTTACAATCTCTGAAATCAAATCGAGATTAAGAAAAAGAAATTCAGAGGGTAAAAAAATTGACCTACTTGTTATCGACTACGTTGACTGTATCAGTCCTGAAAAATCACAATTCGGTGAAGAATGGAAAGGTGAAGGTTCAGTAATGAGAAGTTTAGAAGCGATGACAAGTGAATTTGGAATCGTTATTTGGACGGCAACACAAGGTAACAGAGAATCAATTTCATCCGAAGTTGTTAATAGCGACCAAATGGGTGGTTCAATTAAGAAAGCTCAAATTGCACACGTTATCCTATCAATAGGTAAAACTATTGAACAAAAAGAACACAATTTAGCAACTATGACATTACTTAAATCAAGAATTGGTAGAGATGGTATCATATGGCAAAATTGTAAATTTGACAACCGACTTTTGGTTATTGATACCGAGTCACAAACTACACTACTTGGTCACAAGGAAGAAAAACAAAAAAACAATTCCGAAAGAATTAAGGATGCGTTTATGAAAAGACAAGAAACATTAAATAGAAATTAATAATAAACACCATGACAGAAAAGATTTTAAAAGAAAATCCCGGACGATTTGTCCTTTTTCCAATCGAACACCACGACATTTGGAGACTTTACAAACAACAAGAGGCGTGTTTTTGGACTGCCGAAGAAATTGATTTGGCACAAGACATCTATGATTGGGAAAACAAATTGAACGAGGATGAACAACATTTCGTTAAACACGTTTTAGCGTTTTTCGCGGCTTCAGACGGTATTGTGAATGAAAACTTGGCAATGAACTTTGTCAATGAAGTTCAGTACACTGAGGCGAAAATGTTTTACGGTTTTCAAATCATGATGGAAAATATTCATAGTGAAACCTATTCACTTTTGATTGATACCTACATCAAAGACAAACAAGAACAAAACAAATTGTTTAATGCAATTGAAACCGTACCTGCAATTAAGAAAAAAGCGGAATGGGCAATCAAATGGATTAATTCAAAATCTTTTGTGGAAAGGTTGTTGGCGTTTGCTGCTGTTGAGGGTATTTTCTTTTCTGGCTCATTCTGTTCCATTTTCTGGCTCAAAAAACGTGGTTTAATGCCAGGATTAACCTTCTCAAATGAGCTCATTTCAAGAGACGAAGGAATGCACTGTGACTTTGCTTGTCACTTATTCAATAATCACATTGAAAATAAAATAAGTGAGAAAAAGATTAAAGAGATAATCTGTGGGGCTTTAGAGATTGAAAAGGAATTTATTTTAGAGGCCCTACCTGTAAAATTAATTGGTATGAATTCTGATTTGATGTCACAATATTTGGAATTCGTAACAGATAGATTGTTAGTGTCTTTAAATTGTTCTAAGGTCTATAATTCAGAAAATCCGTTTGACTTTATGCAAAACATTGCATTACAGGGTAAAACCAATTTCTTTGAAAAAAGAGTGGCAGAATACCAAAAAGCGGGTGTTAATAATAACGTATCCATCGAAGATATGGATACATCATTTGACGATATAGATTTTTAAAATATTATGAAAGTAAAAAAGAGAGACGGCTCATTGGAAGAAATGAGATATGACAAAATTACACGAAGAATACAATTTTTTTGTGATGATTTAAATTTAGAATACGTTGACCCTACATTGGTTACCCTTAAAGTTACGCAGGGAATCTATGATGGTATATCAACAACAGAATTAGACACATTAGCGGCGGAGACCGCAGCTTCAATGGTTACAACACATTCTGATTATGCTAAATTGGCGGGTAGATTAGCGGTTTCTAACCTACATAAAACAACACCAAAAAAGTTTTCACAGTGTATTAAAGAATTATATTCTTTTAATGAACCTAAAACAGGTAAAGAATCTTCATTGATATCTGACGAGGTTTATCAATTCGTAATTCAAAATAGAGAATCATTGGATGGTGCTGTTGCACAAGAAAGAGATTTTGATTTTGATTACTTTGGTTTTAAAACACTTGAACGTTCTTACTTATTAAGAATCGGTAAACGAATTGTTGAGAGACCCCAATACATGTACATGAGAGTTGCGGTTGGTATTTGTAATGGTGATTTAGAGACTGCCCTAAGAATCTACGACGACCTATCACAACATTTTTACACTCATGCCACACCAACATTATTTAATGCGGGAACTCGTCGTCCACAAATGTCATCTTGTTTCTTAATTGGTAATAAGGGAGATGATATTGATGGTCTATTTGACACCATTAAAGACGTTGCAAAGATTTCTAAATGGGCTGGTGGTATTGGACTACATGTTCACGACGTTAGAGGTAAAGGGTCGTACATTAAAGGGACAGGTGGTGAATCGGATGGTTTACTGCCAATGATGAAAACATACAACGAAGTTGCTCGTTGGATTAATCAAGGTGGTAAAAGAAAAGGTTCTTTTGCTATCTATCTTGAACCATGGCATTCAGATGTGTTTGAGTTTATTGATTTAAGAAAAAACCACGGTAAAGAAGAAATGAGAGCTCGTGATTTATTCTTGGCAATGTGGACCCCAAATCTTTTCATGAAGAGAGTTGAGGAAGATGGTGATTGGTCATTATTTTCACCCGATGAAGCACCGGGTTTATCTGATGCATATGATGACCCATTTTCATTTACGCAAGAATTCACCGAACTTTATGAAAGATATGAAAAAGAAGGTAGAGCCAGAAAAGTTGTGAAGGCGAGAAAATTGATGGATGCAATTTTGACCGCACAAATCGAGACGGGCACACCTTACATGTTATATAAAGACGCTGCGAATTATAAATCAAATCAAAAAAACTTGGGCACAATTAAATCCTCAAATTTGTGTACTGAGATTATCGAGTATTCAAGTCCTGAAGAACAGGCGGTTTGTAATTTAGCATCAATCGCATTACCAAAATACATTATTAATAAAGAATTCAACCACGAATTACTTTACGAATATGTGTACCAAGTGGTAAAAAACCTAAACAACGTTATTGATTTGAATTTTTATCCTACAGAGGAAACAAAACTTTCAAATATGAAACACAGACCAGTTGGTTTAGGTGTACAAGGATTGGCAGATGTTTTTTGTATGTTAAAATTACCTTTTGAAAGTGAAAATGCCGACAAACTACAAGTTGAAATTTTTGAAACAATTTATTTTGCCGCATTAACATCGTCTAAAGATTTGGCAATTGAACACGGTCATTATTCAACATTTGAAGGTTCTCCATTATCTAAAGGTATACTTCAATATGAATTGTGGGGTAAAACCGATAAAGACACGAGCGGAAGATGGGATTGGAAGACTTTAAGAAAAGAAATCGTAAAACACGGTGTAAGAAATTCTTTGTTAGTTGCTCCGATGCCAACAGCGTCTACCGCACAAATCCTTGGTAATAACGAAGCGTTTGAACCGTTTACATCTAATTTATATTCAAGAAGAACTTTAGGTGGTGAATTTATTGTTATCAATAAACACCTCGTAAATGAATTACTTGAAAGAGGTTTATGGTCAGATGATTTGAAGAAAAAACTAATCATGGAAAATGGTTCCGTACAGAACATTCCCGAAATACCTGTTGAAGTAAAAGAGGTATACAAGACAGTTTGGGAAATGTCTCAAAAAAGAATTTTGACCATGGCTGCGAATAGGTCGATTTATATTGACCAATCACAATCATTAAATTTATTTATTGACAACGCGAACAAAACCAAAGTTTTAGCAGCACATCTTTATGGATGGAAACTTGGTTTGAAAACTGGGATGTACTATCTCAGAACCAGAGCGGCTGTTGACCCAATCAAGGGTTTAGGTATTGATACCTCAACAGCGAAACCTACAGTTGAAGCCAACGAAGTACAAAACACTTCATACAACCAAAATAAACAACAAGAAGAGGAAGTTGTTGAGATGGCGTTACCATCAAGACCAACAGATTCTCCTTTTGAATGTGAAGGTTGTGGCTCATAACTGTAGATGGCTCCAATAATAGTTCGCGACCTACCGCAAACATCTACTTTGTTTGATTATAAAAGGGGCAAAAAAATCAAACAATATACACAATCCCAACTTCGGTTGGGATTTTTTATTTATAAGTATTTCTTCTTTAGTTATATTTATTAGTATGGCGATAACGTATGGTATAGATTTTCCATTTAGAATTAGTCCCAAAGGTGATTTTTTGGTGATGACCGAAACACCCGAAAGAGAGATTCGTGCGAACCTAATTCATTTATTATTAACAAGAAAAGGTTCAAGATATTATTTGCCTGATTTTGGTACTAGATTATATGAATTTATTTTTGAACCAAACGACGCGGTTACGTGGGGACAGATTGAAGATGAGATTAGAACTTCAGTAAAAACTTACATACCCAATTTGGAAATTAAATCAATTAGAGTAACTGCTGCAGACCAAGACCCTGAGGAACCAACAAGTCCTCAAGAAGATGAAGATTCAAGATTATTTAGAGTTTCGGATTATTCTACAAAACCATACACCGCTAAAGTTAGGATTGACTATGACATAAATAACGAACCTTTTGTTTCGTCGGATTTTATAATTATTAACATATAACATGGCTAAAAAAATATCATATGCCGTAAGAGACTTTGCTAGTTTAAGACAGGAATTAGTCAATCTTACAAGGGAATATTATCCTGATTTAATTAAAAATACAAATGACGCGTCTATATACTCTGTATTATTGGATTTAAACGCGGCTGTAACAGATAACTTACACTTTCATATTGATAGGGTTTGGCAAGAAACCATGTTGGATTTTGCACAACAAAGACAATCCTTATATCATATTGCTAAGACATACGGTATGAGAATACCAGGAAACCGACCATCAGTTGCTTTGTGTGATTTTACAATACAAGTACCTGTTAGAGGTGATAAGGAAGATGAACGTTATTTAGGTACAATTAAATCGGGAGCACAAGTTTCCGGTGGAGGACAAGTTTTTGAAACAATAGAGGACATTGACTTCTCAAACCCATTCAATAAAAGAGGGGAACCTAACAGATTAAAAATCCCTAATTTTGATGGTAATAATAGATTAATTTCATATTCGATTGTAAAGAGAGAAGCGGTTGTTAATGGGGTTACGAGAATCTTTAGAAAAGTTATTACAGAAGTAGACCAAAAACCGTTTTTAAAAATTTATTTACCCGAACAAAATATTTTAGGTGTTAGTGGTGTCATCCACAAAGAAGGTACAAACTTCGTAAATAACCCTACTAATTCTGAATTTTTAAGTTCAGAAAACAAATGGTATGAAGTAAAAACTTTAATACAAGATAAAGTTTTTATTCCTGACCCGACATCAGCTTCAGATAGTGATAATTTCATATCAGGAACCTATGTACCTGTAACAAATAAATTTATCACAGAATATACACCTGAAAATTATTTTTCGGTGACATTTGGTTCTGGTAATGTGAATCCTTTGGATAATTTAGATAACTACAATCAAGGTAGTTTAAGAGTAAGTCTTGGTACTTACCTTAACAACCTATCACTTGGGGCATTACCAAAATCAAACACCACTTTATTCGTAAAATATAGAATAGGTGGTGGAAAAGATAGTAACATTGGTATTGATGTTATTACGAGTGTTGATAACGTAGAATTTGTTGTAGGTGGACCAAATTCAAATACAAATACACAAGTACAGAATTCTTTAACCGTTACCAACGTAACTCCCGCAGTGGGTGGAGCTGACCAACCAAGTATTGAAGAAGTTAGAAACATGATTGCATATAACTTCTCAGCACAAAACAGAGCGGTTACACTTAATGACTATAAGTCTTTAATTGAAACAATGCCATCTACTTATGGTGCACCAGCTAAAGTTAATGTGATGGAAGAAGACAATAAGATTAAAATTAAATTACTGTCTTATGATGAAAATGGTAATTTAATTGATACCGTTTCCAACACACTAAAAAATAATATACTTACATATTTGGCTGAATATAGAATGGTCAATGACTTCTTAGACGTTGAGAGTGGTGAAGTTGTTGATTTCACATTAGAAATTGATGTTGTAATCGATAAAAACGGAAACCAAACAGAAATTGTTAAAACAATTATCGAGGATACAGTGAGTTATTTTTCAATAGAAAAAAGAAAAATGGGAGACCCATTATTCGTTGGTGATTTATACAAAACAATAGGTGAAGTAAATGGTGTTGTAAACGCTGTTGATATTAGGGTTTTCAATAATATCGGTGGTGAATATTCATCTTCTGAAGTTGCTCAAGCTTATGTTGATGCTAACACAAAAGAAATTTCACAATCAGATATGACCATATACATGAAATCTAACCAAATATATCAAATAAGATTTCCACAGAAAGATATAAAAGTTAGAGTAAAAACCTTAGGAACGACTACATTCTAATTTAATTTTTATTTATTTTTCTGGAAATCCATAATTTTCTATTTATATAGAAGAATGCAGAAACATAGAATTTCCACAAATATAGGTAAAGACCAAAA
>Ga0181343_1000070_pt1 | contig 45930 bp, 71 predicted proteins | sample Su13VDMLBSD_FD_130110 | JGI IMG/M metagenome (GOLD analysis project Ga0181343, IMG submission 130110) | Freshwater viral communities from Lake Michigan, USA - Su13.VD.MLB.S.D | ecosystem: Environmental > Aquatic > Freshwater > Lake | place: USA: Michigan | collected 2013-07-15
CAGCACCCACGAGGAGGCCCAGAAGGAGGCCGATCAGCGCGAGCGCAACACCCGCGACGCTACGTCCTTCGAGCGTGCGAACGCCGACAGTGAGGCGGCGAGAGCCTGATGGCCCTCGTCACCCTCACCGTCGGCGCGCCCTCGGGCGTCGGCTATCGCATGGCCCACGAGGACTGGTCCCGCACCCTTGAGGGCTGGGACTGCACCCACGAGACCGAGGGGCTCGACCCCACCATCTACCCCACAGAGGAGGCCTGCCAGCAGGCGATTGACGCCCTGTGACGCCGACGCGAGACGCCGCCTGCCGCCGCCTGATGCGCCTGTACGATCTTCAGGAGCAGGCCATCATCGAGGCAAAACGAGAAATCCGGGGGCGCTATGCTCCCAAGATCGCAGCCGCGAAGGCTGCTCTTGAGAAGGAAACGACATGACCGACACCAACATCCACCTGCCCAACTCCGTCGATGCTCCGCTCGTCGATCCCGAGTTCATCGCCAACAAGCACAAGGACGCTTTCGTCGCCGCCAGCGACGTGCTGCGTCAGGCGCAGGACTGGCCCACCGAGGTCGTCAGCGAGGCTGACGTCGCCACCCTGACCGCCGGGGTCCGCTCCATCCGGGGGGCCTTCACCACGCTGGACAACGCCCGTGACGGCGAGCGCCGCCGGTTCACCACCGCCGCGACCGAGGTGCAGGGCCTCTTCAAGCCCCGGCTGGACAAGCTCGTCGCGGCCAAGGACGCCGCGCTGGCAACCTTGACCCGGCACAACAGCAGGGTCGAGGAGGCCGAGCGCATCAAGGCCAAGGAGGCCGCCGACCGTGAGCGCGCCGAGAGCGAGCGCCGGGCCGAGGCCGCCGCCGCGATGGAGGCGAAGGGCATGGGCGACGTGGCCGATGCCGTCATGGAGAAGGCCGTCGACAGCCAGCGCATGGCCGAGCAGCTGGATCGCCAGTCGACCGGCCGCGCCGCCGATCTGGTCCGCACCCGCACCGAGGGCGGCACGCTCTCCAGCTCCAGCAAGACCGACTTCGAGATCATCGACGCCGGGGCTCTGCGGGGCACGCTGGGACCGCTCGCCGACTATCTGGGGCAGGACGCCATCGACAAGGCGATCCGCGCCTACGTCAAGGCCCAGAAGCTGGCCGCGAAGCCGCTGTTCATCGTCGGCGTCCGGTTCTTCGACGCATCGAAGGCCATCGTCCGATGACGGAGCTGACGCCCCAGTGGGCGGGCCAGTTCGACACCTTCGATGGCTGGGTCAATCGCGCGACCCGCGCTCTCGCGGACAGGCCCGACAGCAACGGATGGGCGGGCCTGCCCGCCGTCTGCGTCGATACTAAGGGTCGGCGCTGCTCCAACGGAAAGGACTTCATGCGCGCCCGCGACGAAGACGCCTTCCCGGTTCGCTACTTCTGGCACATGAACCCTGACGAAAGCCCTGACCCCTATGACCACTGAACCCCTCCCCGGCCTCCCCCAGCCCGCCCCCGCCGAGCTGACCCAGATGGAGATCGTGACCCTGAACCTTCAGGTCTCGCTCGACCAGTTTGCCCAGCAGCTCCTCGTCGACCGCCCCGGCATGAACCCGGCCGACGCCGCCGGGGCACTGGGCGAAATCTTCGGCAAGCATCTGGCGACCATGATGTCGCCGGGCGCGGTCCGCGTCGGCCTGCTCGTCGCCTTCGAGCAGAGCCACGAGGAGCCGATGAACTTTATCCGCATCAATCAGGCCAAGGAGGCTCTGACCAAGCTCGCCGAGCGTCGCCGCAACCGGGACAAGATCACCGCTGGCGGCATCATCCTGCCGGGGCAGCCGTGATCGAGATCGCTCTCTCGTGTGGCCGCATGGCCCTCATCGACGATGAGGACGCTGCGCTGACCCACTTGACGTGGTCCCTCTGGAAGGGGCGCGGCGGCCATGAATATGTCGTGCGTCACAACTCCACGCGCGGCGGAATGGCCCGCTCGCAGGTCGCTCTACATCGCGTCGTCATGGGAGTGACTAACCCTAAAATCCGGGTGGATCACCGCGACGGAAACGGCCTCAACTGTCAGAAGTCGAACCTGCGGATCGCCACCGCCCAGATCAACGGCCGGAACCGGGCGGGGCCGAACAGCAACACGACCACCGGCCACCTCGGGGTCAGCCGGTGCGGCGACCGCTTCCGCGCGACGATCCGGGTTGACGGCAGGGTCAAGAACCTTGGCCGGACCGACACCGTGGAAGCCGCCATCGCTGCCCGTCTGGCGGCAGAGAAAACCTATTGGGGCATCGAGCCCCGGCGCGAGGAGGCGCACAGAACATGAAGACCCACTACACCAACAGCGCGGGCGAGCAGATCGAGATCGCCTCGCTCAACGTCCACCACCTGCGGGCGGCCCACGCCAAGGCCGTGCGCGGCGAGGAGCGCCGCCATGAGGAGGCGCACCAGCGCGGCGGGGATTACGAAAACCCCGAGCGCGAGGCCGAGATCGACGCCATGAAGGCGCGGCTCGATGCGCTCGACGCCGCGCACGCGCAGGCGGTCGAGGCTGGCGAAGGGTTCCGGCCGTGATCGACATCATCCTTTTCACCACCAGCTACCTGCTGTTCGGCATCGCCCTGCGCGCCACGATCCGACTGATCGAGCCGTCCGAGAACCTTCTCGGCTGGTGGCTGGCGACGATCTTCATGGTCGTGGCGTGGCCGCTGATCGCCTTCCTCATCGTCCGGTCGTTCTGGAGGCATCGCCGTGACCGATGAGCCGCAGCCCGACCTGTTCGGTGCCTACCCGGACGCGCCGGGCTGGAAGCGGACGGACACCTCGAAGGCCGCCGCCAAGGCCGTGAAGCCCAAGGCGGCATGGGTCAGGGCTCGCGTGATCGACGCCCTGACCCGGCTCGGGCCGATGACCACCGAGCAGATCAGGATCGCCGTGGGCCTGCCATACGAGACGGTCCAGCCCCGCACCAGCGAGGCGCGGGCGCAAGACCTGATCCACGACAGCGGAGCGCGCGGCCCCAGCCGCGACCCGGACAAGCAATCCATCGTCTGGGCCATCGGGCCTGCGACCAAAACTGACGCACCCCCGGCGTAGAAGGATCACATGACCAGTCCACATGACCTGCCCGACGGCCTCTACTTCGGCCTCGACGAAGACACCTACCGCGCCGTCCCCGCCCTCGGGTCGACCGACCTCAAGCGCCTGCTCATCAACCCGGTGGGGTGGTGGGCAAACAGCGAGCCCGGCAAGGCCACCCTGCGCGGCCTCGGCTTGCTGAAGGACGAGGAGGCCGACGAGGAGGAGAGCCTCGGCAAGCTGTTCGGCCGGGCCTGCCATGTGCAGGTGCTGGAGCCGGAGCGGTTCGACGATGCCTACGTCGAGAAGGAGGATATGCCGGTCGACTACCTCGCCAGCCGTGCCGAGATCGGCGAGGAGCTGATGAAGATCGGGGCCTACTGCCCGCCCGGCAACGCCCTCCGCGCCGACTACATCATGGCCGCCAAACGGGCAGGCCTGAAGGTCAGCGACGACTGGAAGGTGGACGAGCTGATCCGGGCCGAGGGCCGCGACATCCTGTCCAAGCGGTGGATGAGCCAGCTGCGGATGATCGACTACCTGCTCAACGCGCAGCAGCCCGCTCTGGATGGCCGCTCGATCCGCGAGGACACCCTCTCCGGCGGGCACGCCGAGGTCTCGATCATCTGGACCGACGAGGCGACCGGCGTCCGCTGCAAGGCGCGCCTCGACTACCTGCGCCTCGGCGCGATCATCGACCTGAAGACCTACGGCTGCCCGCCCGACCTGCCGCCGGTCTCCTTCTTCCTCGGTCAGGTCGCCCGCTACGGCTACGATTTCCAGCGGTCCTGCTACGTCCCGGCGTGGCGCGCGATGGGCCAGCTGATCGCCGACGAGAAGGTCTTCGGTGACCACGATCCGAAGTGGGTCAAGGCCATCAAGGTCGACCGCGAGCCGCTCTGGCGCTGGGTCGCCGTCCAGACGATGGGGATGCCCGAGGTCGACTGGGTGGACTGGAACGCCAGCCTTGCCGCTGGAGCCGCCGACGCGCAGCGCCAGCAGGCCTTGGCGGCCTTCGTTCAGTACCGGGACCGCTTCGGCCTCGACACGCCGTGGGTGGCCCTCCGGGGCCGCATCGTGGTGGACGACGTCACGCTGGACGCGAGCGGGGTTGCCCGCCGCATGATGAGCCGGGGCGAGCCGACGTGGACGGCAAGCGCATGAAGCCGTTCAAACAGAAGCCGGTCCACCTGCCCCGCGCCGTCCAGACCGAGGCGCAGAGGCGGGCGACTGCCAACAACTTCCTCATCATGCGCCTGCGCGGCCTGTGGTGTCTCGCCTGCATCCTGACCCCCGCCCGGCGCGAGGCCGTTCAGGCCATCATCGACGGGGACCTGCGTGATCTCGGGGCCGAGCCGCACCGCGTCCGCGTCATCCGTGAGCGCGCCGAGCTGGGCAGCCAAGGCCCCTTCGACAACGGCTTCCACACCCAACCGATCCCTTTCTGAAACGGAGACGACCATGACTGACATCGCCCTCGCCGACGCCCCCGGCGTCCGAGACCTGATCCCCACTGACCGCCAGCTCCTGCCCGCCCCGATGGCGGCGCTTCAGGAGGTGGCCAATATGCTGGCCGGAGCTGGCGCTCTGGTCCCGAAAGACCTGCGCGGAAAGCCGGACGTCTGCCTCGCCGTCGCCTACATGGCGGCCCTGCATGGCACCGACCCGGTGGCCACGGCCAGCCAGACCTATCTGGTCGGCGACAAGATCGCATTCATGGCCCAGTACATCAACGCCATCGTCCAGCGACACCTCGCCGAGAAGCCGGTCTACAACTACCAAGGTCAGGGCGCGACGCGGGCCGTGATGATCTCGGCCAAACTCAAGTCCGGGCAGGTCATCACCTACACCTCGCCGCAGGTCGGCCAGATCAAAGTGAAGAACAGCCCGCTCTGGGTCACCGACCCGGACCAGCAGCTGGCCTACTATGCCGTCCGCGCCATGTCGCGCCGCCATATGCCGGACGTCCTGCTCGGCATCTACGCCGTCGAGGAGCTGCAAAACATCAGCATCCGCGACGTCACCCCCTTGCCGCCCGCCGATCTGGACGCGGGCCTGCCGGTCGACGATCTGGAACACGTCGAGGCGACCGAGGAGGGCGAGACCTTCGAGCCGTCGGGCGGCTTCCCCGGCGATGCCAGCGAGCCGGTGCAGGGGCCTGCCGTCAACCCGGTGCCGGACGACCTGATGGAGTTTGCCGCGATCCTGAAGGCCGACGCCAAGGCCGCCGACACGCCCGATGATCTCGTCACCATGTGGCGGATGAACCGGCCCGGCCGCGAGGCCCTGAAGGCTCAGGACCCCACGGTCTACGCCGATCTGGAGCAGGCCTTCATCGACCGCCAGAAGGAGCTGTCGACGACCTAGACGTCGTAGACGACCGCCATTGTGATGGCCCCCGTCACAGCCATTGTGCCGGGGGCTGTCGACGTGACCGACCCCGTCGTGTCGCGCTCCAGCAGAACCACCGACGCTGCCGCCGCGATACGGCCGTTGATCCGGTACATGGTCCCGGACGTCGCCTCGAAGCGCCCGTGGACGTCCACCTGATTGTAGGCGAACGACGTCGGATGAGGCAGGCTAAACGACAGCTGGCCGCCAGCCCCAAAGCTCGTCGACGCGCCCGGAAGGAAGCGGATCATGGCCCTGATGGTCCGACCCTCGCGGCTGTAGCGCCCGATGATCGAGCCGTCGCCCAGCGTGATCGGGGTGCCGCCAGCGTAGCAGACCGGGGTGTAGTCGATGTCGTTGGTCGAGTAGACGAGGTTGTCTCCCGTGCCGGAGACGTCTTCCCAGCCGTTGTTGTAGATGTTGGGGCCGAGAGAGAAGACGGTGGTCGGCTTCAGACTGACCTTGGAGCCGACGTCGCAGCCGACGATGTTGCCGCTGCCGTAGATGTTGAGGTTTGCCGCCGACGCAATACGGCACCCGACGATGGTGACGTTGCGGCTGTATTCGCGGACACCCGCGCTATACACCGGCCAGCCCAGATCGTAGAGCGCCGACGCGCTGATGAGCGTGTTGTTGCTGGCCCCGAAGTAGAAGCTCTCCTTGCCGCCCGTCTTGATGTTGACGAAGTGACGCGGCGTGCCGCCGGGGGCGGTGGCGCTGTCCTCGATCTTGAAGGCCCACTTCAGGGTTCCGGGCGTGACGCCAGACCCCAGTGCCGAGCCGTACATATAGGCGGTCACGTTCTCGTAGTGGCAGTTGGCCCCGCTGGTCACCGTGAAATAGACGGCGGTGTCCTGCGTGTCGTAGATGAACAGGTCGGTGACCTGCTGGTTGCCGCCGATGTGTTCGATGCCCTTGCCGGTGTAGGTCGCTCCGACACCATCCATCCGCAGGCCGTGCAGCTGCGAGCCGTCGTCCAGCGTGATGAAGGTGCCGTTGAACGCCTTGATGAGGAAGGACGAGGATCGGTGCCCGTCGCCGTACAGGCGAGCGCCGCCGGGCACGACAATCGTGCTGCCGATCTTGTAGCGGGCGTTGGAGCCGGGGACGTAGACAGCACGCCCGGCCAGCCCGCCGACCGAGGCGGTGAGGGCGGCGTTGAAGGCAGGGGCATCGTCCGTCGTTCCGTCGCCGACAGCGCCGAAGCTCTTGACGCTCAGGGGCTGGTCGAGAAGCCATGCCTGAAGCGTCCGCAGAACCGCGCCGACACCGTTCGCCTTCCACGCCACCAGCAGTGCGCCGCCGATGCCAGCCAGCGCGCTGGCCGACACCTTGTCGGCGGTGGCGGCCCGGTCAGCTGCCGTTGCCGCCCGGTCAGCAGTGGTCTGGACCCGGTCAGCAGTGGTCTGGGCGGCGTTGGCAGCCACCGTGGCCACGTCGCCAGCGAAGGCGGCCAGAGCCTCCTCGGACGTGATGATCCGATCCCTCATGTGGATGTCGCGGAGCGCGCCACGGTCGAGGGCTTCGTTCAGGTTCCGCAAGCTGGAGGTGTCGTCGTCCCAGACCTGCCCCTGCTCGAAGGACGGGAGCGCCCGGACATACAGGTTGCCAGCCGGAACGCTCGCCGCGCCGACGCCCAGCTCGACCGATCCGCCTTCGATGGCCGCGCCGGTCGCGTCCTCGTTGATCTCGACGGAGTAGTCGCCGGGGTCGACCGTGGTCTCGACGCCAGCGCCTGTGATCTGGACCACCTCCAGCTCGGCTGCGTCGTGGACCTTGAAGTCGAACGGCAGGGACTGGGCCAGCCCAGTGGGCGTGAACGGCCCGGCGGTCAGGGTGGTGACGGTGATGGTCATTCTTCGATCCCAGCGATTGCCCACGTCTCCGACGTTGGCTCAGAAGGCCTTACAGCAGAGCGCCGGTCAGCGCCAGAACTGCCACCACTGGCGGTTCTGGCTCTCGGCGATGGCGACCACCGCATCCTTCTTCAGGCTGCACACCCGCAGGTCGGCGTCACCGCGCACGATGGCGTTGCCGAGATCGCCGACGGTCTGGGCGGTCGAGACGTCGACCGTGGAGACGCACTCGGCACGCAGGCTATCGGGGATGCTGATCCCGGCCGCCGCGCCGCACCCGCTCAAGGTCTGCGCCAAAGCCATCAGGCAGACGCTCATCAGCGCCGTCGATTTCAGCCACCGCATCGGTCTTCTCCTGTTGATCTTGCCGGATCGCGTCGGTGCCGGTCGACACCCGATCCATCTGGTCTCCGACCACGACGGCCTGATCCCGCTCCGCGCCCGCGCGCTTGGCCGCCTGACACCCTGAGCGCCAGCCCAGCAGGGCCAGCAGGAGCAGGACGATCAGGGCCAGCAGGCACCACTGTTTGACGGTGAGTTTCGGCATGGTCAGGCTCCGTACAAGGCGGCTTCAGCCGCGCGGCGGCGGGTCAGTCCGTTCAGGACGACGCCCTTCGCCTTGTTCCACTTCGCGAACTCGGCCTTCGCCCCGGCGTAGTCGCCGTTCAGATGCTTCCGCAGCAGGGTGCTGTCGCCGAGGCCCTCGGCCACCGTGTCGTCGTCGATGTCGGGGCCGACGTTGTAGGCGAAGCTGACCAGCGCATCGAACTGGTTCTGGGTCGTCGGGCGACCGGCGATCAGGGTGTTGACCGCCGTCTCGAAACGGGCGAGGTCGGCCGCGAACCGGGCGTCGGCACGCTCCTGCGTCCAGACGTCGCCGAGCTTGATCGGGCGGCCCTGCTCGTCGGTGGTCGAGCCCCATCCGATGGTGATCGGCAGGCCCGTCGGGCCGGGATCGCGGTAGGCGTTCAGCACGCAGGTCTCGAAGCCGTGGATCAGGTCGCGGCCAGCCTTGCCAGTCCGCATCCCGGTCTGGGCGGCTGTGGCGACGGCAGCGCCGAGCGCGCGGTTCACCGCGTCCACATCAGCCTGCGTCAGCGGGCCGGGGCCTCGGGACTTGATCGCCCGGATGGCGTCAAACAGAGCCTTGCTCACGGCTTGATCTCCTCGACTTGAACCGGATCGCCCGGCTCGTTGGTTACGACGACCGGCGCGGGCTCGCCGCCGGGCAATGCCCCCACCTGACGCAAGCTCGCCGCATTGTCGGCCAGCGCGCTCGTCTTCTTCTCGCTCCCCTGCGTCGTGCCGAGGAAGAACTGCCACGCTGGGCCGACCATCTGGCCACTGATGAAGCCAACCAGAGCGGCGACCAGCTCGCGGGCGTTCTCAGGGATCGACCGGCCGAGCAGGCGATAGGCCAGCCACCAGAGGAACGCGCCCGAGATCAGCGCCAGAATGAACTGGGGCTGGACGAGGCGGTCCACAAGGATGTGGATCATCGGCTGGCGCTGGTGGTGGTCAGTCATCGTCGGGTTCCGTTCCGTCCTGCCCGTACACCCGAACCGACGACGCGGACAGCTGCTTCAGCTGGCGCACCTCTCCGGCGAGCAGGTCGCGCTCGCCCCGGAGCCGGACCACGTCGGCCTTCAGCTCCTCGTTCTCGACGGTCAGCTTGTCGTTTCGCTCGTGCGCCAGCAGGAGCGCGTCCTCGACGCGGCGCAGGCGCTCGCGGAGGTCATTGATGTCGTCGGCCTGTCGCTCGGAGATCGCCCTGAAGGCGTTGGTCAGCGCCTCCATCGTCTTCTGGTCGGCCTCGGCGTCGGTATGCCGCAGCGCCGCGCCGTCCTTCTTCACCTCGGCGCGCGTGCGCCAGCGCCGGAGGGCGTCTCCCAGCAGCAGCGTCGACAGGCCGGTGGCCAAGGCGATCAGCCCGGTCTGCACTGTGACATCCACCACTAGAGGCTCCGGTGAAGACGCCAGCAAGCGTGGCCGATGCTCCACGCCACCATTAGCGCGAGTGATGCCGTAATGCCCGTCATGGCTGCGGAGATCAACCGATCCGACCCCGCAAATGCCAGCACCATCCTCGACACCGCCCCCGTCACCAGCAGGGCGACCACCAGCCACAGGCCGAAATAGAGCGACGACAACGCCTCCCTCACCCGCAGCGGCATGGCGTGGGCGAACTCGTGTCGGAAGCGGGACGACACGAGCATCGCCCAGACCAGCGTACCGGCCACAACCATCACCGAGATCGAAAGCAGCGCGCTCCATACGTCCATCAGCTTTCTTGACTTTCCTGCGGGCCTTTAGCGAGGCCATACAGGAACTCCGCGACGTTGTCAGGGGCCTGTGTTCCGTCGAACACCTCCTTGACGTACTGGGCCGTCGAGCTGATCTGCCCAGTGGGCAGGCCGACGAAGTAGCCAGCGGTCTGGATCGTGTTCTTCAGCCACTTCTCGCTGACCTCCTCGCCGGTCAGCAGGTCGGTGATGTCGTCGCCGGTCCGCAGGACTGCCGACCCCGCGCTGCTCACCGGGCTGATCGAGTAGCTGGAGAACTCGCCAGCCACCTTGCGCTCGATGGTGCCGGTGAGGTCGCGGACATAGGGCACGCCAGCGAACAGGTTGAAGAAGACCTTGCGGCTGATGAAGCTGACCCACTTCTCCAGCGGGTCGTCGCCATCATCCTCGTCCGGCCAGTCGCCGGTCAGCAGAGCGCCCATGACCGGAGCCATCATCATCACCCAGAAGGTCATGGAGATCGCCTTGCCTGCGTCGCCGGTCGTGGAGTAGCGGGCGATGTCGCGCTGGCGGTTATACTGGACGCTGAAGTAGCTGTAGAACAGCGTGAACAGCTTCATGAACTCGCTGTTCGGACGCTGCACCGAGGCGAGCGCATACTCCCGGCCGGTGCCCTGCGTCCGGCGGACGGCCTTGTCGCCCAGCGCCACCGCGTCGGCCTCGTCGGCCCCGCGCTCGATGGCCTCCTCGTAGGCGGCCATCCACGTCGGCACCGAGACGAACTGATCCATCACGCCGATGTGGACGAAGGCCGCCCGCTGGATCGCGGGCAGCGCGCCGCCCTTGCCGATCAGGTCGCGCATCATGTCGCGCATATCCCGGTCGCGGTTGGACATCCGCTGGCGCAGCTCCTCCGACTTCTCGAAGACGAAGTCCGACAGGTCGTTTCGCCCGGCCCGGATCGAGGCGGCGTACTTCACGATGTTGGCAGCCAGCCGGACGTTGCCGACCACCGCCGCCGACTGGGCGAAGCCAGCGATCTGGGCGAGGCCGGTCGAGACGCGGAAGCCCATCGCCACCATCTGGACGTTCATGCGGGCCTGCTTGACGAAGGCCTCGATCCCTTCGAGGTCGCGGTCGTTGCGAGCCCGGTCGGTGACCTGCGCCTTCAGCCACGGCTCCAGCTGATCGTAGTACTCCGGCCCGACCTTGTTGGTCACCGTCGCCCGCACGCGCGGGTCGCGGATGAACTTCAGGGCCGAGGCGACGTACTCGCCGTAGGCGATCCGGGCGATGACGCTGTTGAGGTGCCCGAACAGGACGCCCTCGACGGACAGCAGGATCGGCCCGGCGTAGCCCGTCCGGCTGATCGTGTGGCCCTTCGGCGTGGCCGCTCCGGTGATGACGCCGGAGAACAGGTCGCTGGCCTCCGCCGCCGCCCACTGGTTGGCGTTCGGGTCGCGCGAGCGGTCGTACTTCACCGGGTAGTAGCCCCCGCGCAGCGTGCCCGCCGTGGTGGTGACCACCTCCTGCGGATCGACACGCTCCGGCTCGACGCCGGTCAGGCGGCGCTCGGCGGCGGCGATGTCCGGCCACAGGATTTCGAGACCATCCCAGACGCCCTGAACGAACGTCCACTCCTCGGCCGTCAGCTCGCGGTTCAGGACGGTCATGATGTCGGCATCGGCCCACTCCTCGCCGCGCGCGAGCTTGTCGAGGTTCGATGCGTTGCCGACGTTCAGCGCCATCGCGATCAGGTCGGAGCGGACGAACTGGCTGGGCTTGCCGGTCAGCATATCGGTCAGCTCGGGAGCGACGACCTTGTCCAGCCACTTCTTCTTCTGGTCCTTCGGCACGGCGTCGTAGACCGCGCGAAGGGCACGGCCCACCGTCTCATGCAGCTGGTCCTCGCGGTTGGCGGCATCGACCGCCGGGCGGAGCAGGACGCGGTTGAAGACGCCGTTGACCTCGTCCTTGTCGAGCCAGTCGAACAGGGTCTCCATCTTCCAGAGCGCGGCGTCGAACTTCCGCAGCCGGTTGGGCTTGCGGTTGCGCTCCTCCAGACCCTTGCGGTTCTTCAGGTCCATGACCTGACCGAGCATTTCGTCGATGACCTGCTCGAAGTCCCGGCGGTCCCGGTTGTCCAGCAGGGTCTGCTTCATCCGGCCGAGGTGGGCCAGCGAGCGGACGGTGTCGTCCAGCGCCCGCAGCTCGTCGACCGTCAGGTCGGTGTAGTGCTGCTTCGAGGCGGCGTCGATCAGCTCCTCGGGCACATGGATTTCGTTGCCCAGTGCGAGCTGGGCGTTGACGAACTCCATCAGCGACTTGCGCCGCTCGACCTGCCTGCCGCTGGCCTTCCGCAGGTCGTACTGCTCCAGCAGGGCGTGGATTTGCTCAAGGTATTCCTGATCCATCGAGCGCATCGTGCGCTTCTGGTCGAGCTTGCCCAGACGGCGGACGGCGCGGGCGGCGAACTCCTCCGCGTGCCGGGCCTCCGAATAGAGCAGGTGGTTCATGACCTGCGACTGCTTCTGGCGCGCGGCCTCCTGACGATCCCCGGCGGCGAGCGCCTTCTGGACCGCGTTGGCGGCGGAGCGTTCGGCGCGCAGGAACTTGCCCGAGCGGGCGTCGCGCACCGGGCGCGAGCCGATCTGGGCGCGAGCCCACGAGCGCAGGGCGGCGAGCGGCGGAGGGGTGTTGCCAACCCGGCGAGACAACACCCCCAGCTCGATGGCCAGCACCTCGGCCTGACGGCCGGTGTGCAGCGCAGCCATCGCCTCCGCCTCGACCGATCCATCCGTGAGGGGGTCGCCGAGGATTTCGTTCACACGCGCTTCGATCTCGCGGTCGATCCGGGCCTGCCGGACGCTGCGCTTATCCTTCATCGCGCGCATGGACCGGGTCTCGGCCTCGTGCGCGGCCAGCCCATCGAGCAGCTCCATGCCGGAGCCGTAGCCCGCCACCTCGGCGACGCTGTCCGGATGGACGCCGTTCTTGGACACGAGCGGAGGCACACCGCCCGGCAGCAGCTTGATGCCTGCAGCGTCGCCCAGCATGGCGATGACGATCTCCCGGTTAAGGGCGACCTTCGATCCCCGCAGCCAGTTGACCGCACGGATGTCCGGCTGGCTGTCGATCTCGGCCGTCACCTCCTCTCGGATGGCGTCGGCCTCGGCGTTCCACTCCTCGCGCCGCTTCTGGCGGATCACGCGCATGGTGCGGCGGAGCAGCTCATCGTCGGCGTCGTCGCGGGCGCGGGCCACCAGACGCTGGTAGTCGGCGAAGGCCTCCTCGGTCATCCCGGCTGCGGCGGCATCGGTGAACCCGGCCTCGATCTTCAGCTGCTCGCGGGCAGTGACGATCTCGTCCTCGCTGGCCAGCAGCCGGTCCATCACCGCCCTGATCTCGTCGGTGATCGGCACGTCGATCTGGGCGTGCTTCACCGTGCGGTAGATGCCGACGAACCAGCTCTTGATCCGGCGCATGACGTCGCGCAGCTCGACGGACGGGGCGCGGCCTTCGAACAGATACCGCTCGGCGGTCGAGGCCCACAGCTCGTGCTGGTCCCGGCCGATGTCGCGCGGGTCGCGGACGTTCAGGTAGCCGAGAACCGTGGCCAAGTCCTGCTGCGTCTGGGGCGAGGAGCGCGGATCGGCGGCGTCGCGGATCAGAAGCTCCAGCGACAGGTGGCCGAACGCCTCGTGGAACGGGGTCGTCGGGTCAGCCTTGCTGAACAGGGTGATCGCCGCCTTCTCGGGATCGGAGAAGTCGATCTGCCCGCGTGGCCCTTTGGCCTTGCCCTTCTGGAACAGCGGGAAGCCGGACATGGCCTGCGCCTTCAGGGCGGGCGTGATGGTGAAGCCGTTTTGGATGCCGAGCTTGTTGGTGGGGCGGTCTTCGGAAAAGGCCTGACTGGGACTATCCACCGCCCTCGCAGCAGCCTCCGGCGTAGCCCCCAGCCCGACCTCCTCGGCGATGGCCAGCCGCCGCCACTCCTCGGGGTTTTCGAGCCGGAACTTGTCCGCCTCGCGGACGTCCTTGGACCGGAAGTCCACAGGCCCGACCTTCGCCCCGTGCTTCTTCAGCAGGTCGTTGGTCACGTTGACCAGATTGCGCTCGTAGAAGAAGGAGCCGTCGCCGCCGGTCTGGCCGCCGTTCTGCTGGTTGCCGTTGATCCAGACAACGCGCTCGAAGCCGTTGTCGACGGCGTAGCGGATCAGGCGCTTCATCACGAGCGCCGACCAGCTGGTCCTCCACGGGCCGTCAGGGATGCCGCGCCCGAGGTCTTCGACCGCTTGATCGGCCTCGTTCCTTTCGAGGTTGGCTTGATCGGCTTGCTGCTTCAGCGGGATCAGGGCCTTTCGGGCCTCGCTGCCGCCGAACGACCATGCGTTGTCCGCCATCCGCATGATGACGGTGCGGTAGGCGTCGCTGACCGCCACCACCATGTTGGTGTCGGCGACGTCCTGCCGCAGGCGGTTAGCGAGGTTGGAGTGCTTGGCCTGAAGCACGGAGCTGAGGGTGTCGCTCGGGAGCGAACCCATGACCTCGCTCTCCTTCCGTGCGGCCTCGCCGTAGCCCGCCGCCACGACGTCAAGCTGGTCCGCCGCTGCGCGCACAAACGCGGACACGGCCTCGACGTAAGCGGCCCTCGCCTTCTGCTGGCGACCCTCGACCTCTGCGCGACGCTCAGGCGTGACGTCCGCCGCGTACCCCTGATCCCGACCCTTCTGGTGCCAGTCGCTCTGGTTCTCACCGACCACCATCGTCTTCGGCTCGCCGGGCGGCAGGGCGGCTTCGGCGATGCGTGCGTGGGCGATGACGTTCGGCACGTCCCAGTGGGTCGATGGGCCCTCGATGTCGGGGGTGGTGAGGAGGATTTCGCGATGCGATCCTTCGACCATGCCCTTGAGGAAGTACCCCGCGAAGCGCGTCCGACCGGCTTGGCTCTCGCGAGCGTTCTCCATCACATCGCGCCGGGCATAGTCCTCGGCGTCACGCGCGACGGCAGCGCGCTTCAAGGCGTTCTGCTCTGCGGCGAACGCTTCCGCCTCGGCCTCGGTGGCGAAGCTCTGATCCTGCCACTGGATGTAGTTGTCGCGGTTGTAGATCGTCCACGACCCGTCGTCGCGGTCACTCTCGGTGGCCGCGTATGTGGGGCGCTCGTCAAACTCACGCAGGGCGCGCTCGACCTCGTACACGATCTGGCGCTCCGAAGCCTCGCTCAGGGCGACGGGGTCACCCAGAACCACCTCATCCAGCCGCACGCCGCCAGCTCGCACGAAGGCGAGGACAGCGTCCTTCGAGACGTTGCCTTTGGCGTCAACCAGCAGGCGTCCATCGGTGAACCCGGCGGGCCAGTTGTCCGGCATCGGCTGGGCGGTCATGTCGAGCCAGTCATTGAGGCCGACGATGTCGATCTCCTCCTTCTTCACGCCCGGCGTCTTGGCGAGCGTCGCCTTCCACTGTGCGGCCGGGGCCTTGGTGGTCGGGCTGGCCTCGACGGCGCGCTCCAGCGCGGAGAAGAAGGGCGGGGCTACGTCTTCGTCGGACTGATTGAAGACGCGAGCTTGCGCCTCCGGCCGCACCGGCATCGGCTTGAACACCGTCGCCGTCATGCCCAGCACGTTCTTCAGCCAGTAGCCGTCGTAGCCAGCGGCCTCGATCTGGCGCTCGATCTTGTTGATGCGGTCCCACTGGGGCACGCCGTCGAGATTGTCGCGGAACCCGTCAGGATCGGCAGCGGCGTCGTACAGGCGGCTCGCGTCGATCTCGGTGACGTAGACGGTCCGGCCGCTGAACTCGGGCCTGTAGCCCCCCTCCATGCCCACGCCGATCCCGAAGTAGGTGCGCTTCAGGTGCGAGGAGATCATGTTCCGCTCTTCGCGGGGCAGGAAGTTGCCGCTCCGGCCCCACTTCGTCGGGTCGGTCTCCGTCAGGGCGGGCTCGACGCTGTAGTGGGTCAGCGTGATCGTGCCGTCGGGGTTGACTGGCGGGCGCTGGAGGCCCGGCGCGTCGGTGCCGTCAGGCTGGTTGAACGACACCGTCCGCATCTTGCCGCCGAGCTTCAGACGCCTCGTCGGCTGTCGCGCCATGTAGTTGGGGCCGGATGGGGCAAAGCCCAGCCCGGCATACCAGTCGCGCAGCGCCTCCTGCGTCATCGTCTTCCCGGCAGGAGCATCGCTCGGTATCGGCCACAGCTCGATGGTTGCGCCGCTGGCGTCCGCGACCCGGATCAGAGCTTCCATAGCTCGCCGCCCGCCGCCCCGCTCGATGGCGCGCAGGCCGCTGACGAACAGCTTTTGCCCCTGCTTCCGGGCGGTGATGCCGCCGCCGTCGACCACAAGCTCGCGCTCGTTCAGGGGGTTCGGCTGGCCCAGCTCTTGAAGGGCTACCAGCGCGGCGTCGACCGGCGATGCCTCGACCTGCGCGAGTGGACCCTTCGCCTTCTCTGCCAGCGCCAGCACTTCCGGCGTCGCGATGAACGCCTTCTGGTCGGCGAAGCGGCGCTCGGGGATCGGCACGAAGCCGTCCTCACCTTTGGCCGGGAGAGACCCGTCTTCACGGCGCAGGTGCGGGCCGAAGTTGACCCATGCGTTCTGCATCAGCGTCTCGGCAGCGAGCGCCGGGACAGCCTCGTCGGAGTACATCGAGGCGTGTTCCAGATAGGCGTTCAGCTCGCCGACCGGGCCGAAGTTGAAGCCCTGCTGCGCGTGGCCGAAGAAGTCGTGGACGATGCGGAACAGGTCGTTCGCCAGCAGCTCGGTGCCGTCGGCCAGCTTGATGCCGGTCTTCTCCAGCAGCGGATGGCCAGAGCTGTCCGCGCCCTCGCCGAAGCCGTTGTCGGTCAGGAAGAACCAGAGGTGGCCGGAGCGGACGTCGGCCAGCATCGCCTTTGAGTTGGCGTAGGGCTCGCCCTCGCCGCGCCACGCCTCAACCGTGATGTCGCCCATCATCAGGAACTGGGCGACGGTCTCGTCGATCAGCGCCCGGTATGCCTTCTTCACCTTGGCGTTCTTCGGCGCGTGCTTCGCCGCCTCCAGCGCGTCAGCGATGGCCTTCATGTCTTCGACCACCGGCTGGACCGGGCCGACGAAGGCGGGCTTGTCGATGCCCGACATCGCCTTGTAAGTCTCAGCCAGCGCGCGGGCCTGCTCCATCGACTGCTCGTAGGCCACGCCCGGCGGGGTGGTCGGGGCATCAGCCAGCGCATCGACGGCGCGCTTCACCTCCTCGTAGGTCGCGGTCTGGGCGTTGAGCCCGGCGTTGGCCAGCAGCTCCTCCAGATCGTCGAGCGCGCGCGCGTTGTCCTCGGTCGCGAGATCGCGCTCGGCGTTGGTCGAGAAGACCGGACGGCCCGCCATTTCGTTCCGCAGGGCCTCCAGCAGATCGTTGCCGTTCGACCCCTCCGGCAGGTAGCCAGCGGCGATGGCGCGCTCGGCCACATAGTCGGAGCCGAAGTTGCCCTCGCCCGGCGTCCGCACGAGCTTGCGGCGGAACCGCTGGCCACGGTGCCACTGGTCCGCGCCCATCGCGGCCAGCTCGCCGCCCGTGTCGAACATCCCGCCCTCGGCGCTGACGAACTCCGCCAGCGACCGGCCGAACATGGCCCTCTGCGACGGAGCCGCCTTGCCAGCCTTCAGGGCGGTGTAGAGCGTCATCAGGCGGGCGTCAGGACGCTCCGCCCGCAGGCTCTCGGGGAAGGCGCGGGCGATGGTGACGTTGGCGTCCTTGTAGGCCGCCCATGCGTCAGGGAACATCGTCGGGTTGCGGGCCGCGCGGCGTTCGAACAGGCGGGCCATGATGACCGCGTTGGCGTCGGCGACGTCACGGGTCAGGCCAGCGGTGCGGCCCTGATCGAGCCAGTCCTGATAGACACGCTGCGCCGGGGAGCCCTCGGTGGCGATCTTGGCGGCGGTCGTGGCGGCGTCCGCCAGATCGCTCTCCAGCTGCGCCTCACCGCTCTCCTTCCACGCGGCGGCCTCCTTGACCGACATCGCCTCCAGACCGTGGCGGACCTCGTCGCGCCAGACCTCGTGCGCGCCGCTCGGGGCGACCTGCGTCAGGTAGGTGGCCGTCGGGATCGCGATGTCCGCGCCGGACACCATCGCCTGCTCGTACTGGTCGCGCAGGTCCCACTGGTCGAGGAGCGCCTCGTTCTCGGGGCTCGACTGGAAGAAGGTCGCGGCGGCCTCGGCGGGCAGGTAGACCGTGCCCGAGGCGTCGATGCTGGAGAGGAAGTCGCGGAGGTGCGGAGCGGAGCGCGAAAGCAGCTCGCTTCCCGCAACGCTTTCCACAAGTTTGTCGAAGTCATTGGCGCTGCCGTCGGCCCGCTCGGCGCGCATCGTGTCGCGCACATACTGGCGTCCGGGGATCGCGGTCAGGATCGCGGCGCGGGCGATGGAGCCGACGAGCGCGCCGACGGAGCCGCCCTCGACGGTGCCGTCCAGCAGGCCGGTGTCCTCACCCAGCAGGGTCATGGCCAGCGCGTTCTGGCCCACGCCCTCGGTGATCTCGGAGACGCCCTCGGCGGCCCCGGCGAACAGGATGTCGGCGAAGGCGCTGGTGAACTTCGAGCGGATCGAGGCGGGCATCCGGCCCAAGATCGCGTCGAGGCCGAGCTTCTCGGACAGGGCCGTCACGGCACCGCCGCCCAGCAGGGCTGCCATGTCGCCGACGCCGTAGCTGGTCCGGCCATCGGCCGCCATGTCGTTCTGGACGCGCTCGTCCATCTGGCCGACGCCTTGGCCGAACAGCAGCGGCAGGGCACCGCTCGTCCCCCCGGTGCCAATCGCCATGAGCGCCTGACCGCCGAGCTGGCCGAGGCCCCCGGCGACGTCGGTAGCCAGCCCCATGTCGGCGCTGTTGGGCATCAGGTTGCGGGTCGCTGACGCGCGCTCCTCGGCCGTCAGCTGGCCCGCCGCGTTCCGGCCGCCGCGCTCGATGCGCTGACCGGCCTCGGCCAGCATCTGGCCCAGTGCCGTCATTCCTTGGCGGGACGCCGGATTGGTGCCCGTGCCTGCGATCTCGACCGTGCGGCCGAGGCCTCGCGCCGCCGTGCCGACCCCCGTGATCGCGCCGCCGAAGGCCTGCCGCCCGAGGTCGCCGGTCACGGTCAGGCTGTCGGCCTGCCGGTTCTGGACAGCCAGCATCGCGTTGATGGGCGCGGAGAAGGTGTTGTAGAGGCGCTCCATCGCCGACAGGCTCTCGACCTGATCGTGGGCCACCTCGGCGTTGCCCGGCTGGCCCAGCCAGCGGATCGACCGCTGGGCCTCCGACAGGGCGGCAGCCTCCTGCCGCACGCGGGCCTGCGTGAGCAGCTCCTCGTTCTCTCGCACGACACTCGGCGGCAGGCCGAGGACGGCAGCGGCCCGGCCAGCAATGGCGGCCCGGCCGGGGTCCATGCCCCGTGCCCGATAGAGAGCTTCGGCCGCGCGTTCGCGCTCCTGCCTCAGACGTTGCTGTTCGGGCGTTTCCGGGGTGATGGGCATGGGTAGCCCTTACCTGCCATTTGACAGCGGGGAAAGCCTCGGATTGGAGGCGGGGTTCCGAAGGTATCGACCGTAGGCCGCGCCGAGCGTCTCGGCGTTGACCGGCTGGCCAGACCGGCGGAGGCCAGCCTCCAGCCCGCGCCGCACGTCGGCCGGGATCACCAGCGCCGAGCCCGGAGCGCGAGCCGCCCAGACCCGCTCGGTGCCGTCTTCGTCACGGGTGCGCGAGAGGAGCAGGGCGAGGTGCGCCTGCGCTTCCTGCTGCGTCGGGTTGGGGTCCGGTCGGGATCGGTTGGCGCGGGCGAAGCCCTCCGCCCACTGCATCATCTGCTCGTTGACCGCCGCGATCTGGGCCTGCTGGTCCGGCGTTCGCGGTCGGGCCGCCGTCGCCACGCCGAAGACCTCGTTGATGTAGGTCTGCACCACCGGCCGCAGGGTCTGCAGGATGCGCGGCGCAGTGCGAGCGCCAGCCGGATCGGCCGTCAGGATGTCGGCCTGCATCTTCGAGAGCTGGACGTAGCGGCTCTCGCCGATCACGTCGCGGATGGCGCGCAGGTCCCGACGCGCAAACTCCTCGGGGGTGGCTGCCGCCTCGCCGATGAGGCCGACATAGACGTCGTTCGACTGCGCGTTCCCGCCGCCCTCTGTGGGGCTGGGGGTCATCTGGTTTCGCACCGTCACACGGTCGCCCGGCGAGAGGCTGGAGCGCAGCTGTGCAGGGGCCTGTTCCCACGTCGCGTCCGGGTTGGCTGCGCGCCACTCATCGAAGGCGCGGCGGCTCTCGTTCTCTTGGTCGTTGCGAACCGCCCGGCGGCGCTCCAGACGATCCATGCCCGCCCTGCGGATCGCCTCCTCCAGACGCCAGTCACCCCCTGCCCGCTCGCGGGCGTAGTCCTCGACATCGTCGATGGTGGCGAACTCGACGCCAGCTCCACCGCCCCCGCTCACGGTGGTCGACTGGCCGAGCGCGCTGTCTGGGTTCTGGTACTCGCCGTTGACCCGCACGGCGAAGTGCAGATGCGGGCCGGAGCTGTTGCCGCTGGAGCCGGACAGGCCGATGCGCTGGCCCTGCTCGACGCGCTGGCCGTCGGTGATCGTCGCCCCGTTCAGGTGGGCGTAGATCGTCTCCCGGCCGTTGCCGTGTTCGACGACGACGTAGGTGCCGAAGCCGTCCGGGTCCTGCCTGACGCGGGCGACGCCGGGCAGCGCCGCCATGACGGCGGTGTTGGGCGGGACGGCCCAGTCGATGCCCCGGTGGTTGGAGCTGCCACGACGGCCGCCGCTGGTCGCCGGGGCGTTGCGCGGGCCATAGCCGGACGACCGCCGAGGCGTGCCGGAGACCGGCGGCTGCATTTCGAACGTGCCGCTCTCGCCCTCGACATCGACCGGGACGCGCGAGCCGCTGCGGCTCTGGATGAAGCCCTCGATCTCGGCCTTCGCGACATAGGCGTTCCGGTCGTCACGGACCTGCGGCATCAGCCGGGCGTAGACGTCCGGCGCGATCTGGTCCTTGTTCGCCTGAAGGTAGGACCACGCCTCGTCCGGCTGCTCGTTCTGGAGCTGCTGGATCGTGGCCGTGTGGACGGCGGAGTAGGTGGCCATCGCCAGCTCCTCACGCTTCTCCGGCGAGAGGCCGCGCCGCGCGGCAATCGCACCGATGGCGGCAGACAGCTGGCCTCCAGCCATCCGGCGCTCCTCGGAGCCGACCGGCAGCATGGCGGTCTCCCGCGACAGGTTGGCGACGTGACCGTCCTCCTCCCCGGCAGTGTAGACCTCGGTCTCGCGGGCGACGTGCGTGGTGGCGCGGCCGACCCAGCGGTCCCGGCGCTGGCGGGCGAGGGCGTCATAGGCGGCGCGCTGGCGGTCGGTCTGCAGGCCCGCCCGGCCAGCGGCAACCGTCTGCACCCACTCCGCCTCGATGTCGGGCTGCAGGTCCATCGCGTTGCGGCCCTGCGCGGACAGCAGCCGCTGCTCGACGGCGGCCAGCTGTTCGGACGTGGCGGTGTCTGCCTCCAGAGCGGCGGCCTCATCGACCCGCTGGACGTACTTGTCGCGCTCCTGCGCGGCGACGTTCAGTCCTTGGCCGACAGCCTCGATACCCTGACCAACGGCCTGCCCGAAGCCGGTCGAGACCGGGTTCTGCTTGGCCCCGGTCATGGCCTGCGTCTGGACCTGCGGGGAGTAGACGGTAACGCGAGACATCAGCGGGCCCCCCATGCCGGGGCACCGGCAATGCCACGAGCGAAGCCGGGTGAACGGGGACGCGCCATCGCGCCGACGGAGGCGTAGCCCGTCTTTATCGGGCCGGTCGCGCCGCCGCTCTTGGCGGAGGGCAGGGGCTTCATCCCGGCGATCTGCGAGGAGCCGCCAAGGATGTCAGCACCGACCTTGAGGGTGGTGCCGATGACGAGCTGGTTGGCCTGCCGCCTCTGGGCGCGGGCTTCCTCTTGGAAGTTCTGGGCGTCGATCAGGTGGCCGCGCACCTCGCGCCCGGCGTTCTCCTGAATGGCGAGCTGGTCGAGCTTGCCGAAGTAGTCGGTGTCGGCGATCACGTCAGCGGCCGAGCCTGCCGACGGGTCAATGCCGTTGGCGGCGAAGGCGGCGATCTGGGCGGAGCGGATGCCCGCCACCTCCCGGCCCTGCCGGAGCTGCTCGGAAAGGCCGCGCTCGGTGGTGTCGACGGCCTGCTCGCGGGAGAGCTTGGCGTTGTTCGACGCCACCCGCGACTGGTAGGCGGCCTGCCCCGCAGACGAGAAGCCGGTGTAGGCGGTTCCGATGGCGGACACGGCCATCGACGCCATCATCAGGGTGGTGGGCTCACACACAGCTTCGGGCCTTGCTGAAATGCCGGAAGGGCACGCCGCCCAGTACCACGATCTCGTCGTCGATGGCAAAGCCCAGCGCCTTCAGGAGGCGGATCGCAGGGGCGTTCTCGACGGAGACGTAGTTCTCCAGCCGGGGGAACTCGCGGAGCATCCCCTCAACGAAGCGCGGCCCCCAGCGCATGAATGGCCGAGCGCCCTTCGAGACGTCGTCCGTGCCGAGGAACCAGACGCCTCCGACGCCCTCCATCAGATCGTGCGCCGACGCTCCGAACATGGCCACCGGCTGGCCGTCCATGAGGACCGTCCAGCTCATGAACGACGCGGCGAAGCTGTTCCGCATGGCGCGCTTCGGGGTCTTCCCCAGAGCGGAGACCTCGCGCACGTCGTGCGGCCGCATCCGGTTGGCGATCCGGTTGATGTGCCCCGCTCGCGCTGGGATGACCTGCCACCTAGCCGCCAAGTTCGATGTCCGGCGAGATCGAGCGGATGACCATCGGCAGCGGCTGCGTCTGGGCGACCGTCACCTTGGCATCCTTCCAGTCCTCCGCGCCCAGACCGAGCGGGTCGATCAGGCCCGTAAACAGGGGCGGCGGAGCGCCGACGCCGCGCGGGATCGGGGCGTCGTAGAGCAGGTTGATGTCCGGGTCTGTGCCCGCGCCGATCTTGATGCCGCGCGTGTTCAGCACACTGACGATGGCGTTGGCCGCCGACTGCTTGCGTCCGCGCGTCGAGCCGTTCCCGCCGTCACGGACGATGGGGAGCGTGCGGATGTAGGCGGCGTAGGGCAGGCCGACCGTGATGCGGTTCGCGCCTCCGTTCGGGATCGGCGGCGTCATCACGCCGTCGACCACGGTGCGATCCTTGTGGACAAAGCCGTCAGCCAGAGCGGTGACGGTCAGGCCCTCCAGCCACCAGAGCCGCGACAGGACGGAGACCTTGTCCTCGGAGTAGAAGGTGACGGCGCTGTCGAGGATGATCGCCTCCTCCTGATCCTCCCACGTCTCCTCGATCCACTTCGGGTCGGCCATGCGCTCGATGTAGCGGTGGTCGACGCCGCCGACCTCCCGGCGGATCGAGGCATACAGGACATCGCGCCCGTCCTCGGACACCCGGCAGATGCTCTCGACCACGCCGTTGGTGTAGCAGAGCGTCCAGCCCCAGACCTCCTGCTCGGCCATCCACGTCAGGGCCAGCAGCTGGCCGTCGTCGCGCAGGCACCACATCACGCAGGAGGGCTGCTCGCACCAGACCATTTCCAGCACCTTGTAGGAGGTGAAGAAGTGGCGCGAGAAGACGGTCAGGTCGTTGCCCTTGAAGCCGTCGCGCTCGAAGCTATAGCCCAGCGTGCGGATGCTCTGGCCTCGGGCGGTGGTGTAGAAGCCCACCTCGTCCACCGTGGCCGGGCGGCAGTCGCCGACGCCGCGATAGCCCTGCACCTTGCTCTCGATGGAGGTGGGGGTCAGCACGCCCTCACCGGCCTTCAGTGCCAGCACGCCGTCGCCGGTCAGGGCGAGCAGCTCGCCGAGCGAGAGGAGGTGGCGGATCGCGTTGATCCCCTTGCCGACGAGGTTCAGCTCGATGCTGTCCGTGGCGCGGAGCGGGCGGGACTTGTCGTGGTTGAACAGGTCGTCGGTCTGCGAGCCGTAGACCGTCGAGGGCTTCGACAGGGTCCGGCCATAGAAGGTCCGGCGGCTGTGGAAGGTGACCGCCGAGGGGTACTCCTCATCGGCGAAGGGGTTGTGATTGGTCGGCGGCCCGTCGCTGAAGTCGGCGAGGATGTTGTCGTCCACGAAGTCCGTGGCCGGGGGCAGCAGGGTGCCGATGTAGCCGTAGGAGCCGTTCTTCTTGCGGTAGACCCGGTACTCTGAGGTCCCCGCCACGGCGTCCGGCGTGATGGTGTTGAAGTTGCCCTTGACCGTGATGTCGTTGTTGATGATCGAGCTGTCGGTGACTTGGCTCTCCCGCCCGTCCAGCTCCCGCACGGCGCTCACCGCATACTGGTGCGGGCTCTCGACGTAGCCGTCGGCGCTCTCGGAGTTGTTCGGGTTGGTGACGACCGCGTCGACCGCCGCCGGGGCCGTGGCGGTGGTCCCGATGGGGGCGTCCTCCAGCCGCCAGTTGGCGTGCCCGAACCGGCGCAGGAGCTGCGGATGGACGCCGCGCACCACCAGCACGAGGCCGTCTCCGGTCTGCTCGTAGCTGATCGCCCGAAGGTGGCCCTCGGTGAAGGGGGTCTCGATCTGGTAGATGGCGGCGATGGGCATCAGAAGACCTCAAGCTGAACCGGGACATAGGGGTCCAGACGCGGCGGCACCGTGTCGTCGTCGTCGATGCCGGGAGGCGTGGTCGGCGGGGTGCCCGGCTCCCCGCCAGTGCCGCCCTCGCTGTCCCCGGCCACGCCACCGACGGAGCCGGTGAAGACGCCGAAGTCGGTGCTGTCGATGTCGAGGGTGACGGTATCGGTCGTGACAGCCACGACCTCGCCGATCATGCCGTTGATCTCGACCATGCCCTCGATCCCGGTGACCTGCGCCCGCCAGCCGACCTGATACCCGTGCGCCGGGACGGTCACGACAGCCTGCGCCGCGTTGGTGATCCCGGTGACGATCAGGGCGGGGCGGATCACGGGGCTGCCGCCGGACATCACGCGCATTGTGCCCTCGCTGAACTCCAGCGCGTAGCTGTCCTCGACGGTGAAGAAGAACTCGATCAGCCGGTTGAGCTTGGTGTAGTCGATCACCCGGTCCACGAACTCGAAGCCCGCGCGGATGTAGACGCCGCCCTCCGGCAGGAGCAGCACGTTGCGCGCCCGCTCCAGCGCGGTCTGGCGCTTGGCGACGTCGTATCGGTCGGCGATCTTGGCCGAGACCTCCCCGCTGGAGAAGGACGGCAGGCTGTCGCGGAAGCTCATTCGGGGGCCTCGAAGTGTCCGGCCAGCACGGACGGGATGAAGTTCTGCCCGTAGGTGTTCTGGGTCGGGTTCCGGTTCAAGTCCCCGGCGAAGGTGCGTTGCCGGTGCAGCTCGGCCTCGGAGAGCAGGTCCTGCTTCAGCTGGCGGTCCTGCTTGATCGGCATGGCCAGCCGGGAGGCCAGCGTCAGGGCCAGCAGGCGGATGAACCGCTTCGACATCTTGGCGTAGTCGGGGTTGGTGACGACGTACTCCAGCACCGCCTCGCGCTGGCCGGTCCAGAGAGCCGAGCCCTCGAAGTCGAACAGGACCGGCTCGAAGGGGTAGGCCCAGCCGGTGGTCGCCAGACGCTGGCCCTCCAGCAGGTAGCTCTCACCGGCCGGGGTCTCGGGCGGCAGGACGCGGAGCGGCATCGCCATGTCGTTGGGGGTCGCGTAGGCGTAGCCCCAGCTCGACGTCCGGTCGTTGGTGATCTCGCTCAGGGTGGCGCGCTTCAGGGCGAAGCCCCACTCGCCCTGCTCCATCAGCTCGCCCAGCACCTGCGGCAGCTGGTCCCGGCAGGTCTCCGCCGCCAGACTGTTGTCCAGCAGGCTGGTGATCTTGCGGTGCGGCAGCTCTTGAAGGGCCAGATTGCAGGCGGCGACGGCGGAGGTCATGGTTCACCCAAGCGAAAGGGGCGGCAGTTGCCCGCCGCCCCCCGATAGCACGGTCGAAAGGCCGCGTCAGGCCTTCTTGTTGTGGTCGTCCAGCAGCTTCGCCAGCTCGTCGCGAGAGAGCTTGCTGTCGAACGTCACGCCAGCGGCGGTCAGGTCGGCAGCGATCTCCGCCTTCTTGCGCGAGCCACCGGCTTCGCCGTCCTTGTCGTGGTCCAGAGCCGCCACGGCGGCCGGGGTCAGGTCGGTCGAGGTGTCGCCAGCCGTCGGAGCCGTCGGGGCCAGAGCCACGTCGGCGTTCAGGATGTCTTCGCCGGTCGAGGCAGCGAGGCCCTCGCGTTCCAGCTTCTGGGTCACGTCGTCGGTGGCCTGACCCTTCTTGCGGGCGAGCAGGGCTTCGAGCTGCTCGACCGAGAGCTGGCCAGCCGGGGTGGTGCCGGTGACGAAGGCCTCGGAGCCCGAGGCTTCCTCCGGGTCGTAGCTCTCGCCGATGGCGATCAGGCGACCGCCGACGAAGCGGGGGTTCGGTCCTTCGTTGATAATCAGGGGCATCGGATGTCTCCAGTGATGCTTCAGATGGTGGAACGGTCAGGGGCCAGAGCGGTTGCTCCGGCCCCTTCATCCGTTATCGGCCGGTGTAGTAGGTCGGCCGCTCGGAGGTGTCGAGGACGGCGGTCTCGACGATGCCAGCCGTGATGCCGCCCGTGGTCGGCGCGGTGCCGACGAGGGTGGCAACGAGGCCGACGTACTTATGTGCCAGCGGGATCGTGGAGAACGGCGCGACGTAGCGGTAGCCGCCAGCCGCGTTCAGGGTGGCCAGAGCGATGGCACCGCTGTCGGCGATGGTCGTCGGCGACGACAGGTCAGACGCCGCCGAGGACACGAACTTCCACGCGAACGACGTGGCGTTGTTGATGGCGCTCTGGTTCTGGATGAACAGATCGAGGTTCTGCTTCCGCATCCGGCTCGTGACCTTGACGACATCGCCAACGGTGCCGGAAGCGGTGACTGCGAGGTTCTCGCAGAACATATTTTCGCGGTCGGTAATCATGGGGTGCCCTCCTTGGGCATGGAGTTGATCTCGGTGGTCAGCGCCGGGTCTGGGATGGCCCCAGACCCGGCCCCGGCCGGTTAGACGACGCGGGCCTCGTCCACGTTCAGGGCGTCCATGCGACGGACCGGGACGCCACGGAAGGCAAGGCTGTCGATGCCCGGACGTCCGAAGTTGGCGCGGTTGAAGCCGTTGAAGGCGCGGCCGTCCTGCGAGGCCTGACGGTCCAGCATATTGTGGATGTCGCGCGAGGCGTAGAAGGCGGCGTTGCCGTTCAGGCCTTGGATGCGACCCATCATCTGGACCATGATGTCCTGCAGATCAGCGCCGGTCGCCCGGTCCTTGGTCAGCAGGCTGAAGTCGATGTTGGCCGCGCGGACGATGTAGCGCGGGTCCTTGATCTTCAGGCCGCAGTCCCACGTCCACATATCGCTGTAGGCGAGGTAGGTGTTGCCGTTGGCGTCCAGCACCTTGTCACCGATGGGGTGACCATCCGGGCCGACGGCGTTGTTCGCCGTCGTGTCCATGTGCATCAGCCCACCCTTGGTGTTCTTCGGGTAGAGGCCGGTGACCTTGTCCGGAGCCCAGACGATCAGCCAGATCGAGCGGTTGTCCGTGCCGGTGCCGCCCGCGTCGATGACCTGCGAGTTGCCCACCGAGTTGAAGCGCGGGGTCAGACCCGTGAACTCCTTGTCGGCGAACGCCTCGTTGCCATAGAACATGGTCTGCCAGAACTCGTCCGACATGGCCTCGATGAACGAGCGGCCTTCGTCCAGACGATACTGGGCGATGTTGCCAGACAGGATCGCCAGCTTGCGGTCGATCTGGTTCTGGCCTTCGAGCATCGCGGCCTTCTCGTCGACCTGCGCGGTGCCGCTCTTCGACTTGGCGACGCCCTCGTTGATCCGGCGGAAGCCGACGGTCGGCTTGTCGGTCCGAACGGTGTGGCGGTCGCCGGTCACGAGGTTACCAGCCGACCAAGTGATGTCGTCGTTGGCCTCGTTGGTCTGGGTCAGGATTTCGGCGATGCCAGCGAGGCCGCCGTCCGGGTCCAGTCGGTTCATCACGTCCATGAGGGACGGGAGGGTTGCGTTACGAACGCCCATTGGTCTTCTCCATCTTTGGGCTGCTGCACTGTCTCGCGACGTTCAGCCGGGTCGGGTGGTCGGGGTGCTTAGTCTTTGGGGACGTAGGCGGGGTAGAGCTTGTGGGCGAGCGGCACGTCTTCCTTCGCCGTGCTGTCGCCGATGTGGATCGAGCCGTCGCTGATCTGCCTGCCGATGCGGGCGAAGCCCTTCAGCATGGCGGGGTGGTTGGTCAGCTGGGTCGTGGTGAGGAACTCGCGGAACTCGGGCAGGTCGCCGAAGAAGGCGTCGCGGGCCTTGGCGGCCAGCGCGCGGCTCTCGTCGTACTTCGCGCCCCCGACCTCGGGGTCGGCCTTGGTCTCCTCCGCCCACTGGCGGGACAGCTCGATGCGGGCGGTCTCCTGCGCCTCGGCGGCCTGCGTCAGGGCCTTCTCCACCATGCCGCTGATGACGGGTGCGGCCCGGTTGATGAAGTCCTGCGCCTTGTCGTCGGGGACGCCGAACTCGCGCATCAGCGGCGCTGCCGCCGCCAGAGCCTCGGTGTCGAGGGCCTCGAAGCCTTCGGGAGGGGTGAGGCCCTCGTAGGGCGCGACCTCGGCATCAGCTCCGTCTTCCGACGCTGCGTCAGCTTCATCAGTCGCGCCCTCCGTGGCGGGCTTGTCAGCCGCGCCGTCGCCCCAGTCCGCTGCGTCCTCTGACGCGACATCGGTAGGGGCAGTGCCTGCCGGGCTCCCCGCGCTTGCATCGCCGTCGGCTCCGGCACCCGCATCTGCACCAGCTTCAGCCGCCGCGTCAACAGGGGCGTCCGCCTCGGCCGCCGGGGCGGCGTCAGGGTGGCCATCAGGCGAGCGCATGAACCGCCCGAGCGCGCGCTCTGCGGGGGTCATTCGGCCGATCAGGGTGTTACGGATTTTCATCTTGGACCTTCTTCTCAAGTTTGGCTTGCTCCACCGACAGGGCGATGGCCATCTGCGGGTCAATCCGCAGAAGCTCGTCGAGCAGCTCAATCCCAAGGGCACGGCGACCGGCTTCGTAGTCCTGTCGGCCTTGTTGTGCGTGGAAGGCTGCGCGGTAAATGCCAGCGCGGGCCAGCACTGTAAAGAAATATCTCACGAAGGCGGGATTGCTGACCAAGCTCTCGGCATCGAGCGAGGCCTGCATGGCCAGCGCACCGGCCCGGCGCTTCTCCGCCTCGCGCGCCTTCTCCTCAGCGTCGACCCTGCTGTCGTCGAACTCGTCGAACCCGATCTGCTCTCGGCTCATCCTACACCCCCGGTCGCGGCATCAGGCGATCCAGCATCGGCTGGCCGCCCACGTCTGTCTCGGACAGCAGGCGGGCGGCCTCGGCCCCCTGCGCCATCGCGGGCATCATGGCGGCCTGCTGCTGCTGGGCGGCCTGCTGGGCACGGGCGTCGCGAGCGGCCGACACGTCGTCCTCCGACCGCATCAGGCGCGCAGGCGCGCCGAGGCGGTTGGTGTACTCGTCGAGGATCATGTCGAAGTCCGGCTTGTCCGTGATCTGCGGGTAGACGCCAGCGATGTTGCCGATGAAGCCGAGCGCCCGCTCCATCGTGCCCAGCCCGATCATCTTCTGGGCCTGCGCGAGGATCGAAATGAACTCCAGCCCGATCTCCTTGCCGTTCATCGACGGCGGGACCGGCGGGAGCATCTGGGCCTTGGACAGGATGTCGAAGGCCTGCAGCACGATCACCGAGAGCTTCTCGATCTGGACGCGGTCGACCACCGGGCCGAGCTGGCCCAGCTGCTCCTCGTGGCGGCGCACGATCTCCTCGACGTTGCGCGGCTGGACGCCCGGCATCCCGCGCGTGATGGCGAGGAACAGGGGTTCGAACAGGGCCTCGCGGATCGCAGGCTCGGTGCGCTCCTGCATATCGCGTGCCATCCACTGGAGCGCCCCGGCGTTGATCTCGTAGATCGGCCCGGCCCGGCCGCCAGCGTCGGTCGTGGTGGTGTAGGTCAGGCCGCCGGGGATCAGGTTCGCACCCCGGTTCATATCGCCGACGCTCATCTGGAGCGGCGGGCGCACCAGATAGTCCTGCGCCTGCTGGAACCGCAGCTCCTGAAGCTGGAGCTTGCGGCTGTCGGGCAGGGCGTCGAAGGCGGGGCCAGCCGAGTACGGGTCGGAGCCCATGCTCTCCCAGCGCGGGGTGAAGAAGGGCTTCCGGTCGAAGCCCTCGAAGGCGAGGATGCCCGCCTTGTCCGAGCCCGGCTCCCAGTAGATGGAGCGGTAGGGCTTGTTGGTGCGGTCGATCTTGCCGTACTCGCGCTCAAGGTTCGGCTCGATGGCGTGCATCACCTCCACCGAGGTGTGGAAGTTGCCGCTGTCGAACAGCCTGCGCGCGGCCTTCGACAGGGCGTCGTAGCCGAACTTGGCCTTCATCTGGCCGACCGTCATGGCGGTCGTGCGGTAGAGCGTGTCGATCCGCAGGCCGTAGTCCTGACCGAACCAGTACTCGCCCCACGTCAGGGGGTAGGCGACGGCCCCGTACTTCCAGTCGGGGACGAACAGGCCAGCCTCGGAGCCGGACCACATCAGCTCTTTGTAGCCCGCCTGCATCGCCTGATAGATGTTGGTCTGGGCGAGGAAGTCGTAGAGCTGGTTCTGGACGTCGTCGAGCCAGACCTTCACCTCGTGGAAGGCCATCAGCTCCTTGTCTTGGAGCTTCAGCTTGAACCACGGCTGACTGGGGGACGACATCCCGCTCGACATCCCGTTGGTGCCGGTGCGAAGGGCGCGGCCAGCGGTCGAGTTGTAGAGCCGGTTGTTGGCGCGCATCGTGCGCTGGCCGGACAGGCTGCCGTTCTGACTACCGACCTGCGATGTGCGGCCGACATAGGGCGGCAGGACGCGCAGGGTGTAGCGAGCCGCCTCCTCGTTCGGCGTCTCCCACGGGCGGCGCAGGTTCGCCAGACCAGTCTTGGTGGTCTCCAGCTTCTTGCGAAGCTCCTCGTTGGAAATGGCGGCCATCTAGCAGGTTCCCGGCGGGTGGACGTACAGTCGGTGACAGGCGGCGCAGGTGCCGAGCTGGCGAGCGGTGGGCTCTGGGCGGTTACAGACGCCGGAGCAGCCGATCAGCTCGCCGTCGCCCGCGATGACCAGCGCGACCTCGTCCGGGGTCAGGTCGGTGAGGATCGCGGCGGCGTCCATCAGGCCCCCAGAACAGCCTTGCCGGTGGTGGAGACAGCGCCCATCCCGCCGGGCGGGGTCGTAATCATCGAGGCGAGCGTCGACCGCTTCCTCGCGTTGGCGTCCATGCGCGCTGCGTCCGGGGCGTCCGGCATCCTCGGCGCGTTGCGCGGTCCGGGGGTCGCAGGGGCTTTCGGGATCAGGCACATGGTCACATTCCTGCGTACGGGTCGTAGTCGGTCTGGACCCCCGCATAGGGGTCGTGTTCTCCGCCTGCCTTTACAGCCATCAGGTCTCGCAAGCTAGTGGGCACGCGGACCGGCTGGACCGGCATGGCGAACGTCAGGGCGAGGGCGTCGCCGTGGTCGGGAGAGGGCAGGCCGCGCTTCTTCATCGCCTCCTTCTTCTCCAGCATGATCGCGTTGTCCTCGGTGAACCCGTACTCGCGGGTCGTGAGGTCGATCTCCAGCAGGTCATCGTCCGGCGGCAGCGCCCCCAGCTTCAGCCACTCGCGCATCGAGACCCACATCGAGGCGGCGTGGTTGCCGGTGCGCGCCTCCATGCCGTTGAAGCGGGCGATCCCGCCCTTGGCCCCGAAGTTGACGGCGTAGACGTTGGGCACCCGCATCTGGATCAGGCGGTCGTAGACGCCGACCCCCATGCCGCCGATGTCGACGAACAGGGCGTCCGGCTTCATTTCCATGCACCACTGGGCGACCTCCCCGGCGAGGAACATGGTGTCCACCCCGCGCCAGACCTTCTTCGGGATCGAGGCGGCGTCCCGGCCGCGCCGGGCGTGCAGCACCGAGGCGTCATCGCCGAAGCGGGCGATGTCGAGACCGGCCACCAGCGGATCGGAGGGGATGTGTTCCGCCTTCCGGGCGCGGGCGTTCATCACGTCCTCGGTCGAGATCAGCTGGGTGGTGCCGACGCGAGGGAAGACGCCCCTGATCCGCACTCGGACGAAGTCGCTGTCCTCGCCCCACGCCGTGACCATGTCGGCCAGCTCGGCCTTGTTGGTGCGCTTGACCTTGCGGCTGTCGATCTGGCGCACGTTCCAGCTGCCGCGCAGGCGACCGGCGACGATGTCCTTGAAGCGCCCGACGTTCTTCGTGGGGTTGCCGTAGACCAGATAGATGATCTCGGTCCCCTCGCCGCCGTCGGTCATCGCCCCCTCGACCGTGTCCCAGATCGGGTCCTCGATCTCGGAGGCCTCGTCGATGATGACCAGCAGGCGCTTGCCGTCGTTATGCGACCCGGCGAAGGCGGCGGGGTTCTTCGGGTTGTTCGGGATGGCGTCGATGCGCCACGTCGAGGGGCGCTCCTTGGACCTGAAGCCCGAGGCGGTCAGCTCGAAGAAGTCGGAGGCGACCGGGTGGGCCTCGCACAGCAGGCTCCACCACTTCGCGACCTCGGCCCACGTCTTGGTGCGTAGCTGGGTGTCGGAGTTGGCCGTGATGACGCCGCGCGTGTCGACGCCGGTCATGCCCGCCCAGAGGATGACTATCGAGGTCTGGGCCGACTTGCCGATCCCGTGGCCGGAGGCGGTCGCGCCACGGTACGGGCGGCCGGGGTTGGAGCGGATGTGGTCGCCGATGCTCTCCAGCTGCTCGCGCTGCCACTCGTCCGGGCCGCTCTCCTTCTCCAGCGACGAGCCCTCGACGCCCCACGGGAAGGCCCACATGGCGAAGCCGTATGGGTCGTCCGCCAGCTCGACGAGCGCGTCAGCGAAGGCCTGCTGGGCCTCCTCGTGGGTCAGATCGGTCGGGGCTTTCATCAGGGCTTTCGTCAGGCCTTGTTGCCCGTTGGGGCAGACGGTGACTGGGGCTGGCGGTTCACCGGGGGTGCGCCGCGCTCCAGCAGATAATGCGTCGCGCTGAAGGCTGTGTGGACCCGCCAACCCTCGGCGACCTTGGCGTCGCGGGCTGCGGCCATGCCCTCGGCAGTGGCGGTCAGGTCTTCGTACTCAAGAGCCATAGCGCACCCACTCGGCGAAGTCGGCCAGCGCGTCGGCCACGCCGCCGATCAGATCGGCCAGCCGGTCGCGCCACGGCAGGTCTTGAGCTGGCCTGTCACCGTAGAATAGCTCCGTCAGGAACCGCTGGTCGAACTGCTCTCCCATTTCGGCAGCCTTGGCGCGGAACGTCTCGGGGTCAGGAATGGCCATCACACACCTCCGCGAACCGCACCCCGGCCAGTCTGGCCCGGCGCGCTGCAGGCTCGTCCATACCACCGGGCATGAGCAGGACCAAGTCGACGTCTCTGGGGGCGGTGTCGGGCGGCATCAGGAACAGCTCGCCGTGCCAGAGGGCGAGGCGCTTGAGGTGGGACTGGGGATCGCCGGGGCCGAGGACGAGGACGTTCACAGCTCGCGACCCTCGAAGTCCCATACCGTGACCCAGATCGAGGACGGGTCTTCGACCGGGAGGGGCTGGACGTCGTATCGGGGCAGCAGGCCCTCAAACTGGCGTAGCTCTGCGTCTGGGTCGCCCTTCCAGACACCCTCCCAGAAGCGGTCCACGACCCTGCCGACAACGCGATCCTCCCACTGGGCGCGCAGGGCCAGCAGCTGCCGATACCGCTCGGCTGGCGACATCGGCAGCTCGGTCGGCGCAGGCATCGCGGCCGACAGCGCCAGCGCCCCGGCTCCACGGAACAGGTCTCTGCGGTTCATGTCGTCTCCTTCAGCACATACCGTCCGCTGCGCCCACCGCCGCCCTCGGTCTTGATGTCGTAGCCTTCCTGCCGCAGCCGCCAGATGTTGGCGTTCAGGGCGTGCCGGGACTGGCACAGGCCGGACCAGTCGTCGCCGGGCAGCGGCCCGGCCCGCAGGCGGGCGAGCAGCTTGTCCCTCACTCCGTTCTTCCTCACAGGCCTGTTCCTTCCCACATTTCTCGCCGGGTGATGGCGACCTCGCCGCTGTCCTGCCGGGTCAGGTGCCACTGGCGACACCCGCAGCAGGCGTAGGGCCAGAGGCGGTCGGTCTTCTCGCCGCCGTGGAGGCGGCTGGGCTCGGGATTGGCCAGACGGTCCCGGCCGACCCGCCGGGCGTCACGCTCCGAGCCGTAGCGGGCCTTGATGTGACACTTCCCCTTGAGCCACGGGTCGTTGGCGGCGCGGATCAGCTTGCGTTTCATTCCGGGCTCACTGGCAGGTTGCGGGGGTCGAGGCCCTCACCGCCGCAGTCATAGCAGCGGAACGGCTCGATGACAGGCTCCAGATTGCTCCCGCCGGTCCGGCGGAGGGTGAAGCCGTCGCCGTCGCAGGTGGGGCACATGGTGGCCCCACCGACCCGGCGTCCGAAGGAGCGGAGCTTGAGGTCGGCCCGGTTCACGCCGTCGGCCTGTCGGTGGGGGTCGTAGGCCGGGCGGGTCATCGGGGCCTGCCCGTGACGGCCGGGAACCGTTCGCCGGAGCCGCCGCAGTTGGGGCAGGCCTTGGTGCCGCCGCTCCACCACCCGCGAGCGGGCACCTGACCGCTGCCGTGGCAGGTCTTGCAGGGTCTGGTCTTCACGACGGGGCTCCACGAGCGCGCCAGTGCCAGAGCAGGCGGTCGAGGGTGCCCAGCTCGATGCCGAGGCGGCGCTCCATCCCGGCCAGTGTCCAGCCGAGGCCGAGCTTGCGCCAGCACAAGGCCAGCGTAGCGTCAGAAGGGGTTGTCATTCGTCTCTCCTCTCCCGGTCCGACACCGGGCGTCTGCTATCTGGCACGGGCGAAGGTGATCTGTCCACCGTCGTCCACAGCCTCCCACGAGAACCGCTTCAGGGCGAGGCCGGGCTTCTTGACCCGGTCCTTCATCCACCGCTCGCTCCGGCCCTTCTCACCGGCCCGGACCGGGTCGCGGCAGGGGTGCGGCGGCCCCAGTGGCGTCACGATGAACGGCACCGAGAGCGACGTGGCGTTGGGGGCGCTCATCGCATCCCGTCCCGCAGGTCGCGGAGGCGGGCCAGCATGAAGCTGGTGCCCTTCTCGGAGCTGTGACCACTGCCGATGCTCGACAGGTTGTCGATCATGGCGTCGAGGACGGCGTTGACGACCGCGCCGGGAACGCGCCCCCCATCCATCGCCCTGTCGGCGGCCCTCACCAGCCTCTGCTTCTCAATCATCCTTCTTCTCCCTTGCTCGACGCAGCCGCTCTCGGGCCTGCGCCATCTTGCCCATGAGGCCGTCCGTGACGGTGACCTCGATCTTCTCGGTGAGCATCCCGTGGTGCTTCGCCAGCAGGGCCAGCGCCGCCATCTTGTGCGGGGCCTTGGCCTTCACCCGGCGTACCTCTCGGGCGTCGTCTCCCCGGCCGTCCATGTAGTCCTCGATCACCAGCTCCCCGATGGCCGCCATGTCGTCCTCGGTGGCCATCGACAGGTCGATGTAGGGCTCGCCCCGAGGGGTGATGTGCGTGATCGACTTGATGTTGAACCGGGCCAGCCGGGCGATCTCGGCCAGCGTCTCATCGGCCCCCATGTGCAGGGCCTTGAACTTGGATCGACGCAAGTAATCGACACGGGCCGCTACATTAGGTTTTGCTATGAGCTGGCACGCGCCGACAGTCGCGGCCTTGCCCGGCTTGTACCCTGCCCGGATGTAGGCCTGCGTGGCGTTCATGTCCTTCAGGTACTCGATGCAGAACGCCTCGTGCCGGTCGTTGGCGAGCGGCTCCGATCCTGCCTCTGGTGCTGTGGTGGTCTGGGTCATGCGAGGCCTATAGCACACCGTCGAAGACGAGGACGCCCTCGCACATGATGCGCCAGCAGCAGTGGTTGGGCGGCTCCGCCCATTCCAGCTCGAAGAGCAGCTGGTCTACGATCACGAGGCCAAGCGGCGCGGCCTCCAGCCTGAAGCTAATCTGGGGCTTGGGCGCGATGTTAATCCGGCACCTGCCCTGCTTGTGGCAAGCATCGAGGACGAAGCCCTTCTTGCGGTCGAACGCTTCGCGTATCTGGTTCGCTCTCGCCTCCGTGGTCTCGGTCATCCGTCCCTCCACCCGTCCCGTCCGAACGTCCGGCGGTCTTGCATGGCGAAGTTGAAGCCGCCCTCGCCCCCGAACCAGCGCACTGTCGTCTGCTCCGCCTTCGTCTTCGGCCGCACCTTCACCCCGGTCTCGCCTTCGACGATGACGGGGTAGCCGAGGTAGGTCCGGACGGAGAGGGTGGTCGCCTTGGCCATGCGCCCCTGCGGGGTGTCGTCCCTCAGCAGTGTCTCGACGATGGCCTGCGCCTCCATCTTGCCGAGGACCAGCTCGAAGCCGCCCGTGGTGGCCTTGCCCGGCGCTGGCGGGTAGAGTTTCTCGGCGACTGAGAGCGCCCCGCGCACATACAGGTGCTGGGCCTGCTGATGGATCAGGACGTCGACCGCTTCGCGGATCACTTCAGAGGGCGCTTCGGCCATTTGTATTTCTCCTTGGGCTTCTCGAAGCCACGGTTGTCGATGAGGCCCTTGCCCCGGCGTTGTCGTCTGGCCCACTGGCCGGTCTCTCCGGCTTGGGCCTTGGCCTTGGTGATCCGGGGCATATCGAGGCCCCGCGTCTTGGCGTCCGAGCAGGGCTTGCGCCAGATCGAACGGTTGGTCAGCTCGTTGGTGCCGGTCAGGGCGAGGGGGTCGAGGTGTTCGTCGATGGTGCCCTCTCGGGCGTGGTCCAGCTTCCCCCCGCATCCGCAGCCACACAGGCCGTCCTGATCGAGGGCGAGCTGGGCTCGCTGCTTCGGCGTCAGGGGCTTGCGCTCGACGGTCGAGCGGTCCGGCTCCGGGATGAGGGAGACGTCAGGCTTCACCGTCCTTCCCCTTTTGCGATGATGGCGAGGATGGCGTCGGTCAGCGCCCCGCTATCGTACATCTTCGAGCGCCGACCAGCGTTGTGGATGACCTCGGCTTCTTGCTGAACAACCCGCGCAATCGCCTCCCGCATCCCATCAGGGGCGGGGGCTGCTGCGAGCATGGCGTCCCACACCGCGCACGGGTGAAACGGCTCGTTAGTGGCCAAGGCAGCCGCGAACATCGCCTCTGTCGGCTCTACCGGAACAGTCCGCCACACCGGCTCTAGTCTGGTGGTCATGGTTGTTCTCCGGTTTCATGGTGCACTTCGCTTCGCTCCGTACCGACCGAGTTTGCAGTTCTGGTCACCACAAATCCTCCGAGAACAGGGTGTCTTTGACGGTCATCGCCTCGGCGGTCACCTGCCCGGCTGCGATGGCGACTTGAGCTGCTCGCTTTCGGTCGGCGTATGTCCCGTCAGACAGGATGAACCCGCTGTTTCGCGTCGTCTGTTCGTCCGCGATCATGCCTCGCTCTTTCAGGTGATATTCGAGGCCGCACAGGTTGTGATGGCGGGCAGGCGGCGGTGCGCTGATGATCGTCCGGACGGACCGCGTGTCGTTCAGCGACGGGACAATCTCGTAGGCCGCAGCGATCACCCGAAGGCCTACATCCGGTTTCTCCGTCGCAGGCTGGGTATGAGCCGAAGGCGAATGAACCCTCATTCCTCACCCCCATCAGCAGGAGTAGGGGCGGCAGGGAGGGCGTAAAGGGCCGTTTCCGTAATCTCGAACTCGTTGATGTCCTCGTCGGAAATCGCTTGCCGCTTCATGCTCAAGCGGTGGCGTGGGCCATCTTTCCAGCGGTTCTCGGTGTAGAGCCACGCGGTCGGCTGTCGGCTCTCTCCCTGAGTGGCGGAAAGGGCTGTGAGCGCCGCTGCTGTCGCCGCCTCACGACCTTGGGGCCACGCGGCGACCATTGCCTCCCGACAGCGTCGGTAAACGTCGGCTGTCGCATAGCCTTTGCCGTCCGTCAGATGCTCGCCCTCAAAGTCATTCCATGTGTCCGCGAAGCCGCCGTTTTCTGTCTCCGCGCTCTCTCCCTGAGTGAGGGCGGCTGACAGGTTCTCCATCACCGCGTCGTCGATCTGGTCCGACAACTCATCGTCCTCGCTGGCGCGGTAGCAGGCGGTCAGAAGTGCATCCGCCGCTTTGGCCAGCCCCTCCCATTCCGCTGAGAGGCGTTCGACGTGCAAGAGGATGGACCGGATGTCGGCTGCGTGTTCAGAAGCCACGGACTGCGCCATGAAGTGGTCAACGGTCTCGCCGTCGCTGAACCAGCCAGCGATCTCGCGCAGCCGCTCCACCACGCTTGCCGCGCCCACAGGGCGCGCTGCGTGCCTCTCACAGGCCGCCTTGCAACTATCCAGAGCCGCCGCGACCAGCAAGCTGTCGCCCGATACGCTGGCGTTCCATCCTTTGTCGTCTATGCGCTCGACGACAAGATATAGGCCACTCTCCCACGCGCCGCCCGGCGTTTTGCTCCATGCGAGCGCCACGCTTGCCGGTGTTTGTTGTTCGGGGGTCATGCTGCTCTCCCAAGGTGATGAAACGTCTCGATGCGCTTCAGGAAGTCTCCGAAGCCCACCCCGCGTCCGTAGCCAGCCTCACGCCACGCCCGGTAGGTTGAGTACCGCGCGGCACCGGCTGACTGTGCGGTGACCTCATGGCCATCGAAACCGACAAGCGCGATCCAGTAGCGTTTCAACGCTGTCATCCCTCACCCCTCTCTATTGGGTTGGTTTTTGTTCACTGCGGCTTCGCCTCCGTACCCACCGAGGGCCGATGTTCGTTCCGTGGTGGTCATGCCGGGTCTCCATATCGGCGGTTCTCAATCACGCCGCCGAGAACCGCCAAAATCGCCAGCGTCGTCGCGATGTCGTGGTGGCCGAGGAGCCCGAGGGCCAGTGCTGCACCGAAGAGCGCGCTGTGGGCCTGAATAAGATACCGCCTCACTGTCCTGCCTCCTCATCATGTCTGGCAGCGTTGATCAGTTCCAGGATTGCGGCGGGGTTGGCGGCTGCGGAGAACGCTTGTTCGTCGGCCCCGTCAAAGCTGGCGACCCACTCGCCGTTCGCGTCGATCAGTTCAGACGGCAGGTTGCCGTGTGGTCCACGCTCGCGCGGCTTTACCGACCACGGGGCCGGGGCTTCTGCCATCGCCGCCTTCGCCAGCCGTTCAAGGTCAGCCCATCTGTCAGCCACAGGCTCGGTGGGTACGACCGCCTCTTGCGGGCGTGAACCAAATCCTCCGGCTATGGGGGTGGCGGGAGGGGTGGCTGCAAGCATGGCGATGAGCGCATCCGAAGCGGCAATGGCGTGATCCCGCCCCTCAATGTCAGACCCGCAGGAACCCCGGCAGGTCTTCAGGTAGCCGTTGACCTCGCGGAGAAGCCGCTTCCACTCAGAGGCCCGCTCCAGCACATAGGCGCGGGGCCACGGGAGCGAGCGCAGGTCTCTGTTCTCGGCGGTAAGCCTTGATACCTCGGCCTCAGCAATCGCCAGCCGCGCTACAACACCCCCATCCGCTTGCTCGGAAGCCGAAGGCTGTAGTGCGCCCCCTCCTCCTTCGTCCCATGCAGCGCTTGCCCACGACAACTGAACGTCAGCCTTCAGGGCGCTCCAATCTCTGTCGGGGTACTGAATGTGAAACAGCCGCTCTGCCGCTTCGTAAAGCGTTTCTCGACCCCCTCCTCCTTCTATAGCGGAGAGAGCGGCGCGGACCTTGTTCGATGCGTCTAGAGTTGCGGTGACGCGTCCGTGGTAAGCCCCCGCCTCGCGCAGCCATCCACCGGCCAGTTGAAGCTCAACGGCGGCGACAGTCAAAGCCTCCACCAACTCCCGCACTCCCCCTTCTATAGGGACAGGCGGGCTAACTTGATCGCACGGAAGCGCGCCGCACGTCGGACAAGGCTTCAGCCCCTCTACCCCGCTCATGCGTCACCTGTAGGGCGAAGGGCCGAAACGATCTGGTCAGGCCAAATCCACCAGACGGGGTACGCCCCCTCGGTCGTCGCGCGCTTGAAATCGCCTCCATTCCGCATCCGGTTTCCGGCCTGATCGAAACACAGGGCCGTGAAGTGCGGTCCTCGCCAGCTCTTGCTCTCGCCGTGTTCCGTGTTGTTGTAATCCGGGTGCGCGGTCAGGCATCTGGTCGCGCGATTGATCCAGTCCTGTTCGCAGCTGAACGACTGGCCTTCGATGGGGACAAAGGATGAACCCCCATCTTTCGTCTTGTCTGAGGCAGTCATTGAGATGCTTCCTTGGCGCGCAATACAGCGATGCAGAGGGCGAGGGCGGGGGTGGCCCCCTTGTGGTCAACGAACCGGCCCGAACGATCACAGCCAGCGGGCTCGCAGTCCGCGTCCCACTGGCCCTCATGCCGCCCGACGTAGATTTCGGCGTTCGGGAAAAGACGTTCCGCCAGAGCAAGAGCAGCGTCTAGGGAGGTGGTGTAGCGAGGAGCGTCCCATCCAGCGCCGTTCGGCCCCATAGTCACGCGCCCGTCCTCCCAGCACGTCAGAGGCGTAGTGTCTTTCGCCGCCCACGGCGGTCGGTTGTTGAGCGCGCGGTCGATCAGGCTGTCGCTTTGACGATCTCCCACCTCCGCAGCTTCAAGCCGCGAGATCAGGCTGTCTGAGGCAGTCATTGGTCGGCTCCCTTCGGCCATTTGCCGGTCTCGCGCATCCAGCTGATCCGGCCGCGCAGCTTCGCATGGTTGATCTCAAGGCGGTCGGCCGCCTCGCGCAGGGTCAGGCCCTCCTCGCGGACCAGACGGTTGGCTTCGAGGGCCTCCCGGTCGGTCACGGCCTCGTCGGTGCCCGCTTGCCGCGCCCGCCATTTGTCGTGCAGGTGCATCGCGGTGTGGTGGGGCTTGTAGCCCAGCCGGTAGCCGATCATGGGGTAGGAGAACAGGCCAGTGGCGTACAGCTCGGCGACCAGATGGGCGCGGGCGTCGACGACGTGCGGCTTCTGGCGGGCCTTGTGCTTGCCGACCAGTGCGTCCGGGTGGATCGCGTGCCGGGCGGCCACCATAGCCGCGACCCGGTCGAAGGCCTCCTGCCGCTGCTGGGCCACCAGCAGGCGGCCCTTGCCCTCGTCGTTGACCGGCATCAGGGCGTTCCACGCGGCCGACGTCAGCTTGTTGAACAGGTCGCGGGCGCGCAGGGGATCGGCGTCGATCACCCGGCGGCCGATGTCGGCCAGCTCGGCCTCCAGATCGCTCATGTGATGGGCTCCAGTTCGACGATGAACCCGTAGGTCCGGGTGTTGCGGCAGTAGAGCCATGCGGCTCTACCCGCGAAGGCGGGCGTGCAGCCCGAGAGGAAGGCGAGGACCGGAGCCCCGCCGCAGCGCCGGATGAGCGCGCGGCAGGGCTGATCGGCGGCTGGCGGGTGGGCGAAGCGGGTCACGAGACACGCATCGGGGCTTGGCCACCGTAGGGGTGGAACCAGACCTCGCCTTTGAGCGTGACGTACTCGCCGGGGACCACGGTTCGGTTGCCGAAGCGGTCTTGGATCGTGCGTGTGCCGCGCGTGCAGGTCATCGAGCCCATCACAGCACCCCCGCCAGCATGACGAGGATGCCGCCGACCGTCACGACGACCCCGGTCAGCAGACCTGTGCAGACGAATAGGAGGGCCGCGATGTGGAGGAGCGGGGCCTTGCTGGGGTCGGGGACGGCGGGCCAGCTCTTGGGGTCGCGGGTCATGCCGCCACCTGCCCGAGATAGCCTTTAGCGTAGTCGTCGCGGTCGCGGACCACTACGACGAAACCAGCTGTCGAGCGATCCTCGTTGAACCGGCGCTTGATGTCGTACTGGAAGTCGACGCCCATGTCGTAGGCGGCGATGGCCTCGGCAGCCTCCCTGACGTCACCGTACAGGAAGCCACTGTCGGCGCGGGTCACCTTTCCGATCATGGCGGCCATCACGACGCCACCGTCGCTTCCCACGCGGCCTTCAGCTTGAGGTACTCGGCGCGGTCGACCTCGCGGGCGTCGACGATCTCCGTGGTGTCGCCCGGCGCACAGTAGCGGGAGGCCTTCTCGGCCAAAGCGCGGGTCCCAGCCCAGCTGGAGCGCCAGTGGCCCTCGCCGCTGCGCTTCACAACGTGGGCGGCGGTGTAGGTGCGGCTGGCGCTGGAGCGCACGACGGTCTGGCCGTCAGAGGCGGTAGCGGCGAAGTATTTGGTAGCCATCTTGTTCTCTCCTCGCCCGTCCGACCGGGCATCTGCTTCCTTTAGGGCCTCAAATCAGTCCTGTCAACACCGTTGTCATCAGACCGTCGGCATCCCAACGGTGACCTTGATCGCCCGCGCCGCCTCTGCCTTGACGTCGTCTGGCAGCTCCGGGGCTTCGGCGTAGCCAGCACTTCCGCGCAGGTCTCCGATGATCGGGGACCAGCTGTGGCAAAGAAGCGCGTCCCACCAAGCTGTCCGGCGTTCCTGCGTCGCGCCGAACCCATGCCGGTGCGTTCCAAAGGCCGACCGCTTGGACAGGGTCAGGTTCCGGTGGCGGGGGGTGGGCTTGGAGCCCTCCTCATATACCTCCAGCGTCAGGTTGATGGCCATATCTGTGAAGCGGCGGCGAAAGGTCCATCGACGGACCTGTGTCCCGTCCTCCGAGGTCCGCTCGATGACGATGTGTTCACTCATGATCCTTGCTCCTTCAGGATCGCGGCCCGGTCGGCCGCGATGTCGGCCATAGCCTGCGTGGCGTGCTTCATGTGCCGGTCGTAGCGGCTCTGGTCGCCAGCCATCCAGAAGGCGTTGGCCATCGTCAGGTGGCGGGCGAGGCTCTCGGCCCTGATCTGGGCGACCGGCAGGAGGCCTGCGCCGGGGAAGCGGGGATCGGCCATCAGACCAGCTCCCACTTCGCGCCAAAGGCACCAGTCTCGCCGAACTTGACTGTCCGCAGGCCAACCGTGCCGTCCTTTTTCAGGAGGCGCACCATCGGGTCGCCGGGGCTGAACCACTTTCGGCCGGGTCCGGTGTTCATGCCGTGCTTGTATGTCACGACGACGCCGAGCTGCTCGTCGAACTGCTTTTCGGAGGGGCGGGGGTTCCAGCGGCTGCCCATGTTCTTCGGCTCCCGCATGACGACCTTGCGCCCCTCCCACTCATGGACCGGCGCGGCGGCGTTCTCGGCGGCCAAGAGCGCGCGCCGAGCCTCGCCCAGCGCGCGGCTGGCGGCGTTGCGGGCTTCGGCGTGCTGCTTCTCGACGACCAGACGTGCGGCGGCGCGATCATCCTCGAAGGCACGCTCGATCCTGCGCTCCTCGATCTCGGCGGCAGTGACCGCCGAGCGGGCGGCCATGACCGACGCCCTCGACCAGCTGATGAACCGGGCGGGGTCGAACGGACCCCAGTCGGCGGCGCGGGGGCCGACGATTTCCCCCGGCTGACCTTCGGTCTGGATGGCGACGCACTCTTGGTCCAGCGCCGCGCACAGGGCGTACAGGGCGGCGGCGGTCGGCCCCTCCTCCAGCACAGCCACCAGCGTCTGCTCAGTGTCGCTCTGGACGATGGCGTAGCTGATGGGGCGGTCGCCCGTGTGGCCGAGGATTGCGGCCAGAGCCTGATGCTCGCTGACCCGCAGGTCTCGGTCGCCGATGGCAAGTCCGATGTTGATGGTGGTGGTCATGCTGTTCTCCTCTGCCCGTCCGACCGGGCCATGCGTCCTCTCTAAGCCTGCGGTTTCTGGCTGTCAACAGACTTTTCATCAAGCAGCTTGATGGCGTGCTGCACGGCGCGGAGCCTGACGGTGTAGCCGGGGTCGACCAGCGCCAGCAGCTGGCCCGGCGTCGGGGCGAACCGTGCCGCCGAGCGGCGGTAGGCCCGACAGGCCGCAGCCAGCACCGCTGGGGGCAGGTGGCCGACATCCTCGGCCCAGTCCTTCCAGACCTGCTTCTCGCCGCCCTCGGAGAGCTGGCGCGGCGGGTAGTGCTGGAACAGGGCCTCCAGCAGGGCAACCATGCCTCTCGGCTCGACCGGGACCATAGCCAGCTGCTCGACCGCCTCCATCTGGCGCAGCAGCGGCAAGTCTCCGACACCGATCTCACCCCTGATGATCTGGCCCTTGATCGTCGCCCTGCTCGTCAAGGAACGCCAGAGCGCCTCGGCGGCGAGCTGCGTGGTGGTCGGCTTGGCTGACGCCACGGCGGGCAGGCTGCTGGTCATGGTCGATCTCCGCTTCAGGGATGGGTCGGGTGTTGAGCGCGTGCCTCTCGGCGATGGCGCTGTCGAAATAGCTCCACGAGGTCAGGGGGCGACCGGCGCGCTGGGCGAGGGCGACCACCGTCGGGACCACGGCATCGGCCCAGCTGAACCCCTGCCGCTGCCATGCCGCGATCCGACCGGCCGAGGTGACCAGACCGGGCTGTCGGGAGGGGTCGAGCTTCACGGTGTGAGCCTCGGCGACGAGGATGGCCGACAGCTCCCGAGCGTCCTTCGACGGCCAGTCGCCAAGCCCCTCGCCCGTAGCAGCGGCGGCTATATTTACTCTGACATCTGATATGCTAGCCGTTTGCTGTGGCAAAACAGGTGGCAAACCAGTAGCATTTGCTAGGACCGGCTTGAGCCTTTTCAATGCTTTAGCGCGCCCACCCTTCGCCCCGGCGGTCGCACGTTCCTCGCTTTTCTGGGCGACGGAAAGTAGCGTTATGGTCAGCTTTTCGTGCTGGACCGACGCCTCGTCGACCTCGAAGAACTCCATCACGTCGTCAGAGATCGCCCGCCATTTCTTCACGGAGAGGCCGACGATGTGGGCCAGCTTGCGCTCGTCGTTGGGCAGCACGCCGTGAGCCCGCCAGAGAGCGCGGATCAGCCGCCAGTACGCCCCGTCCTGCTCGCAGGACAGGTGCTGGGTGTCGGCGGTCCAGTCGGCCACCCAGACCGTCATGTAGGGCGGTGACGCCATCAGTCGCGCTTCCACATGAAGTGGCCCTCGACGATCCGCTCGAAGGCCGGGATCAGCAGGCCAGCCTCCAGCAGCCACTCCATCTTCTGGGTGTCGAAGGCCGCGCCCGAGCGGTGAGCGCAGAGCCAGCGCACGCCGATCTGGCCGCCGATGTCTTCGCGCAAGAAGACGACGCCCTTGCGCCCGGCACGGCGGATGTCGGCGATGGCGTCCGGGTTCAGGTCGATCTCCAGCTCGGCGAGCCGGTCCTTGATCTCCTTCGGCTTGCGGCCGGGCAGGCGCTCGCGCGTCTCGGTCATGTTCAGACCGATCATGGCGAAGTTGCGGAGCGACGACGTTTCGCCGACGGACCACATGGGCACGTTTCGCTTTGCCATTTTCTCTCTCCCTATGGCTTGCACCGGAGCGCAAAGCCCCAGTCCGACAGTGTTTCGTACAGATGGTCGAGCGTCTTGCCGCTCGCGCCGCGCCCAGCTTTCGACAGCACTTCCAACAGCACTCGCTGCTCTGCCGTGAGTGATCCGCCGGGGGCCTTGACCTCATAGTGGTAGGTCTGGCCTGCGGCCGGGCCGGTGAGCCGGACGAAGACCAGATCGAACAGGCCTTTGCGGAGCCCGAGCGCCGAGGCCTCGCTGATCTGCTTCTTGGTCAGGCGCACGCCGTTGAGCGTCGCCGACCACCAGACTTGCGATGGGATCAGGGCGAGGTCGAGGTACTCGACCATCGTCTTCTGGATCGGGGCCTCACGCTGAACGACGCGACGCTTCGGCTTGGGGGCCAGAGGCCTGCCCAGTGCGTCGCGCTTCACGATCAGGTGCTTCTCGGAAGGGGGCCAGCCCATCAGGGTTGGCTCTGGCCGGTGGCCACGGGAGACGCAGCCACCGGCCCGCCACCTGCCGATGTCGGATCAGGCGAAGCGGCGCGAGTGGTGCCGTCTATCTCATAGGTCACTACCCGGCGCAAGCCGAGGGGACGCAGGATCGCCGCAGACGGCTCCTTGCCGCACTCCAGCACATCCCGGACCCATGTGAGCGATGTGCCGATCCTCTTGGCCCATGCCTTCATACTGCCGTGGTGAGCTATCTGCTCACGCATCAAGTCGCGAACGCCGTCGGCATCCATGCTGTGTCTCCTGTTGATCGAGCCGCACAACTGCACCCGCTACGGCGATAAGTCAATCAGTGTTTTTGTTGTTGACACCCATTTCGCCCCATGCGACACCACGACATCGCCGGGGTCGGACCCGGCAGGGAGAGACAGATGACTGACCGCCGCTTCACCGTTTTCGCCCGGCCCGCCGCTGACGGCCGCACCCCCGAGTTTGTCGTCATGCAGAGCAACGTCGTTTGCTCTCGGGCCGGGTTCACCATGACCTTCAGCACCCACGAGGAGGCCCAGAAGGAGGCCGATCAGCGCGAGCGCAACACCCGCGACGCTACGTCCTTCGAGCGTGCGAACGCCGACAGTGAGGCGGCGAGAGCCTGATGGCCCTCGTCACC
>Ga0181343_1000071_pt1 | contig 45822 bp, 52 predicted proteins | sample Su13VDMLBSD_FD_130110 | JGI IMG/M metagenome (GOLD analysis project Ga0181343, IMG submission 130110) | Freshwater viral communities from Lake Michigan, USA - Su13.VD.MLB.S.D | ecosystem: Environmental > Aquatic > Freshwater > Lake | place: USA: Michigan | collected 2013-07-15
GAGGCGAAGCGGCGCGGCGACCTGCTTGTCGTCGGCGTCAACAGCGACGCGAGCGTCCGCCGCCTCAAGGGACCACGCCGCCCCGTCCAGCCCGAGCGGCAGCGTGCCGAGATGCAGCACGATTGACTTCACCCCATCAGGTAACTTGATCCCAGTCATATATAACCTCGTTGGTTAGCCCCTATAGTGCTGCGCTATAGGGGCCAGAGAACATATGCGTAGAATGCAGCAAGCACAGCGAAGATGATCTTCATTTTGATCCGTCGAACCTCTCTTTCAGCGCAGCGTCGATGTCTTCGAGGTAGGTGCCGCCTGATCTGGGCACATCATGCTTCTTGGCGACGGCCTTGATCTCAGCCCACAGCCTGCCGACCGACCACTTGTCGCGCGAATGGTCGATCTCCTTCTCCAGCTCAGTGAGACGGATCAGGCGTTGATCCTGCTCGCCGAGACGACGTGCCTGATCGGTGATCGTGTTCACGTGGTCAGCGATCACATCCGTCGCCGCATCGATTGCATCGCGCAGATTATCACGTTCACGCCGCAGCTCATCGCGCTCACGACGCAGCTCGTCAGACGGGCTGGCGTTGTGACGTATCCTCAGCATCATCTTATTCCACTCACGCTGGATCGCATTGAGACCAGTGCATCCCGGCTCCTCCGCGATCCTGTTGCGCACCACGAAGCGATTGATCGCCTTGCGTGTGCGCTCCTCCTCACGCGCAGCATTGTATTGTGCAAGCGTCACGCCGACCTTCGTCGGGCCAGCCGCATCATCGTCATCGTCGTCGCACTCATGCGCCTCGATCTTGTTGAGCGCATCGACGACAGTCTTGGCGAGGGCTTCGGTATATGCCTCACCCATGACCGTCTCCTCCTTCGTGGAGGTCTTTACTACAGTCTCGGTCACCTTGAGGATTTGGCACGAGCCGTTCGGAAATTTCCGATAGTTATACAGCACTGTCACTTGACTTCTCCTTCGACATAGACACTGGGGTCACGAATGATCTCGATGTAGCCTGTCCCCATTTTGCTATCAACGAACGCGCGCTTATGTATGTCATCGCACCCGCGCGCAAGGTGGATCAGCATGTCGAACGCCTCGTTAGGCGTCAGATAGAACGTGTCACCTTTCGGTGGATTGATCGCGACCTTATCGCGGAAGCGATAGATGCTGATGCTATGTGTACGCTTGTTGGTCACCACTCACCTCACCACGCTAGAGTTTTCCGGGCAGGAGCCACGTCGTCGCCCTTATAGTTGACGATCATTGGCTCGATGTAGATGTCGCGCTCCATGGACCACTTGGGTCCGTACTTTTGTTTGCGGTAATGACCACGCCGCCAGTGCGGGACCATCAGCTTGTCGCCCGGAACATACTTGCGCTTCGTCCCATCGCGCGACGTGATCGTGCCTATGTGCAGCACGGCATGTGGAATGATGGCTCGCTTGCCTGCCTTCACACGAGACTTATTGAGCTTCGTGACATCGACCACATCACGCTCGACACCCTTGGTGTGCAGCAGCAGCATCGCTGCCGTCACAGCCACCGTCGCATCGCTTGCGTCGATGCGCGCAGCCTCATGGCGTGCCTTCTCGAAGTCCCCATACACCTTATAGTTCGGTGTGTCCCAGAACACATGTGATGTCTGAACATCCATCCCTGATTTGCGGATGCCATTGCCCTCGTCGATGATCGCTGGCGTGACGATGAGTGTCTGCGCAGGCAGCATAGTCACAGGCTTACCATCGACTATCGCGCGCCGAAACATGATGACGAACCAGTCGCCCTTACCACTGTCGCCGATGAACGTGATGACACGCATCTTGATCTGCGTGCGTTTACCGTCGCACTCGATGTCTCCGGGCGCATCGAACTCGACGATCATGTGCTCGTATGGCAACTTGGTCCGGCCCGCATCCATCAGCGCAACGATGCTATGGTTGACCTCATCGCCACACATCATGTGGCACAGCTCCTCGCTGACGAAGAACGCAGGGATTTTAGCTGCCGAGATCAGGTCAATCGTCTTCACCAGACTAGACGTGATCCTTATACCTCTGAGGTCGAGGCTTCTCGTGACCGGGTTGGCTGGCACACCAACAGTGAAGTCATCCGCAGCTATGGCCTCCTCGATCTTGTGCCACTGCGTTGCAACCTCTCGCTTCATCGCCATCCTCCTTCGTTGACCTTCACCTGTTCGAGCCAGACTATCAGCGTTCTGCGCTCGTCGTTCGTCAGTGCATCGACGGCGCGCTTGGTAGCCTCGCCGACGATGGTCACCTCACGCTTCAGCACACGCAGGATGACCTTGCGCGACCACCACGCAGAGCCGAATATATCGCAGTGCACGTTATCGTGCAGATTGATCTGCCACGTCTGCCCGCCCGGCAGCGTGATCTGTGATTTGAGCGGTCTGGGCTTATCATCAGACATTGACGCGCCCCTTGTGCTTGCCCTTGCCGAGGCCGGTGATGACATGCCTGCCGACATAGCTCTCCTCTTTGTATGTGATGAAGGCTATCTGCGCCGTGTTGCGCCATGTGACCTTGATAACGTCGGCGTATTCCTCGCTCTCCTTGATCTTGTAGCCGCTCATGCCGATGGCGCGCATCGCATGGATCATGATCGAGCGCTTGCTGGCCTTATGTGCAACGCGGATGGTCTCGCGCCGCACCCATGAGTAGTTCGCCTCGCCGCCGAATGTGTCGGTGTGCTCGATCTCATACACATCGACCGGCTCCATGTAGTGCATGGTATAGAGCGTCAGCTCTGTGAGCTTGCCCTCGAACTGGCCGATGAACGTGTCGTCGGCGCAGCTCACCACATCCCAGTGCCAACCGAACGCCTTGGCGAAATAATCGGTCGCGATCTTCTTCTCCTCAGGGCCAATGCCTGAGGCATCATCGTTGATGAGGTAACTCGCCCAGTGTACTGGCATCGGCTCATGCCGCACGTTTAGTTTCGGTTCTGCCTTCTTACCCATGATGACCTCCTTCGGTCTTTGTGACGCGGCATCACAAACCGCGCGCCTGACTACTGACTTGCCTGCGGATCACCTGCCATGCGGGTCGGACCCATGAAGCGCTGCGCAGGCTTGAACATGTGCATGTAGATCGCGCGCAGTGCAGTGATAGCCTTGTCGCCGAGGTCGCGCTTTATGCACAGCTCGACTGCCAAATCCAGATCGAACTTGTTCATGTCGCCGAGCGATGTCACGTTGCATGTGACCTGTGTACCGCCCGGCCTGTTGACGAGCTGAATGTATGTCGCATCCAGATCGTTGTTGACGATGTAAATAAACATGCGCTCGTGCACAATGCACACGCCGTCGTGCACTGGCGTTGCGACAACCTCGTCGCCCCTAGTTTTGATCTCTGCTTCGCTCATCTATCTCCCCATCATATGTGCGTGCATAGCCCGCACCGTTGTGATCAGCGGATCGCACGCGCCCCATCGCTTCGCCACATCGACTGCGTTGTCTATGTTCGTGCTGATGTTCTCCTGCGTGAGCTGACGCGTGACACTGACCAGCATGTAGGGTACGTGCCGCAGCTCGAACGCAACGTCTCGATCCCAGATTACCCTGCCTCTATGTATCGGCATAGATGCGACCTCTCCCGGTCGCAGGACCGGATACCATTGCTGGCTCATGGCTATACCCTCGTCAGATGTGCGTAGGTCGCACGCGCCAACATAACCAAATCGTCGCACGCACCCCACTCTCGCGCCTTGCGAAGGCCGCTCTCAAGCGTGTGCTCGAACGTCTCGCCGGTCGTCACACGTTTCACCAGCACATAGGTTATGTTGGGTATGCGTCGAACGATGATGCACACCTCGCAATCCCACATCCTCATCCCACTGTTCAGTGGCTCCGTCCTGACGACACCCGGCTCAAGCGCCTCTAAATAGTACGCGCTCATACGAAGCGCTCCAACCCACGCCAGCCCTCGACGCGCTCGTTGCCGCACGCGTTGGCCTCGGCCTCCTCCTTGGTCTTGAAGATGCGCGCCTTGCGTATGTCAGACGTGAACGACTTATGCTCACCAGCAGGCGCAACGAACTTCCGTTGGTCAAGGTTCCAGATCACATACAACATGGTTGCCTCCTCACGAGTGCGTGTACCCATCGGTCTCGATGCCGAGCCACATGTTGCCCCACTTGATGAGGACAGCGCCATCGCCCATGAACATGGGCATGACCTGCTTGCGGAAGCCGCGATATGTCAGCCGTGTCTGGGTATGCGTGCGCGTGACCAATGTCTTCGACTTGATCTCGTGCGATGCCTCATGCGTGATGATGGGCTCTCTATCGAACAGCCGCTTCAGCGCAACCCTCTGCGCTCGTGTCAACTTGATCATGATACTCTCCCGTGCAGGGTTTGTGACGGCGCATCACAAAGGTTTCGACATGTCCCGACTATCCCACTGCGCGCCGAGCAGCGGGGTATGTATCTCCTTGACTATCACGTCGATGGTCCTGAAGTATTGCTCGACCAGCGCAGGCAACAGCGCCACGCCGGTATCGTCGATCACGAACGCAGCCTTGCGTATCTCGACCCGCACATGGACCTGCTGACGCAGCCACGCGCTGTTGCCAGCCCGCAGGCTGGCCTTGATTATGTGCATTCCAGCGTCGTGCACCTAGTCCTCCTGCTTATATACCCCTCGGATGCTACCGGCTACCATAGCGCAATCGTAGACGATATGCCACCAGTCGCAGCGCGCGTTCGCAGCCGCGACGAGCGCATCTTGCAGCGTCTCGAACCGGCCACGATAATCGTTGAACCCGCCAGCGGGATAATAGTTATCCCCGGCGAACAAAAGATAATTGCCTGTCATGCCTCACCTCGTGTCGGCACGCCGAGAAACATTCCCGTCGTGTCTATGTCGCTCAGTTGCACCTCGACGAACGGGATGCCGCGCGCCTCAGCCAGCTCACGTATGATCTGGCTCTTGGACTTCTCGCTCTCGAACAGGTTGTACAGGTCCGGGCGCTCAGCCTCGATCCGCGCAGCCGTCTTCTCTATGTATGCTTGCTCCTTCTCCTCCTGCTCCTCCTCCCACTGCATGCGCAGGAAGTTGAGATGGTACTCGATGTTCTCGCTCGCCTTGGCAGGCGTGAAGTCGTGGTCCATGCACACGAGCGCCCGATAGAGCTGGCGCACCTCGGCGAATGTCCACTCGCTCAGGGTCTCCTCGTCGAGCGATCGTATGTGATCGCTGCCAGACCAGCCCACGAGCACGAGGTGCCCGCCACTGCGCCCCATGAACTCGAATTTCCAGTCGCCCTGATCATCGCCGGGGTAGGTGGTGTACTCGTCATCGACGAGGTGCCGCCGCGCGTCCTCGAAGGCCGTCTCGCTCACCCACGAGTGCTTCGCGACGTGAGCCTCCCACGCCTCCTGCCGCTGCTCGCTGAAGGCGTACTCGCCCTCGGGCCGGTCCCAGTCCACGCTGTGAGCCTTGACGTTCCATGAGAACGTGTAGCGCGTGTGGTGGTCGCAATAGGACCGGCTGTCGTCGAGGATGTACTCGGTCATCGCCTTGCGTGATCTGAGCGGCCAGCGATAGCCGTGCTTGGGTCGTTTCGTCTGGATGCGTGCCATGGCGGTCTCCTTCGACCTTTGTGACGTGGCGTCACAAAAAACATGTGATGGGATAAATGCGCCTGAAGCTCAAGCGACCACGTATTATGACACAATTGCGCCTTAATGTCAAGGTCTCCGATGCAATAATCGAGGTGTGCCCCATGCCAGCCGTGCTTCGAGGCTCGATGCTCCCTACCCTATGTGCGACTACTGACTTGATGTTCTGGAGCTGATTTATCGAATGTTGTAGCGCTCGCATTGTGGTGTGAAATGGGGTGAGAGAGTGCTTGTAGCGTCTATCTTGTACTTTAGTGCATCCTCAGGTTGTATTTGATATGTTACGCGGTAATGTGTGTGCGCGATAAGTGAAATAGGTGCCCGGTTTTATTGACTTTTCGAAATGTTGACGCGTCCAGATTGTTGCGTCGGAATTGTAATAGGCAAAAATAAGTGATTGAATTCGCACCGAATAGACAGGTTGCAACCTAGCACAACTTATATCTTGCCTATTGTAGTTGGGGTGTAACTATTTGAAATCATTAAAGAACTATTTTTGTAGGCAGAAAAGGCAGGGTTTTTAGGAATTTAAGGGTAGGGAAATTTATAGGGGATGGTGCTGGCGGCGGCGGCCCGAGCCACCCTATGTTCAAAGTTTCCCGCCTAACGTACCATCTAAAAACAGTGGATTTCTTGCCTATTCTGCCTATTTGGTTTGTAATCAGATAGTTACAAAGAGGTTTTGTAGGCAAGACTGGCAATTTCGTAGGCAAAAACGGCCAATTGTGGCGAATTTGCCTTATTTCCTGCCTATTCTGGCACCCACCGCGCTGCGTGGTTACCGCGTAACCCATTACGCCGTATCGTGTTACCGCGTAACATCATCTCCCATAAGTTACGTTACGCCATAACTATTTACGCCGTAACATCGTGCGCTGATAACCCTCAACCCTATGTGCCCTATGTACTACTGACTTGCTCAGCCCTGCTGATGCAGGGCTTCGGACAAGGGTTCGCTTCGAACAAGGGTTACCTGATCACATGTGCTTTGTGACGTTGCGTCACAAAATCAGGGCATAAAAAAAGCCCGGCTTGCGCCGGGCTCATGTAGTTCGATGTGATTTGATTAGGCGCGCGGTCTGAAGCATGACCTGCTGCGTAGGGTCTGGATTGTGCGGTTTCGCGTCACATATGACCGCGACGGCCAAAGCGAATAAATCATTAACGCGAGACCGACTAGCAGCAGGACGATTGCGAGAATGGACATTGCAGCAGCTCCAGCTAGAGGCGCGGCGCGCGGGATTGCGCGCCGCGTTAATCGATTAGGCTTGCGCCTTGGCTGGCGCGAACAATTCGCGCGCACCCTTCTCGCATTCAATCAAATACTCTTTTTGATCTTGCGAGAGGACCTTTGCGCCAGCCTTGGCAATGCGCGCCAATTCAGCGAAAGCCTTGTGCGCCGCGATGATCATGCTTTCTTGCGTGATCTCAGCAGGCATTGCCGGAGCTTCAACTTTGGCCGCAATAGTCGTCGCGGCAGTCAAAGCCTTGATCGCTTCGGCAAGCTCCGGTGCTTTGGCCTTCTTATCAGCCATCAACGTCGCGACGGTTTCGCGCGCAACGTCAACAGACTTCGCCGCACGTTCCGCAGCCTTGGCCGCGCGGACCATGACAGCGCCGCTGGCCTTGGCCTTGCCCTTGGCCTTGCCCTTTTTCTTTGGGCTTGTGGACGTATCGCCGCCGCGATTATCGACGCGCAACGCGGGATTGTATTTGACAAGGCGAGACCAACGGGCACGCGTTGCATCGCATGCCAGATTTTCCGCGTCGCTGCGCTGTTTGGCAGGCTTGCCAAGGATGGCTTCAGCTTGCGCCATCAGTTTGGACTTCGCTTCTTTGCTATCCGGCCAGAGGATGTCCGCAACCACGCCATGATCATGCTCGACACGGGCGGCAGGTATTGCCTCCGGCTCATTGGCCGCAACTTCAGACAGACGCGCCAGCAGGACGCGGAAAGCCTTGGCTGAAGCAACTGTGAGATTGAAGACTTCGCCAGCCTTGAGGATGGAATACGCTTTCATGGTTTAGACCTTTCTAGGTGCACCGTCACAGGACAGCCCCGCAACGTGATCACATATTACAGGATACAAGGCGAACAAGTCAAGTCACATAGTGCAAGGTTTTCTTTTGTGACGCCACGTCACAAAGAACAGGGTAAACGTCCGGTTAATGGATTGTGTTAGATGTGAATTGATGAGCGTGCGGCGCGCGGCTGCATGGGAATAATTCTTTTTATTCGGTTGATCGGCCTTGGGGGTTTCAGTCTCGCAGAGGCCCCCCGTTTCCTATCATGGTCTCGCTCGTAGCATTTCGTAACTTTTTCAAAATAAGAATTTTTTCCTAAAATTTTCCGCCGCCAAAAATCAACCCACCACTACAATTCGTCTAAATCAATATCCCCACTTATCAGACCCCGCCACAACGCCCATCTTGCAATCTCGAAAACACAGTGTATAAAGCTCATCGCCGCCGTGCAGGGCAGCACTGCCTCACTCACCTGAGGTGAACCCGTCGAGGTCTCGGACCCTCGGCGGGTTCGTCGTTTTCGGGGCCATTTTTCCACCGGTTATCACGTCACATATTCAGGGTAGCGACCGGCCCGGCGATCTGGTATTCTCGTCGCATGCGACCGAGTGAATGGGATGACGAGGAAGACTTCGACGACGACGAGGCCGACGAGGCTGAGCCGCCGTACATGCGCGTCCTGAACAATCTCAAATCGCGTGTCGATGCCAACGTGAAGGCCACTGGTGGCGGCAAGGCGGTCGTGCCGATCTACGCGACGGTTGTCGATCCTGCCATCATGGGCTGGCCCGCAACGCTGCCTCTGGAAGTCGCTCTCAAGTCGCACGACATCGCTCATGTTCTCGAAGCCTATGGCATCGACGAGGAGCGCTGGCTCTCGCTGAAGAACGATCCGCTGTTTATCGCGGATGTGAATTTCTACAACGAGGAGCTGAAGAAGGACGGCATGAGCTTCAAGCTCAAAGCCCGGCTCCAATCCGAAGAACTCCTGAAGACCGCGTGGAAGATGATACATGACGCGGTGACGCCCGCTGCGGTGCGCGCTGACATGCTCAAATTCGTGGTGCGTGTGGCGGGTCTCGACGCGAGCAAGGAGGCCGCGACGACAGGCCCCGGCTCCGTCATGGGCTTGCAGATCAACATCGACTTGGGAGGCCGTTGATGCCTGAGATCGCAGATGACGCCGAGGGTGAAGCCTGTCCGGGCTGTGGAGAGTACAACGAGCTGTCGTACTGGTGCGCGACGACGGGCGAGTTCGTGTGTGAGGCATGCGCGCCGGAGGAAGCAGAATGAGTGAGCAGGACAAACCGGCAGCAAACCCGGAAGCCGAAGAAGTCCATCCGCCGATGCCGGTGGAAGGCTACACGGAGCAGAGCGAGCTGCGCATCCAGATGGTCAACCTCAACAAGAAGATGGAGGAGGGCTTCCTGCGCGTGTTCGACAACCTCGCCAAGTCGCCGGACGGGGCCATCGACAAGCGCTGGCTTGCCATCGGGCGCTCGCAGATCGAGCAGGGCTTCATGGCGGTCAACAGGGCCATCTTCATGCCTCAGCGGATCGAAGGACCGCTCGGCTGATGAAGACGATCATCATCGCGTTCGCCACCGTACTGGGGATCGTCATCGGGGCTGTGGCCGTGACCATGGGCCTCGGTGTCTTTTTGTCTGCGCTGGTGACGCGATGAAGATCAACTACAAGCCGCCGCCGACGCTGCGCGAGTACATCAAACACTACAAGCCGCACGAGCTGTTCTACGATCTCGTGGTCGGCCCGGTCGGCTCCGGCAAGACGACAGCGCTGTTCTTCAAGCTCGTCTACATGGCCTCGTTGCAGGAGCCCTGCGACGACGGCATCAGGCGTTCGCGGGCGGTGATCGTGCGCAACACGGCACCGCAGCTCAACGACACCACCATCGTGTCGTGGAATTACTGGTTCAAGCACGGGCAGGCCGGTGAGTGGCACAAGACCAACAAGACCTTCATGCTGCGCTTCGGCGACGTGGAGTGCGAGGTGTTGTTCAGGCCGCTCGATACGCCAGACGACGTGCAGCGCGTGCTGTCGCTCGAAGTGACGTTCGCGATCCTCGACGAGTTCGTGCAGATACCGCGAGAGATCGTGGATGCGCTGAGCGCGCGCTGTGGCCGCTATCCGTCGCAGGCGATGGTGCAGGGCGGCGCGACGAATTGGGGCATGTGGGGCGCATCCAACCCCGACACCGAGGACAACTGGTGGTTCGACCACCTGCACAACAAGGAGCTGGTCTTCAAGCCGCGCATCTTCAAGGATGTGAAGGCGCAGCTCGCGTACAACGCGCACTCGAAGCACGAGCACGAGAAGTTCACATACACGTATTATTTGCAGCCCTCGGGCTTCTCGAAAGAAGCAGAGAACATCGAGAACCTGCCGGGCGGTCGCGACTATTATACCAACCAAGCCAAGGGCAAGAGCGAGGCGTGGATCAAGCAGTTCCTTGAGGCTGAGTGGGGCTACAGCGCCGAGGGTAAACCTGTGGTGCCGACGTTCAGGCCGGACCTGCATGTGCGCCGGGGGCTGCGGTTCAATCCGCGCCTGCCGCTTGTCATCGGCACCGATCCCGGCCTTGGTGGCTCTGCGCTCATCTTCGGTCAGCTCGACCTCAGTGGCCGGTTGAATGTGCTCGGTGAGTTGATCCAGCAGGGATACGGCGCTGAGCGACTGATCAAGGAGCGGCTGCGGCCTTACCTGATGACCCACTTCAAGGATGCGACCGACATCGTGATCGCGCCTGATCCTGCCGCCTACAACAGGTCGCAGAACGACGAGAAAGCGGTGGTGGACACGTTCCGCAAATACTTCCAGATCGCCAAGGATGATCTGAATAACCAGATGCCCAAGCGACTAAACGCCATCGAGTATTTCACGACGCGCTTCGCAGAGATGGAGCCTGCGCTCGCGGTCGATGCGGACATGTGCCCGGTGCTCGTCCGCGCGCTCAAGGGCGGCTGGAAATACATCATCGACAAGAAGCGCTCGGTCGTGAAGGCCGAGGCCGACAAGAACAACTATTCGCATCCCGGCGATGGCTTCGGCTATCTGTGCCGGTACTTCCACAAAGGCGCTGAGCGCGACGAGAAGTGGGGCGGCAAACGGCCTCCCATCCCGCCGCAGCAGCCGAACACGTATTTCTTCCGATAGGGGGTCACCATGTCCGACGTAGCCAGCAGAGAAGACGCCACACCGCCGACTGTCATGGTCACCCCGCAGCCTGCACCTGTGCGCGCCATAAACCCTGAGGTGCTGAAGTCGCTCGGTACATCGCTCGGCAAACGCTTCGACGTGTACGCGTCAGATCGCATCGTCATCGAGCAGAAGTGGATGCGCAACCTGCGCCAGTATCTCGGCATATATGACCCGGAGATCGAGCGGCAGCTTCAGAAGAACAGGTCCCAAGCCTACCCGCGCATCACGCGTGTGAAGTGCGTGTCGATGCTCGCGCGCATCATGAACCTCATGTTCCCGGCCAACGAGAGGCACTGGGAGCTGAAGCCCTCACCGGCTCCCGATCTGCCGCCAGAGGACGTGGCAGAGGCCGTGCATCGCATGGCTAAACTCAATCAGGAGGCAGGCACCGAGTTCGAGATGGACGACGACTTCATCAATCTGGCGGTGCAGCGCCTCGCTGCTGAGCGCGCCAAGGCGCTCATCACCACGATGGATGACCAGCTCCAAGAGCTTGGTGGAGACCAGACGCTCGACCACATCGCGCTCAATCGCGCGGTGATCAAGAGCGCGATCCTGTACGGCGTCGGCCTGCTGCGTGGACCCTTCGTGCGCGAGCAGCGCTCGTTCAAGTGGGAAGGCGGCGATGCCGGTAAGCCGGTGCGCAGCGAGAAGACCAGCTACAAGCCGATGTTCGAGTTCCTGCCGGTGTGGGACTTCTACCCCGACATGGCGGCCAAGACGCTCAACCAGATGGACGGCTATTTCGTTCGTCTGGTGATGACGCGCTCGCAAGTGCGCAAGCTCAAGGATCGCACGGACTTCTTCCCGAACATGATCGAGGACGTGATGAAGCGTCTGTCGAGCGGCAACTACAAGGCGCGCAACTTCGATACGGAGCTGCGTTCCATGGGCGTGCGCTCGAACGTCGATGAGAACAAGAGCGAAGAAGGCGGCGGCAAATTCGAGGTCATCATCTGGCACGGCCCGATCAGCGGCAAGCAGTTGCAGGCGGCAGGCGCGACGGTGCCGGACGGCAAACTCAACGACGACATCGACGCCGAGGTGTGGCTCATCGACGGTACGCCGATCAAGTGCGACATCAACCCATGGCGCAAGATGGGCACCGACGTGAAGATGCTGCATGCGTTCCAGTTCGATGAGGACGACACGAGCCCTATCGGCAACGGTCTGCCGAACATCATGCGCGATAGCCAGATGTCGGTGAATGCGGCGACACGCATGCTGATGGACAACGCGTCCATCGCGTGCGGCACCAACATCGAGGTCAACCTCGACCTGCTGCTGCCTCAGCAGGACATCAGCGGCTTGTACGCCCACAAGACGTGGTATCGCGAGGGCATGGGCAACGAGGCCAACATCCCGGCTGTGCGCAACATCCAGATCGATGCGCACATGCAGGAGCTGCTGAAGGTCATCGAGCTGTTCATGCAGTTCGCGGACGCCGAGACGTTCGTCGGGCCGCAGACAGGTGGCGACACGCAGCAGGGTCCCTCGGAGCCCATGCGTACCGCTGCCGGGCAGTCCATGATGCGCGCCGACGCGGCGCTGCCCTTCAAGGACATCATCCGCAACTTCGACAGCTTCACGCAGTCGGTGATCTACGCGCTGGTGCAATTCAATCGGAAGTTCAACGCCAACCTTGTCAAGGAAGGCGACTTCAACGTCATCGCGCGCGGCGCGACGAGCATGATCGCGAAGGAAGTTCGCGGCATGCAGATCGATGCGCTCTCGGTCACACTGAAGCCGAACGAGATGATGCACGTCGATGACCGCAAGATGATCGAGGCACGCTTCGCCGTCCGCGATCTGCAAGACATGCTCGTCTCCGAAGACGAGGCCAAGCGTCGTGCACAGGCCGAGAGCCAGCGCGCTCAGCAGCAGATGGAGCAGGCAACGGCTCTGGCCGAAGCAGAGCGCCGCAAGGTGCTGGCAGAGAGCTTCAAGGACATCTCGCAGGCGCAGAAGAACATGGCGGCTGCGGATGCAACGAACGTCACGGCTGCACTGGCCGTGCTCGACAAGGCCAACGGCGAGGGAGCAGACGATGGAGCGAAGTGACCGTCCACGGGACGTGAAGGCAGCACTGGCGGATCAGATCAACAAGAAGCTCGGCACGCCCGATGTTGATCTGGTGATGCAATACTTGGGGGCATTGCGCGCGGACATGGCGGAAGCGCTTGTGGAAGCCCCGATTGATCGAGTACCAGCGATGCAAGGGGGGATCAAAACCCTCGACCAGATCGTGAAGGACTTCCGCCGTCCTCGGATCGCTGTACCAAAGGAGTAGACCATGGCTGGTAAAGACGACAAGAAGGAAGCTGCCGATGTCGATCCGTTCGATCAGGCGTTCGCACAGTTCTCTGCGCCAGAGCGCACTGAGAAAGTTGAGAGCGAAGAAAAGCCCGCAGACGATGACGCTGCGAAAGCTGCGGCTGCTGCTGCGGCAGGGGACGACACCCCCGCAGACGACGCCGAGGCGAAGAAGCCCGACGATACAGATGGTACGGGCGACGACGCGCCGGGCGACGATGCAGAAGCGGCTGCGAAAGCTGCTACAGAAGGCAAGCCTCCCGGCAAGGATGAGCCCGCTGCGGCAGCGAAGACCGACGAGGGCGCAGGTGATGACGATGTTCTGAAGCGCCTGTCGAAACTCATCAAGGATGCGCCGGAAGAAAAGCCCGCGACGAAGCCTGCCGAGGCACCCAAGCCGGTTGTCCCTGTCTACAGCGAGGACGAGGCCAAACTTCTCACCGACTACGAGAAGGATTGGCCGGATGTCGCGCGCGCTGAAGCGCTGAAGCGCCGGGGCGAATACCCGGCTATCGTCGATCACATCTTCAAGGAATTGTCTGGTCCGTTTGCGGCACTAACGCAGCAGGTTCAGATGCTCTTGGAGCGTCAGCAGCTCAACGACATCGAGCAGCGAGTGCCCGACTACAACGACAAGTTGATGGATGAGGTCGAGGGCTGGATCAAGACGCAGCCGGGGTACTTGCAAGCCGCATACAACCATGTCATAAGTAACGGGGATGCGAACGAGATTGCTGATCTCGTTTCTCGTTATAAGACGGAGACCGGCAAGGCCGCAGCGGCACCCGCAGCGGCACCAGCCAAAGCTCCGAAGAAGGATACTGAGCTGCCAGCGGACGCCAAACAAGCGGCTGCTTCTCTGGCCCCAGTCAGTTCCAAACGTACAGTTGTTCCGCAAGGCGAAGACCTCGGAGATTTCGAGAGCGCGTTCGCCAAGTGGTCCAAGGACGGATGAACTAACTAGGAGCCAAAGATCATGGTAAATTATGGTGACATCTCCCCCGCAGTCGCAGCTTACGCGGTTGTTCGCATGCTCAAGCGTGCGATGCCGCTGTTGCAGCTCGAAAAGTTCGGCCAGACTTACGTGCTGCCGACCAACTCGACGCAGACCGCGAAATTCCGCCGCTACTTCCTCTCCGGCGCGACGGGCGCGGCAGGCCAGACCGGCTCGCCGATCTCCAACTTCTACATCCCGCTCGCGACGACCCCGCTCGTCGAAGGCGTGACGCCGACCGGCAACCGCCTCGCCAATCAGGACTACACCGTGACGCTCGCCCAGTACGGCGACTTCATCACGATCACCGATGTCGTCATGGATACGCACACCGACAAGGTGCTGCAAGAAGCCACGGACATCCTCGGTGAGCAGGCTGCGGTCACCGTGGAGACGCTGCGCTTCAACGTCCTCAAGGCGGGCACGAACGTCTTCTACGCCAATCAGGTTGCTGGCCGGTCTTCGGTCATCAAGCAAATCTCGCTCGCAGATCAGCGCCGCGTCACCACGGCTCTGAACCGCCAGAACGCGAAGAAGATCACGAACATCGTGGGATCGTCTTCGGACTACAACACGAAGTCGGTGGAAGCGGCCTACATGGCTGTCGTCCATCCCGATCTCGAAACCGACATCCGCCAGTTGACCGGCTTCAAGCCTGTCGCGGATTACGGCCCGCACACGTCTCCGATGGAAGGTGAGATCGGCTCGGTCGAGCAGGTCCGCTACCTCTCCTCGACCGTGCTCGCGCCGTGGGCCGACACAGGCGGTGATGCGACCACTCACAGCGTTCGCTTCACCACGGCTGACACGGCTTGCGACGTTTACCCCGTCCTGATCTTCGCACGCGATGCTTTCGGCATCGTGCCGCTGAAGGGCAAGTCGGCGATGACGCCCATGGTCGTCAACCCGAAGCCTGCTCCCGGCGATCCGCTCGCTCAGCGTGGCACGGTCGGCTGGAAGCTCTGGACCGCGACGGTCATCCTGCAAGAGGCTTGGATGGCTCGCCTCGAAGTGGCTTGCAGCGCCTAATGTGATGGGGGCCTAGCGCCCCCACTCACTTCGCCCTGAGATCAATCGGAGACATACGACTATGGCTGAAGTTCAAAAGAATATGGATGGTGTCGCCCGCTTCGCAAGCGGTTACATCGATCCCTCGGCAACCGGCGCGAAGGTCATCACGCTCGGCTTCCGCCCGCGCTACGTTCTCATGATCAACGAAGACCTCGTTGTTCGTTGGGAAAAACTCGACAGCATGGCCGCTGCTGCGTGCCTGAAGACGGTCACTGGCGGCACCATGACCTACGATACGAACTCGGCAATCGTCATCGACGATAAAGGGTTCACGATCTCGTCCGCTGCTTACGGCGACGGCGATAACGTCATGTGGGTCGCCTACGGCTAAGGAGAGGGGCTTCGGCCCCAATCCTGTTTCTCTCACACGGAGCTAAAGCCACATGGCACGCGAAGTTCTCGACCATACCCTTAACAGCGATCTCGGTGCTCAGTTCGCAAAGCTGAACGAGATGCTGACAGAACTCTATGCCGCGCAGGCGGCAGCGACCCCGGATACTCTCGTCGTTCCGGCAGCTACGCTCGGCGATCTCGTGCTCGGTCAGGGTCTCGTGAAGACCGCATCGGCGACTGCCGGTGCTGCGACTTTGACGAACCCTTCAGGCACGATCACGACGGAAGCGCTGACCACGGCGGCGGGCGCGGATTACACCCTGACCATCACCAATACCGAGGTCGCGGCTGCGGATATTCCGTTCGCCTCGCTTCGCAACGGGACGAACACTCAGGGCTTGCCGCTCATCAAGAGCGTCAATCCCAACGCCAACCAGCTCGTGATTATCGTGCGCAATGCTCACGCGTCTGAAGCTCTCAACGGCACGCTGGAGATCGCCTTCGGGGTGCTGAAGGTCTAACCTTTGGCGCATCAATAAACATGCACGAGGGGGCTTAGGCTCCCTCGTTGCGTATGGAGGTGGTCATGGAGTGCAAGGTCTACATCGAGCGGAAGCAAAACGGCTACGAGGTCGAAATCCACGATCCGAAAATCGTGGAGCAAAACCGCGATCCAAGCAGCAAACGCCCTTGGCGCGACCCGAAAAGGTCGTATGTCTTTAAGAGCGTGAAGGAGGTCTTGGACTTCCTGAACAAGAACCTCGATAAGGCTCTCCCCATGGACGAGTATTCATCGAGCTTCGATAAAGCCGCAGGAGAGATCGATGGCAAATGACGACGACGATGACTTCGGAAGCAACATTCCGAAGAAGGTGAAATCCAAGGGCAAGGTCCCTCCCGTGGCTCCTGTAGCTGCTGCCGAGGATGACGACGACGGCGAGGTCGTGACCCTTCCCCCGCCGCGCAAGAAGCGCGCGCAGCCTCCGACCGAGGTGCAGCCTGCGCAAGGCATGCCGAAGAAGTTCAGGATCATCCTTGAGGAGAACGAGGTCATCCCGCCGACCGGCTTGTACCTGTCGCACAACGGGCGGCCCTACGTGATCCAGACCGGCGTCGAGGTCGATATTCCTCACTTCCTGAAGGAAATTCTCGACAACGCGGTGATCTCGGTTCCGGTCACGGAGCCGTCCACGCAGCAGGTCATTGGCTACAGGAACAGATTGCGCTATCCTTACCGCGTCATATAGAAGGGGGTATCTCCCCTTCCGGCGCGGGACGGACAATGAAGCTCAACGAACTCCTGACTGAGCTGCGGCAGAACATCCTGCATGATCGCAGCGACCGAGTGGAGGGTTTGTCCGACCGGCTCTGGTCCGATGAAACCCTCCTCCGTTACATCGACGAGGCTCAGCGCAAGTTCTGCCGCGAGGGGCTTATCCTGCGCACGACGCGCACGGTTACCCTGCTGACAGGCGTGGCTACCTACGCGCTCGATGAGAATGTGCTGGCCGTGATCTCGGCGAAGCATACGACCGACGAAGCGGACCTCATGCGCGTCGGTCATCACGATCTCAACATCTACATCCCCAACTACATGCCGTACTTCGATCCGACAGCCTATCGAGGCATGCCGGACGGCAAGCCGTTGGCGTATTCGACCGACGAGTACCTGCAAGCAGGTGCCACGCCCTCAGAGCGCTCACTGGGGCGCTCGACGCTGCGCGTCTATCCCAAGCCGACAGCGGCTTACAACAACACGACACTGACGCTGCGCATCATCGGTCAGCCCACACGCAGGCTCTTCGAGTGCAAGCCGCATGACGTGCCGGAGCTGCCTGAGGACTATCACCTCGACATGCTCGACTGGGCGGCGCACCTCGCGCTGCGCATCAACGACGTGGATGCAGGCTTCAGGCAAGCGTCCGCAGATTTCGCTGCAACATTTAACGCCAAAGTTCGCGAAGCCCGCCGCCAGACGATGCGCAAACTCTTTGCGCCTCAGGGCCACGGCTTCGGTCAGAACGGCTGGTCGTGGGAGCGCTAAGATGGTCAACTTCATGATGCGGCCTGACAAGCTGGTAGACGATCAGGGAAACCCGACGCCTGCTGCTGCTCAGATGAACCAGAACGTCCTGAACTTCATAGACCCGTCGCGGGCCTTCCCCACGGCGACGAAGGTTGTCGAGGACACGACACCACTCGGTGCTCTCGCACGCCCGCTCACGGTGCCCGCAGCGGTGCTCTACGACAGCTTCTCAGGCGTTGCGAATAACGTCTCCGAGGCGCTGCCGAAGATTGGCAACTTCCTCACCACGCCGATGGTGCAGCGACAGAACACTGGCGAGGCTTATCCGACGCGCGATGTGCCGACGCTCGATCAGATGGTCGGCGCGATGCCGTCGCTCGCGAACCCCGGCGCAGTGAAGCAGACGACCGCGCAACAGCCTGCTGCCGCTGCGGCCTTCCGTAACCTGTTCGCTGGCCTGACCGAGAAGCAGGTCAATCAGCTCATGGCGCAAGCGCTCGGCGACAAAGAGAAGCCGATGGCTGGCCGGGACATCGGGTCGCGCGAATACTTGTCCATCGCGAAAAGCGAATACCTCGCGGCAATCGGTGCCGCTGAGCAAGAGAAAGACCCGAAGAAGCGCATGGAGAAATTGTCGGCGGCTCGTGGCACGTATGCGCAGAAGCTCCTGCCGACGTTCATGAGCAATCCGACGAACCAAGCCATCGCTGAAGGTATGCAATAAGGCGGTCACTAAATGGCTGGCATTAACGACATCGTAATCGACCCGAGGATCGCTTCGCTTCCACTCGAAGGGCTACCCTCGTATCAACCGGCTGAAGTCCCGAAGCGAAACCTGATCGCGGCGGGCCTCAGCGCGGGCGTCGATGACCTTCAGGGCTTGTTCGGCGCTGGCATACAGGCCATGGGCAAGCTGTCGAAGATTTCGCCGCTAGAGGGTCTGGGCCGCGACATCTCCGAACGCAACCAAGCGGAGAGCGAGGCCAACGGTCGGCCTGACCTTGAGATCGCTCCATGGAAGGACGGCGGATCGTCGTTCGCGCCATGGCTGGCGTACCAGCTCGCGAAACAGGTGCCACAGATCGCTACGACGCTCGTGGGCGGCGCTGGCGTCGGCGCTGCGGCTGCAAGGGCTGGATTGTCGGTCCCGGCCAACGTGGCTGCTGCTGGCGCTCGTGTGCCTGTCATCGGCAGCGAGAACCTTGTGCGCAATCTTCTAGGTGGTACGGCGGTCGGCTACCCCATGGGCGTCGGCGCGATGTACCAAGAGGCGTCGAACCGCGAGAAGGAGGGCGGTGGTGCCGCCACTCAGGGTGACGCCGCCGCTGCGCTCGCCATGGGCCTTCCATACGCTGCGCTCGATGCCATGCAGCCTGTCGCCCTCGGCGCGGCGCTGAAGAAGGGCTTGCAGGGCAACCTGCTCAAGCGCCTCGGCACTGGTGTCGGTGTCGGCGCTGTTTCGGAAATGCCGCAAGAGGCGTTGCAGACCGCGATGGAGATGTCCTTCCGGCCTGACCTGCCGATGGCGAAGAAGATGGAGAACATCGTCGATGCGGCGCTCACTGGCGCGGCTGTCGGCGGTGCGTTCGGTGCCGGTAGCGGCATCCGTCGTCTGCGTTCTGGCAGCGGCTCTCAGGCCGGTACAGAGGTCATCGAGCAGGCAGTCAATGAAGAACTCGGCATCAATCCGCCGACGATGCCGACAATCGAGGACCTTGCGCCCCGGCAGAACGTCACGCCGTTCGGTGGTGCATCGAACGAAGACCTCACTGCGCGTCTGGGCAATCTCGAACAGCTCATGGGTAGCGGCGAGCAGACGAGCGAGAACAGCGCGCTGCGGGATCGCATCCGGGCAGAGCTGGCGAACCGGGCTCCGAAGCCTAGTCCGCTCGCGGGCGCTGACGACAATATGCTGTCTCGCGCCGAGGAGCTGCTGCAAGCGAAGATCGATACGCAGCGCTTCACGCAAAAGGATGTTGAGGACCTGCGCGCTGTGCGTGCTGAACGCGCTACGCGTGCGCCTCAGGCCGACATGTTCGCGAATGAGCCGGAGCAGGTAGCGCCCGGCGCGACCGAAGAATTGCAGACCGCTGGTGAGCGGCTGGCGAAGTTGCGCGCTGGCATCACGCCGGAAGTTGAGAACACGCAGAACGATCTCAAGGCTCGTCTCGGCTACGAGAGCAAGCTGATCGATCGTACACGCTCGCGCTCTGAGGCAGAGCAGGTGATGAAGATCGAGGATGATCTCCGTCAAGGCAAGTCGCTCAACAAACCGATGACGGAGCTTGCGACGAAGTACGGTCTGCTCGATGCCAAGGGCAAGATGCGCGATCTCGCTGCGGACGAGGATGCTGCGCTCGCCAAGGTGGACGCTGCGCAGGCGGCGCTGAAACTAAAACAGACCGATGAAAATCTCCGGGCCGTCAAGGCGGCGCAGACCGAGTACAACCAAATCCGCACTCAGCGTGAGCTGGTGGACGATGCCGCGATCATGCGTGCGCAGATCGTCGAGGATGATGCTGACGTTGCTGCGACGGCAGAACAGATCGTCGCGCGCCGCACGAGCGCACGTGACGTTGTGGCTGCGCAGAATGCTGAGGCTGCTGCAAAGGCGGCTGAAGACGAGCGTGTGTGGCAGGAAGCATCCGATGCTCAGCGCATGGACTTCGTGAAGTCCAACGCATCCCGCATCGTGCGCGAGCGCGAGCAGCGGCAGGCTGAGCGCAATGCGTCACCCCCGGCGAACGTGCAGCCGCAAGAGCGTGTGATCCCGGCATCGAGTGCTGCGCAGCGTGAGCAGGCGTTCGAGGCGGCGCGCAAGGCACAGGGACCGATGGCTCAGGGCCTCACCCCGTTGTCGCGTGAGCAGGCGTTCGAGGCCGCACAGGCTCAGCGTGGTCAGCAGGTGGCTGCGCGCATGGATCGCGACTTCACGGAAGCGCAGACGCAGCGTGCCGTGGAGACGCCCATCGTCATCGACAGCGCACAGTTCACATCGCCTGCGCAGAAGACAGTCGCCGATACATTCAACCGCATGACTGCGGCGCAGCAGAACGCGCTCATCGACCGCGAGGAGTTTGGCTCGCTCGAAGCAGTGCAAAGCTACATAGGCTCGGCCAACAAGCAGAACGCGAAGAAGATACAGACCCTCATGGCTGCGGCTGTGAACGCGAACCCCTCGGTCGTGACGGAAGCCTACGCGCGTTCGACACCGAAGATCGCCATCACAAATGACGAGATAAAACTTGCGCGGCTGACGAAGCTCGCACGCACTGGCTCCAAGCAGGCCCGGCAGGACGCGAACTCGGCGCTGGTCGATCTGCGCAACGCCAACACGTCTGAGGAGCTGCAAGCGGCCAACAGCAAGGCGTACAAGGCTCTCATCGATCACGGTGCTGAGCGCATGGCATTCAACGTGAGCACGGTGAGCGCTGGCCCGCCACTGAACAACGTGATCTTCGACCGCGAGTTCGCACGTGTGATGACCCGCATGTCGCCGGATGTCCGCGCGCGCACGAAGGTCGTCGATACGGTGACGCAGCTCCCGACAGGCGTGACGGACATGGCCGCGATGCGTGGTCTCGATCCGGTGAACATTCGCGGCGTCATGAACGAGGGCGACATCTACATCGTCCGCGAGAACATGCGCTCACCAGCAGATGTGCAGGAGATCATCCTGCACGAAGTCTTCGGCCACATCGGCACAGCCAATCTGTTCGGTGAGAACCGCGATGCGGCGCTGGCAAGCATGTTCCGCCGCGCAGGTGGTCTCTCTGGTGTGCGCGAGCTGGCGCGTAAGAACGGTGTGTCGAATGAGCTTGAAGCGTACATCCAAGGCGATCCGCTGGATGATCGTGCTGCTGCGGACCTCATGGATGAGTTGCTGTCTCAGGCTGCGGGACGCAACACCGGATCGCTCAAGACGATGCTGCTCGAATGGGTTGGCCGCCTCAAGCGCGTGCTGGTCGCCAGTCTTCGCAAGGCCGGTTTCAATGCAGCGGCGGATCGCTTCGATACAGTCTCTAATGCGGATATGGCGGCGACACTCTACGATATGCGTCGTGCGGCCATGAACAACGCGCCGACAACGACGGACACGCAGTTCTCCGTCGAGAACCCCAAGAGCGTCCCCGGCGCGACGGAGACCGTCGCCAAGATGTCTGCATGGGCGGATCAGGCGCACAACGCCGCGTCGAAGGTTCCGTGGCGTGAGATGAACGTGAAGATGCGTCGTCTGATGCTGACGGCATCCTCGGTCAACCACATGTCGTGGCTCTACGACAAGGTGCTGCCCGCGCTCAAGAATTACGCGAACTCCATGCGCCTGCGAGATACGACGGCGGCTCGCTTCGCGCAGTTGTTCTCGGTGAGCTACGACAAGCTCACGCAGTTGGAGCGCTACAACCCGGAGGCGTTCAACAAAGTCAAACAGCTCATGATCTACACTGAGATGGACATCAACCCATCGAAGACGTGGGCTGAGCATGGCTGGCTGCACAAGAAGTCCAACGCTGCTGAACTCGAACAGGAGGTCGGCAAGGCGAATGAGATCGTGCGCTCGCTGCGGCAGACGCCGTTCGGCGCTGAGCGCGTCGGCAACGTGTACGATCAGCTCGTGCAGACCAATGAGACGATGTTCAAGGCGCAGAGCGCAGTGTCGCTCTATCGCTTTATCAAGACCGATCCGGCGCTCAGCGCTGCGCTGCCGGGCATCAAGAACCCGCTGCCTGACTACGTGAACAACGCGGCGTTCTACAGCTCGCCCGAGAAGGCGAACACGTACTGGTCCGGCGTCATCGCGAGCCAGCTCGAAGCGCTGCATCAGCACGTCAAGGATACCGAACTCGCGGTCGCGAAGCTCGATCCGAAAGAGGCCGAAGCGCAGAAGCTCCGCGTCAAGCCGATTGCGCAGCGCATGGTGAGCATCGAGAACACGCTCGCAGCGATGGACAAGGTGCCTTACTTCACGCTCGGTCGCTCCGGCGATTATGTCGTCGCGTTCAAGATGAAGCGCGATGAAGGCGGGAAGGATGTGGACAAGACCGCACAGAACGCTGTGATCGAGGGCCTTGCGGCCAAGGGCTTCGGTGGCATCCAGATGTCGCAGGCATCGACGGTGCCTTCAGCCTTCATCCGCGTGGAGAACCAAGACCAGCAGGTCTCGCTTCAGGCGCTCGTCAAGTCCTTGGAGAAGGCCGGTCACGTCAGCGATGTCAGCGTCTACAACCGTCGCGAGACGACGCGCAACTTCGAGATCGACGAGACGGCGCTGCAAAACTTCATCTCCAATCTGCGGGCGCAGTACAGCGATCTCTCCGACGATGCGGACGCCGAGACGCGTGCGCAGGTCAACAAGCTCATCGCGAAAGCGCAGGACCTGTGGCTGGATCAGCTACCGGACAGCTCGATCTCGAAGATGCTGACGACCCGCAAGGGCATCCCCGGCTACTCGAACGATGTGGTGCGAAACTACGCGCAGCACATGCGTGTGGCGTCGGTGTCACTCGCTGGTCTGGCTACATCGCTCGATGTGCAGGAAGCGCTCACCGACATGCGCAAGGATGTGCAGACCGCCAAGCGTAATGGCACGGCTGGCCCGACAGTGACGCAGAAGCAGGACATCCTGCAAGAAGTCCTGAAGCGCGAAGCGAACCACGCTATGACGACACGCGTGGGTCTTGTGGATGACTTCCGCGCATGGACGCACGCCTACTTCCTCGGCCTGTCCCCTGCATACGCGCTGGTGAACATGACGCAGGTCGGCGTGCTGCTGTGGCCGGAGCTGTCGAAGCGGCATGGGTTCGTGGCGTCGGCGAAAGCGATCTCCAAGGCTACGCCGCTGATGTTCAAAATCCTCGCTGCGGCTGGCAAGGCTGGTTACGACCGCAGCGGCGCTGTCGGTGTCTCCGACGCCATCATCACTGAAGATGCGCTCGCAAAGGACAAGTCGATCTCGGCCAAGGATCGCGAGTTCATCATGCAGGTGGTGAACACAGGCATCATCGATCTCGGCTCCTTCAGCCGCGAACTCGCGCGCGCCTCGGAAAACCGCAGCGACCGCTGGCAGGATAAGACGCAGCGTGTCGCATCGTCGTTCGGCTATTACACCGAGACGGCATCGCGTCTGCTCGCTGCATTGTCCTCTCGCGACCTCAACGGTCAGAAGGGCGATCAGAAGGAGATGGACTACGTGACGCAAGTGGTCGAGCAGTCGATGCTCAACTACTCGTCGTGGAATACCGCACGTGCAGCAGGCCGCATGGGTATCGCTGGCCCGCTGACGCCGATCATGACGAGCTTCTACACCTACAACATGCAGCTCATCGAGAAGCTGTATCGTGAATTCCATCGCGGCTTCACTGAGCGCAACACGAGCCCGGCTGAGCGCAAGGAGGCTCGTCGCTTCCTGCTCGCGCATCTGGGTGCCGTCACCACGGTGTCAGGCACGCTCGGCCTTCCGGCAGCGTCGATGTTCGCAGGTGCATATGACGCTATCGCAGGCGCGCTCGGTGACGAGGATGAGCCTCAGGACATCAAGACATCGTGGCGCAACTTCCTCGCTGATACGTTCGGCAAGGAAGTCGGTGAGGTGTTGTCGCGCGGTTTGTTCCGGCAGGCAGGCATCGACATCGCGCAGCGTGCTGGCGAAGGCGACATAATCCCGTTCACGCGACTGCTTACAGACAAGCGCGAGTTCAAGGATAAATGGAAGGACTGGGCGGCGCAGGCTGCGGGTTCTCCGTTCGGTATGCTTGCAGGCATGATCGAGGGTGCTGAAGAACTCTCGAAGGGCAACGTCATGGGCGGCTTCGAGAAGGCGCTGCCAGTGGCTTTCCGCAGCGGTGTCAAAGCCTATCAGATGACTGACAAGGGCTACACCGATGCCAAGGGCAACACGATCCCGCTGACGCCCGGCGCGACGGATGTGCTTGCACAGGCGCTTGGCTTCAAGCCCGCAGAGAAGGCTGAGTACGACGAGGAGGCGCAGCTCGTGCGCGTGCGTAAGGGTGAGCTGGTGCGCGCAGCATCGAACATCCGCAAGAACCTCGTGCAGGCCATCGAGAAGGGCGACAAAGAAGACATCAAGACATGGACCGCCGAAGCCAAACGCTTCGACGCCAACCAGCCTGCCTACGCGGTTCTCCCCGGCATCGGCGGCACCATTCAGCGCCGCGCAGCAGAACGTGCGCGCTCGCAGAACATGGGCGTCCCGCTGGCGACGAACTTCAAGGATCAGAACACGATGGGCCTCTTGGGCTTTGGCAACTACGCGAGGTAGCCAAGTTACGAGGTTTCATGTAACAAGATAGAAAAGGGGCGCACGATGACCACGGATTACGAGAGCAGCGATCTAGGCCATTACGACATCGAGATCGTGACGCACGCCTCGTTCGTGCTTGAGATCACGTGGAACGATGAGAACGGTGCGCCCATCGATCTCACAGGCTACACGGCGCGCATGCAAGCGCGTGACGATGAAGACGCCGATACTCCGTGGTTCGATGTCGATGAGAGCGACTACATCGCGCTCGGCGGCACGGCTGGCACGATCAGCGTTGTGATCCCGAAATCGATCACAGAAGACATCACATCTGAAGAAGGTGTCTGGGACCTGATGCTCACATCCCCGGCAGGTGTGACCACTCGCGTTCTGCATGGATGCGCATGCGTGGAGAAGGGGATCACGCATGACTAACGTTGTCGTTGTCGAAGGCCGTGTCATCGTCACACGTCCCGGCAGGGTCGTAGGCATCATCAAGCCTGCTGGCCCAACAGGTCCGCAAGGCGATGCTGGTGAACTCGGTCCTACGGGACCGACAGGTCCGACTGGTGCTCCGAGCACTGTTGCTGGCCCCACAGGTCCGAATGGTCCGACAGGTCCCACCGGCACGCAAGGTGAAGTCGGCGATGCAGGTCCGACCGGCAGCAACGGACCTACGGGTCCGACTGGTCCTTACGGTCCAACAGGACCGACAGGAAACGATAGCAATGTTGCAGGCCCCACAGGCCCGACCGGTGCTGCATCGAACGTCACTGGCCCCACAGGCCCGACCGGCGTTAGCGGTCTTCAAGGTATTCAAGGTCCAACAGGCCCGACTGGTGCGAATGGGTCGCGTGGCCCTACGGGTCCAACAGGACCGACAGGCGCGCAAGGTGTGCAAGGTGTAACTGGTCCGACAGGTCCTACGGGACCGACAGGCGCTGCATCGAACGTCACGGGTCCGACAGGCGCTGTTGGTCCGACTGGTGCAACAGGTCCGACAGGATCGACTGCTGCACTCTACGTCGGCATCGTTGCACCGACAGGTGATGAAGGTCCGTTCGAAGGACAGATGTGGTTCAATCCAGAGACGAGCGTTTATCTCATCTATTACGATGATGGTGACAGCTTGCAGTGGGTTGCGCCGCTCGGCCCCATGGGTCCGACAGGTCCGACCGGTCCAACAGGATCAACAGGCGCTGTAGGTGCAACAGGTCCAACTGGTCCAACAGGCGCAGTGGGTCCGACCGGCGCAGATAGCATGGTTACAGGACCAACAGGTCCAACAGGTCCGACCGGCGCGACAGGCGATACTGGTGCAGATAGCGTTGTGCCCGGACCCACAGGACCGACTGGTCCTACAGGTCCAACAGGCGCGACCGGCGCAGATAGCACTGTTGCGGGTCCAACAGGTCCGACTGGTCCTTCAGTTACAGGTCCAACCGGATCAACAGGTGCAGGCGGCCCCACAGGTCCGACTGGCACGATGCCCTCGCCTCGCGGTGCACGTGCAACGCGCTCCACGAACCTGACAGGTGTCAACTACTCAGCAGCGTTCACAGTCATCAACTGGGACACTGAAGCGTATGACACCGACACGATCCACGACCTTGTGACGAACAATTCACGTCTCACGGTGCCGACAGGTGTCACATGGGTCGAGTTGTTCGCGCAGATCACGCTCGGCAACGTGACAGCCGACAGTGGTGTTGCAGTCGAGATACGCAAGAACGGCACAGGCATCGCGCGCGTGGCTCACAACGCTGGTGGCTACTCCAACCCGCACGTGCAAGTTCAGAGCGGCTTGGTTAGCTGCGTGGCTACTGATTACTTCGAAGTCTTCGTGGTCTGCGCTGATACATCGATAGATGTCACCGCAGCTACATCATGGTTCGAGATGAGGATCGTTTACTAATGAGCGCTGTAAACTTTCCATCAAACCCATCGCTGAACGATGTCCATACGCACAACGGCGTGTCGTGGATTTGGAACGGTGCGGCGTGGATCATTCCGAACGGCGGCACCATCGGACCCACGGGACCGACCGGCCCCGGCGTCGGCGCTGCTGGCCCCACAGGACCGACAGGTCCTTCAGTCACGGGGCCGACTGGTCCTTCAGTCACGGGACCAACTGGCGCTGGTGGTCCGACTGGCGCTGGAGGTCCCACAGGTCCGACAGGATCGACAGGCGCAGGTGGCCCCACAGGACCGACCGGTCAGGCAGGCGGCCCCACAGGTCCGACTGGTCCAACAGGACCGACAGGCGCTGATGGCCCCGAGAGCGTTGTGCCCGGCCCGACAGGACCGACAGGCGGCGTCGGCCCGACTGGTGCGCCATCGAGCGTCACCGGCCCCACAGGCCCCTCTGTAACCGGTCCAACAGGATCGACCGGCGCAGGCGGCCCCACAGGTCCGACAGGCCCCACAGGAACGACAGGCGCTGGTGGCCCCACAGGACCGACAGGAGCAGCGGGAGCAGGCGGCCCGACAGGTCCGACAGGCACGGCAGGCAACGACGGCGCAGGCGGCCCCACGGGTCCGACAGGCGCGAATGGTGCCGGTGGTCCGACAGGCCCGTCAGTGACCGGCCCTGCTGGCGCTGGAGGCCCCACAGGACCGACAGGAGCGGGCGGCAGCACTGGTGCAGGCGGCCCTACGGGTCCAACGGGTGCTGGCGGCCCTACAGGCGCGTCTGGAGGCCCTACAGGACCGACTGGCCCGGCAGGCACGAACGGCACGCCGGGCGGCCCCACAGGACCGGGCGGCCCCACAGGACCGACAGGTGCGAATGGTGGTCAAGGTGTCAAAGGCCCGACCGGTCCAACAGGTCCTACGGGCGCGCAGGGCTCTGCGGGTCTCGACAGCACGATCCCCGGCCCGACAGGTCCGACCGGCGCAGCATCGAGCGTTGCAGGCCCGACAGGTGCTGGTGGTCCGACTGGCCCCACAGGATCGACCGGCGCTGCATCGACAGTGACCGGACCCACAGGATCGACAGGTGCAGGCGGTCCAACAGGTCCGACCGGCGCAACAGGTGCAGCCTCGACCGTCACCGGCCCCACAGGACCGACCGGCGCGACAGGTGGCAACGGACCTACAGGCCCATCCGTCACAGGTCCGACAGGTGCAGGCGGCGCTGCGGGCGCGACGACGTTGCAGATCATCGACGGCGACTACACGCTGCTCTCGTCGGATGCGAGCAGCTACATGCGCCAGATCAGCGCGAGCGCGAACGACATCACGGTGAACAGCTATCTGTTCTCCTACGGCATCGCGGTGACCTTCCATCAGGCAGGCGCAGGGCAGATCACGTTCGTCGAGGGCTCCGGCGTCACGATCAACACACCGCCCAACGGATCGCTGAGCACACGTGGTCAGGGATCGACGGTCACACTGATCTGCGTTGCGGTCGATGAATACGATCTCATCGGCGATGTCGAGCTGTCTGTGGACTATGCAGGTTACGATGTCGCCATGGGTGTCGCGTCTCCCGCGCCTACCGCGAGCGAGGAGTTGCTGCGTCACTTGTTCACGAGAAGTGTCGTGTTCGGTGTGGACTTCGCAGGCTCACTTGCCAAGGCGGATACTGCGGCGACCGCATCGACGGTGCTCAGCGTGAAGAAGAACGGCACCGAGATCGGCACGATCACGTTCGCGATTGCAGGCACGACCGGCACACTCGAAAGCGATGGTGTCGCAGCATCGTTCGCGGCTGGAGATGTGATGACAGTCGTGGCTCCGGCGACACCTGATGCTACGCTCGCGAAGATCGCTGCGACGTTCAAGGGGAGCAAGGTCTAATGGCGGCTCCCGCTGCGCATCGCTATTGGCGACTAGCGGTTCGGCAGCGTAACAGCAACGGCCTGTCGAACCTCGCCACGCGCGACATTCAAATGAAATCGGGCGGCACCAACCGCTCGGTAGGTGCGACCAAGACTGCATCGTCAGGGGCGAACCCATCCTTCTTTGGCGATGGTAACACAGGTACATCGTTCTCAGTTGCGTTCACGCCGATCATATATCTCAACTTCGATTTCGGCTCAGGCAACGCCTACGACATCGACGAGATTGTCTACACGCCGGACGCGACGTTTCCATCGTTCTTCTCCATCGGCCTCACCGAGGTGCAATACTCGGATGACGGAACGAATTACACGACGAGCTGGATCATCTTCAGCCCGCAGACAGTGCTGTCATGGGGAACAGGCAACGCCACATTCACGCGCCCGGCGCGCAGCGTGGCTACGACAGCCAATGCCCGATACTGGCTGTGGCTGTTCAAGACCAACAAGGGCGGCGACAACGCCATCCCGTCGCAGTACTCCATCGCGGAAGCAGAGCTGCGGCTGACGAGCGGCGGCGCTGATCAGACAGGATCAGGCACAGCACACTCCTGCCTGAGTTCCAACGCATCAAATGCGTTCAACAATAACTTCGGCAATCAGTGGCTCGAAGACTATACCACCTCGACTGCGCTCGGTTACCAGTTCGGCAGCGGCGTCACCAAGGCGATCCGCGCGTTCACACTTGGCACAGCCAGCTCAGGTAACCAGAACGGCATGCCGACATCGGGCACGATCTGTTGCAGCGATAACATGTTCACGTACTGGCCTATCAAAGATTGGACATTGAGCGCTGCGGGATGGTCCACCACCAGTCAGGTGCGTGAGGTCACGTTCGAGCCGCCCTTCGATAATCACCGCAGACAGACGAGGGCCATCCAATGAGTGTGCATCGCCACTGGCGGATGGTTATTCCGCACGGTCAGAATTGGAACGGCGGCGTCGGCATGGCCGATGTCTATCTCAACGACGGCGTTGCAGATCGCATCGCTACGGTGACAGCGAATTTCACCGACTTCGGTGCTGCTGCGAACCTCATGGACAATAACGCGAGCAGCGTGTGGATCATGAACCCGCCGACGAGCGTGCTCTCGTATCCGGCGATCCTCACGTTCGACTTCGGTGTCAGCAACGAATACGACATTACTCAGGTCCGCATCCGCGCACTCGGCTCTCCGTACTCGTCTACTCAGGCTCGCAACGCGCCTGCGTACTTCCAGCTCCAATACTCCGACGACGCGAGCACGTGGACGACCTACTTCTGGGGCGTCATGAATGCGTACTACTCGCTAGGCGGCACCGAGACCTTCAACAAGCCGACAGCAGATTTCTCTGCGGGCGCGCGCTACTGGGCGGTCATCAGCCAGCTCGCGCAGGACGGCTCCGTGCCTGTGCTCACCGAGATGGAGCTGCACGACGCATCGGGCGGCGCGGACATCACGACATCAGGCACGACGATCTGGTCTGGCTCGAACTATCCCTCGGCAGGCTTCGCCGCGTCGTTCATGGTGGACAACAGCGGCTTCACGCACTGGGCGAGCTTCTTCGAGGAGGATGCTCTGGTCCTCGATCTTTCGTCGGTGGAGGACGTGCGCGAGGTACAACTTCAGGCTTCCCTGACCGGCAGCTACTATGATAACGCGCCTACAGCCGGGTATGTTTTGCGCTCGTCTGATGGTCGGGGTTACGAGGAAGTGACTGCATGGACGCTGCCAAGCACATGGACAGCGGGCGCGCAACGGCTCATCACATGGGAAGCGGAAACCATCCCGGCAGTGGATCAATTGAAGTGGCCTCTATTCGTGGGGGCGCTCTAGGAGGAGCCAATGCCGTTCAGCGCCAATGAGTGCAAGGACTGGATCAAGTCACATGTGACGAGGATGAAGCCTCGCTCGATGCTCGATGTCGGACCCGGCGCAGGCACCTACGCCAAGTTGTTCCCGCTGATCCCGCACAAGGATGCGGTTGAAATCTGGGAGCCATATGTCGAGAAGTACGCGCTCGATAAACTCTACAGGCACGTCACCATCAAGGACATTCGCGAATATCGCGGCGTGGCATCCTACGACGTGGTGTTCTTCGGCGACGTGCTCGAACACATGTCGAGGGAAGAAGCCGCTAGGGTCGTCAGCGACTTCAAGCCTCTTGCAAAGTACATCGTGATCTCGATCCCCATCGGCGATTATCCGCAAGGCGAGTTCGAGGGCAATCCGCACGAGGCGCACAAGTCCACGTGGTCGGTCGAGGATGTTTTCATATCGTTCGGCAAGCCGCTCTACATGCGCGTCGAGAACAACATCGGCGCGTTCATCTACGGCGATCCCATCCCGCTCAAGATCGCCGTGTACGCGATCTGCAATGGTGAGAAGCACTTCGTCGAGCGCTTCATGAAATCATGCGAGGGCGCGGATGCCATCATCATCGGCGACACCGGATGCCCGCCTACCGATGACGCAGCGCTGGAATTCAGACGCCTCGGCGCGACGGTCTACCCGATCCACATCACACCGTTCCGGTTCGATCTGACACGCAATGCGGTCATGGCGCTGATCCCGCCAGACATCGACGTGTGCATTAGTCTCGATGTGGATGAGGTGATGGTGGAGGGCTGGCGCGAGCGCATCGAGAAGGTGTGGGAGCCCGGCGTCACGAACAATCTTTGGTATTACTTTGACTGGGGTCACGGCATTGTCTTCCCTTACCACAAGATACACAGTCGCGCTGGCTGGCACTGGCACCACGCGTGCCATGAAGATTTGCGCCTCGATGCTCGCATGCAGGTGCAGAACGCGCACGCCTACGAAGGCGGGGCGCTGGTTAAACATTACCCTGATCAGACCAAGAGCCGGGGTAGCTACATGGCGATCCTCGAAGCGTCAGTGAAGGAAGACCCGCACGATCCGACGCACTACTTTTATTACGCGCGCGAGCTGGTCGCCTATCAGCGTTACGACGAGGGCATTACGGCGCTCGAACGCTACCTAGAGATCAGCGGGCCGTCGTACCAGAACGAGCGCTGCTACGCGATGCGTGAGATGGCGAAGGCGTGGATGGGTAAAGGCGATCTCAGGAAGGCTGAGGGATGGGCGGCGCAGGCCGCCGCTGAAGCGCCGAACACACGCGAGCCGTGGTTCCTATTGGCCGAATTAGCATATCGCAAGAAGTCGTGGTGGGAGAGCCTTGCCTACGCGCAGCGCTGCGTTAGCATCAAAGATCGCGCGAAAGTCTACACATGCGATCCATCAGTGTGGACCGGCCAGATACATGACTATCTCGCGCTCGCTGCGTACAACCTGAAATTCTACAATATCGCTATCGAGCACGGCAAATTGGCGATTGAGTTGTCACCGGAAGACCCGCGCTTCAAAACCAATCTTGGGTTCTATCTAAAGGAGAAAGACGATGCAGGTAAATTACCCGATCTGCCTACGGAAGATGCTGAGGTATGAGGGCGGCTTCGCCAACCATCCGCGTGATCCGGGCGGGCGCACACTCAACGGTGTGACGCAAGCCGTCTACGACGCCTACCGTCGCAAGAAGGGCAAGCCTCGCATCATCCTCACTGCTGGCCGGGCCAACGCGGCTGAGTGGCAGACGGAGATGGCCGAGATTTACGAAGGCGGCTACTGGAAGCCGGTGCACGGTGCCACGATCAATCACGGCATCGACGGTGCGCTGTTCGACTATGCGGTCAACTCCGGCCCCGGTCGCGCGATCCGTGTCGCCCAGAAGCTCGCCGGTCGCCCGGTGACGGGACGCCTCACGCCCGACGACGTGGCTGCGATCAACAAGCGTTCGCCTGCGCAGTTCGTCGATGCGATCTGCAACGAGCGCCTTGCGTTCGTGAAGTCGCTGAAGACGTGGAGCACATTCGGCACCGGCTGGTCTCGCCGCATCGCGGACGTGCGCCGGTACTGTGGCGATCTCGCGCGCGGCAAGAAGGCTGTGGATGCCGTCTCGCCGGTCGCCAGCGAGGGCAAGGCTCAGGTGCCTGCGAACACCGCCCAGAAGGGCACCATCGTCGCGACAGGCGGCGGCGCTGGCACAGGCGTCGGCTACCAGTTCGGCGACTGGTTCGCGGCCAACCCGACCGCCATAGCCGTCATATGTGTCGTGGCAATTGTCGGCATCGCGTTCCTGTTCTATAAGATGGACGAGATGCGGGACCGCAAGCAGAACACCCCGATGGATGTTCCGGTCGTGCCGGAGATGGCGACATGAAATCCACACTCATCATCTTGGGCCTGATGGCGTTCGTCTGGGGTCTCATCCTCGCCTACAATCCGTTCGGTCTGCGGACGTGGATGTGGGCTGCTGCGGGCAATTCGCGCACGATGGCCGTGGGCTACTCGGCGTCGTTGATCTCTGTCCTCGACATGGCAAAGGTCATCGACTTCGAGCCGCTGATCGGCGCAAGCAACGCCGGTCGTGTCAGCGCCATCATGGCGATCACGATGATCGTCATGCGCGTGGTTACCGGCAATCTCTGCTTCAAGCCGGTTGAAGAAGACGGCGATGCGCCTACAGCCATCGCTGCGATCCAAGCCGACGACGGAGAGTGACATGGGTTTCCTCGCGTTCATCCTGAAAATCTTCGATCCGATCAGCGCCATCGCTGACAAGATCGCGGACTACAAGATCAAGCAACTCAATGCGACCACCGACCGTGAGAAGATCGCGGCAGGCGAGCGCGTCGATGCGCTGAACGCGAAGCGAGATGTCATGATCGCCGAGGCGGGCTCCGGCGTGAACACGTGGATGCGGGCGGCGATTGCCGCCCCTTTCATGCTCTACCTCTGGAAGCTGATCGTCTGGGACAAGATCATCATGGGCGGGCAGGTCGCCACGGACAACCTGAGCGACAAGCTCTGGGATGTCGGCATGCTGGTTTTCGGCTTTTACTTCCTGCAATCGACCGTCTCCACCGCCGTCAAATTGCTCCGGCGATAGAGGTCTGGCGTCGGGAGTTATCCTAGTATATGTTACGTGGCTATGGCTGGACCCTCGGATCAATCGCAGCAGGCCGCGCCCACAGACAGCGTGCTCTTGCAAGCCTTCACGGGGCTGAAAAACGTGGTGTCTCAGGACCGTCTGGGTCCGACCGATCTCGCGCGCGCCCAGAACATCGACCTCGATGACGTAGGTCAGCCGCGCCGCCGCAACGGCTTCGACAAGAAGAACAACGCCAACTTCCACTCCCTGTTCTCCGCGCCTGCCGAGAACCCCGTCATATGTGTCGGGGTACGCAACCGCATCCTTGTGCAGATCAAGCCGGACTACAGCTTCTACCCGCTCGACTATGCCATCGGCAACGACCCGGTGTCCTACACGCTGATCGGCACCGATCTCTATTATTCGTCCGAGAGCGCCAACGGCATCATCAACACGCAGACGCTCACACGCGCCAACTGGGGCGGCGAGGATCGCTGGCAGTCGCCGGTCGTCAATCCCACGGTGAACCTGCCGCCCATCGCCGGTCGCCAGCTCACACGCCCGCCGTTCGCCACGGCGCTCACCAATCTCAACGGACGCATCTACCTCGCGCAAGGCAAGCTGCTCTGGGCGACACAACTGTTCGCTTATCACTTCGTGGATCGCATCTCAGGCTTCGTGCAGTTCGAGGATGAGATCACAGCCATCGCGGCAGTGACGAGCGGTCTTTACGTCGGCACCAAGTCCGGCGTTTATTTCATGAGCGGCACTTGGGGCAAAATGCGCCGCGAGCGCGTGACCAATCACGGGGGCGTTCTCCCCGGCTCGATGGTCCACGTGCCAGCTTCGATGGTGAAGCGCCAGCTCGAACAGTCAGACCGCGAGAAGATCGCGGTGATGTTCATGACAACCACAGGTCTCTGCGTCGGCTTCGATAACGGCGCGGTCTACAATCTCACGCAGCAGGCATTCGAATTCCCTGAGGCGCTGAGTGCTGCCGCTTTGCTTCGGCAGGCTGATGGCATGACGACGTATGTCGGCGTGCTGGATAGTGCAGGCGATCCGGGTAGTGGCGCTAGGTTCGGTGATTACGCGGACGCTGAAATCCGCAGGTTTGGAGCAAGGAGCTAATACAATGCAGCACAACGGTGTGAACTACGAAAAGAACGACGCTGGTCTTCTGCTTCCCAAGCAGGGTCTCATCGTCGGTGGCCGCTTCCTCGTCACGCATCTGCGCAAGGGGAAGATCATCAGCGAGGAGGAGTGCAAGAACCTCGTCGTCAATGAGGGTCTGAACCACATCCTCGATGTCGTCTTCAACGGCGCAACGCAGGTCAGCCCGTGGTACGTCGGCCTGTTCGAAGGCAACTATACGCCGGTTGCCGGTGTGGTCGCCTCGACCATCGCGTCGGCATCTACAGAGACCACGGCCTATGACGAAAGCGTTCGCCAGACCTACGTCGAAGCGGCTGCTGCGTCTCAGTCCACCACGAACAGCGCATCCCGTGCGACGTTCACCTTCAACGCGACCAAGACCATCTACGGCGCGTTCCTGATCTCGAACAGCACCAAGGGCGGCACCACCGGTACGCTGCTCGCGGCGGCGCGCTTCGGATCGTCGAAGGCTGTCGTGGACGACGATCAGCTTCTCGTCACCTACACCTTCAACGCTTCGTCGGTGTAAGATGACGGTACTTGAGGACACTCTCACGGAAGGCATGGGCTTCGCTGAGGCCCTTGCCAAGATGTACAAGGGAGCGCCTGTCGCGACTGATACTCTCAGTCTCCCGATAGGTCTCTCTGCCGTCCGTGCGAAGTCCGACGTACTAACTGACGGGATCGGCATCGCACCCTCGGTGCCGGTCCTGCGCTACGCCATCAGCACGATTGTCGATGCGATCCGCATCCAGCATGCCGAGACGATCAACGGCATCTACCGCGACACGCTGGTGGACGGCATCGGCGTCATGGCCGTGCAGGGAGCAGGCATCCCCGCAACGCTGACGGACGGTATCGGCGTCGAGCTGGCTCAGCTCATCGCTATCGGTCAGGTGGTCACTGAAGCGCTCTACATCGAGCCGGAGATCACACCCAACACAATTCGAGGCGTCACCCTCACGCAGGGCATGCGCTTCCGCGACCTGCTCGCGCAATTCGTTGCTGCCGACATCTTGGAGACTATCGGCGTCGAGGGCGCGCTGAGCGTCGTCGGCCTGTTCTCGAAGTCGCTTGAAGAAGACATCGGTATCGAAGATGTCATCACACCCACATTCCTGATCTCGGCCACGTGCGAGGAGACCATCGGCATCGAGGACTTGGATGTCCTCACGATGATCTTCAACGGTCAGCTCGCCGAGAACATCCGCATCACTGCCGCTTATGTCGCTCCCAACGGAGGTTTCACTACATGGGCCATCAACGCAGCTACAGGTGCGGTCACGGAATATACGAACTACCAATTCAATTCGTTCGCGCAGGTTGGCGACAAGTACATCGGCGCGTCGAGCGAAGGACTGTACGAGCTGTCTGGTTCGGACGACGACGGCGAAGACATTGTGGCCCGCATCAAAAGCGGTCTCATTCAATTGGTAGGTTCACGTTTCGTGGGCTTCAAGGCTGCGTATCTGGGCATCAGGGCGAACACGACGACAGCGCCGATCCAGTTTTACCTGAAGATCGTGACAGGCGACGGCACCGAGCGCGTCTATAACGTGCTTGCCAACAGCATGCAGACGACCAAGGTCAACATCGGCAAGGGTGTCCGCACGCGTTACTGGTCGTTCGAGCTAGTCAGCTTCGGCGATGACTTCGATCTCGAAAGCATCGAGTTCGTACCGATGGTGGCGAACCGACGTGTATAGGCCCGGCTTCCAACTCCCGGCATTCTTCGGGACGGAGCTGTTCCCGAAAGAGATGCAATCGCCACCGGTCTCGCGCATCACTGTGGGTGCGCAGCTCGACCGGTGGGACAACGAGACCCTGAAGAACCTGATGGAGGAAGCGCGCCTCACGGTGCGCGATAACGCTGCCGACATCACAACCTTCTTCAACGGTCAGCGCCAGAACGCGCATCTGGCTGGCCTGCCGCAATATCGCAAGACGAAGATACTCGGTAACTTGTATCTGGATTACATATTCGCGAACGGCACCGAGAGCGTGTCGATCTACGTGAAGCCCGAGAGCGGCGGTCAGGAAGAAGCGCGCCGTCCGCGTGAGCGTGAAATCCTGATGGACGGCATCCTCGATGTCGAGACCGAGTTCGGCTACTGGCCCTTCCCCGGCGCGCAGGCGTTCGGCAATCCGCCTGAGCGGTGGACGCGTGGCACATCGACCGTCGCCTTCTACGATCCGTTCTATGAGCACGACAGCATCGAGAACCCGCTGATCGCCGCTGACGGCTCTGCGAGCGAGGTCGATGATCTCAGGCTCAACGTCTGGTACACGAAGTTCTCGTGGCGTGCCGAGGGCAGCGAAGACTACACTCCCGCAAACCGGCAGGGCTTCGACGAGGTGCTGCTGCTGCGCAAGGTGAGCGATGATCCGGTAGGCAAGACTGGCATCTGGCCGGAGATGCTGTCCGGCAAAGTGTACTGGGAAGTTGAAATCCTAGAGCTGCCCGAGGCGGTGCCTGAGAGCTACACCTACATCGGCATCCCCGATGTGCCTGCATATGGTAACTCGTCCGATAGCCCGTTGCAGTATTCCATCGACGGCGTGGTCACGGTCAAATATCCGCCCGAGCTGAACACGTTCTTCAACCCGGTGATCGGCGTCGTGCCGAAATACATGAAGGACCTGTCGTTCGATAAGAAGACGCGCATGTCCTCGTCGATGATCGGCCTAGACCCGCGCCTCAGCGAACCTCGCTCCATCGGCGCTGTGCGCACGTCGTCTGTCATGGGCGATGTCAACACCACGGCATTCGTCGAGGGTGGCATCTACGTGGACATCTCCACCACGTCGGTCGATTACCCTGCGACCGGCAGGTACTTCGTCTGCTCGCTGAACGCTGTGGACGACCGCGTGGATGGTGAGCCCATGCCGTCCAACAGGTCGTGGGGTGTGGGCACGAAGAACTATCGTGGCAACACTGTCTTTCAGGTGATCCAGAACAACGGCTCTGTCCCGCGTGACGCAGGCGGCCCCATCAACGGCGCAGAGATCGCAACGAACAACAATCCCGGCAGCGGCACCAGCGACTATCTGGGCGGCTCGTGGTTCGGCTGGTACTCAGGTGCGCCGGTCGATTATCTCTGGCAGGCCATCGGCACCATCGGCGGGCCGCTCTACAAGCGCACGAACTTCCCATACTATCCCGGCGAGAGCGATCCGGGTGACCGTCAAGAAATCCCCGGCTCGATACTGGTGCGTGTGGAGCACACGACCGAGGATGATACCGTCGAAGATGTGATGTACGGCGACTACGTGCAGGACCTTTTCGATGACGACGACAATTACCTTGAGACGAAAGTCGTCGTCCCCTACGGCGCGGAGATCGGTGTGCAGACGCCCGTGCTCAAAGGTCGTGGCGACTTCCTTGCGTTCTATCGTGATGGCTCACAGCCGAGCGAAGACGAGATCGAGGAGCGCGGGTTTCTCGTGCAGGGCGTCGGCGATCTCAACGACAACGGCCTCAACTTCGCTGGCACCGGCATAGACACTGGCGTCAACCTCGGCGTGCTGGCTAGAGAAGATCGCGTCATGATCGCGGTCGATGTCCCTGAGCGCAAGATATGGTTCGGCATCAACGGCGTGTGGAAAGGCCCCGATGGGCGCGAGGTGAGGCTGGAGGACATCGCAAATGGCGAAGGCTATGCGACGAGGCTTGATGCGAGCGAGGGCGAGGAGGCAGAGTATTTCGCCGCAGCGACTGTCAAGTATGGACCCACACGCCTGCGCATGCACATGGGAGGCTCCTGCAAGCACTCACCTCCCGGTGGCTTCTTGTTCGCTGGAACAACAAAGCTACGCATCTCCGAGGGCTCAGAACCCGCCAATTGATCCCCCGGCCCGGATCGGATAAGGTACGCCGTCACATGTGATCCGAGGCGACGATGCCAACTGTTCCTACCGTTGATTTCATTGGCTCGCCGCAGTTCTTCGGTGAGGGACTGAACGGTGCGAACCGGGCCGTGCAGACGGCTGAGGAGCAGATCAATCTCTCCGAGGAGTACATCCGCCGCCTTGGCGACATGGTGGGCGGCATCGAGGTGCCGGTCATCAACCCGGCCTTCCCAGAGGTCGGCGGCGCTCCGTCCATCACCACCGTTCCAATGCCCTCGCTCGACGACATCGAGTGGGTGCAGCCGCCGATGCCTGAGGCGTTCACTGGCACCCTGACCATCGACGACATCATGCCGGAGCCCTTCGAGGAGGACGCGCCGCTGATGGTCTTCCCTGCGGCCCCTACAGAGCCCTCAGAGGAAGCGCCTGAGGTGCCGGGGATCGATCTGGTCTACACGGAGCCCGAGCTGGAGGTAACCCTGCCAGCGGCCCCCCAATTGCTGTCTATCAGCGTCGGGCGCTTCACCGGCCTGAACATCCCCACGTTCGACGCCGACATGCCTGACCTCGTGGTCACCGAGCCCGGCCCGTTCAACTTCACGCCCGGCGCGGCCTACACGTCGGCGCTGCTCACGTACATGCGGGATCGTGCGGCCAATGGAGGCACCGGCCTCAACGCCGATGTCGAGAATGCGATCTGGGATCGCGCCCGTGAGCGCGAGTACCGGCAGAAGAACGACGCCCTCTTGGCGCTCGATGACTTCGAAGCTCTGGGCTACTCCTTCCCGCCCGGCGTCTACCTCGACGCGCGGGTCAAGATCGAGACCGAGATCAACTACAACATCTCGACCGTCTCGCGCGAGATCATGGTCAAGCAGGCCGAGCTGGAACAGACCAACATCGAGAATGCGCTGAAGAACGCCACGCAGCTCGAAGGCCAGATGATCACCTCCTACAACCAGTATCAGGAGCGCCTGTTTCAGGCGGCCAAGACGGCTGTCGAGGTCAACGTCGAAATCTATAACGCCAAGGTACGATCGTATGGCGCGATGGTGGATGCGTACAAGACACGCGCCGCTGTCTATGAGGCTCAGGTCCGCGCCGAGGTGACCAAGGTCGAGGCATACAAAGCAGAGGTGGATGCCGAGCTTGCCAAGGCGCAGGTGAACCGCGCCATCGTGGATAGCTACAAGGCGCAGATCGACGCGGCGCTGTCGAACATCGAAATCTTCAAGGCGCGTCTCGCCGGTATCCAGACCAAGGCCGACATCGAGAAGGCGAAAATCCAAATCTACGGTGAGCAGGTCCGCGCGTATCTCGGCAAGATCAACATCTACAGCGCGCAGATCGAGGCTTACAAAGCGCAGGTGCAGACCGAGGGCGTGAAGCAGGAAGCGTTCAAGTCACAAGTGCAGGCATACGTCGCACAGGTGGAAGCTGGCTCGAAGGTCAGCGAGGCGCGCATCCGCGAATTCGAGGCACGCATCAGCGCCAAGGGCATCGAGTACGACGCATTCAAGTCTCGTGTGCAGGCAGAGAGCGCCCGCGTGCAGGGTATCGCTGCGGCCAACCAAGCGGTGATCGAGGGCTTCAAGGCTGAGGTCTCCGGCGTCTCGGCTTACAACGAAGCGCTCACGAAACAGTGGGAAGCCCAGATCACACTGGCCGCGCGGATCGCTGAGATCGGTGTGCAGACTGCGAAGATGAATGCTGAGCTGTATATCACGGCCCGGCAGATCGCCATCGAGGCCGCCAAGGTCGGCGCTCAGGTGTCGGCGCAATTGGGTGCTGCGGCGCTCAACGCGATCAACTATAACAACTCGATCAGCTACAGCAACTCGAACAGCTCCTCCCGCAGTGGCACGGCAAGCGACAGCGCCAGCGAGAGCACCAGCAACAGCGAGAGCCGCAGCGAGAACTACAACTACAACAGCTCTGTCTAAGGAGACATGCTATGGTTTTCCAAGGTCCCACGCCGGAGTTCATGGAAGCTCTCCGGCTCAAGTATTCGATCATGCAGCAGGAGGCCAACGACAAGGGCGGCTTGCAGCAGGCGCAGACGCGCTCGACCGACGTGAACACCGAACTCGCGCCCGGCCTCGCCACGGCGCAGATCGGCAAGATGGGTGCCGAGGCTGGTCTCGATACGGCGCGCGCAGGCGTGGCTCAGGAGACCATCAAGGACATGCGCATCTCGCGTGACAACCCGCTCTACCAGATGGCGCAGATGGCGTTCCTGCAACAGCAGAACCCGGCCCTGTTCGGCAAGCTGATGGTCGGTGGCGGCTCGATGGCTGTGGGGGCCACACCGGGCGCAGCGCCTGCCAGACCTGCCCTGCCGACGTTCGGCGGCTACACGCAATCGACGCCGGGCATCTTCCAGCGGGATGATGCGCCTGCACCCTCGTCGTCACTCGATGCTGCTGGTGCGCAGCGCCTCAAGCGCCAACCTGACTACTGGGGCTTGGGAGCAAATCGTTGATCAGTCCCGATGGTTGGACGGAACCTCCTCGGGAGTGCAGTTGTTATGTTGGAATGGCTGACGCGTCTACCAGACTGGGTTACAGCAGCATGGGTAGCATTCGGAGTATTCGTCGCCGCACAGATCGAGCCATCCCCCGGAGTGTGGATCGCCTCGTTCGGTGGAGCTTCGTTCGCCATTATGTTCGGACGGGAGCGCAGCTTCGTTGCCGCGCTCTTGCACGCGGCTCTGTGCGTCTGTGTGGGCGTCTTCGCCTCGCAGCTTGTTGTGGAGTTCGTCGTACTTAAATCACCGCTGGCGAGGAGCGCGGCAGCGTTCTTCCTCGCATTGTTCGCCGAGAAAATCATCGTTGGTATGAACGATGGAACCGTGTGGAAGGCGTTGCTGTCGTGGAAGGGCATCAAGAAGTGACACTGTTCACACAAATGAACCTCTGGGCTGAAGCTCATTTCCCCGGAGTGCTCTGGGCATACATCGAGTGCTTCCTCGGTCTGTCCATGGTTATCATCTCGTTCGCGCAGCGGACGATTGCACCACGCTTCCGTCCCGACCTCTCACGGTGCGGTGTTGACCGCATCATGATTTATGTCTCGCAGGCCGGGCTGGTAGCACTAGGCACCATCGGAGCCTTGGTGATGGTAGATGCCATAACCAACCCAGTCAGGCCACCACGCATCTTCGCTATAGGCTGCATGACAGCTTACCTGCTGATCCATGGGCGCGTGGTGATCCTGTCGTTCCTCGAACTATGGCCGCTGAAATATACTAAGTGGCACCGCCGGTACGGCGCGAAGGTTTATTATGCGGCTGAGTACCAGTTACTTGCCAAAAGATCAGCCGATCCCTAGCCTGCTCTCTGGTGTCACCGAAGTAAATCGACCGATAAGTCGCAGCACAAAATTGAAGGCGTCCCTGAGCAATCGGGACGCCCTTTTTATTTTGCAGCACGAAATACGGCTTGCGACCGGTCTCGACGGGAATGATGCGCATCCTGTCGAGTGGCAGGCCGATCAGGTGCGGCCCGCCCATCATGTCTTCAGGATCGTCCACGGTGTGCATCCGCTGCGCTGTTCATCTGGCGGCAGAGTGCGCGAGCCTTATCGCGCCCGGCCATCTCGGTCATGATCTTACCGGTCTCGTTATGTATGATGAGATACGGACAGGCCGCGTCGTGCGCGGTGAGCCGTGATGCCGGGTAGAGTGCGCGCTTGCGTTTCAGACGGTACATCGCCGCCTCCTGTGGCGGCTTGGGAGGGTGCCATGCCACATGGCTGAGGCCGCGTGCAGCGCGTGCCATCGCCTCGGACTTGCCGAACCTCTTGGGTAGCGGCTCGACACTCGTCCAATCAACCTGCGTCATCGGGCACCTCGATGTTTCCTGCGTTATGAATGAACAGCCGCCCGTTGATGTCCTCAACGACGCAGCGTACTTCGCCGGATCGCTTGCGAAACACCGCATCGATCCAGCCTTCGTAGGAATAGTCGCTGCCGTGCACAGTCACACGGCGGCCCTCGTGTTGGTCCAGTTCCTCGGGTCTCAGACGCTCAGCACTCATTTGATCACCTTCAGATGTCCACGCTTGTCTTTAGGGTTTTCCGCGAACTCGATGCCCGCGATGTCCGGGTGCGACATGTCGATGGAGAAGCACCACGACTGCGCCTTGGCGATGTCGGTGCCAGCACCGAGGACCTTCTTGATCATGCGGTTCGGGATGACCCGCGCCCGCTTGCTCTCGCTGATCTGGATCGGCGTGTGCAGCGTATCGATGATCTCGCGATGGTTCGCGCCGACCGCCCGGCAGTAATCCTTGAACGCCTTCTGCGAGACGAACATGATGCCCTCGGCCTTGTCGAGGCGAGCCAGCAGCTCACCACGCGGCTGTTGCGGAACGTTCGCACGTCCGTTGAAGTTGGCATCCGTGATCAGGATATTGCCGTTGATCTTTTCGAGGAAGTCAGCGAGCACGCCGACCGGAGCCTGATACTCCTCGTGGATCACGCCACGCATCTGCGCCAGCAGCTCACCCATCATATAGCGCCTGATAGCGACGACATCCCACGACACGATGCCAAGCATCACCAGTATCTCGCAGGCCACGAGAGCCGTGGCGAAGTAGGCCGACCAGAAGCGTTCGCTGCCTTCGAGCTTGCCCTCGATGTCCAGCTCCTTCATGAGCTGGCGCACGCGCAGGAATATCTTGTCCTTGTTGGTCACCACATGCGCCATGAAGATTTCGCCGATGTGACCATAGTTGCCGTTCATCTCGTGGATGAAGTCGTCGGCCTCGTACTTCTTGTGCACGTACTTGCGCTTGAAGATCATCTCGACGACGCGCATCGAGCCCGCAGCGCCTGACACGTTCTGCTGCGCCAAGATCGAGTGCAGCGAGCTATTCGCCGTGGTGAGCATGACGGTGGCTTTGTGGCCGCCCTCGGACTTCTTGATCTTGCCTGACTTCTCCAGCCGCTCGCGGTGGCCGGGCTGCGTGATGCCGAGGCAGAGATCGCTCGCCTGCTTCTGTTCGAGCATCGTCACTTCGTCCACCATGACCGGCATGGTCGAGAGCATCAGGGCTTTCTCGAAGCGGTACTTCTCGGTCGCGCCTGTGTTGGTGCCGTTGATCGGGTACATCTCCGGCTGACCCCAGAGTGATGCTGCCATATACAACGAGGTAGATTTCGCAGCGCCGGGTTCGCCCGATGCGTTGACGACGACGCCGTGCTTGTCGGTCATCCAGAACAGCGGCGCGGCGAGCGAGCCGAGGATGAACAACTGGTTCTGGATGTAGGCCGGGTGATTGAAGAACTTCAGCAGCTCGACCTGCTTCTGCAACGTGCCTGCCTTGGTAACCGTGTCGCTCACATTCTCGGCGCTCTCGCTCAGGAACGATTGCGTCACGCGACCATCGCAGTGCAGCACCTTGTCAGGCAGCACGAATGCTTCGCGGTCATTGGTCCATCCTAGATGGGGGTGCTGCTTGTCGGCCTCAGCGGACTTTTGCAGCTCACGGATATAAGCGCTCATGTAGCTCATCACATCCTTGGTGTTTTCGGGATCTGTGTAAACGCCCTGCCCGGCGAGCTGTTGGGCCAACACACGACTGTCATATAGAGCTGATGCAGTGACGCGGAAAGTGTGCGTCTCTGGATCGCGAGGGCGCTTCACGCACCAGTCGATGTACTCCATCTCGTCGCGTGAACTTGCGATGCGGCGCATGGGATACATGTCGTAGGGGATGATCATCTTCTCGTCGAGAATGCCATCCTTGTTCTTCGTTGTCTTCGTGACGCCTGTACCATCGGGCTTGCGCTTGTAAGGCGCTGGCGGGTTCGGCAGCTCGACCGGCGCATCGTTATAGCCCGGTGGCGGCTCCACGACTGGCGGCTCTGCCTCTGCTTCGAGCTGTGCCCAGAACAGCGGCCCCTTGCCTGTGCCGTTCCATTGCTCGGTGTACTTGCAATCGAAGCACGCATCGGGACCGCAGACCGAGACCATCTTGGCGCATGTCGTCGGGCCGATGTTCTTTGAGACGAGCTGATCCACCTTGCGCTCGACTTCAGCAGGGTCGTACTGGGGATAGCCACTGCTGAGCAGATGAACGTCGCGCTCCGGGTTAGTCGAGAACCGCATCACTTGTAACGCAGCATACCACTCAGGCTCGCTGACATCGCCTTGCAGGTTCATGATCCTGAGCATCTGCGGGCAGGCCGCTGCGATAGCACGTGCAGGCATCGGCGGGCCGTAGGTCTTTTCGAGGTTCGATCCGAAGCCGTCGTCTTCAGCCAGCGCCCGGCTCTGCACTGTCCTCGATGTGATCCCGATCCCGGCGCTGATCGTGGCGTCACGCAGGATGTCGAGGATCATATCTGTGGGGTATGAGATCAGCTCCGTCCGCAACTCGATGCGCTTACGTTCGCGACCCGGCTTGTTGTTGTAGGTGCCTACGACGCGCAGGACCGACGACTGGTCGGAGACGCGCACAGGATCGACACGCAGCTTGTGGTGCACCGTCAGCGCCTTCAGCCGCTCAGCGTAGGGCTTCCAGTCCTCGGTGGGCATGTCGTCATCCATGCGCCAGTACACGTGGATGCCGTTGCCTGAGCTGACCAGTGTCGGCATCGGCAGGCCGACCAGCTCCATGAACCGTTCGAGGTCTTCGAGCGCAGCCTTGCGCGTCGAGTAATGCTTGTCGTCATCGACGCCGTTGCAATCGAGATCGAAGAAGAATGTCCGGCACGCCTTCATGTTGGCGTGAGTGCGGACCTGCTCCTTATCGACGATCTCGCCGGTCTTGCGATCCTTCACCTTGCCGGGGACGGTGCGCTCTTTCAGCGAATGCAGAGTGAACCAGACGTTGCTTGTCGGGTTATTGGCGCAGAACTCGGCTGCGGTCGTGATGTTCATGAACGACCGGTGTGTGACCGGGCGGATCGGGCGACCCTTGGCATCGAAGTCTCGGGTCGCGAAATCGTAAGCTATGCAATACGGACCCTCGTCGGGCCACATGTATCTCAGGAATTCTTCGGTGGTCATTGCAGGGCCGCATTGGTCTGGGGATGAAAGCGCCCGGCACGGGGCCGGGCGCTCGTTACGCTATCACGTCTGACCAGAAGACCGGAAGGGGCTAGTCGTCCCCCCACGCGCTCAGCAGACCTTTGACGCCTGCTTTGC
>Ga0181343_1000072_pt1 | contig 45775 bp, 66 predicted proteins | sample Su13VDMLBSD_FD_130110 | JGI IMG/M metagenome (GOLD analysis project Ga0181343, IMG submission 130110) | Freshwater viral communities from Lake Michigan, USA - Su13.VD.MLB.S.D | ecosystem: Environmental > Aquatic > Freshwater > Lake | place: USA: Michigan | collected 2013-07-15
CGCCTGTGCCACGGCTTCCTGCTGGCGGGATTCGGCGGCGGCAATGGTGTGCCGTAACTCGGCACGCAAAGCGGTCAGCAACTCGCTCTGAACTGCGTAGTCTTTCTCCGCCCGTTCCCGCGCCTCTTTCTCGGCGGCGAGTTGGGCGCGAAGGTCTATTTCGCGGGACACCAAGTCAACCACATCTTGATAAGCTTGCGTCCAATACGGGTTATCGCGTCCAACGGACTGCGCGTGTGTTTCCGGCGTGTTGGCAAACGTCGCAGTAGATATTGCCGCCAATCGCATTATGTGAAGCTCAGATTCATCGTCCAAGGCTCCGATAGCGTCCGCAAGTTCCTTTGTCGGGGCAAGTTCTGCGGTTTTTGCACACTGCACTCCGTACTGACCAACTAATTCACCAAGTTTTTGCGAGTTCATTTCCCCTCCTTCAGTCTGGCAATCTCGGCCTGCGCTGCCGCGAGTTCTCTTTCGAGTTGGCGGGCGAATTCGGCCCATTCATTCAGAACTGAGCAAGTAAATTCGTCAGGAAACCAACCGTGATAAGGCGTGGAACAGAAAGTGTCCGTTCTCGGCGTTCCCTGCTCGTTCATGGCTTCCTCCCTTGCGCGGCGGCGAGCACTGAAACCATTGCCCGATAAGCACGCTCCATGTTGACGCGGAATGCGTTGGCGGCATCACAGCCAACATCCAATGCCTTATCGAGAATGTCGTCGGTTGGCGCTATCAGGTTTCTCAAGGCATGCGCGGCAGTTTCCTGTGGAGACCATCCGTGGTAATCGCCCATTGCGCCGAGTTCTCGACCCTCCTTGCTGCGAAAAAACGCGACAAGTTCATCCACCGGCACGACCACCCCCTCCTGGCGCTCGACAAGCTGGCCGGTGCGGTAGGCGTTCAGGTGCTTGCAGAGTTTGGCGACGTTATCCCGCGTCCGTCCATCGTCAAAGCCTTCGGGGTCGGTCAGCGCAAGGTCGTCTAACAGGTCGAACGAAACGAGCATATCACCCAAGTCTTTCGCGTCGAGTTCGGATAGGGCGGTCATTGCTGCTCACCCATCACCACGGCAATCGCCTTTTCCCAAGTAGGCCCGCCGTGCTTAGGACAGCGCGCAGTTTCACGGCAGAACCAAAGCTCCCCCGGCATCGCAGGGAACCGCCATGTGGCCGGTCTATACTCTCCGACGTGCGACCCATACGCTTTCTCTCCGCAAACCCCTGCGGGTGCGCCAGTGCCCCACCACATGGCTTTCTGGCACCGTAGCGGCGACTCCAACTGCAATGCCATCATTGCAAGCCTGCGCGTTTCCCCGAACCCCGCCGCACTTTCTTGCAGGTTGGTAAAGTCGTCGTAGGTAGCACAGACCATGTTCCCGTCTTGGCTAAACCGAATCGGGTAACGCGCAATAAGATGTTGCTCACTCATTTCTCTTTCTCCTGTTCGTCGGGGAGGGCGGCGTCTATGGCGTCATCCAAAGCGCCACATATCAGCGGGCCGACATATTGCATTCCGTCATCAACTCGCTTTTGCGACACGACAATCGGATGCTCCCACTGCGCGCTTGATTTGTCGCGCAGCCACCGATACCGCCCCGCATCCCTCGCCATCCCCTCAAGCACCCGTACATGCTCGGCCCACACAAGGCTTCCAGAGTCAGCCGCCATCTGACGCGCCCACTCGAGCGCCGCGGTGATTTTGGCGGAGGTTGTCGCGGTCGGCGAGCTCACGGACTCGGTTACGGGCAGGGCGCGGATCGCGGCAGCGAATTTACGGTGACGCTCGGCGGTCGCCTGGTTAAGCGCCAAGTCCGCCATTACCGCCTCACCGTCGTGCCATTTGGCCGCCGCCTCAATACCATCACGGTAGGCGCTCACGGAGCCCAATCCTCTTTGGTCAAATAAATGCCACAAAGGCGCGCAGCTTTCCTGACGGAAGGAACCGCCGGCCCCGGAATCATGCCTTCGGTGCCGCCCTTCTCGCGCGTCATCAGCCATTTGTACAGCGTCGAGATGTCTTTCTTGCGATCCACGGCGATCAGCGCCTTGTGCAAATTGGGCACGCCGCCAAACTTGGCGATGATGCGCGCCGCCTGGCTGTTGGCGAACGGCCGGCTCGAGTCAAAAAGAGGAACGGAGGTGGTCATAGGGTCCGGAGTTGCGTTGAGAATGTCGCCAAGTGTAGAGAAAATCGCAACGAATGCAAGAAAAATTTTAGGGGTGAGGCGAGTTTTATTTACTTCGGGCCGGAATTCCCAAGATCCCGCAGCAGGTAATACAGCCATTCCGGCGCAGCGAATTCGATGTGGACCTCCGTTGGGGTGCCGGTTTTCGCATCTGTTGCGATGAACACCCAGGTGAAGCCCTTGTTGTGGCGGATAACGCGGGTGCCCGTCGGCACAATTTTGATCATTTGCAATGGCATTTCGAAGCTCCCGTTCCGAAAAGTGATGTGATGGCCCGCGACAATAGAGAATTTCGCAACACCTGTCAATGGGCTGACAGCCATACTTTAGTCGAGGGTGTCAAAAAAGCGAGTGTTCGGTGCCGTACATTGTGAAATTTGCATTTTGAATTTAGACGGTGTATAAAGTCAGCCAACCGATTATTGATTCGTACCGATACTACCGATACCGATGAGCACCAACCTGAAAATCGATACCCGCTGGTTCCGTGAACGCCTGGCGGACCGCAAACTCTCCCAACGCGGCATGGCGCGCGAGCTCGGGCTCGATGCGTCGGCCGTGTCTTTACTGCTGCGCGGCAAGCGCAAGGCCAGTGCCGAGGAAATCAGCCACATTGCCACCCTCATCGGGGCGCCGGCGCAGGAAGTGATCCGGCGCATGGGCGTGGAAGTGGCCGAACCCGCGCGCACGGTGGCCATCGCAGGCACCATATCCGCCGCCGGGGAAATCGCCACAAAGGGCGCCCGGGGCTTGGGAAAGGCTGCCAGCCCGCCGGATTTGCTCGAAGGCGCCATCGCGTTGCAGTACCGCGGTGCCGGCGAAATGGATGGGTGGGTGTTCTACTACAACACCAACAGCGACGTGCCGCGGGAAGCCGTTGGGCGCTTGTGTGTGGTCGCTGTGGAGGGTGTGGCGGCCAAGTTGATGCGGATCCTGCGCCATGGCTACCGATCGGGGAAATTCAATCTCGAGCCCTGGGCGGGCTTTTCCGGGGAATTGATCGAGAATGCGGTCGTGAAGTCCGCTTCACCCGTTTTGTGGATCAGGGTGGGCTAGTGGATTACGTGCTGCAGTGGATTGCGGGGCCACCATCAGGCTTTGATGCGCCGAACGAACAGCTTTCCGTTCTCGATCCACGTCTGCAGTTTTTTGACCCGGCGAATTTGATTGTAAGACGTGGTGCAGCGCCGCACCCGCTTTACCGTTTCCTCATCCCCATCGAACACGTACCACATCCCCATCGGCAATTGATCGAAGTGGTATTTCACTCGCTTGTCCACCGTGCCAACAGGATCGGCGTTGTCGTAGGGGCGCGGGTTGGGCAAATTCTTTTTGCCGTGATAGGTTTGGGTGTCCAGCAAATCTGCTCCCGGCTTAAAGCGACCGTAATACGCCCGGCAGTCGCGCACCCACACCCGCAAATCGATGTCATGGCGCCGGGCATAGTCGCCGGCCGCCGCCTTGAGCTTACGAACCGTTACCGGGTCGAACCGATCGATGTAAAAAGCGCACCCCTCGTTTAAATCCTCAAAATGATAATCCTGGCGCCGTTCAGGCACGCCCGGCGAGAGTATTTTTCGTGCGTTTTGATTTTCCGATGCGGTTTCGATGGTCATTTTTCAGCCCTTTTCAACGAATACTCCACGTCCTATGGAGTAAATGTTGCGATTATCGCATAGTCGTGCGACTGAAACAACAACAGAATCAAAGCGCACTCCGGGTGCTCACAGTATTCTTGGTTGACTTGGAGCAAATTGCGCAGGGGAAATTCAGGGCAGGGCATAGGGGTTTGGACCGACAGACCTTACCGCCAGGCAAAAAACCTTATATGGAAATCCTACTGTGTATTTTATCTATAGAAGTAGAATAGAAAGAGTACATAGAGTATTTGTTGTTTTTTAAAGGAAAATTCTGCTCCATAGGGGAAAACCTTGACGGAGCAGACAGAGCACGAAATTCGGCACAGGGCATAGTCGGGTGCTGCCTGGTCGGATGGGTTTGTCGGGGTTATTTGTCAGAAAAAGCCCCTGTTTTCCTGACAGCATCGGGCGCTTTGTGACCTCCGCACCGGGCAATAAAAAACCCGGCACGGCGGCCGGGCTTGAGTGGGTGCGGGCGGGCTAGTCGGCGTCAAGTATGGATTCCGCTTTGCTCAGCTCGTCTAGCCCGTAGCTGGTCGAATTGTGCGCATCGGTTTGGATCGTTTCGAGCTTTTCGACCAGCGCCAGCAGGTCCGCGCGATTGTCGCCGCGCATACGCTTGGCCAGGGTTTGCAGGTCCGATATTGCATCCTGCAGAAAATCCTCGTCCGGGTATTGGCCGGCCGCCTCTTGGACGTGCGCCACACAGGCGCGCGCCTCGTCCAATTGTTCAGCCTTGCGTAAAAGGGTTTCCTGCAATTCGACCGGCAATGCGCCGTTGATGCGGAAAACCTCCGCAGCAGTCAGGTTTGAAGCGTTGAGCATGGTCACAACCTCCCCAAAGATAAAAAGACAAGGCAAAAAACGTAAAAAAGGCCGGCACCAAGGGTGCCTGCCAGGATGAGCAAGAGCAAAGGCGGTTGCGGATTCTTCGCCAGAAGCGGGTTTGTTTTTTGGATCACGTGGCACCTCGCAGTGCGATCCGCAAAAGGCGAACGTGTACCGGCCGCATGTAAGCGGACGGATTGGCGATTGACCTCCGCAACCAGTCCGCCGGCATTTGGCGCGCAATGCTCAAATATTCGCGCCTGGTCATTTGGCCACCTGCTCGAGCTTGATTGACATGGCGCGCAACGTGCCCGCGACTACCGGCGCCGCTTTGGCCGGGCTTTGTGGCCGGGCAATCCACGGGCCGCCGTTTCTGGCGATGCGCCACACAATGCCGGCGCCATAGCCGACATACTCGCCGCGGCGAAAACCTGATTTTTCGATGTTGGCCAGGTTGATCATGCTGTCACCACGTCACGCTCGGCCCAGGCTTTACGTTCGCGGGCTTCGTGCAGTGCTGCGCGCCATGCGTCGCGTTTTTCCTGTAGGCGGTCTGCGTGCCAATCGACCGCCACGCGCATCATGTCCAAGTCATAACCGGATCCGCGCCAGTCATCCCCGAGAAAACCGCCGCAAGAATCTAGCGTTTCCCATTGCGCGTCGTCGGATTCACGCACTTGGACGGACAGCACGTAAAAACCTTCACGGTTTGCCCGATCCAGTTCCGCTTTTCGCTCCCGATCGAGAATTGCGGGCTTTATGTCCGGGTTGGCGGCCGGGCTGTATGTATCGCCTTCGTGGTCATCGAACGTGTACCAGTCGTCGGGCGCAGTTTCAAACCGCGCCAGATCACTAAAAACCAGTGCGTCAAAGGCGCATGTGGTTCTGGCCAGGCGCAAGGCGGCTTTGGCGCCTTCGTGCATTTGCGGGCGCACCATGCGGCCGTACACGATGCACGGCAATAGGTGGCGGGCTTGATCTTTCCGGATTCGCGCATATTCGTGCAGTACAGGCTTGGCTAGTGGCATTTTTACCTCCGCTAAATCGTGCAAATTGCACGCAAAAGCCTGTCCGGCTTTTGTGTGGAATCTGTCCGGTAGCGTTTTGGCGGGCCGGTTTGGTGTGCATTTGTTTTCATGATTAGATTTTCGCAATCAATCAATCAATCAATCAAACCAGCGCGAGGCAATGGCGCGGCCGTATTCCTTGCGGAAAGACTTGCGCAACCAGTCGCCGGCGCGCAGTCCGTTGTAACGCCCGAATGTTTCGCCGGTTTCGGAATTGTGGACAAGCTCACCCTTGGGCATTGCCTTGGTGCGTTTCCAGTCCCAAAGGGCGGACGCCATGACTGCGCACACTGCGCGCCGGTATTCCGTCGGGAAGTATTGGCCGGTGCAGTACTCGATCCGCACGCCTTTGTCGGTTTGCTTGAGCTGCAGGCGCCCGGAAAACGCGCGCGTCGCGGCCAGAATGTCCTCCGCCGTGATGCTGTCGCGGAGCTCAACGTCGCGGATCAATCGCCGGGCTTGCTGGCCGTCCTTCGTGATGCTGCGTTGTTCGGCGCGGAATGCCTTAACGTCGCCATAGTTGCAAAACTCGATTCCGGACCGCTGTGCGACGAAGGCATACAGCGCGGCAATGATTTGTGACTTTTCCACGGCCATACCCCTTATCAGGAAGCACGCGCGAGAATCCGCACGGCTTCATCCGGTCCGAAACCGCAAAAGCGCAGATACCGCGCGGCCGCCTTTGTGCCTTTGATCTGCTGCAGGAATCGCGCGTTGTCCGCTTGGTGTTGTTGGCGTTTGCTCATGCTTGCACCAGATCGATAGATTGGCGTGACAGCGTTTGCCCTTCGTTGAAATCGTCCATTGACGCATATAGGACAACGCATTCGTCGTTGATACCCAGCACGCGCCCATCTTTCAAAACAACCAGATCAACGGAACAGTTACCGCCGGTTTCGTGCGATTGAATCTCGGCTATGAATTCGGTTTGCATGTTTCGCTCCTTGTTGAGAGTGTTTAAAGTATTGCGAAAATCGCAACACGCAGCCAATATGCGCCAAGCTGAAACGCCTTGTCAAGTCTTTTTCGCAACTTTATGCGATAATCGCAACCATGCTAAATACCCTGTACCGCCCGGCGCCCAAGGAATTGGTTCTAAAGCTGCTCGAGAAATATGCCGAAGGCGGATCCTTCAACGTGCACCGGTCAGAGCTCAATATATCCGGCAAAGGCTTTTATGCCGCCCTCGCTCAATGGCCAGAGCTCGAGATTCTTTACCGTGACATTCAAAAGCTACGCGCCGATGGGATGCTGCATGAGGTGTACGACATAGCATTGGACAGTGCCGCGGACCCAAAACGGGCGCGCGTGCAGTCCGACATTCGAATGAAGATAGCCGGCCTCTATGACCGCGCCAGGTATGGCGAACGTCTAGCCCTTGATGTGCAGCACACGGTCGATTTAACGGGAGCTCTGGCCGATGCTCGCGGCCGTTTGCGACTTAGGCGCGACCTAGAAAACGTAGAGGATGCGCAACTCATTGAATCACCTAGGCTAATGGACGAGCGTGCCACAGATAAACTATCTGTTTCCACCGTGGTTATTCCGAAGCTAGACATATTCGAAGATTGATCCGCCGGGCTTTTTCGGGACCGGGGGCCCGGGTGGGGGTGGGGGTGCGATTCCGGCCGGGCACGGGCCCGTGGCGGATAGGTTGAGGTCAAATTTTTTAATTTTTATTCAAACGGTGACTTGCGAAAATGGCAACACGCCCATCCCCGGCTGACGAAAAGCTGCTTATGACGGAGTTGTGGGACCCACAAATCTCCGACGACCTTGAGGCGTTCGTCCTCTTTGCCTACCCATGGGGCAAAGCCGGCACGCCGTTGGAACATATGAAGGGTCCGCGCACCTGGCAGCGTGACGATTTGCAGGAAATCACCGAGCACATCCGGAACCAGAAGCACAAGATCGACCTTGAGATTCCGCCATCAATGTGGCAAAAGGCCACCACGTCAGGCCGCGGCCCCGGTAAGTCCGCCCTGGTGTCTTGGCTGGCCGACTGGATGCTCACGACGCGCCTCGGGTCCACCACGATCATCACGGCCAACACCGAACCGCAACTCAAGTCCCGTACTTTCGCTGAGCTCGGCCGCTGGACGACCATGCTCATCAACGCTCACTGGTGGGACAGCACCACGCTTTCCATTTTCCCGGCCAAGTGGTTCAAGGCCCTGCTCGAGTCGCAACTGAAAATCGACACCGGGTACTACTACATCCAGGGCCAACTCTGGTCGGAGGAAAATCCGGACGCTTTTGCCGGTGTCCACAACCACGCCGGGGTCATGCTGCTCATGGACGAGGCCTCCGGTATTCCCAATTCGATCTTCAACGTCAGTGAGGGCTTCTTTACCGAGCCGATCCTGAACCGCTACTGGAACGTCTATTCCAACCCGCGGCGCAACTCCGGTGCGTTCTTTGACATCTTCCACAACGAGGGGGCCATGGCCGTGTGGCGGCGTCGGCAGATCGACTCCCGTACCGTGGAAGGGACGGACCGCGCGGTGTTTGACAAGCTCATCGCGCAGCACGGCATCGACTCCGATGTCGTCAGGGTCGAGGTGCTTGGCCAATTCCCGAAGTCCGGCTCCAAGCAGTTCATCTCCAACGATGCGGTGAGTGGCGCTCAAACCCGGGAACTGGTTCAGGACGCCGGTGCTGCGCTGGTGATGGGTGTGGACATTGCGCGCTTTGGCGACGACAGCAGCGTGGCCCAGTTCCGCCAAGGCCGCGACGCCCGCTCCATCCCGCCCGTCCGCTGGAAGGGCTTTGACACGGTGCAGTCCGCGGAAAAAATCGCCGGCCTCATCGATACGTTCAATCCTGACGGGGTGTTTATCGACTCGGGCGCCGGCACTGGCGTCATCGACATCCTCAAGTCCAAGGGCTACCGGGTGACGGAGGTGTTCTTTGGCGGCAAGGCGTCAAGCCACGAGTGGGCGAATAAGCGCACGGAGATGTACGCCGAGGCAAGGGACTGGCTGCCGGGCGGCTGCCTGGATGGCGACCCGCTTCTCTTTACCGACCTGACGGCCGTGGATTACGACTACTACGGCCAGGGCAAGGACAAGATCATCCTCGAGCCCAAGGAAGTCCTCAAGGGAAAAATAGGCAGGAGCCCGGACGATGGCGATGCGTTCGTCCTGACCTTCGCCGCCAAGGTGGCCCGTCGTGATCTGTCCACCAGCCGCTTCCGGTCAAGGAACCGTATCGCCATCGGTGTGGACGAAAATCAGTTTGGCGAGTAGAATGCGAAAATAGCAACATGTTGCGAAAGGACAAACTTTGGGCGGGATAGTCAAGTCGATATTTGGCGGAGGGGAGCCTGCGGCGCCAGCGCCCGCGCCCAATCCGACGCCGCCCGCCGCCCCGGACAACAGCGCAGCCCTGGCCGAGCGGGATGCTGCCGCGGAGTTGGAGCGCCAGCGCCGAATCAGCGTCGGCAAGTCCGCGACCAACCCAACCGGCGGCCTTGGCGACACCTCGACGCCAAGCCTCGCGGCGAAAAGCCTTTTGGGGTAAGTGATGGACGCCAAGACCACCGCCACCGACAAAGAGCAGGACACCAAGACGCGGGAACTTGCCGAGCGCATCCTGCATCGCGCTGGCCAGTTGGAGTCGGATCGCGGCACGCTCGATTCGCATTGCGAGGAAGTGGCGAACGTCGTCTTGCCATCCTACCGGGGCACCTTCAATGGCCGCGGCGAGCAGACAAACCCGGGCGGCAAAAAGACCGAGCACCAGTACGATGCGACTGCTGCGCTTGCGCTAACTAAGTTCCAGGCCGTGATGGAGTCGATGCTGACGCCGCGCGGCTCGAAGTGGCATCGCATTGTGCCGGTGGACAAGTCGCTGATGCGCAACCGTCAGGTTCGCCTCTGGTACGAACAGGCGAATGATTTGCTGTTCGCCCACCGCAACGCGCCGCACGCCAATTTCCAGAGCCAGAAACAAGAGGACTACCTGCAGCTCGGGGCCTTTGGCACGTCGTCCCTGTTCATCGACAAGTTCGCCGGCGGCAAGGGGCTGCGCTACACGATCTGCAACCTCGCGGATTCCTACTTCTGCCTCAACCACCAAGGCCAAGTGGACACCAAGTATCGCCGCCTGCGGTTGTCGGCGCGGCAGGCGTATCAGAAGTGGGGCGACAACACGCCCGCCGAAGTTCGCAACGTGCTCACGACGAACCCGGACCGGATGTTCGTGTTCTGGCATTGCGTGGAACCGCGCACCGACATCCAGTACGGCCGCGTCGATTACAAGGGTATGCCGTATGCGTCCTACTACGTATCGACCGCGGGCAAGCGTTTGATGGCCGAGGGCGGATACAACTCGTTCCCGTACAGCGTCAGCCGCCACGTCGTCGCCCCGGGCGAAACGTATGGCCGCAGCCCCGCGATGATGGTGCTGCCCAACATCAAAGTCCTCAACGAGCAGAAAAAGACCATCCTCAAGCAAGGCCACCGGGCGGTTGATCCTGTGCTGCTGGCCCATGACGATGGCGTGCTCGATGCGTTCAGCATGAAGCCAGGCGCGATCAACTACGGTGGCGTGGATGCGCAGGGCCGAAAACTGGTGCATGAACTCCCGGTGGGCAATCTCGCCATCGCCAAGGAGATGATGCAAGAGGAACGCATGATTATCAAGGATGCGTTCTACGTCACGCTGTTCGAGATTCTGGTCGAGGACCGCCGCGACATGACGGCCACCGAAGTGCTCGAGCGTGCCCGGGAGAAGGGCGTGCTGCTTGCCCCAGCCATGGGCCGGCAGCAAACGGAGGCCCTGGGGCCGCAGATCGAACGCGAGCTTGACTTGCTGATGATGCAGGGCCTCTTGCCGCCCATGCCTGAAATCCTGCGCCAGATGGACGCCGAGTACAAGACCGAGTACGACAGCCCGCTCTCGAAAGCCATGCGCGCCGAGGAAGCGTCGGGCTTCTACCGTACCGCCGAGTTTGCCTTGAAGATGGCCGCGGAAAGCCAGAACCCGGCTTACCTTGATCACCTCGACGTGGACGCCGCGCTGCCCGAGATTGCCGACATCAACGGGGCGCCACTGCGCTGGATGAAGTCTGCGGAAGCTGTAGCCGAGGCCCGTGCGCAGCGCCAAGGCCAACAAGAAACGCAGCAGTTGATTGACGCGCTGCCGGGCATATCTGGCCTGGCCAAAGCGGGGGTAGGCGCTCCTGCGTAACCTGGCGGAACTGGTCAAGCAGTTCATCTCCGATAGGGCGTATGCCTATCGGGCGGTGTTCCCGTTGGACAGCCCCATGGTGCAGACCGTCCTTGTGGACCTTCAACGCTTTTGCCGCGCCAACACCAGCACCGCCCATCCGGATCCGTACATGGCCGCGAGGCTCGACGGCCGGCGCGAAGTCTGGTTGAGGCTGCAACAGCACTTGCGCCTTGACGACGAAACCCTTTGGAAATTGTACGGCGGCGATAAGCCATAAAGGCTAAAGCCGTAACCACCTGAAAGGAAACACTCATGAGTGATGCAGCCACGACCACTGAAACGACGACGGCCGCAACCACCGCGGCCACAACGGAAACGACCGCCGCGGCCACTGCGGCATCGGTTGCGACTGCGGAAACGCAGGTCGCTTTTAACTGGAAAGCATCTGGCGTAACGGACGATATCGTCCACAACTGGGTCACGGCGAAGGGGTACAAGGATCCCGCGGCGCTCGCGCAGTCCGCATATAACCTTGAAAAGCTGTACGGGGTTCCGGCGGAACAAATCATCAAGCTGCCCAAGAACATGACGCTCGAGGAAATGGGGCCGGTGTACGACCGCCTGGGCCGTCCGAAAACCGCGGCTGACTACAAAATCCCGGTGCCCGAAGGCGACAGTGGCGAGTTCGCCAAACAGGCGAGCGGCTGGTTCCATGAGCTTGGATTGTCGCAGGGCCAGGCGGAAAAGCTGGCCGCCAAGTGGAACGAGCACGTCGGCGGACTGACCAAGGCGCAGATGACCGAGTACACCACCAAGGTCGAGGCCGACAAGAAGGCGCTCCTTGGCGAGTGGGGCGCGATGCACGACGCCAACATCGACATCGCCAAGCAAGCCGCCAAGACGTTCGGCATGGACGAAGCGCAGATCAGCGCCCTGGAAAAGACGCTCGGGTTCGCAGGCGTCCACAAGTTCCTGTTCAACATCGGGTCCAAATTGGGCGAGGCCGAATTCATCCAGTCGGGTGGCAAGGGTGGCGAAGGCTTCAAGGGCATGACACCTGAGATGGCCCGTCAGCAGATCGCCGCTTACCGTAAGGATGCGAACTTCGCCCGCCGGTTCAACAGCGCCGATCCGAGCGTGCAAGCCGAAGCGCGCGCCGAGATGGACCGCCTCACCAAGCTGGCCTACCCGGGCGAAGCCCCTGCGCGTTGACGAGATGTTGACAATTCCGAACCTTGGTGAGAAAATCGCACCATGAGTTCGGAACTGCGTCTTGAGATTTTGAAATTGGTTCACCGGCACGACCTCTCACCGGAGGCAATCGTGACCAGGGCCAAGGCCATTGAGGCGTATGTCACCGAGCAGCAGAACGCACAGGTGCCCGAGAGGAAAACCTTGACGGCACCGAAGCCGGGAACCCGATAGGGCCGGCTGACAGCGAGAAAGAACGCAGCCCACGGCGGGCGTCATAGCCGTAGAACGACCCGCGGAGCGCGACGCGAAGCGACAAGTCTTTCGAAAACGTGTTGATTTTTAACGCTTTTTTGGAGGACCATCATGTCCGTCAATCTCCCGAATCACTATATTCAGTCGTACAGCAACAACGTACAACTGCTCCTGCAAGTCAATGGTGGCAAGTTTGCCTCGGCCGTCACGCGCGGCAACTACGTGGGCAAGCAAGCATCCGTGGTTGACCAGTTCGGCAAGGTCGAGATGCAAAGCGTCACCACGCGCTTCGCGCCGATGGGCCGAGTGGATGCTTCCACCGACCGTCGTTGGGTGTTCCCCTCGGACTTCGATCTGCCGCAACTGATCGACAAGTTCGACAAGCTGCGCATGATCACGGACCCGGAATCGGTGTACGTGAAAAACGCCGTCAACGCGGCGATGCGCAAGTTCGACAGCCTGATCATCACCGCCTTCCAGGCCACGGCCAAGACGGGCGAAACCGGCGGCACCTCGACCAGCTTTACCTCGGGCAACGAGGTGGACGTGGCCACGGGTGGCGCGAACTCCCGCCTCAACGTCGCCAAGATCAAGGCGGTCCGCGAGCTCATGCAGACCAACTATGTGGACTTCGAGATGGAAGAAGCCTACATCGGCATCACCGCGAAGGACCACTCCGCGCTGCTCGATGACATCCAGGTCATTTCCAGCCAGTTCAAGAACGGCGACGCGCCGATCCTGCAATCGGGCCGCATCACCGAGTTCCTGGGCTTCAAGTTCATCCAGTCAGAACTGATCGAAACCATCGCGGCCGGCACCAACGAAGTGACGCTGCCGGGGTGGGTCAAGTCGGGCATGCACCTGGGTGTCTGGAACGAGATGGAAAACAGCATCGACGTTCGCGCCGATCTGCAGGGCCGCCCGTGGCAGCTCTACACCACGATGACCGCCGGTGCCACCCGCATCGAGGAAAACAAGGTGTACGCCATCGAATCGTACCGCGCGTAATCCGGCCATCTGACGAAAGGAACTCAACATGGCAAACGTAAATTCAACCTGGATCACCAACGCCGTTGCGACGCCCAAAGTGTTCACGGACGCCAACAAGTCCGCGGGCATTGCGAAGGTGGCCAAGTCGGCGGCCACGGTGTCCGCCACGCAAGCGAGCGGCGACACCATTCGCATGGTTCGCGTGCCCTCCAATGCGCGCATCGACGCGGTGCTGTTGACCACTGCCGACGCCACCACGGCCGGCAACGTGGACATCGGCATCTACCAGACCGAGGAGAACGGCGGCGCCGTGGTCGATTCTGACCTGTTCGCTTCCGCGCTTGCCTTGACTGGCGGCCCGTTTGTTCGCTCCGACCAGACGTTTGAGTCGGGCGAATACACCTACGCCGAGTCGGCCAAGCCGCTGTGGGAGGTGCTCGGCCTGACCAGCGACCCGGGCCGCGAGTACGACGTGGTGCTCAAAGTCACCACGACCGGCGACGGCATGGGCACGGTGGTTGTGCTTGAAGTCCACTACGCGATTTAACTGGCATGGCGGCCGCTTCGGCGGCTGCCGCCACCGAACATGAGTGCGAGGTGACACATGGCTGATCGTTTTTACTCCGTCGTCAAAGGCGAGGGGCTGCCCCATCAAGTGACCGAGGGGTCGTCCACGTCATCCGAGGCGGTGGAGCTTCGCGTAGCCGATTCAATTTACGCCGACCGCCTCGCGGTGATCATCGGCGTGCGCGCGTTGCTCAACTACCTCGAAACCAAAGAAACCACGCCCATAGCGTAAGGGAGAGCCTGTGAGCCGCTTGCTTCGCCTTCGCAGCACCATCGCGCGTCCCGCCGACAACACGGCCTATGCAGCGGGTGACGAGATCAGCAACCACGCTACCGCGGGTTCGGTCGTGCGCGCCACATTCAACCTTGCCGGGTTCACGCAGGGGCGCATCATGGCGGCCGACATCGACCTCACGGCGGGCTCGGGCAACGTCGTCACCACCGCATCCGATTTTGAACTGGCCATCTTCCGCACCGACGAAGTGCCGGCGGCGGTGGGCGACAACGTGACTGCCCCGATGACCGCAGCGGATCGGGCGAAAGCCGTGGCTATCTTCCGCTTTGACGACACCGGCTGGACGGGACCGCTTGGCACCGTGGCGGCCGGCACCTCGCAGTTTCAGGGCGTGATGTCGCACTTGGTTCAGCCCTTGGCCACCAACGTGCTGCAGGCCCCGTGGCCGGTCGGGTCGTTCTTCAGTTTTGATCCGGCAGTGCCGACGCGAACCTTTACGGCGGTGCTGCGTGCCCTGGCCGCCTGGACGCCCACCGGCATCATCAACACCTTCGGCATCACGCTCGACATCGAGGCCGAATAACGGGCGCCGCCCGAAAGGGAAGCGCACATGGCATCTGACGTTTCCATCTGCAACCTGGCGCTGCAAAAACTAGGGGCGTCCGAGCAGATCACTTCGCTGACCCAAGACAGCACCAACGCGCGCGCCTGCAACCTGTGCTTTGAGGACATGCGCGATGCCGAGTTGCGCGCGCACCCGTGGTCGTTCGCCCGCAAGTGGGCGGACCTGACCGCTGACAGTGACGCGCCCGTGTCTGACGATTACGCCTACGCCTTCACGCTGCCCACCGACTGCCTCAAGGTGCTGCCGCCCAACCGCAACGACCTTGACTGGCAAATTGCGGACGGCCAGATCCTCACCAACGATGGCACGTCCATCCAGATTCGCTACGTTCGCCGGGTGACTGACGCCAACGCCATGGACCCGGTGTTCCGCGACATGCTCGCCTGCCGCATTGCCAAACAAATCTGCAAGAAGGTCACAGGCTCCACGTCCGCAGTGGATGACGTGGACAAGATGTACCGCATGGCGCGACTCGAGGCCCGCCGTGCCAACGCCTTTGAGCAGACTTCGGACGAGGCCCCGGAAGATACCTGGCTGACGGCGAGGCTGTAACCGTGGCTCGCGCATACCCCATCCAGACGGCGTTCAACGCGGGAGAATTCTCGCCGTTGATGTACGCCCGTGTCGATGTGGACAAGTACAAGCGCGCGCTGCGCGTGTGCATCAACGGGCTGCCCTTGGTGCAAGGGGGCTGGACGCGCCGCCCGGGCGAGTATCACGTGGCGCCCACCAAAGCGAACGGCGTGGCGCGGTTGCTCCGGTTCGAGTTCTCCACGACCCAGGCCTACATCATTGAGCTCGGGGCGCTGTATGCGCGGTTTTACAAGGACCACGCGGCGATCACCGAAACGTCCACCCTGACCATCACCAACGTCACGCAGGGAAATCCCGGGGTGTTGACGTACACCGGCACCGACCCGGCGAACGGTGACGACTTTGAGTTGTCGGGCATTGTCGGCATGACGCAGTTGAACGGCCGGCGCGTGACCGTGGCCAACGTCAACGCGGGTGCCAACACGTTCGAACTCAAGGATCCGGACGGCACGACCAACATCAACACCTCGGCGTACATCGCCTATTCGAGCGGCGGCGTGGCGGCCAAGGTGTACACGCTGACCACGACCTACGCCTCGGCGGACGTGTTCCAGATCAAGGCAGCGCAAAGCGCCGACACGGTGTATCTCGCGCACCCGTCCTACCCGCCCAAGAAGATGACGCGCACGGCCCACAACGCCTGGACGATCACCACCATCGCATTTCAGGACGGCCCGTACCTGCCTGTCAATGCCACGGCGACCACGTTCACGCTGTCTGGCACAACGGGGAGCGTTACGGTGACGGCGAGCGCCAACACCTTTGCCTCCACCGATGTCGGCCGCCTGATCCGCTGGAAAGACCCGGCGGGGAACTGGACGTGGCTGACCATCACCGCATACACCAACGCGACCACGGTGACGGCCACCATTTCCGGCCCCAATGCGTCTGCAGGTACGGCCACTGTCAACTGGCGCCTTGGCGTGTGGAGCGACACCACTGGTTACCCCGGCGCGGTGTGCTTCAACGAGGACCGCCTGTGCTTTGGCGGGGCGACGAACTACCCGCAGCGCATCGACATGAGCAATTCCTCCGAGTACGAGAACTTCGCCCCGAGCAATGCGGCCGGCACGGTGGGCGAATCGAATGCGATAGCAGTCACGCTCAACGCGAGTGACGTGAACGTGATCCGCTGGCTGCAGGACGACGAGAAGGGCCTGCTGGTTGGCACCGTCGGCGGCGAGTGGATTGTGCGCCCGGCCACGACCAGCGAAGCCTTGTCACCCACCAACATCAAAGCGAGCCGCAGCACCACCTACGGCAGCGCCAACGTGCAACCGTTGAAAGCTGGCAAGGCGACCCTGTACTTGCAGCGGGCCGGGCGGAAACTGCGCGAACTCGCCTACGTGTTCGAGGTTGACGGGTTCCGCTCGCCTGACATGACGACGCTTGCCGAGCACATCACCTTGGGCGGCCTGGTGCAACTGGCCTTCCAGCAGGAAACGCAGGCAATCGTGTGGGCGCCGCGCACGGACGGCGTGCTCACGGGCTTCACCTACGAGCGGGAGCAGGAAGTGCTCGGCTGGCACCGGCACCGTTTCGGCGGCTCTTACAACGCGGCCGGCACGCTGCCCGCGCGCGTGGAGTCCGTGGCCTGCATCCCGGCGCCCGACGGCACCCGGGACGAAGCCTGGACGATCACGAACCGCTACATCAACGGCGGTCAGCGGCGCTATGTCGGCTACCTGACCAAGCCGTGGGAGCGTGGCGACAACCAGCAAGACGCCTTCCACGTCGATTCGGGCCTGACGCTCAACAACACGGTGGCCGCAACGCTCACGCCGGGCACCGGGGCGACGGTAGCAGACACGACGGGCGTGACCTTCACGGCAGGCAGTTCGGTATTCGTATCTGGCGACGTGAACCGTTACATCCACTACGACTACGACACCATCGACGGAGAGGGGGTGATCACGCACAACCGGGCGTCGGCGCGCATCACAGGGTACACGTCTGGAACTGTCGTCACGGCGACAATCCTGTCTGCCTGGCCGAGCCTGACCGCGATTGCTTCGGCCGGCTGGCGCATGACCGTGACCAGCGTTTCCGGCCTGTGGCATCTCGAGGGGCAGACGGTGAAGGTGTTTGGTGACGGCGCGACGCAGCCTGACAAGACGGTGGCGAGCGGCGCCATCACCCTCACCTACCCGGCGAGCAAGGTGGCGGTGGGCCTTGGCTACAACAGCGATGCGCAGATGATGAGGCTGGAAGCGGGCTCGCAGAACGGCACCTCCCAAGGAAAAATCCGCCGCGTTGATCAGGTGACGTTCCGCTTTCACGACAGCCTGGGCATCAAGATCGGTCCGAGCTTTAACAGCCTTACGGAAAAGACGTTTCGCACGTCGAGCGACCCGGCAGGCGTGGCGCCCCCGTTGTACTCGGGCGATTTTGTGTGGGAGTGGGCGGGCGACTATGACCGGGATGGGTTCATCTCCTGGCGCTGTGACACGCCCGAGCCCTGCACCATTCTTGGCGTCATGCCGCGGTTGACGGTGAGCGAGGGGTGAGAATCGTGCCTTTTAAAGTTGAACACGCCCACCAAATTGCGCTGCAAAAGGCGCAGGCCGACATGCGCGAACTGATCGACGTGAACGCATTGCAGTCGCGTGAAGGCTCGATGGCGTACACGGCGCTCGAAGGCGACGAGGTGCTGGCTTGCGGCGGGATCATCGACGTGTGGCCGGGGCGCGGATTGGGCTGGATGTTTCTTTCGCAAAATGCCGGCCGGCGCATGTTGTCGATCACGCGCGCGGTGAAGCGGGCGATTGAGGCGTACCCGCTGCGCCGGATCGAGATTACGGTGGACGATGGGTTCGAGAACGGGCACCAGTGGGCGCGCATGTTGGGCTTTCGGCTGGAAACCCCGGAGCCGATGAAAGGGTACATGCCCGACGGGCGTGCCGCGTTTCAATACGCACTGACTTTGGAGCACTGACATGGCAGCAGCCGCCGCAGCCCTACCATATTTGCAAGCCATCGGCACGGTAATGTCCGTGGTTGGCGCTCTCAATTCCAGCAGGAGCGAGGCGTCAGCTTCCAATTACAACGCCCAAGTGAGCGAGCAGAACGCAGCGACAGCCCGCGCGCAAGGCACTGCCGATGCTACGCAGCAAGCGCGCAACAACTACCTGCGCATCTCCGGTATCCGTGCGGGCTATGGCGCCAGTGGCGTATCGAGCGCCGAGGGTTCGCCCCTGGACATACTGGCGTCGAGCGTGGAGCAGGCGAAATTGGACGAGCAGAACATCCTCTATAACGCGGAATTGCGCGCCACCGGCTACGACAACAACGCCACGCTGGACCGTTCGCGCGCGTCGTCGTCCTCAAGCGGCGGACTTTACAAGGCGGCGTCGGCGGGATTGGTCGGTGGCACCAAGGCCTATGACATGTTCCGCGGCACGGGCTCGACCATCAAGACGGATACCGGGTTTGGCTCAGGTAGCGGGTATGGTAATCAAGACCTCGGGGTGAACTTCTAATGCCAAAAATTCGGCAACTGATAGCGGAAACATCGGCTGGCGGCACCGCGCCGTCGCGCATGGCGGGCGAGGCGGACTTCGCCTCCGGCCTTGGCAACGACGGCATCGGCGTGCTCGGCGCCGGCGTGCAGCGTTCGGCCGGGATGCTTGAGGAAATGGTCACGCGCGATGACGTGGCCAACGTGCGGCAGGCGATGGCCAAGGCGCGCGCGGACTGGACCGTGGCATTCCAGCAGCGGGCGAACGAAGCCAAACCCGGCGATCCGACGTTCGCCGCCAAGTTCAATCAGGACTTCCAGGACTACGTGCAAAAGGGTCGTGACGTAGCAACGACGGTTGCCGGCCAACGCACCTACGACTCCCTGGCGGCGGAAATAGGCGGGCACTTTTCCGAGAAGGCGGGGCTGTTCCAGATCGCCTCCGCTGGCGAGAAGGCAAAGATCGATTTCCAGAAAGAGGCGAACAGCTACGGCAACGCCCTGCTGTCGGACCCCACGCAATACCAGGCGGTGTTGAAGCAAGCCCTCGACGGCCTGAACGACCCGCAGGGTGCCTATGCCAACATCCCGGCGGCAGCGCGCGAGAAGCTGGCCCTTGGCATGACGCAGCACCTCACGAAAAACTACTTCCAAGGTCTCATCAACAATGGCGCCCCGGAGCTCGCCAAGAAGCAACTGATGGACGGCAAGATGGACGCAGGGCTGACGCCAGAGGACAAGGAATCGCTGATCAAGTCCTCTGACGTGGGCATCCGGGCGAAGGACACGGCGGCCGAGCGCCAGCGCATGATGGACGAGCGGGCGCGCAAAGACGCGGTGGAAGCGGGCATGAACAGCTTTCTCACGCGCATCGTGTCGCCGTCCAAGGACAGCCCGATGCCGAGCGACAAGGAAATCCTCGCCTCTGATTTGCTCGACTCGGCACACAAGCAGCACCTCATCGACTACAAGATGCGCCGCGCGCGCGAACTGGCGGCCAATCACGAGGCGCGCACCAACCCGGGCGAGGTGCGCAAACTCATGCTCGGTATTCATGCGGCGAGCAACGACCCGACCAAGACGTACAACGACGATGCCGTGATGGCTTCGTATCGCGCCGGAAAAATATCCACGAACGAAATGACGTTCCTGCGCCGCGAAGTGTTTGACATGAAAAACGGCGCCACGCAGGGCTTTGCCAAGGACGTGGCGCAGGCGAACAACCTGGTGCATACAACGTTCACGCGCAGCATCGAGGGGTCGGTGCAGCCGGAGATGGCCGTGGATGCCGCGTACCGATTCCAGATGGATTTGCAGGCCAAGATCGAAGCCAAACGCAAGGCCAACGAGGATCCGCGCGTGCTGCTGGACCCCACTTCCAAGGAGTACGCTCTGTCGCCGGGCCTGCTCCGGTCCTACCTGACGCCGCTGCGCTCGAGCGTGGCTGGCGCCGCGGCACGGAAAGCCGCCGGCGCTCCGGAAGATACCGGCTCGCGCGAATCGGCCGGGCGCATCAACGGGGGCGGCGGCACTGCGCCGACCTACCCAGAGGCCATCAACCCCAAGACGGGTGAGCGCCAAATTTACAAGGACGGTAAATGGCAGAAACCCTAATCCCCCCGCCGCCGGAAGGCTTTACCCTGGTCGGGGCGAACAACATCCCGCCGCCCCCGCCCGGGTTTGAGTTTCAGGAGCGACGCTCGCAGCCGAGGGTCGCGCGCGGCATTTCCGAGGCGTTCACTGCGGGCTATCAGGGTTCGATTGCCGGGCTGGTTGATCGGGGCCGGATGCCTGACATCGTGCTCGACCCGGAGCATTCGCGCTGGTACGAGAAACTGGCGGCATCGGCAAGTCAGATGTTCAACGAAGCGCCTGAGATGGTGGCCGGGGCTGTCGTCGGCGGCGCGGCAGGGACGCCGGCAGGCCCGTTTGGCACCATTGTTGGCGCTGGCGTGGGCTCGATGGCGGTGCCGGCGGCGATCCGGGAGTCGCTGATTCAGGCGTACAGCAAGGGCGCGGTGACGAGCTCGGGGGATTTTCTCAACCGCACCGGCATCGTCATCAAGCAGACGGCCAAGGAAGGTGCGATTGGCGGACTGTCCATGGGCGCGGGCGTTGTGGCCGGGCGCCTGGTCGGCGGGGCGGTGTTCGCCAGCGGGGCCGGCGCGCAGGCGACGATGCGGGCAACCACCGCCGCAGGCTTGACGGCGGAAATCGGCACCATGGTGGTGGCGCCTGCGGCGCTTGAGGGTCGCCTCCCCGAGCCTGAGGACTTCACCAACGCCGCGCTCCTGGTGGCCGGCATGAAGGGCGCGACGATGGCGGCCGGCAAGCTGCGGTCGATCTATGCGCGGACAGGGGTGCCGCCCGAGCAAGTGGCGGGCGAGGCGATGCGCGACCCCGGACTGGCTGCGGAATTGAGTGGTAAAGCGGCGGAACTCCCGCCTGTCGCGGACGGTATGGTGCGCCTGTGGCGCGGGGAGCGCCCCGATGGCAAAGGCATGGTCGGATTCACGGCTATATCTGACTTTGCGGGTATCAAAGAAAAAGGGCTTTTCTTTGCGCAGGACCGCGCGGCCATTGAAACGGAACTCCGGGGGCGGCATGGGGAAGCCGGGCGGCTGGTGTACGTTGACGTGCCGAAAACGGAGGTGGAAAGCTACCGTTCTGGCAACCTTGGCGCTGACGACATTCTGCCAAATTACGTCATCCCGGACCGGATCGCAGCGAATAGGCAGTTGGTGGGTGGGCGCACAGAACTTCCGCTCGCCTACGAAAAACTTGCGGCCGAGGAAAACGCCCGACAGGCGTTGCCGGAGCCGAGCGCGCGTGCCGAGGCGTTTGTGGAATCGCCGTTCGCGGAAATCCCGCAAGCCCCCGGCACGCCCAAACTGAAGCTGAACGTCAACTACGACTACATCAGCAACCCCGCCGACATCGGCCCCATACTCGCCCGTGCCAGTCAGTTGTACGGCGACCAGATCATTGCGCAAACCCGTGGCGAAGTCGGTTGGCGGCAGACGGAAGTGGAGGCGCAGCAGCGCCTTGCATCCCTCACCGGCGCCGGCGACATGGCGTTGCTCAACGCGCGCGAGCCCGGAACGGCAGCCAACGCCGTGGAACTGTCCCTGCGCACGTCGCTCATGGAGGGGGCGGTGGCTGATTTCGCCGCCAAGTCCCGGGCCTACGATCCGTTGACGGCCGGGCCGCTGCAAAAAGCCGAACTCGCCGCTGCCGCCGAGCGCGTAGCCATGATGTCCGCCAACTTCCAGGGGGCTGCCGCGGAAGCCGGCCGCGCGCTCAACATCCTGAAAAACGCCCGCCGCGGCGAGGCGACGGCGAAGCAGGTAAAAGAGTTGCTGGATACCTACGGCAAGGACGGCATCGACATGATCGCCAAAGCTGCCAAGGAACTCGACACGCCAGAGGGGGCGGCTGCGTTTGCCCGCAAGGTGACGGAGGCGACGACGTGGCAGAAGTACGTCGAGGCGCTGAAATCGGGCCTCGTTTCTGGCCCCTTCACGCAAGCGGCGAACATCTTGGGTAATGCCACCAGCATGGTCACGCGCCCGGTCATCGACTTGGTGGCGAGCGCGAACGTAATGGCCAAACCCGGCGAGAAGGTTTCGGTGATGGAACCTTTTGCCCGGATGCAGGGCAACCTCAACGGCTTTCTGGAAACGGTGAAAATCGCACAGGTGTTCACGTCCGAGAACTGGCGCACCCCGATGGAGGCGCTGCGCAAACTCGATACCGGCGTGGACGTGAAGCGCGCGGAGCAGCAACGCAAGGCCATCAAAGGCGATACCGGCGTCATCGTGCGCGTGCCGTTTGTAGGTCTTGGCCTCATGGATTCCATGTTCCGCACCATGTCCGAACGCGGCGAGGCGTATGCCCTTGCCACGCGGCAGGCGGCCAAAGAGGGCTTGACACCCGGCACGCGCGAGCACAGCGAGTTCGTGGCGCAGCGCGCGATGAACCCGACCAAGGAAATGCAGGCCGAGATGGAAACGGCGGGCCTGCGCGGTACGTTCAGCGCCGACCTTGGCGAGTTCGGGCAGACGGCGCAACGCGCCATCACCCTGGCTCACGCCGAGGTGCTGATCCCCTTCGTCAAGACCCCGGCGAACATCCTCAAGGAAATGACGCGCATGACGCCGTTTGCCCCCTTGGTAGCCGAATGGCGGGCAGACGTGGCCAAGGGTGGCGCCGCACGCGACAAGGCCCTGGCAGAAGTGGCGACCGGCTCGGCCATGATGGGCGCGGTGGCGGGCCTTGCTCTCTCAGGTCACTTCTCTGGCGCCGGCGACCCGGACCCGTCCAAACGCCGCGTGCAACTCGCCGCCGGCTGGCAGCCGTACAGTGTCAAGATCGGCGACAAGTGGTATTCCTACCAACGCCTGCAGCCCGTCGGCACCCTGATTGGCATGGCCGCGGACGTGGCCGAGGTGTGGCAGCACATGACCCCGGAGGAATCGGACAAGGTGCCCAAGATGATGGCCGTGGCCTTTGCCAACGCCATCACGAACCAAACCATGTTGCAGGGCCTCACGTCGATCATTCGTGCCATCACGGAGCCTGGCAGCTTCGGCGCCAAATTCGCACAGAACTTGGTGGCGATGAACGTGCCCGGCATCCTGGCGCAGTCGGCGTCCATGTCTGACCCGCTGATGAGGGACATCAACTCGATCAAGGACGCCGTGCAGAACCGGGTGCCGGGATGGCGCGAGCAGTTGATTGCGCAGCGGGACGTGTTCGGTGAGCAAATCCAGAACAAGGAGCGGGTCGGGTTCCTGTCGCCCATCACCGTCACCACGGAGTCGAACGACCCGGTGCGAAAAGAGGCCGCGCGCCTCAAGTTCGGCGTCGGCAAGGCCCCGGAAGAAATCATCCTGCCCGCCGCGCGCGACCGCAAGCTCGGAGAAGTGAAACTGACCCCGGAGCAGCAGGACATTTTCGCGGACAAGTCCGGCAAGCTCGCCTACGAACTCCTGCAACCCATGGTCAACTCCCCGTTTTGGGCCGAGAAGCCCGACATGGTCAAGCGCCGCACCTATGAGGTTGTTTTTGAACGCGCGCGGGCGGTTGGTCGGGCGGCCGCCCTGACGCCTGACCAGCGGTATCAGGAGATGGTACGGATCCAGACCGAAATTGACAAACGGCTTGCCAAGTAAATTGCGAAATTCGCACCATAATGGGATAATGCCAAAATGACCATTTCAGCCCAAACCAACCGCAGGAGCTTCACCGGATCAGGCACCTCCGGTCCGTTCTCGTACCCCTACGCCTTGATGGCGAAGGCGGATTTGGTCGTGCAAAAGGTGGTCAACGCAACTGGCGTGGCCACCACCCTGACCCTTGACACCGATTACACCTTGGCTGGCACGGCGGATTCGGTCGGCCGCTACCCGTCGGGTGTCGATATTACGACGAGTGCTGTGGTGGCGTCCGGGTACACGCTGATCGCCTACGGCGACCCCTCGCTGACGCAGGGCCTCGATCTGGTGGAGAACGACCCGCTGCCGGTGGAGGAAATAGAGAAGGCGCTGGACCGCCTGACGCTCATTGCCCGGCGCCTGAAAGACCGGCTGGACCGCTCGCTGGTGCTGTCCGATTCCGATACCTCGAGCGCCACCCTGACGCTGCCAACGCCCGTGGCGGGCGAACTCCTTGGCTGGAACTCCGCGGCCAATGCGCTGACAAGCTACTCGGCTGCGGACGTTGACCTCACACTGGTGTCGGCGTTTATCGCCACGTTGCTTGACGACGCCGACGCCGCTGCTGCGCGCACAACGCTCGGGGCTATGCAGCAGGTGCTCACGACCCGGGGCGACTTGGTGCGGGGTGGCGCTTCTGGCGTGCCCGAGCGGGTAGCCCTCGGCACAAACGGGCAAGTTCTCACGTCAAACGGAACCGATGCGGCATGGGCTACTCCGAGCGCCGTGCCGACTGCCGCGACATCGGCCGAAGTCAAGACAGGCACCAACTCCACGAAGTTCATCGCTCCGGACGCGCTACTCGCCGGCATTGGATTTTCTGCGTGCTATGTCAGCGCCGCGCAGTCCACCTCGGCGGGGGGCACGGTTACGTTGGCTCACGGCCTTGGCCGGTCGCCGGTTGCCATTTTCCTCAAGCACATCTGCACCAGCGCGGATTTAAGTTACTCAGTCAACGACGCGATTCTCACGGCGGTGTACGCGGACACCAACAACTACGGCATCTCACCGAAAGTGGATGCGACGAACATCACTATCCGGTGGGCATCGGGCACCAACCAGTTTTCTGCGAACAACGCATCGTCCGGTGGCGTTACAGGGATGGACCGCACCAAGTGGACCACCACTATTATTGCCTTCGCATAGGAGATAGCCATGGCGACAGGACTTCCGACAAAGCACTACGTTGACGCAAACGGCGCGTACATCGGGGGGTTTGCCGGTGTGCGGCCGGATCCGATTTGGGTCGCAGGCGAAAATGGTGAACCGGAGTTGCAGCAGCCCGCCGACCAATGGCCGAGCATACCGGCCGGCGCTATCGAAGTGCCGTACCCGCCTGAATTCGCGTGTGACATCTGGAACGGCAACGGCTACACGCCCGGCAACCGTCCGGTGGTGGACCCTTCACCCCTCGACACCGTTCAGATGATGGCGGTGATCCAGAAGGTACAGGCCGACCCCGCCCTTGCGGCGGCGTTCAAGACTGCCCTTGGCATCCAATAGCCGTGTCGGGGATCGCGCTCATGCAGCCAAAGCAGGAGGTTCCCGTGCAGCCCGTTCCACCGCAGGCACCGCCGGCGTCGGCTTACCTGTTGCCGACCCCGCGGCAGGACGAACAGCAGCGTCGCAATTCAACCGTGGGAACGAGGGGGTAGTCATGTCGGAGCGCCGAGCAGAGGACCCGCGCATCAACAAACTGGTTGAGGACGTGTCCGAGTTGAAGGCCGGCCTTGCCGAGAACAACAAGACCACGGAACAGGTGCGCGACATCCTCACCTCGTTTCGCGTCCTGGCCACGGTGGCCAAATGGATTGCCGCCATAGGGGCTGGTTACGCAGCCGTCCGCCACGGCATTGACGGGTTCAACGGACACAAGTGAGCCTCCCGCTCACACCGGACATCCTCGAGGGGGTGTACGAGTTTCTGAGGCGATGCCCGCCCTTCCGTGGATGGAAGCTGCCCGAGCCGGACGCCGTTGAGTTCACCGTGCTTGGCGCAAGGGACCGGGAGGCGCATTACACCCGGTACAAGGGAACCGACGAACACATCATCGGCGTGTCATCCAATAGGGTGGGCCTGCTGCCTACGCTGATCGTGGCGATGGGCCACGAAATGATCCACTTGAAACAGGCCGTCACCAAGACCGAAACGCCCGGCGTGCAGCACAACGCCGAGTACCGCCGTATCGCCAAACAAGTCTGCCAGATGCACGGGTGGGACTTCGCCGCTTTTGTTGGAACCTAAGAGGACACCATGCCAAACACCAGACTGACCCAAGCGCAGATGCAGCAGGCAGTGGACACGTTTGCCAAGGCAGAGGGCGTCGCAACCGTCGCCTCAGATATGCTCGGCATCCCAAGGGGCACGTTCCAGTGTCGATTGCGCGCGGCGCAGCAAGCCGGGCTCAAGCCATCGGCCGGCATCGCGGATCCGGAGAACATCAAGCATCTGCGCATGGAACTAAAGAGCGTGGAGAACGAGCTCGCCGCGCTCAAGAAACAAAAGTTGGACGAAACCACGGTGCGCAATGTCATCGTCGGGTTAAAGGACGCCATCGACGTTGCTGAAATACCATCGTGGCTGACAAACCGCAAGGCATCCAAGTCGCTGCCGGGGGTGCCAACCCTGTTCTGCTCGGATTGGCATTGGGGCGAGGTGGTGTCGCCAACGCAGGTCAACGGCGTCAACCAGTTCAACCTCAAGATCGCACGCACACGCTTGCGCAAGCTGGTCGAGTCGAGCGTGTACTTGCTCAAGATCATTTCCCCGAAGATGGACTACCCGGGAATCGTCGTGCCCCTCGGCGGCAACATGATCAGCGGCGACATCCATGAGGAACTGGAAACGTCCAACGAAATGCCGACCATGCCCACGGTGCTCGACCTCTACGGCAACCTGGTGTGGATGGTGAACGAACTGCTCAAACACTTCCCCCAAGTGTTCCTGCCCTGCGTCACCGGCAACCACGGTCGCAACACCCACAAGATCAGGGCCAAGGGTCGTAACCACACGTCGTTCGACTGGTTGCTGTACTGCTTCCTGGCCAAACATTTCGAGGGCGACAAGCGCGTGCGCTTCTTCATCCCCGATGGCAGCGACGCCTATTACAAGGTGTACGGCCATCGGTATCTGCTGACCCATGGCGACCAGTTCCGTGGTGGCGACGGGATGATTGGCGCGCTCGGTCCGATCATCCGGGGCGACCACAGGAAGCGCAGCCGCAACGGCCAGATCGGCATGGACTACGACACAATGCTCCTTGGTCATTTCCATCAATATATCCACCTGACGCGCCTGATCGTGAACGGCTCGCTTAAAGGTTTGGACGAGTACAGCTACACGGCCAACTTCGGATTTGAGCAGCCGCAGCAGGCGTTGTGGCTGACCCATCCAACCAACGGCATCACCTTCCGGATGCCGGTGTTCATGGAGCAGAGCCGCGACGTCAAGCCCGCCGAGTGGGTGGCGTTTACGGGAGCCAGCGCATGACGCGCGCTCCGACCAAAACCATAGTGGCGGACGACTTTGCACCCGGACGGATTGCGGAGTTCTGGTCAAAGGTGCGTTTGACCGCGGCCGGCTGCATGGAGTTTGGCGGATCGGAAAGGGTCAAGGGCTATGGGTGCGTAGAGATGCGAGGTCGCACGTCGCGGTCCCATCGGAGGGCGCTTGCGCACCGCGCGGCTTACGCCATGACGTGGGGCGAGTGCCCGGGTGATCGCGTCCTACTCCATTCCTGCGACAACCCGATATGCGTCAACCCGGCGCATCTGACCCTCGGCACCCAGGCAGAGAACGTGGCCGACATGGTGGCCAAAGGGCGCGCGAGATTCTACGGAAGGAAACAGGCAGCATGACCGACTTCGACAAGGCATTCCAAATCATCATTGGCTCCGAGGGCGGGTATGTGAACGACCCGCGCGACCCCGGTGGTGAAACAAAATACGGCATCACGAAGCGCGACCACCCGACCATGGACATCGCCAACCTGACCATTGACGACGCCAAGAACACCTACCTCGAGGGCTACTGGCGTCCGGCGCATTGCGGCGATCTACCATGGCCGCTATCCCTGTACGTGTTCGACGCCGCGGTGAATCAGGGCGTGGGCACGGCCATCAAGCTGCTGCAAAAATCCCTCGGCACGGTGCAGGACGGGCTCATGGGGCGAAACACCCTGACCGCGATAGCCAAAGCGGACCAACGGGAGTTGTGCGCGCTATACCTGGCCGACCGCGCACTTAGGTATAACGGCACCCGCAATTTCGATGTGTACGGACGGGGCTGGCTCCGCCGCCTGTTCAAAACCGTGATGGAGGCAACATGAACCCGCTACTGCTCGGACCCCTGCTCGAAATCGGCAAGAGCATCATCGACCGATTCCTCCCCGACCCCGAAAAGAAAGCCGCGGCGGAGATGGAACTGCTCAAGATGGCGGCCGACGGCGACATGAAGCAGCTGCTCGCCCAACTGGAAATCAACGCCAAGGAAGCGCAGAACCCGTCGCTGTTCGTGGCCGGTGGCCGACCCCTGTTCATGTGGATCGGGGGCTTTGGCTTTGGCTACGCGACCATCGTGCAGCCCTTCCTCGCCTGGGTGGCGCTGATCAAGGGCTGGCCGGCGCCGCCCGACGTGAACGTGGACTTGCTGTGGGTGGTCATCACAGGCTTGCTTGGCATCGGCACCCTGCGCACCGTCGAGAAAACCAAGGGCGTGACAAAGTGACACCCTGGGAACTCGGCCTCGCCAGCCTGCTATATCTCTCCGTGGCGTACCGCTACCAAGGGCACGGCGACCTCGGCATGGCGTTCGCCTTCCTGTGCTATGCCGGGGCCAACTTCGGGTTCATGTACTCGGCAACGCACTTCCGTTAAGCATCGCCTCAATCCGTCCAGCCACATCGCCGGCCGCAGCCACCGCATTGGTTTCGATCAACGCGCTGTAAATCTTGGTCGTCTGCGCCGACTTCTGGCCGAGCAATTCACCCATGAGCCCGGCCTGCTGGCCATTGGACAGGCCTGTGACCACGAACGTCCGGCGGGAATCTCGAGCCCACAAGTCCTCGCAGCCAGCCTCCTTGCGCACCTTCAACCACAGGCGCCGCGGGGATTTGCAGCCGATCAAGCTATCGCCTTTGGCGGGCAGCGCGTCGATGCGCGATAGGGCTTGAGGCGGCAGGAACACGTCACGCTGGCCCCGCTTGCCGTAGTCGATGCGCAGCACCCCCCACTCGGCATCGCCCACCTTGAAGCGTTCCAACTGGCTTTTCTTGGCCCGCTCAATCTCGGACGGCCGCGCCCCGGAGAACAGCAGGGCGTAGAGAAAGGCAGCGCCGCGGGGATGAGCGGCGGCGTACTTGTCGATGAGGGCGCCGATCTTGCCGAGCTCATCCGGTTTGGCGAAGCGCCGGCGTTTCAGTTCAGGGAATCGGGGTACTGATCGGCAGGGATTCGAACCAGGATCTCGCCACTCGTATCGCTCGGCCAGATGGAACAGTTTGGAGAGCACAGCCAAGGTGCGGTTGGCTTCGATGGGGGTAGCTTTAAGTGCAGTATGAACCCCAACGATGTCCGAGTAACGTACGGTTCGCACTTGATGACGGCCGATCCGGGGCCTAGCATGAGCATCGTACAGCCTCTTTGCGTCCTTGTCCCATTGGCGCCCTTTGTTGTAGTGGTCCTTCTCGGCCTTGTCCCACAGGTCGTTGACCAGCGGGTCGCCGCGTTCCTGGGTGCGCTCGCGCATCGGGTCGCGGCCACTGGCCACCGCGGATAGCATCTCCCGCGCGTTTGTGCGAACATCACCTATTGCGATTATACCAACATCGCCCATCTTCGGGCGACGCTCCTGGCCAGCCTTGGTGCGAAAGTACAAAAAGAAAGTGCGCTTGTCGCCACGGCGGCGGACGTGCAGGCCGGGAACCTGCGTGTCATTGAGGGTTTCCCCGTCGGCCATGGCTTCAATGGCCGTGTTGGTGAGCATCAGTTTGCGTGCCATCAGTATCTCCGTTGATCAGTAATCAGGTCGCACATAGGTCGCACAATTCGAAAATCAGTGATTAGATTATCGCATCATGGTGTTATAGCGCAATCGCTTTTTAAAATCGCAAGACGGTGGTAAGATAAGCGCCTGATTCTTTTGGGAAGTCATACCGACTTTTAATCCGTTGGTCGGCGGTTCGAATCCGCCACGGCCTACCAAAATAATCAGCCACTTAGGGAAGGGTGAACTTCTCTAGGTGGCGTGTCAAGTCGCATAGGGGTCGCAAGCGCCCCGTGGCATTGGCGTTTGGTCTTAACTTGGGAGGGGCGGAGCCTGTGGCTTTAATAGGGAATCGCGTCCGACCCCACCACAGGCTCCGGTACTGCAGAAACCCGCTTGGTGCGCTGTGCAACGCCCACCTATCTCTAAGGGGCAAGCGTAGCGGGTGTTGTTGGCGTATTATACCGCCGTCGATAAACGGAGGAAATCGATGAAGCCGATAGCACTGATTGTTTTGTGGGTCAGCATTACATCCTGTACCACAACGCCGATGACGCCCGAGGAAGAAGCCCGTTACAGCGCCAACCTGCGCGCCCTGGGGGAAACCTTCGGGTCCATCGGGGATAGCTACCAGAGGACCGGGCAGTCGGGGCCTGTGCGCTGTGATCGGAACTTTCGGACAGGGCAGATGGAGTGTCCGCGGTAATCTGAAAAACGCCTGCGTTCTCCGCAAATCGACCGGAAACTGCGTGGCTATCTGAAAATCGGGTTGTTGGCCTCAAACACCGCCCGCGCAAACCCCGCCGGCGTGGCGCTGCGCAGGTTGGCGCGTTCCTCGGAGGGCGGCAGGCCGTGCATACGGCTCCCCTCCGTAGCCGGTATGGGCCGCGGCTCTGGCATCACAAAACCGTTTCCGGTCCACAGGCAGGTTTTCTTGGTGTAAGCGTCACCTTCGCCGCCCGGATAGCCCCCGTACTCGTTCGGGTTGAAGTAGTGATCTGGCTTGCCAATGTGCGGGATGGAGGTCAGCATCGTGACGGGGTGCTCCAAGCAGTACGGCGCCCCGGACCACGCGCCCGCCAGCCTGCACGCCTCAAACACCTCGAGCGAATCGCGCAGCATCATACCGCCTTTTTTCTCGAAGTCCCGTGCGCCGCTCACTGCGTCATGCGTACAAAACGGGAAAGCAGCCACGAAGCATATCTCGCGCCCTTCCGGTGGTCGCCAAGTGCGAACGTCGCCCCACACGAATCGGGTGTTGCCGTCCACCCGATCATTTCGGATGGAATGCTGGATGTCCACGCAGTAGCATTCGATGCCGGCCGCAGCCCACGGGCGGGCCATGATGCCGGTGTAGTCGCACAAAAAAACGGCTATCGGACCCACTACTCCCATTCCCCCTTGCGACCGATAAACGTATCCCAATCGGCGCGCGCCTTGTCGATGGCGGGCAGGGTGTACACGTAGGGCTGTGACCCATCCGACTGGCGGGACTTGCGCACATGCTCGACAGATGGGGCGCACTTCTTGAGCTCCTTGCCAAAGGCGCGTGGATCGGGGAGCCTCGCCGTGACGCGGCGGTCTTGGCAGAAGCGCCGAAACGCGGCTTGCATCCGGGAGCACTCAACGTGCGGCGGCCAGTCCTCAAAGTCCGCGCCGGCGATGACGCCTTGCTCAAGGCAGTTGAGCCACCACGTATGCACGTTGTCTAGCGACTGGACTTTCTGGTCAACGAGGGCTTGCGTATTCGGAGCGGCGTTGATGTCGATCCCCGAAAGATCGAAGTCAAGCAGGTAGCGCAAGAGCACAGCGTATCCTCCCGCCTCCATGCCTTCGCGCATCTGCTGGAAATACTCGCGGTCTTGTTTCCGACCAGCGCCAACGGAGAAAACTGCAAAGCGCCTTTCATCGTGGGACGCAGGAACAATCCATTCTTCGTTACCGATGACCACGACCCGAGTCCGGTTATCGACCTTGTACGGCTCCTTGCCCTTGTGCTCGATGACATGCTCTCTCCCCGTGATCAGGTCTTTGATGATGCCTTCGGTGGATTTGTCGCCTGACCAAAATGCTTCGTCCAGTGCCAGCATTAGGCAAGCCTCAAGGTGACTGTTGAAGTTGCCGGTGAGGTAGCGTTTATTCGACGTGAGCAAGTAGTGGTTGCCGAGCAGGTGGCCGATGCGGTCGATCAGCGCGTTCTTGCCAACGCCCTTGGCGCCCTTGAACACCAAAGCGACCAGCGGCTTCTCCCATGGGCGCTGGATGAGGTGGGCGAACCAGCCCATCAGCCAGCGGTATAACGCCAGATCGCCCTGGCACACGTTGTCGCGGGCGTGGTCGAGGAACATATCGACGGCAGGATGCTTGCCCGCCGGTCCCGGCTCCACGCTGAACCCCCGCCACAGGTTGTAAAAGCGCGATGGGGCCTCAAGGCCCGGAGAGAACACGATGCCATCGAACGAACGCCGGCCTTCCCATTCCAGCCAGGCATCGGTCAAGTCCACCGCCTTCTTGCCGACCTGAAACTTCTTGGCCTTGAACTTCATGTTGAAGGCGTACATGGACAGGTGCTCGAGCGCGTAGTTGTCCTTGGCGTCTGTCGTTTCCCACAAGATATGCGCGCCGCCGCCGGCGATTACAAAGGCGAATTCGCTATTCAGTTTGTCGAAGGGGTGCTTGTTGTTCACGTCTGCCGGCTGTACACGTTCCGTGAACGTGTCGGTTTTCTGAACATTTTTCGACACGACGGGTTCGAAGTCGGCCTCTGGCGCCGCGGCGCCGGGGGTTTCGTTGCCGTATCGGTAGGCGTTGCGCACCTTCTCCCACAACTCGTCTAGCCCCCACGGTGGCTGGCACCGCGCGTTCCAACCATCTTGCATCAGGCCAAAGCATTGCTGCGCGTCAAGGCCAAAGTCCTTGACCCTGGCCGCCACCTTGTACGTCGTCTGGTCGCCCGCCGCGCCTTCAAGGGCAATGGGGGCTTCGTTCTTGAGGTAGTGCAGAGCGCGACGGAGGGCGGCTTCCTGATCAACGGGCACCGGATCGGCCTGCGGCCTCTCGGGTCGGTCTTTCGACCTCCCGCACCTCTCAATCAGCCACGCGGGAGCATCTGCGACGGGAGCATCGACGGAAATTTCGTAGGAGCGTCCGTCGATGGTTGAACCGGGTCCGACCACATAGCCGCCACGGCTTCGTACATCGACACCTTTTCCCAGGACATCGGCCCCTTGCTTAACTGGTGCCGCGACTCGATAGAAATAATGTTCGCCGCCAGTTGGAGTTCTTGTCGTGAAGGTTTCAGGGAAATCAAATCCTGCGATTTCAAGCCCGAGAACAGTTGCGCTTCCATTTTTATTTCCTTTGTTGTCCACATCTACGACGAGCAGATCGACACCCGTGTAGATGCCGATGTTTGAGTCCGGGTATCGCGTCCACGCGGACTGCAACTTGGCCGCGTCGTCAGTCGCCCACGTCTTGAACTTGACGGCAGGGCATTTGCCTTCACTGCCTTCGTCGCCCATCGGCCAAGGGAGAATCGGGAATACCTTGAACCCTCGCGCAGCGAGTGAGAGGGCGTGGTCTAGGAGCGTCATGGCAGCCCCGGCTTAAACACGACAACCGCCGATGGGAACGGGGCCCGCCCCGTTCCGGCACCGAAGTACAGGCGGCCTCGCACAAAATGAATCTCGCCCTTGGCGCAGTAGTCGTGCCACCACGAAGTATCGGTGCGCGAAGGCAAAAGGCATACGACGGATGCCCCCCCGGATTTCGCAGCCTCGTAGGCTTTGCGCACCCACGCTTTGATCTGGCGGCCGTAAGGCGGGTTCATCCAGCACACGCCCTTCCATTCCTGCGCGAGCCCGTCCTGCTCGGGGCTGAAATAGTTGGCGCATTTGGCGTTGCCCGGCAGCGCGCATACGTCGGTTTCAAACCCGTACACGGCATCCCATTTATCGAAGAAGTCCTGCGGCGTGGCCCACTGATCGGTGGCGGACGACATCATTCCCTGCCGTTGCGCGTCGTTCATGCGTTCCTTTTTTGAGCGGAGGACCAATCATCCCGGCAGGCGGCGCAGCACCAGCGTCGCGCACCTTCGGGGTCGGCCGGGATGGGCTTGATTTCGTCCTCGCAATTGAGGCAGAACCCTAGCCCGGAGGATGGCATTATCGCATTTGCTTTGGAATTTCGCAACGCAGCTTGTAAAAACAACTCCGCTGTGTCGTTACCGCTGTCGGCTTCGTCGGCCATCACATTCTCCAGTCACTTGACATATCGGACCCCCCGCCAACCCTCGGCGGCAATGGGTAATTCGGGGCACCAGGTGGGGTTGCGTACCATGATGGCGGTGAAGTCGAGTTGCGCCGTTTCCGGTTCATCCTCTGGCACCTCGGCAACGATGGCGTCGTGGACGTGCATGGTGATCGGCCAGCCTGCGGCGTCAAGGCGCGTCAGCCCTTCCGCGAGAACGTCCCGAGCACTGCCTTGCGTGACGTGGTTGCACAGGTCGCCACCATAGGTTGACATGCGGACCCACTTCTTAGTCAAGGAATCGACGCCCATGTAGGTGGCGACTTCCTTCATCTCACCCCACGGCGTTTCCTTTTGTTCCAGCTTCGGATACGGGTAGCAGTTGACGCGGCCGGATGGGAGTTGGCACCAGAGGAACGAACCCTTACTGCGGTACTTCACTTGCCGACCCTTCGGCCCCGCCGTGTAGGTTTCGCCGGGATGCTTGACAGCGGCGAACGCGGCACGCTCGAGGTCGTACCAATATTGGACGATGCGAGGATTGGAGTCGCGCCACGCCACCTTGAGTTCGTCAGCGCGAGCATCGGCCACCTTGACGCCATACGTCTTGGCCATCATCTGAAAGGCGCCGACGCCGCCCTGGTATCCCAACGCGAGCTCCATCACCTTGCCGACCTGGCGATGGGGTTTGGCCTCGTCGATGGAAACGTGAAAGCCTTTGGAGTAGGCGAGTAGGTACAGGTCCGGTCCCTTGCCCGCGTCATAGTCCCTGAACGCCTGCAGCTTCCATTCCTCGCCAGCCAGCCACGCCAGCATACGGCCCTCGATGTTGCTGTAGTCCGCGCCGATCAGGGTGTAGCCGGGCGCCGCGCAGATCATCCCGCGCAGGCACCAGGAGATTACGTCAAGCGGCGCCCCATAAAACATCGTGACGTAGCGGCACCACTCGGCTGGCGACATCCGGGTCAGCCTGTCGATGCAATCGTCGATGTCCTCTTGCTCCAACTTCGGGCGCGGGTAGTTGTGAACCTGCACCCGGCGGCCAGCCCATCGTCCCGGTGCGGCGCCGTGGTATTGCAGCGTGTTTCTTACGCGCCCATCGGCTGATCGGGCATCGAGCATGGAGGTGAGCTTGGCGGTGGAAGTCTTGCCGGCTTCTTGGCGAACCTTTAGCGCAGCAGCGACTTGAGGCGGAATATCGTCAGCGGCAAGTGCGTCCAGAACGTCAGCTTTTGCGAGCCCTTCGATTGCGACACCCTGGCCTTGAACCCACTTCGTGAGGCGAGCCACTTCCGACGTGAAGCCAACAAAGTTGCCCGTGATCTGGCGCAGCGAGGTATTGAGGCGATCAGCTTCCACCCTAACAACTTCGACCGCGGCTTCGATTGCTGGACTGTCGACATGGATTCCCCTCGCATTAATTTTTTGATCTAACTGCCATAGCTTTTGCTCGGTGGCCGAGAGTTGCATGAGGCGCTTGTCGAGTTCGCGTTCGACCCGCACGTCCTGCTTGCAATACTCGTAGAGGGCGGCGAGTTTTTCGGGGCTGTCCCACCACTCGATCACCTCGCCATGTTCGTCACCCGTGCCGCCGCACGCAGCGCAGCGAGCGCCAAGATTGGTTTCCCCGTGGCCTCTGCAGTCCGGGCATTTGCGGCCCGTCCAGTCTTGCGATATCTTCCGCGGCTTGGCCATCTGCAGCATCAGGCGTCCGCCAGCTAAATCCTTTTGCTCGGGGATGCCTACCGCTGCGGCTGCGTTTTCGAGGGAACCTGGCAGACCCATCGCATACGCCATCGCCATCGTGCAGCGCACCGTGCCGACATTCAGCACGGGCCAGCCAAACTTTGGCACACAGCAGTTGTTCCAGATCGCCAATTCGAATGGGGCGTTGTGCGCAACGACCTTGGCCGTGCGTACCAATTGGTACAGCCCCTCATCATCCCACGGGAATGGTTGCCCGCGCTCCCACAGTTGCACGATCCCGTCATCCAGCGCCCACGCCATGCACCACGGCTCCGTCGATGGGTGCCGCGAGTAGGCGTCGAGGCCGACCACTTTCAGGTCCACCGCGGACCTTGTTTCGAAGTCGATGTGGAGGATGGGGGTCATTTTCCGTTACGTTTTTGCGCTGCCAGATCGTCTATGTACGCGACGAGTTTCGGAGAAACCTCTCCGTTTAGCCTTTGAAGCAGCCGAAGCCCTCTGCGGGCGGCGCTTAACTGTCCCAAATCCACGGAGAGCTGGAGGCCGATAATGGCTTCGCAGGTAGCCACCTCCTTCGTGTAAGGCAGCGTTATCTTCGGCTTAGGCATGCAGCCTCCCTAGCTAAAACCGCCCCCGAAGGGGCGGAGGTTTTGGCGTTCACGCGCGCTACTCGAACAAGCCAGCCGCGCTGGAAGCACCGGCAGCAGCACCAGCGACCGGCTCGAAGTCATCTTCGGGGCGGGAGCGGCCGCCCAGGGGTTCGCCGTCGCGCAGCTTTTGCACGTTCTGCAGGCCGAAGGCCACGCCCACGCCGCCGTCCACGTCATAGGCGAACGCGCGCAGGCTGGCCCGGACGTAGCATCCGGAGTACACCTGGCGCTCCTCGAGGATGTCCGCGCCCGATGCGTCGACCACGCCGGGGCGGTTCTTGGCCGTGGCGGTGATGAAAATGCAGCCCGGCTCGTAGCCGGCAGAATCTTTTTCGCCCTGGTCACGGAACGGGGATTTCAGGCGGGCCTTGAACGCCTCGGCCGCTGCCTTTTTCTTGGGGTCGGTGGAGTTCAGATCGGCCAAGCGCGCACCGAACTTTTCCTGCAGCGCGTCGCTCGCCATCTTCTTGGCCAGTGTGAAGTCGGCGTCTTTGGGGAACAGGAGGGAAATGCTGTACTTGGGTTCCTTGCCTGGCATTGGCTTGCCCTGCTTGAGCACAAACGCATAGCTGGCGCGGGCTTCGGGAGTGATCCAGTTGCCGTTCTGCGATATCTTTCCGGTGTTATCGGCCATCGGTAATTCCTTTCAATCAGTGGTTGGTGCAGCGGAGGAAAACTCAGAAGCGGCATCCGTTTTCCACGGGGGCCGTTTGACTGAGGTATGCGTGCCCATCAGGTCGGGCCGCAATTCGGAGCGCAGTTCAATCTTGCGCAATTCGTGGAGCAGGTAGTCGCGTGCCACGTCTACCCGCGTTTTGATTTTTTCTTCGAGCACCGCATCGCGCTCGTAGGCCACGCGGGTTACCCGCAGCAGGAGGGGGTGTTGCTCGACCTTGTGAATCTCCGGGCTTTCGTAGCCCATGAGCTCGTCGGGCGTATCGACCAGGCAATACGCGATTTCCCACCGGGGCTTGTCGAACAGCATCATGTAGCCCCGGGCCTGCCACTCGTAAGTCTTGTCGTCCGCGTCATCGACTGTGAGCGGGAACGTATCAACCGACCACGATGTTTTCACGTCGATGCCGAAGTCGGGCAGCACCAAGTCAGGCTCGCCGCTCAGCCAAGCGTTCTTGCGGCGCTCGACGTTCTTTGTGAGCGGCACGCCCATCACCCTACTGAGCAGAGCGATCGACTCGTTCTCGCAGAGCAGACCCTTCTTGATCTGCCGGCTGTTGATTTCGCCGCGAACACCAAACACCTGCTCGCGCATCATCTTGTTGGCGGCCGTCTTGGCGCCTTGGCTGATCTTGGCCGTCCTGTCCTTCGGCTCGACCATGATCGACGCGAGCGAGTGGCAGCGAAACAGGATCGTTTCGCCGGAAATGTCGAGGCTCGGGGTCACGCTGGCGAGTACCGAACGCGATACCGGCGCATGTCTTGCGAGTGATGCCGCTGCACTTCCAGCTTGTCCTTGCGGCGGTCGTCTCCCCGGCCCGTGTTACGCAGGGAGTGGCGCTTGTAGCCCTTGCCAGTCGCGCGCATAGCGTTCCAGAGCATCGACACCCACGCTTCACAAAACCCCGTGCCGCCGATCATTTGGCCAACACCTTGTCGCACTCCGAGATTACCGCTGAGTAGTGCTCGGACTTGACTTCCTTGACCCGTGCATAGCCCAAGTCACCGATAATCTTGGACGCGACGGTCAAGCCTTCCTGTGTCGAGGCGACTTCCTGCAGCTTGGACTTCATCGCCTCGAATGTGACCTCGGCCCCTGTTGCTTGCACAACAGGCGATGCGGCCTTCGGGGAATCGGTTGCGGAAGGAGTTGCCGCTTGCGATTCGCTGGCGCCGTTACCCACCTGCGCCTGGGGTTCCGGATTGCCCGTAGTACTCGGCCCGGACGCCGATTGTTCTTTGGCTGGTCGGCCACGCTTCTTGCCCGTGGGGGCTTCCGCCGCCTGCGCTGCAGAGGCGCCCACAGCGGCCGAAGGAGAGCCAGCGTCAGGGGCGGAAGATGGCGCCCCTCCCCCCGTCACCGCGGCGCCCAAATGGGGCGATGACGCAGTAGCGGGGGTCGGAGCATCGGGTGCCGCGGCCGCTTCCATCACCGAACCGACGGGAGGTACGGGGGCGATGGATTGGGCGGCCGGGGCATGGACGGAGTACGCGGAAAAACTGGTCTTGTTCGGTACGGATTCGAGAAACTTGATGGCGGCGTCCAGGTTTGGGAACGCTACGGTGACGGTGGCTTCGACTTGCATGGAGTTCCTTTCAGTGGGTTGTGCGATTGTAATGATGTGTTGTGAAAATCGCAAGTGCTTAATCAAAAATATCTACGGTTGACGCTGCCGCTATTCTGGCGTCTTGCTGCGGCTTGTACTTGGGGTCCAGTTCACAGCCCCGATACCGGCGCCCGTTGGAAACAGCTACAACAGCCGTAGTCCCAGACCCCATGAACGGGTCGATAACCAGTCCGCCCGGCGGCACGCTGTATCGCACCAACGGCGCGACCAATTCCTCGGGCTTTTGCGTCGGATGGCACGCGCGCCCGTGCATATTCTTGGCTCGAATTACCGAGCGCATCAGGCGCGGCCCTCCGTCCTCGCTGACGTAATGCCCGGCTTCTATGTGCCCGGTGTGCGTTGGTCGCGTTTTGCGTCGAACGGTTTTTGCGGTGGCATCGGCGGTGTACTGCGTCGCGTGGTACACCTCGGCCCATGCGCCGCGATAGAACAGGACGGCGTGCTCATGGACGCGCCGGAATCGGTCGGCATGAAAGCCCGTACCGTTTTGCTTCTCCCACACAATGTCTTGGCTGTACTTGAACCCGGTGGCGGCCATCTCCGCAAACAGCGGTGCCAGAAAGCGCATCGAGCCGAACACCCAAATGCTCGCCTTCGGTTTGAGTATTCGCGCCACTTCCGGTATCCATCCGGCGCAAATCTTGTCCCAATCCAAAGAAGTATCGCCGTATGGCGGATCGGTAATGCAAGCGTCGGCCACGGCAGACGGCCACGCCTTCATTACCTCCCGGCAATCGCCAATCTCGATCATTCGAAAATATCCGTGGCCGGCTTCGGTTCGTTACCAAATTCGTTTTTTCTTTCCTCGTCAAACAGCGCCGTCAGGACTTCGGCTTTCCTTCGGAGCACCTTCTGGATCCGCTCGTCAATCGTATTGGCCAGGTTGAAAAACCGAACATGCACCGTGCCCTTTTTGCCGGGGGCTTGGCAACGCATTGCCGCTTGCGCATTGTCGCCGGGCACGTAGCTCGACTCGACAAAGCCAATCTCGCTTGCCGCAGAGAGGTCAATGGCCACGCCGGATGCCTTGATCTGGCCGATGAACACGCGCGTCCGGGGATCGTTCTGGAAGCGCCGGATGTAGATGTCGCGCTTAATAGGAGGCGTGCCGCCGTACAAGCAAATGGCGTGGTGGTGGGTGAGCAGTTCGCGCAGTTCCTCGATCACCGCCTTGTGCCAGGCGAACAACACGATTTTCTGGTACTGGTTGTCCTTCAACTCCTGGTCGATCATCTCGGCAATGGAGTACACCTTGGTCATGCCGACGTACCGCCTGAACAGCTTGGTCTTGTCGTCAAAGGCGGGCAGCGCCGTGATCACATCCTCGCGGCCGAGTTTGCCGATCATGGTGGTGAGCAATTCCCCCTGGGCCTCGATGTCCGGTTTAAAACGATGGGGCTGCAAAATATATTGAGGGAAGTGGAGTTCCTGTTTCTCGATAGGGATGGGCCGCGGCTCCACGGTCACGTCCATAAAATTCAGTCTTGGCAGTTGCAGTCCCACGTCCTCGGCACTCCTTCGTAGCATGATGGGTTTGAGCAGTTCCCTTAATTCGGGGATGTTTCGGCCGCCGACAACACTGCGACCAAAAGGTGTTTCGCGGACCACGCAATAGCGTTCGAGGAATTCTTCGTACCCGAGCGTCGTGTAGCCAAACACGTAGAGCAGTATCCACATTTCACTTGGATTGTTGGGGGCGGGGGTTCCGGACATGGGCCAAACGTACCGCGCCCGATGGATGAGCCCTCCCTTCCCGAATACGTGCTTAGATCGGTTCGCATCGGTGCCTTTCAGGTAGTGAGATTCGTCACAGATCAAACAATCCCACTGCCGCGACAACAGCCCGGTACGCACGCCTTTGTTCTGCAGTAAGTCGTAGCTGCAAATCACGGTGTCGTGCCCGGAGGTCATCTTGCTGGCGTCCGTGGCGGTCAAAATGGCCAAGCAATTGCGCTCTTGCACGGAGAACCTCAAGAACTCCCTCGTCCAGTTGATACGGGCCACCGCCGGGCACAGCACCAGGATGTCCGACGCCATCACCAGATCGCACGCTCGGATACTGGTTGCCGATTTTCCCAATCGCGGAAGATCCGCAAGCAGGGCATGTTTTCTCTGACTCAGCCATTGCGCGCCTTCCAGTTGGTACGGGCGGAGGGGTTCGGGCGCATCACGCACCCGTCAATTCCGAACGCGCCGTTTTGTAGCCGATGCAGAACCCGTAAGCGAACGCGCCGACAAACTCCGGCGCCAGTTGGGGGTTGCCATAGGCGAGCTCGACCAGGGCGCCTGCCCGGGGGAATGCCACGTAAGCGGCGCCCATGCGCATACCTGAGTCACGCCGTTCGGCAATGGTGCGAGCTAGTTCGCCAATCGCTGCGCACGGATCGTCGGGCGGCGTGGATTGTGCCGACGGTCGTGTGACCAGCAGAAACGAGCAGGCGACCACGAAAATCACGAATACGGATTTGTAGAGTGTTTTCACAGGGACCACCTCACTGTGTCATGGAGGTCAAAGATCGACCCGTGGTTATGGATTACCGCGTCGTCGTCCGCAATCGCCACGCCGGCCTCGGAGATGTGACCTTCTACTGCCGGTGCCCGGCGCACGATGTGCCAGAGAACGCCGCCCTGGGCGCGCAGCCATTCGGCTTCGTTTTCGAACCGGATGTCGGGGATGACAATGCCCTTGACCTGGGGCGGGATGTAGCCTGACTCGCCCTTGGCGTACTTGGCATAGGCTTCGTCCGTATTGTTTTCCCTGACGCGGGCGATGGTGCGCTCGGCCAGCAGCAGCCAGAGGTTTTTGTGTACGAGATCGCGGCCCCATTCGGTGCCAAGCGTCTGCGCCAGGCGGCGTGGGGATTTGCCAAGCCACGGCAATTCGCCTTCCTTCCATTCCCGGTCGTTCCACTGCGCGCCGGGGCCGACAATGGGCTCGAGCATGGCCTTGATGGGACCGGCGAGGTTGTATTTCAGGAACCCGAAATGCTTGACTAGGTAGTCCGCGGCAGTGTCCTTGCCCACGCCTGCCTTGCCTGCAATGCCGATCAGCTTCATGCGGCCCCCGTCTTGTTCGGCTTAAATACGCTGAGTTTGACGCCGGTGATGCGTTTACTGGAGTAGTGACCTTCGTAACTGAGGCTTGCGCTGACAAGGCTTTTATCCAGATACCCGCACCCCTGTTCGGCTTGCGGCTGGTCGAGCACCGCGCCGATCATGCGTTGCTCCGCCTCCGTTTCGGCAACCAAGTGCAGCGCAAGCGAACCGTCCTCGAACTTGGCAGAAACTTTCATGGCTTCCTTCCTATCCGGTGATTGAGATACATGGCACAGCAGCAGCCGGCGCCGGCCGCTATGCCGTTGGAAACCCCGATCCAGAGCGTGTCGGTTTTGACGATGAGGATGACGAGCACCACATCCCCGACGCCCATGCCAATGGACGTGGGCATGACGCGCCAATAGTGCCCGCCCATCACGTTCAATTGTTGGAAGGCGCGCAGGAACACGTACACGAAACTAGCGAGGGCGGAGATGAGAAAGAGCGTCACAGCAGTCGCAGCCCGGCAGAAACCAGCACGATCACGCCGAGCACGACCCCCGCCCAAATGAATCCGTCAATCGCCCCGCGTTCGTAGCCTTTCAGCCAGGCGTCGTCGGGCGTGCCATCGTCCTCAATGTGGAACAGGGGTTTATCCATGGCGTTGCGCTCCGTAAATGGCAAGTAAAGTCGCCTCGGCCCGGCCGTCGTGCTTTTTCAGCGACCAGTGGTGGGCGAATTGGGGAAGGAGTTTGGTGGCGAGGGCGCGGGAGTCGTCCTTGTTGGACGTGAGGCCCATGTCGAGCTTCCATTTCGCCGGCCGCACAAGGTAGGTAGGTACTGCGTGGGCGGCCACCGCCATCTGTGCGGCGCCGCAGTTGAATCCGAAGTTGAACATCGAGGTCACGCCCTGACCTGGCGCTGCGTGCGGATCCTCAATCGTGACCAGCCGGATACGTTCGGCGTGGAGCTCAAAGAACGCACCGAGCTTTGATAAGTCGAGGGTCCGCTTTTGCTTGCCATTCACGATGATCGGTTTGGTTGGCATGTCCATTATGGTTAGAGTTTCGCACGATGGTGGCAAAATCGCAACTGCACCGGAAAGGCCTGGATCGATACCTGCGAAGTCTTTTCTCACCGGCCGGCGGCTTCTTCTGAGGTAATCACACCATCCCCGTAATCTTGCGAATCTGCTCGGGCGAGAGTTTCACTCGGCGGCTTTCATCTTGGCGACGCATTCGACTATGGCGCGGTTGAGGTTGCCGTGCTGTACAGAGTAATCTTCCGTTGCGGGTATGTTCACATACCAAAGTTTGTTCTTGGCGCGAGAGTCACGCAGCGGAGGCTCAATGACCATCCAGAACTTTTTGACCAGCGCCATAGCCTGCGCGTCGTCGGTCAGGGGGTTGTATTCGACGTTGCCGCCAGTGCCGTGCAAATAAAAACTGACTCCGCTGCTGTCCGATTTGTTCAGCGGCCTGATTTCGCTTGCGCCGGGAATGACCATCGCCTCCGCGCACCTCCTTACCAGTTCAATGTCGGTCACAGCCACCTCCAAGCCAAGTAAGCCAGCCCAAGCACGCCGATCACCTTCGCGGCGGTGAAAAACCAATATAGCCAGGTTGCGTAGTCGCTCATGGTCGCCCCAAATCAAGTTCAAGCTTGCGCAAAACGGTGTTGCACTCGTCTATGTTTTTGGGCATATCAGTCAATGCCCACGCAACACGAACGCGACCTAAACTTCTCGTGGAGTGGAAAGGTTTGAACTCGCGCCCCGCAAGGCGTCGCCGTTCCCCTGCGTTCGGGTGCGTCCACTGGAAAGACTGCAACTGCGCACCGAACCACCCCGACCAAGAGTAAAGTTCACCCTTGTCTGTGTGCTTATCCACTAGCCAGTAAAAGCGTCCGTCAAAATAAGGCGTTGCAAGCCCGTTGCCGTTGCCATAAATCAGGTGATCTAGCCAGAGCATCACTTCCCCGCCAGTCGGATGATTTCGCGGGCGACAATCTGTGCTTCGTGGTTATCGGCAGACTTAGCCAGTATCTCCGCAGCCTTCACCGCCTCATCTGACGGAACGGGCGCGGCGAAAAGTAACATGCCAATCGGCAGGTCTATTTCGCCTGAAACAACATGGTTAACCGTAGCCACCTGTTCACCCATGCACGACAAGAGGTCAGCGTACTCGCGGAGCATGCCGCGCACCTTTACCCAATGCTCCGAATCAAGTGTTACTCCGTCATCGTCGTCAGCGAATGCCGTTACATACGCCTGTACTTCCTCAACCGTGTGCTTGTTCATCACTTCTCCTTTATTCCTTGGGCGGCGCGCATAGCCAGATAAATAGCCTCATACCCTTGGCGATTACAGGTGTGGCCTTCGTCGCAGATAACGCGCTGCGCGGCCTCGATCATCGCGTCCGTCACTTCCTCCCCCTTCCCGCTGGCTGGCGGGGTGGCGAGGGCGGCGGTGTAGTGGTGCTGAACGACGCCGCTGGTTCTCAGTGCAGCGTTGATAGCGCCCCAAGTTGATTCGTAATAGCCGTGCTTGTGCGTTTCGCCGTTCTCGCGCCAATAGTTCCAGAAAGCATTAGCCGCTTCGTGTGTGGGCTTAATCGCGGGTTCCAGCACCGCATCGCGCTCCGTGGAATGGCGGGGGTCAGCTTTCGCTGAATCCGGGTCGCCGTCTGCTAGCCTCGCGTGCGACTCAGACCCTTGCGGCCCCCGTTGACTCTTAGCCTGGGCTTTAGGCGAATCTTTCCAGCGCAACGGCTTGTTGCACGAACAGCATCGGTTGTCGTTCAACTCGCCAGCGAAGTAACTTTTGCCGCATCGGCAGTACGGGTCTTTGCTCTCAGCCTCGGCTGCGGCGGCAAGGGATTCCAGCAATTGAGCGGCATAACGCAGCCCGTTGTAGGTGGAGCATCCCTTTGCTTTGTCCTCGTCGCCTAATGGTGCTTCGTGCGCCTTGCTCGTCAGGAACGCGATAGCTTCCCGGTAAGCCTCTGCTCTAATAGAGGTTTTCACTGTATAGCTCCTCCGTATCACCGCCGACTCTGCGGATAATTTGATTGGCAGCAAAGGCAACCATGCGAGCCTCACGTCGCGTTAAGAACGCGCCGTACTGGTCAATAAATCCCTGCTCCCACACACCTTCGTTTCTGCCAAGACAAGCTAAAATTTTCTGCATTCCTGCATCAAAGTGTCTTGCTCCGGTAACGATAAACCCGTGGCCGTTGCGTAAGGCCGCACAAACTACTCGCTGCTGCGCCTCTGCTGGCGTGCGGGCGGTCATGGCAAGTGCCTCCACAATCCATAGGCGAATAGAACAACTGCAATCAGCACCAGAACATTGCAGATAATTTTGAACAGGTATGGATTCACGCTCCCTCCTTTGCCGCGATTGCGGCGTTACGCTCGGTAATAAGGTCATCGCATATTGAGTGCAGTGAGTTTCCGTCACGCACGTCTTGCATTCTGGCTATATAACGCCGCAGCAACTCGGCATCACGTCTGTTTGCCTCCACTCGCGCCGGTGCGTCGGCCGGGGAGAGTGACTTAACGCAATCTTCAAGAAGGTGCAATTCGTCGCCAGCCTTGCGAAACGCAACCTGGATGCAGCGCGCAGCCTCAAGGCTTCCGTCATAGGTAACGGTGCGGCAAGCCATGTTTCGTTGCGCCCGCTTAACCATGCCGATTACATCCTGCAACGCCTGTGCCACGGCTTCCTGCTGGCGGGATTCGGCGGCGGCAATGGTGTGCCGTAACTCGGCACGCAAAGCGGTCAGCAACTCGCTCTGAACTGCGTAGTCTTTCTCCGCCCGTTCCCGCGC
>Ga0181343_1000073_pt1 | contig 45460 bp, 61 predicted proteins | sample Su13VDMLBSD_FD_130110 | JGI IMG/M metagenome (GOLD analysis project Ga0181343, IMG submission 130110) | Freshwater viral communities from Lake Michigan, USA - Su13.VD.MLB.S.D | ecosystem: Environmental > Aquatic > Freshwater > Lake | place: USA: Michigan | collected 2013-07-15
AGAGCGAACTCTTTTTGCTAGAAATAATTAAAATTACCCTGTAAGTAATTGCCTCATCACACAAGACGCTGTTCCCCCAATCAACTAAGTTTACGTTTGTCCATGCCCGAAAAACTGAAAAATTACAGAAGCGCTCGCGGCAAAATTGCGAGTGCCAACAACATCCGTGGACAGAGGAAACCCCAAAAGGAAAACTTGCTTGAGGGTCTTACAAATCTGGACACCGGAGAGTCAGCGGATGGAATCCCCCTCACATCTTACCCAAGCATGAAAGCAGCGGCACACGCGCTGAAAATTGATATTGGTATCTTGAAAGATGCGCGAGCAAAAGCGTGCAGCGCATTCAACGGCAGTGGCGCTGTTCACCGGGAGCGGCTGTTGTTGTGGTTGAAGAACAACGCCCGTCACGCATTGGAGGGAACACCCCCACCGGACCAATCCCAAGACAACCAAGACCCGGACACACAGGACGAGTTTGTAGATAACTACAACATCCCGGATGAAGCCGGTGGAGTTGGTCAAACGCTGAAAAGCCTCCAAGCCTACGAACGGCGATTAAAGCAGATATTGGACAAGTTGGAGCGCTCAACCAATTTGCACCCGTCCGTAAAAGCGGACAAAGTGAAACAGGCACAGGACGCTTGGCTAAAAGTCGTCAACTCGCTTTTGAAGTATGACTTGGCGGTTGACATGGCAAAACGGGAAAGCGGCGAGTTGCTTCCAATGGCGGATGCGATTAAAGCTGTGCAAGCTCTTCTGGCATGGCACACGGTTGGCACCAGTGACGCGCTACGCAACGCAATCCCGGAATGTGAGGGAAAGACCAAGTACGAGATTGCCGCCATTCTGGACCCCGTGCTTAGAAGCGCCATTTATCGCAATTTCAAGTTGGGGGTGAAGATTGGTAAAATCCCCGAATGGATGGCAAAGACAGCAACGGACTTCATGGTAAAGGAAAAACCTCTTGACCTTGAAGACAAGAAAGGGTCAACTAATTTGGATGATTATTAAACCCCCCATAGGTAGCCTGTGCCAATTCCTAGACAACGAAGGGAAGCTTAGGGCGTGCCGGATTACCGGACATGGCACCAAGGGCACAGTGGTAATTACCTACAAGGTGGATAACGGAGAGCTTGTAGAAGATGAGCATATCTCCGTTTTCGATTTAGTCAGCGATGAAGATGTTGCAACCCATGACTACGAAGTCCTATGAAAGAGCGAATTAAAGCACGCATAAGGTCTTTCCTTTGGAAGCTCTTGGGGCTTACAGAACCCCCTTACCAATGCTATTGGCACCGTCGCGCACTCGCGGCAGAGAGCAAACTAAGGGAAAAGAAGTGGGGGAGAATAGCGAAGTGACTGGCAACCAACTTTACGGTAGTGGCACAATCCGCCGTTCCCCTCTTCTGGACTTCATGGAAGAGCACTACGAGATTATTGCCCCTGCGCCAATAACCGGACCCTTCCGCATTGAAAACTCCCTGTGGGCGGCAGAACCCATGTTTGCGATGTGCGACCCTTCGATTAGGGAAGTAACTACGCAGTGGGCGGCGCAAGGGGGTAAGAACCTGCTAAGTGAGGGTTATATCTCTTACACGGTGCTACACAATCCCGGCAACGTTCTCTTCTATGGTCAAACGGACGAAGATGCGGAGATGTTCGCAACATCACGCGCCCTAAAGCGGGCGAAATCCATCCCTGTTTTGGAATCAGTTTGGCCGGATAGCAAGGGAGCAAAGAAAAACAATCAAGTGCATCTAGGACACTTGGCACTTGAGTTTTTAGGCATAAACAAGAGCAACGCGCGGGGTAAGTCAGCACCCCACGTAATTTGCGACGAGAAGCATTTGCCACAGTGGAAAGGCATGGGGACGATTATCAAGAAGCGGTGTTCTGCTTTTTGGGACCATAAGATTTTGAATATCAGCACTGCCGGGGAGGAAGGTTCTGAAATTGATTTGGATTTTCTTCGCGGGTCACAGGAAGATTGGCACTTGGGTTGCCCGGCGTGTCAGCGTCTTGTTCGGTTGAATTGGAGTCAGGAAACACAGACGATTGTTTGGGAATCGAAGCTTTCACAGGATGGGAGCAAGAACATCCGGGAGATTCGCAAAACAGTGCGCTTCAAGTGCCCCTTTGAAGACTGTAATTGCGAGGAAAGGGATAGCACCCCACTCCGCAAGGAGATGAACCGGCTAGGTGGATACGTGTGCGACAACCCGGACGCGGCAACAGACCATCGCAGCTTTCACGTTTCACAGATTGCTTACCCGTGGGTTGCATGGGAGGCAATGGCGGAAGAGTGGATATTGGCGAGCGAACAAGCCAAGAGCGGGGATTTGTCCAACTTGAAGACGTTTGTAATTGAAACAATGGGGCACACATGGCAGCGGCGGGTTTCCACTTCAAGCACCGCACATGTAACCGGGGGTTATCAGATTGTGGACATGGTGTTTAGTTGGGAGCTAGAGAAAGAGCGGTTTGCCACGGTGGACGTTCAAGAACGCGGGGGAAGGCATTTTTGGGTCTGTGTCCGTGCATGGGGCGGCGGCGGGGTTTCCCGGCTTGTGAGTGCCTACCGCTGTGAATCGTGGGACGAAGTGGAGAAACGCATTGAAGAGAACGGTGTAAAGGCAAAGCGGGTGGGTGTGGATAGCAGACACGCCACAGAAGAGGTAAAGGAAATGTGTGCAAAGAAGGAATGGCACTACATGGTAGCCGACATGACCCGGACGGAATACGAATGGAAAAAGCCGGGTGCCGTTGCGGTGAAAAGACCCTACAAGCGCTCAAGCTGGCATGACGTGTTTGTAAGAGATGACGGCAGGAAAGTGCGGCGGTATGCGCACGGCATCATTTTCAGCAAGGAGTGGGCGCGTGGGGTGCTCTCAAACAGGATTGCGGGCACAGGCACGGAATGGGGCTTGCCGGAAGACGTGGGGCAACTGGTGTTTCGTGGCACCGCCAAGATTGAATCCAGCTACATGGCGCAACTCAATTCATGGGTGGAAAAGGAAGTGGAGATTAAGAAGACCGGCGAAAAGGCTTTGCAGTGGGTTCAAATCAACACGGATGACCATTTCCGCGCTTGTGAGGAAATGCAGTTGGTTCTTGCTGCGATTAGTGGCTTTTTTCCAAGTGAGTTGACAGGGAATAGAAAGGGAGATTGACACTTTCCCGCCCCATGCCTTAATAACCTCCCCAAATGGCCCAAACCGTTGAAACCTCTTACCGCAATATGTCTGTCGCCACGCTGGAAGCGTTGCGGCTGTCCATCCTGACACAGTTAAAAGCAGTTGAGGGTGTAGGGCAATCCCACAGCACAAACGGGCGGCAAACCGTCTTGACTGACTTTGACAAGCTTACGTTGAAGCTCGCAAGCATTGAGTCTGCGCTGACTTGGAAAGCCAACGCAGCAAACGCGGGCAACAACGGGTATGCCTCGCGCTATGCCAATTTCAACGTGCGATGAGAACGGTTGCGCGGTTTCAACCCGGTTTTGTATCCGCAGACACGGAAAAATCAGTTAAACAAATCCCACAAGGGAAGATGTGGCTTACTTTGGTGACAGTTGAGGTTGTTGAATTGGACGACACACAAACAGATTTAGACACGCAATTTTCCATTCTGGCAGCGCTCCCAAGCATGGAAACAGATGTTTCAAAATCCAATTTGCTCCGTAGAGCGTTGCTACACACCGGGCAACATATTGAAGCAAACAAAGGGAGTATTTAGGATGACACCTACAAAGCCAACACCGCTCAACTTTGGCACCAAGTTTCAACAAATCTTGGACAGTGCAATTGGCACGCTCGCACCCGGATTGCAGCTTTCCCGGATGCAATCACGCGCGGAAGTAGCACGGTTGCACCAATACGCGGGAGCGGACACCGGGCGAAGCCGCACCCCGCCGAAGTCGTTGCGCTCCCCGGACAGCCTAGGCGGGCAAGCGGACGCCTTGGTAATGCAGCGGCGGGCACAGGACCAAGGGCGCGACAACGCTTTTATCGGGCATCTTGTGAATCAATACCGCATCTATGCGATGGGGGATATTTCCTACATCCCACAGACGGGGGACAGAAACGCGGACCAAGCCTACCGGGACTATTGGCAGGAATGGATGAAATCTGCGGATGTGCAAGGGAGATTCCACTTCATTGACCTAATGCAACTTAGTTTGTCCGGGGTGATTTACAATGGACGGCACGGGTTGATTCACCACCACAACGAAGATGGGTCTTTCCAGTTGCAACCAATCATGGGTTACAACATTGGCAACCCGCGCACTGTTTACACCAACCCGAACAACATCCAAGGCATTCGGATTGGCACGGACGGAAGCGTAATTGGTTATGACCTTTACCGGCTTGGCATTCAAGGCATGGTGCAATTTGTGGAGACCGTGCCAGCGTGCATTTTTTCCTGTCTCAACCCGGTTACGTCAACGGACGAGTACAGCGCAAAAACACCTTTGCACGCCATCCTAAACGACGCGCACGACATGAAAGTTGTGGAAAGCGCTTGGATGGACAAAATTAAATGGGCGGCTTTCAAAACAGCGGTGTTCAACACCCCAAACGGTTCACCCCCGGACGGCGACCCCAACGCAAACGAGTTGGACAATCCGCCTAGCTCAACGATTACCAACGGGCGTGTGCGTCACCAGTTACCCGGCGAAGAGTTGCATGGTGAAGAGGGTTTCAACGTGGAGATGGTGCGTAATGACACCCCCACGAACAACGAAACCGAATTGCTGCTAACCAAGTTGGCGCAAATCGCTTCATCCCTGTCCCTGCCGCTCCCGTTTGTGTGGGTAATGATGGGCTTGCCGGGCACATACACCCGGTTGATTAGCGAACAGGCAAAGCGGGCTTTCCAACATGGACCCTTGGGGCAAAAGTGGCTTGAACGGGTCGCATTGGACGAAATCAAGAACAAAGCCCTAACTGCGGGCATCCTTCGCGGGGAAATCCCTTGGACAAAGAACTTTTCACGCGGTTTCTTCATGTATCCGGCGCACCCCACCGTGGACGTTGGCCGCGAATCGAAAGCTAATCTTGAGGAAAACCGCCAAGGCATCCGTGCAATGGCGACAATCACGGCAGAGGAAGCGCTTTACTGGCGCGACGTTGACAGTCAGCTTGGCGAAGAGGCTGAAAACAAAATTCGTATTGCCATCGCAAAGGCGAAAGAGCTTGCGCCGCTTGACCCCGAAATTACTTGGCGTGATGTAATGCCATATATCCAGTCTTACAACGCCAATCCACCCAACCCTCAACTTGTGGAGAAACAAGACGAGATTACAACGCAGTAAACCAAGTTTAACACACCACGCACCATGCCGCTTATTTACGCTGAAATTGACACCCCGCTTACGTTCACCCGCTTTGAAGCGCAACCCGTGTGGAGTGGCGAGGTTGCCCCAAAGGAAGGATTTTACCCCGGTGTGCTTGTCATCCAAACCGGACCGGCAAAGGGGCATTTTGCGGTAATGGACGGCACCCGCGTTGTTAATTACCAACCCTCTAACGAAGAGCACTCAAAGCTTCAAAAATACCAAATCGTTATCAGTGAGGAAACACTGGACGATGTGGTTAAGTGCGGTCTGGAAAATGAGTTGACCAAGTGCAAGCTGGACCACGGCTCAACCGTCCGGGACATTGTTGGGGATTACGCAACATTCCGCCGTGACGGGGATAAAGTGCGCGCGGATTTAACTTTGGATTCCCGATTGCATGGCTATGACCATGCGGCGGCACTGGTTGACAGGTTCGCAAAAAAAATCGGAAATTCTATTGACTTCGATTATAGCTATGAAATAAAAGGCGACGTTGCGATTGCTCGTTGTCGGAAGCTAAACAGTGTTGACATTGTTGACGCGCCAGCGGCGACCAAAAGCCTATTCAACGACAATCCAAACCACCTAACAGAACTCCCGCACATGCCACTTGATACCAAAGACCTTGAAGCAATCGGCAACTTGATTGATACCAAGTTGACCGCTCACAAATCCGAAATCACCGGACAGCTTTCCGCGATTACCAAGCGGTTTGAGGAAGGCGAAGGGGAGAAAAAGGACGAAGAGAAGAAGGATGAGGAAAAGGACAGCGGCACGGATGAAGCCAAAATGTCCGAAATCGCCAGCAAAGCGGCAATGGAAGCCGTCAACAAGGCTTTCCCGCAAGCGCAGCGTGAACAGTTTGCGAAGCTCTCCGCACCGGACACCAAGAGCAAGTTTGAACAACTCGTTGACGCGCATTTGGCAGCGGGTGCCAAGAACCGGGGTATTGCCATCCAGCGCATTGCCCGCGACAACCCCAAGGAGTACAACGCCCACATGAGCGCGGTTAATTCCGGCAGCGGCACGCTCTAAACAGAGTTTCACCGGCACACCAACCACAAACCTGATTTAACATTATGGCTACTGTCGCAACACAGAATATCCCAATGCAACGCAGTGCTCTTGTTACGGCTGTTGCCGTGGCACGGGGCACTCGTCTTACATTCAACGGCACCGCTTATGCGGCTTCCGCAATTGGCGTCCGTGGGGATGCAATTGCTCTGGAAGACATTCCCGCCAGCGGGCGCGGGTTGGTTGCACCCATCCAAAGCGGCGGCAGCGTTCCTGTGCTTGCCGGTGAAGCCAGTTGTGACGCTGGCGATGCTGCTTACTCAATGGCGGCGGGTCTTACCGGCGTTTCCACGGGTGGCGGTGCGGTTCTTTTGGGCAAGTGGCTTCAAACCACGGCGAACGGTGCGTTGGGCGTGATTGAGCTTCAAAACCCGGCGTAAACCAAGTTGATAGTTCACTAAACCAACCACCGAAAAACTCAAATAGCCCAATAACATGCCGGTTTATACCAACTCCACCGCCCGCCCCCGTCAAGAGCTTGCTGCCATCGTCCGCGAGGGTGAAGGCATTAACAAGCTCAACATTCACTCCAAGATTCTCCCGGCAATGCCTGTCAACCGGCAGAACGTCCACCTTGTCAAAGCGGGTGTTGCGCAGACGCAGCTTGCACGCATTCTGGACGACTACTTTTTGACCGCTCCCGGTGCGAACGTGGAGCGCATGACAGCCACTATCGGGGATGCGTCTTTCTCCGTTGCGATTCGCAAGCGGGAAATCCAAATCCCGGACGAAGCGGAAATGTCATACGCTGACTATTTGAGCCTTGAGGGGCTTTTTGCGCAGCAAGGCATGGAGTCCGTCGAACTTACCACGGAGTACCTTACTGCGCTGGCAATCTTCAACGCTACCACGTTCGGCGCTGGCACCAACTCCATTGTTGCTTACACGGCGGCAAACTTGGCAACCATCGACTTTTTTGGCGACATTGTGGCTGCCACGGAGCGCGGTTACGACAAGGCGGAAATCTACAACACCATTGTTCTTTCCCGCCAAGTTTACAACCGCATCCGGCAATCCACGCTGTTGAAAAACTACGTGGTGAGTCAGCTTGGCAAGGGCTACGAAGTCAACGAGAGCAATTTGCAGCTTGCCTTTGCCGACATTGGAATCAAGAAGGTGCTGATTGGGTCCAGCATCTACAACAGCGCAGCGGACGGCGCAACGCCGGTAATGACGCGCGTTTGGGGCAATACCTACGTTTGGGTTGGCAACACGGAAGACACCGCCGTTGGCAACGACGAAGCCGGGATTTCCACGATTCGCGGGGTTGGCGTCAATGCCTTTTGGGATGCCTACACGCCACAAGACGGCTACGGTGTGGACACCTACCGCGAGGAAAAGACGGAAAGCAACATTGTCCGTGCCAAAACGTCCAAGGCTCCTTACATCGCCAACGCGAACAAGGGCACGCTGATTACAACGCAGTACTCGTAATCCCAAAACCACGGTGCCGGGGGAAGTCACTAACCCCGCTCGCCAACCAAAAAACTTTATGGCTAAATCGAAATACGCGAAACTTGAGAAAGATGCGCTCGTTGACGAAATCAAGCTTCGTCGCGCTGCGGGTCGGAATATCCCCGTGGACCTTCGCGCGGGCGAAGACAAGCTTGCTGCGGCGCTGGAAGGCGACGACATGGAGAACGGGGATTTTGACCCGGACGCCACACAGGAAGAGCTTACGCCGGAAGCGCTCAAGTTGGGCGCTGCCGCCCGTGCGGATGGCGTCAATACGCGGGAAGTGCCAACGGACCTTGAGGAATACAGCGGCGAATACCGCTACCTTGCAACAGGTGAAATCTTCGGTTTGAAGGTGCTTCCAGCAGGTGACGTGCGCGGGGGCAAGACCCATCATGCAAAAAGTCCATTGAAGTTCGGGGACTACACCCCCGAAGAGTTTCGTTTGCAGTTTGAGAAGGTGTAGGGGGAAACTTAACCTAGCTCAAATCCCAAAGCCCCGGCATAGCTTGCTTGACTATGCCGGGGCTTCTTGCTTAGATTGCCAACGTGAGCCGTAACAAGAATAACCCCTTAGCCGCTCAACAGCCCCCGCCAGCGTTCGCAAATGACCATAGCGGCTTCTTTGGTGCTGTTCTGGCAGAAAACCACACATCGGGCATTTCTAGTTTACTGCCGGGCGGCACAGTGATTCAATCAGACGTTGCGGTAAAGGGACGGCTGCTAGCCTCGCAAATCGCTTGGACCCCTGCAAAGGCACGTTGGAACGGGTGTAACATCACAATTTCCCTCGCGGATTCACAGTTTTTGCTTGCCTTGGAAACTGGTGGCGACACTCAACAGGGACGTATCACCGTCATGGTTGAGAAGTTGCAATTTGGCTCAACTGGCTTGCCCGGTGACGGCGGGTTTGGGCAAACCTTTGAAATCCAAGCAGGTGGAAAGTGGATTCAGTTTACCATTGCTGAAATTTTTGGGCAATACGACGACAACGAACCGGGGCTAATTCTGTCTCTGGAAAGGGATTTGGAATGAACTCGCAAATTGATTTAGAGCGCAAAACGGAAAAGGCACTTGCCGCGCGGTTCAAGCAACAACCGCTTCTTGCCAAGCTTCGGATGCGGATGAACTCCGAAGATAGCTCAAAAATCAACCAAGACCTTGTTATCAGTGCCAAGCGTGGGGACGGGAATCCCCCATATTCCGGCATCTACAACATGGATGTTACATGCACCTACACGATGAAGCATCGCAGGAGCATTGACACACTTCCGTTGTTTTTACGTGTCTGCGCTGCGATGGAAGAGGTTTTCAATGTCACCGCAATTGACATGGTGGGCGGTGTCCCCACCCAACGGATTGCCGTGCAACTTAGTTCATGCGTTCCAAATTTTCATTGCTACGAAGTGGCGGTTAGTGGTAAGGATGACACTCCCGAAGACATGAAGCACAAATGCGAATGGTCCTTGTCTCTTATTGCAATGAGCCAATCATATGCTAATGCTGTAAATCTCTAACCCGACACTCCACTAATAACACCCTAAGTATATGGCCGATTTTGGTTCTCTTGCTCTCCTTTCCCGTTGCGTTGGCGCTGTTTCCGGTCTTAACGCAGAAAGCTACTCTGCCGACATTTCCTGTGACCTTGTGAAAACGCCGGATGTTTGCGGCGAGAACGTGCAAGCGTTCACCAAGAACGTTGTTGCGGACCATCAATGGAGCGGTGAAATCCTTGGACCTTCCGCCACTGGTGCGGCGGTGTTTACCGTTGGTGCCAGTGCCACCCCGCCCGCTGGTGTGTGGGGCTTCAACATGACGCCGGGAGCGTCCTACATTTGCACCAAAGCCAACCCACAATACACCCGTGGCGAGTGGGCAAAGTTTGGCTTTACGCTCAACAACAGCGCGGGGATTTAAGCCATGCCGGAAGCATTTTCTGGCGCTGTGGATTACAAAGAGCTAAAGCGGCGACGTGCTGTTTTACACAAGTCTCTTTTGGCAAAAGGTCTTGTCCCCGGTTCGTCAAAGTGGATGAGGGTTTGGTATAGAAAGGCTATTTAACCATGTCTGCTTTCGCTGTCCAAAGCGAACCCCCGGCAGCGGACCAAAGCACCTACGGGACTAAAGACCCCATTCTAGCGGCAACGCTAGGCAACTTTGGGTTTCAAGCGCGCCACTCCATTCCAGTGATGCTGGTTGTGTCCGCAAGCGGGGTGATTGACGCAGTGGACAAAAAGACGGGACGCATCGCGGATTGCGCGCATTTGGAGTTTCGTTTTGAAGCGGAAGTGATGGACTCTGTTTACGGGGTGCTGCGGGCGCAAGACGTGGCTTTTGCCCATGAGATTGCAAAACTAGCTCAAAAGGAGGAAACCCGCGAGATTTCCGGTGCAGAGGGGTTGCGGCTGTCACAGATGCGGGAGCGGTGGAAATCCCGTTCAATCGGTAAGGATGGGCAAAACATGGCAGGCACGTTGCTTTACATGGTGCAAAAGTGTTATGACCAAGTAACCAATTTCATGGTAATTTGCGTTGTGACAAAAGAGCTTGCGAGAAACCCAATGATTGAGTTTAGCAAATTAGTTTACGAAGGGGTTGCTTACGCCGTTGAACCACTCGAAACAGAACCGCAAGCACAGCGCAGAAGCGAAAAGATGATGCTGAAACCCCGCTAACTTCCCATGCCCATCCTAAACCCAAATTCAGTTTCACCGGAAGAAGCCCAACGGGAAAAAACCATTGGGCAGGCAATCGTAAATGGCGCGCAAAGTGTTTGCGGATTACACTGCGTCCGGGACATTACTCCCCTTGTGATGACTGTTTTGCAGCGCACAAACAACCCGTTCGTAACAGGCAAGGCGGGGTTTGAGGCTGCGGGCATTTCATTTGCCGAAGATGGGAATGTGCAAGACCCGGCGCAATTCGCAATGCGCATGATGCCCTTTACTGCGGAAGTGCTCATTTGCTTTTCGTGCTCCCGTGAAGACCTAAAGCGCTACGCGGCGGATTCTGCCGCTCTCCAAAGCGCAGCGCTGGACTACATGGAGGGTTCAACCATTGAAGCTTTGGCAGAGGCAACGGTGTTCGTTTCAGAGCGGTTGGGGGTAATTACTAAAAGCCGTGCTTCTCCGTCGCAAGAATCAACCAAGCCAAAGGCTGCCGGATTGGGAGGGGACGGCAAAGGAAGCCCAAAAAAGCGCGTCCGCACTGGCTAGCGCAAATCCTTGTTTCCCTTCTCCCGCTTTACGGGGACGAAGACTTGATTTTGTGCGACATGGGATTAGCAAAGTGTTATGCGCTAATTCACGCCATTGCGGACCAAAACGGAGCGGAAACCGTGTGGGCGGATGAAGACCAAGGCGGGCAAGTTGCCTGCATGGAGCAAGCCCGCGAAATTATGCGCAACAACTACCGATTCAGAGAATGAGCAAAACAGGCGCGACATGGAATGACACTAATTTCAAGAATGGTCTGAAAAACTATCTTGATTTCAAAAGGAACGTTGACCCGAAGACAGAGCTAAGACGGCGCGCAAAGAATGTGGGTATGCGTCTGGTGGGCATCTTCAAAACAAAGGGTGTCAGCTTGTCTGACATTACAAGCAAGGCAAGGTCTTTGGGGGGTAGGCTAAAGGTGCGCCCCAAAATCTTAGCAAAAGGGAAAGCGTTGGGTTGGACGTGGGCGCGGATACTTCGCGCGGAAACCAATGCCCGCCGCTCTGCAAAGGGGTTTACTTCAACGGGTTGGTTTCCATCGGTGGAGAAGTTGGGAGGAAGCCCAAAACGCGCCATCCGCCCCGGTGGGGGACCAAGGCGCGGAAAGATAATTGAGAAGATGGGAACTTTTGTGAAATCGGAAACCTTGGTTAACGAACAGCCGGGAGCGGGGCACACTGCGGACAAGACAGCCGGTGACACGCAAAAAGCCTTGGATGATGAAACGGCAGACATGGCGGCTTACGTTGACCGCAAACTTAGGCAAGCGGCTAGGAGAAATGGACTATGATGCAACCCCACGCCGGGCGCTGGTTATGGTGGCAGCTTCATACGTTCACAGAGAAGATAGACCAATCACCAGAACAGCGGAAGGCTTGGCTTGCAAACTGGTTTGCCACGGTAAAAAAGTTGCTTGGGTGTGACAGTTGTTACAAGAAACTTGAGCGCTTTTGCAATTTGTGGGAACCCCCGCTAAACGGCGATTTACACGCTTGGGGTATGTGCCTACATGACTATGTAAACCACGAACTTGGCCGGGGGCTAGCCTACCCCGAATTGACGCTTGCCCCGCTGAAAGAAAGAGGCATAGTCCACTGACATGGCACGTAACTCCAAAGCCACCGCAAAGGTTGAGCTAGATTCCGGTCCTTTCGAGAAGGGAGCGAAAGCTATCATCAGTGCTGCAAATGCCATGTCAATGGCGGTAAAGGCGGCGATGGGTGCGGCGGGTGCGGCGCTTGTGGCAGCTTTTGGGGTGAAGTTTGTACGAGGCATTAAGGACGCAATCAAAGACGTTTTGGACCTTGGTGAAGAGATGGCAAACGCGGGCAAAAGAGTGGGTGCCGCTGCCGGGCAATTCTACTTGTTCAACCGTGCGGTTGAGAAAGGGATTGCGCTAAAAACTGCCGGGAGACTTATTGGGGAAAATGCCGAAGCGCTCAACCGTTCTGCGAATACTTTCCGCGACGTGTCAATCAAGTTGTGGGCGGTAGGTGAGAAGATTCGCGGTTTCTGGCTTGGACTTATGGAGCGCGTTGCCCCGGTGCTCTCCAAGTTGCTTGACGGTGCCCTTGGGGTTAGCTTGGTGAAAGCAGGCAACGATTTTGGAGAAGCTTTGGTGAACGCTGTTGGAGTCGTTTACCAACTAGCCAAGGACGGCAAGCTTTGGGACACAATCAAAGAGGGTTTTGGAATTGCTTTTGATTATGCTGTTGAGCGTTTGCGGTGGTTTGCGAGCACGTTGTTTAGCGCCGTGTATCAGGCAATGTCCAATGCGCTTTACAGCGCGCTTACAACGACATTTGAGGAAGTAAAAAATCAGTTTATTTCCTTGGGTGCTGTTCTGTCTTTCCACATTAGCAAGGCATTGGTGAACGCGGCAGTTGCGTTTGCTGGCACAATGAATAAGTGGGTTGGCGCTTTTGGGAAAATCCTTGCCGGGTTTTCGCGCGGCGGGTTTTCTGGCGCGGGAGTGGCAATCAAAGACTTGGCAATGGGTGGGAGGGAACCGGACTTGATTGCAAGCGGTGTTGATACCGCTGCCAAAGCAGCAAAGGCAAAAGCAGAACAAGAGAGTTTCGCGGACACCATTAAAAAGGTGTTTTCTGAAAATGGGTTTAAGATGAATCCAGAGATGCAAGCCCGCATTGACAAGTTAGGCATTGGGCTTGGTGCTACATTTGACAAATTCAAAAGCAGTCAAACGAATGCCCCCGGTCAAAGCATTGAGAACAACACCCGGCGCGCAGCGTTTGGCGCGGATTCGCTCACGTCCATTGGCGGCGGCGGCGGGGTTTATCTTGGGTTGTCTGTCTTGGACGTGAACAAGGCACAATTGCGCGAGTTGAAAGAAATTAACTCAAAACTAGGCGGCGCGTCCCTTGAGCCATCCACAAGTGACGCTTCAAACTCCCCAAGGCGTCCCGGCGTTTCACGCTTCCAATCAAACCCGCCAATTTTGAGAACTAGCAGCTTATGAGCGCCTTTGGAAACGCCGGTCTAACAAAAATTCCGGGTGCAGTTTACAAGGTTGAGCAATCCAGTTTTGCCACCTATGACAAAAGCTATTCAGGTGTCTTGGTAGGTGCAATTCCATTCCTACAAGGTGACATTGCGGAAGAATACCCCAACACGGTCTTAATGACCATGAACGTTACGGAGACAGGCGAGCAATGCAACCATGTAAGGATTGATTTGCACTATGAGGGTAAGGCAACCTCTTTTGTGGGTGCAGATACCAAAATGGATATTGCGGTTGATTTCACCACGTCACAAGAACCTGTTGAGTCACACCCCGATTTTACAACGGAGATAGGGGGCACCCCAACAGAACCTTTGCATGGTGCTGTATTTGACGCTCGCACAGGTGAATTTCTTGGGTTCCCTGTGGTTGACCCGGATGAACCGGACCAATCCCCAAGCCGGTTTGCAGGCGTTAGAAGCTACCTAATGCCACAGGAAACGTTTACCTCAACAACTGTTGAATTTGACTATCCAAGCGAAGCGGACATTGCATCTGTTGGTCAAGTGTTTAACCCAAGCTTTAACCTGCCAGCGCTGCCGGGAAATCGGTCTTGGTTAAACTCTGGTATTCGCGTCCAGAACATCGGCAACGTTTATTACAGAACACAGCAAACAGGCATGTTGAGCGGTCCACGTAACTGGTTGCCGGAGATTTACGGTTCGCTGTAAACAACATGGACGCACAAACACTGCGGCGGGTGCTTTGGGACTTAATCAGGTTCAACCCAAAGGATTTCACAGTGCAAGGCACGCCAACAGGATACAACGTGAGTGCTCGCAACAACGCGCGACCGGAAGACCCTGTTTGTTATCTTGGGTTGTTTGACAGTACAGAAACGCCGGGTTCACCGCAGATAGGGGTGAGGTGGGGCAAGATAAACGGACGCCAACCAATAGGTTTTAACTCCCGTGGCAAGACTGCATCAATCCCAATTAGTACAACGCCTAGTTACATATATGCATATGCAACGCTGGACACCAATACGATGCTTTGGGTGGATGCCGGGGTAATCGTGGACCCACTGCCGGATAAACCAAACACAGCTACAACGGGTTATGAGTTGTTGGGTGTGGTGGAGTTGAATGGCACGCGCATTCAAGCCCCCATTGCGTTCACTTGTGGGCACGTCACAATTGACATTTGCGATTTATCTTTGGAGTGATGCAATGCAGACTGAAAGCCTCTGGACGGTAGACACAATTTCGGCGTCACTCACCATTAATAATAACTATGGTGACCGTGTTCTTGATATAAACTTTAAGGCTTTATTTAGCAGGCGCACACTTCTTAGCATCCGTTCCTTTCAAGCTATTTGCGCAAGCAGGGGCGGTTATCGTGCGCTAATTGAGCCGGGCGAGTTTGTTCTTGCGCAACGAGACACACGGGGAAAATGCGCGTGTTGCCCATGTAGCCCCGAACTGGATTTTAACCCGCTGCCACCTGTGGCTTGCGGGACGGAGACTTATACGGACCCCGGCATAGAAGACAAAACGCTTTTTGGTGAAGTTACCATTTTAGACATCATCCCAAAAAACTGCCGCCCCGGATATGTTGACCCATCGTACTATTTCATAGACGAAGAGGGACCATACTTTACAGACTTTGTGCCCGCAACGCTGGCAATATCAGCGGTCATTGAAGGGGTGCAAGATTTGGTAAACGAAGAACAAACGGTTATTGCGGGGGGAGGTACGTTCTTCTTTGGCAGCGCTGTCTTGAAGTGGACAAATCCAGATGGGTGGATTGTGGACATTGCTTTAGCCGCTTCGTTGGGTCCAAGTTTTATGGGTCACAACTTTACCGCAGTTGCGAGTTTCACACCACCCCCACCAGAAGACCCACAACCAGAAACAGACCCCGTTGAAGGGTTGGAAATCTCTTTGGAAACGAATGGTATCCGCGTTGCGTTTACTGGACAGTATGCCGGGCTTGCTGTTGGCCTGATTCAGTTGGTTAGCAACGATGTAACCACGCGCGATTTCCTTTCACCGCTAAACCTTCCTTCCGCCCGCATGGTGGCTACTTTTCTTATTCGGGAAGGTGCGCCAAATGGACCAGACCACTCAACATGGAGCGTGTCTTTGCCAATCAGCGGAAGATGCCCCAAGAACTACACCGGCAGCGCTCCCATAGGCTTTGCAGTCAGTGGCGAGTACATCATTGAATGGAGTTAAAAGGCAAAATTGAACGATGGGTAGTAAAGGACAGGCACCGTATTTGCAGTGCATGTGCGCAACTCGCACAGTGTTCAAGCGCGGGAGTGCTAAAGACATTGTTTTTTGAAGTCTCACGTTGCCCACTTGGAAAGCACCTATCGCGCAACGATGCAGTTGCCAAACGTGCTTGGCCGGACAGCGCCCCGCCGGTCAGTGGGTGTTGTGACAGGATGGACTAGAGTTTGACAACCAAGAGAGTTTCAGTTAAACCGTTGCCACCATGCCAGAAAAGTCTTCTTTCCTAAAACGCTCAATCTCGAAAGAAGTTGCAATTATCCAGCTTTTCCGCCCCCAAATCCAAAACCGGGTGACACAAGCAATGGACATTTTTGAGCGGCTGGTAAGCGAAGCTGAAACGCTCACCAAGCTTGGGACTGTGGTTGTTGCTGGTGGCACCAAGTTTCATCTCACCCCGGAAGATTTGAAAGCAAGCTTGGACGAATACGAGGAAGTAAAGTTGATTGCTGAAAAAGGACGCGAGTTTTTGGAAATCGTTGGGTTTGAATCTTTGCGGAAAAACATCCCCGCCGTTGGTGCCGCCCCTGTTGGAAAAAGTGTGGACGTGCAACCCATCTCCACACAACTCCCCGGAAGCGAACCCCTTGAAGGTGTGATTGTTTCACCCAAGAAATGAAGCTAAACGCGCTCATTAACCAAAGCCGGTTCATCACCGGACCCGGCACCCCGGACGCACCGCTTTTCTTGCCTCCGTTGGTGTTTGGGAACGTTGTTCCCATTGAGTTGCGCGGGTGGAGTGAGTGCGCGGACGGCTCACTTGCTGCGGTGGATTTGTCCACGTATCAAATTAGTTTATTGGTGGGGAAATCCAACAGTCGCCCCACCCTTGGCTTTTGGCAGCTAACAACCACTTACGGCACGTCAACGGCGATTGCATCACGCGCGACCAAGGAGGAAGTTGAAGCCGCGCTTGTTTATGCCTTTGCATCCTGCACCGTTGAGGGTGGCAATGGGTCTTACATTATCTCCCTCGTACAACCGGGGATTTGGGCTTTGCCAACAGCCACTTTCCAAGGCAACACGCTTTCCAACGTATTGGTTTTTGAAATCACCCCCGGCACGGTAGACACCCCGGCACAGTATCGGGTTGAGGTCTTGGAAGTGGCACCCGCCCGCATTGTCCCGGCAGACTGGACAGCGGGGGACACAACGCCGGTAAACACATTCACCCAAGTCAGCGGAAGGCTTTGGGAGCTTGTGCTGTCCCCGTCTGTGGATAACGGTTTTTTCACGTTGACCGTTGACGGCGATGAAACGGAGTTTATCGACTACGCGGGCGGCGCATACGCCATTCTTGTTGCTCTCACGGCAGCGGACAAAGCAGCAACAGTAATACCCAACGGCACGGGTGGCTATTGGGTAAAGTTTGCGGCAGACGTAACAACGGCAAGCGTGGGCGGGAATCTAGTTATTCTCCCGTTTTCGGAAGGCAACCTAGACCTTACTTCAACAGGTGTCCGGGAGTTGCTGGACGGATTGCAATTTACGGACGTAAAACTTACCGTTGTTTTAGTTAAGGACGGGCAAACAATCACAGCCGCAATTGCGGATGCCATGCTTGTAATGCCTGTCAACCAACCCGCAACAATCACCATTGACGCGCCACGAATGGCAGGGTTGACCTTCGCAATTTCAGACGATGAAAGCTATTTGGAGGTTTACCAGAACGGCGAGTTGATTGGCACTGTTGCGCTGAATGCCACTTCGTAAAAATGGCTGTCCCCGCGCAAATAGCTTTTTCCATTACTTCGGATGGCTCAAACCTTCGGGTTTATTCGTCCGGTGCTGTTGCTGGTGATGCACCGATGAACGCGGTTCCAAGTGATGACACATACTTGCAACCGGATGGGGTTTCAAACTACTTGCAACCGGATGGGGTTTCTCTTTATCTTCAACCCGCCTTTTAGCCCCAATGCCTGATATAATCACATCCGCCGCAATAAAGACGTTCATGGAGTCTGCGAACGTTGCCGCAATGCTTACGACACTGGGACTAAGCCCAACAAGCAATGTCAGCTTTGCCGCTGGCAATTTCACTAGCACCAATGCCGCAACGGTTGTGGCAACGGTTACGGGTGCGAGCGGACAGACCGCAAAACTTCAAGAGTGGAAAAACAGCGCGGGCACGGTGTTGGCAAGCATTGACCCAAACGGAAACTTAAAGCTCGCGGGGCTTGGCATTGGAATTGCCGCATCCGCAATGGCAAGTGTGCAAGCCACAAACGCCACAGGCACAATTTCAGTTTCCGGTCCTAATGTTACCGGGAGCGGCACCAGTTTTACCACGGAAGTTTCAAACGGCGACCACATCAACGTTGGTGGGGTTACACTTACAGTAAATGAGGTTGATTCAGACACATCTTTGACGCTTACGGGTTCTGGACCCACACTAAGCGGTCAACCTTTCGTTGTTCTGCCGGATGACGGGATTGTTACCGATTACCTTGGCCGGAATTATCTGAAAGGAATCGGCACAACCATTTCGGCGAGTGTGGATATTGGTGGGGGGTTGTATTTATCCGGTGTTGGCACAAGTGGCTTGTCTGGTGTGATTATCTTGGAATCAAATGTTACTGGTTCTGATTCTGCTTCTGGCATCTTTGCAACGGCAACATGGAATACCACGGGTGCCCCATCACTAATTTACGCAAGCCTCACTGATACCGCCTCAAACCCTGCATCTCTGCTTATCCAATTGCAAGTTGGCGGGGTGGATAACTTTTCAGTCAGTAAAGCAGGCGCAATCTATTCGGCAGCAAGCACGATAACGCTTGGCGCAATCGTGTTGACCGCACCCCCGGCAAGTTCTGTGGTGCTTGGCGCTGCGGCGAATGGCGCGACAACGCAAATTCTTGTTGGTGGCGGTGCGTCCGCATTGGCGGTGTGGACTACCGCAACGGGGAGCGGTGCGCCTGTGCGGGCGACTTCGCCAACGCTTGCAACACCCAACATTGGTGCGGCTACCGGGACAAATCTTGTTTTATCAGATGGGTTGACGATAGCAAACTTTGGTAATGGTTCCACAATCTTTGTTCAATCTGCGGCGGGCCGTGCTTTTTCCTTTGGGTCAAATGGTGCTCAATGGAGCGTAAGCACTGCGGGAAACCTATCTTCTGCCGGTAGTCAAAATTTCAGTGTTGGCGGGTACATCTCCCTTGGCGCTTTCACGGTTGGCACGCTGCCAACAGCAACGGCGGGACGCACTGCTTACGTCACGGATTCCAACGCGGCGCTCACAGCAGGCATCGGCGCTGTGGTTGCAGGTGGCGGCGCAAATGTTGTCCCTGTTTTCGCGGATGGAACAAATTGGAGAATCGGATAAACCACTATGTCACTAGAACGCATTGTAATCACATTCAACGCCAACGGCACCCTTCGCGGAATCTCCGCGCAAGACTTTGGAGAACTTCCAAAACCTATCACCCAAGCCGAACTTGCCGCGCTCGCGGGGACGATTGACACCGCGACCATAGCGCGTGTTGGCGAACTTGAATCCGCGAAAGGAGAACTTGAGTTTGAGAAACTCGTTGCAGAATCAAAGCGCGCGGAGTTGGTCGCGCTTGCGGAATCTGGTGATGCGGAAGCGGTCAAAGCCAAAGCCGCAGAGCAAGGGCTTTCCGAAAAAGAGCGGAAGATTGCCCGGCTGAAAAAAGAGCTTGTTGAGTTGGAAGCGAAGCAAGCGGCACACAGCGCAGAACCAAAAAAGAAGTAAACCAATGAGAAGCACAATCCGATTAACCACGCTGGCAGCACTGGCACTTTGCCAAGTTTCTTGCAACCCACAGTTGCAGGCGGCACCCCCAACCACGGGGCAATTTCTATTCCAGCGCAAAGCCGCATCCGGTCCCTTTACTCCGTTTGGTGTAACCCCCGTCACAGGTCAAGCTTTCGGTTGGGACGGAACAAACGTGGTTATGATGAGTTCGGGCGGGGCAACCAATTGGGGCGGAATTGGTGGCACCCTTTCAAATCAAACTGATTTACAAAGTGCGCTGAATCTCAAGTTGTCCCTTGCCGGGGTGCTCCCGCTTGCGGGCTTTTCAAGCATTACAGGTTCGCTCCCGGACGCCAATCTTTCGGCAAATGTCCAGTTGAAAAACGGCACACTTGCCCTTTCTAGCTTTGGCAGTGTTACCGGCTCCCTCGCGGATGCCCGGCTTTCTTCTAATGTCCAGCTTGCCAATGGGACACTTGCCCTTAATGGCTTTGGAAGCATCACAGGAACGTTGCCAGCTGCGCGAGTTGGCGACTTGTCCGCAACCTATTTGACAGTTGCCGCTGCCGCTTCCAGCTATCAACCATTGGACGCGGATTTGACTTCATGGGCGGCGGTTACTCGCGCCAGCGGGTTTGACACTTTTACAGCAACGCCTAGCAGTGCAAACCTTGCTTCCCTTGTTACTGGTGAAACTGGCACGGGCGCATTGGTGTTCGCCAATTCCCCGGCACTTATTACCCCGGACCTTGGAACACCAAGCGCACTTGTCCTTACCAATGCCACGGGGCTAAGTGGCAGTGCGGTAAGCGGGGGCACCTTTGGGGCGGTGAACGGCAGCGCGCTAACCGCGCTCAATGCGTCCAACATTTCAACCGGCACACTTGCTGCCGCACGGGTTGGCGACTTGTCCGCAACCTATTTGACCCCGGCAGCGGCAGCGGCAGCATATCAACCATTGGATGCAGACTTGACCGCTATTGCTGCGTTGACAGGCACCAATACGATTTACTACCGAAGCGGGGCGGCAACGTGGACGCCTGTTACTGTTGGCACAGGGTTGACCTTTTCGGGTGGCACGTTGTCCGGGTCAACTGGCACAGGGTCCGTAACAAGTGTTGCAATGACCGTGCCAAGCATTTTCAGCTTATCCGGTTCGCCCATTACCACATCTGGCACCCTTGCTGTTTCTCTGGCTTCGCAGAGCGCCAACACCATCTTTGCCGGTCCCACAACCGGCAGCGCTGCCACCCCCGCATTTCGCGCGTTGGTTGCTGCCGACATTCCAAGCCTTTCTTCCGTTTATCAACCATTGGATGCAGACTTGACCGCTATTGCTGCGCTGACAGGCACCAATACGATTTACTACCGTGCGGGGACTAGCAGTTGGGCACCCGTCACCATTGGGGACGGTTTGGGTTTCTCTGGTGGAACAATTGAAGCAACCAGTGGGGTTGACACCAACGCAACGCTAACCGCTGACAGGCTTTGGACTTTCGGGCAATTCGGGCTTTGGATGCAATCCACAGAACCAGTTGCCGAACCTTTCATTTTTGAAGTTACTGCCAACACGGGGAGCGTGGATTTATTCCATATCCGCAACCCCGGTGGGACAGTTGTGCGCGTCCCAAGTGACGGCGGTTTGGTTGCCAACTACTTCACTTCGCTGGCGGATGTTTCCGGCACGTCCCTTACCGCCAGAGGCTCTAGCAGTGGTTCTGTTATTCTCGCGTCACCCGCAACAGGCAATTCCGGGACAATCACCATTGGGAGCACAACCAACCAATTTTCTTTCACCAATGGAACGGCATCGTTGACTGTCCCCGCTGGCGTTAGCGGCACGCTTAATTCCATCGCCTTTGTTACGCCGGGCACGGGCATAAACACCTTCCTCGCCACACCAAGCGGGGCAAACCTTGCTTCGGCGCTCACCACGGCTTTGCCAGCGTCCAAAGGCGGCACGGGGCTTACTTCCCTTGGAACAGGCATCGCAACAGCCTTGGGGGTCAATACTGGCAGCGCCGGGGCACCTGTGCTGTTCAATGGGGCTTTGGGAACACCTAGCAGTGGCACAATCAGCGGCAGCTTTGTAACTGGTGGCACCTTTGGGGCGGTGAATGGGTCCGCGCTTACGGCTCTGAATGCGTCCAACATTTCGAGTGGTTCGCTTTCGGATTCGCGGCTGTCTGCGAACGTCCAACTTGCCAATGGGACACTTGCCCTTGGCGGCTTTGGAAGCATTACAGGCACACTTGCTGCCGCCCGCATCGCGGATTTGTCCGCAACGTATTTGACCGTTGCCGCTGCCGCTGCCGGTTATCAACCATTGGACGCTGACTTAACCGCCATTGCTGCGCTGTCTGGCACCAACAACATTTATTACCGAAGTGGGGCGGGGGCTTGGTCCAGTGTCACCATTGGGACGGGATTGGCCTTTTCTGGCGGCTCACTGACTACGGAAATCAACGGTGCCACGGGAACAACTGATAACGTGATTCTCCGCGCGGACGGGACTGGCGCAAAAACTGTTCAAGGCGGCGGGGTGCTCACTTTGTCAGACACCGGGGCTTTGGGTTTCCCCGATGGGGTTAGCCAAGTCTTCAACCCCAATGGCACCAATTCCGGGTTGAACGTGGGCGCTGTTGCTGGCGACCCGTCAAGCCCCTCCAACGGAGATTTGTGGTACGATTCAACTGCCAATGAACTAACAGCGCGTATCAACGGTGCAAGCGTGGTGTTGGGGGTTGGCAGCTTCGCCGTTGGCACAACGCCGGTTACTTCCGGCACCGTTGGGCGGCTGTTTTTTGAGGGTGCAGGCAACGTGATTAGTCAAGATTCAGACCTTTCTTTTTCCACAGACACGTTGACAGCCACAAAGCTAAACTGCAACCAAGTAGCAATCACAAGCGGGAGCAATATGAAAGCGGGAACATTTGCCTTGGCTTCTGGCGCTGCCACTGTATTAAACACCAGTGTTACAGCCAACAGCGTCATTATCGTGACCGTGAAAACGGTTAGCGGCACGCGGGCGGGCAACCCTGATATTGTCCCCACTGCCGCAACAGGGTTTACCGCCACGGGCGGCGGTAGTGACAACAGCACTTACAATTATGTCATTCTTGAAGTAAACTAAGTTGAACGCACCATGAAGACCGCTACAAAATCCGCGCAAAAGTCAGAGTCCACGAACGGCAAGAAATACACCAAAGTTGGGAACGCGCCAAGTGGTGAGTGGCTTGTAAAGGACAACGCGACGGGTGAAGAAAAGAAAGCGTCTGACTTTGGTGACGTGACTTTGGAAAACACTGATTTGTGACAGCGGCGCAAATCAAGGAAGTCCAACGCAAAGTTGGGACAAATCCAGACGGGTTTTGGGGTCCAAAGTCCATTGCCGCAACGCAAAAGTATTTACGCGCTTTAATGCCGAAGCCAAACCCTTGGCCGAAAACATCACAGGCGGCGCTTACTGCTTTTTATGGGCGCGCTGGTGATGAGTCAAAGCTTGTAAACCTCCCCGCTCCCGCTCCAATGTTTTATGAAGGCAAACGAATCAAAACCATCCGCTGCCATGCAAAAGTTGCGGCTTCGCTTTCCCGTGCGCTCACTGGGGCGCATAGCGTCTTCCCCGATGTTGTTGCCGTTTATGGTGGCTGTTACAACAATCGTTCTATGCGCGGCGGTAACACTCCATCCCTACACGCGCGGGGGGCTGCAATAGATTTGTGGGCGTCAAAGAATGGGAACAAAGCCCATTGGCCGGTTGCGGCGCGGATGCCTCTTGGTGTGATGGAGGCATTCGCGCGTGAAGGTTGGTTGCCTGCCGGGGCATTTTGGTCGCGCGATGCGATGCACTTTCAAGCAACCCAATAAGTCAAAAACACTGTTGCCCTAAAAAGCAAATTTCTATATGAACGCAACTTCTCCGCACATTCACGCACATTCTATGTCATCTCCGCTTCTTGCCAGCGCGCTAACAGCAGTTATTACCCTTGCCGCAATCCAAGCCGCTGCAAACCCGGACGCATTTGCAATCGTGGGCGCAATGCTTGGCACGATTATCATTTTCCTTGAAGCCCGCGAGAAAGGGCGTTCATGGCTCAAGACTGGCTCAAGTGTTATCGGGAGCGCGTTTTGTGGCACAGTGCTCCCCGGTGCCCTGCTTTGGTTCTTTGTCCCCGAATTTGCTGCCAAGGCTCATTGGCAGATTTGGGCGGGCGCTGGCTTCCTTTGCGGGTTGGCGGGGTGGGCAACGGTGCTAGCTGCCATCGCAATTTACGAATCCCGGCGCGATGCGATCTTGAAAAGGGCGGCAGACCGTTACATGCCTCGCGGGGGACGCCGTTACTAGCAGCCCGTGAAACTCGCGCTTTTGCCCCTCCTAGCTCTTTTGGTGGGTGGTTGCACGTCAATCCCCACCCCAAGGGGCACAGCGCGATTTTGGGGCGACTACAAGAGCGTTGAGCTTGTGGATGGTCCTTTTCGATTTTCCGCCACTGACATGAAGCACAGCGCTGTTGCGCGTGCTCACTGGAAAGGCGCTGCCAGTGTTGGTGCCCAAATTGTTGCCGGGGCAATTGGAGTAAGCCAACCCGCGACCGGCGCGAGTGCGGCAGTAGCAACGCAAGTTTTCTCTCCTTAGAACATGTGGGCTTGCCCGTGCCGCTCCCTGTTCCCTTTGGCAATGTTTTCGCTGTAAGGGAGAACCTGTAAATTTCCCTTGGTGTAGCCACCCCAAGTAATTTTTCGGTCTATGTGGTGAATCTTGGGGTCATACGCATTGGCTTCCAAAAAGGTGTAAAGCCACTCAATGTCTAAATCGAAAGGGACACCATTTGCTTTTGCCCGTTTGCGTAGGTTAGCCAGTCTCGCCTTTAGTGGGTTGCAAGCCCGCCAAACGCGCATCTTGCACCCGCTACAATAGCCCCCGCCCCTTTTGCACTGTGGCTTTCTGCAATACCTAGTGACACAAATTCCTGTGCGTTTTCTGGTGTTCATAGTGTGTTTAAGCTGTTTGCCGCGCATCCGGGTTGGACGTTTGCGCGGCATTACTTAGCCCCCGTGCATTCGCCTTGCCCGTGGTATTGCCCACAGCCGGAACATAGGAACATAATTCATCACCCCCTTTCATATTTTTTGCTCTCTGTAAGATTCCAACATTTGCAGCGCAGAGATTAGCCGGGCTTCGTTTTCCGCTTTGTTCGCCAATGCTTCCGCAACGGCGTCATCCACCGTCCCCGGTGCAATTAGCCGGTAAACCTTTGTAACGCTCTTTTGTCCACGCCGGGCAAGACGGGCAATCATTTGCTCATAGTACTCCCGTGAATAGGTAAGTGTAATCCAAACAATTACGCTGCCGCCATGCTGGAAGTTCAATCCGTGACCCACACTTGCCGGGTGTGCAACCAACATGGGGATTTTCCCGGCGTTCCACTCGCTCAACATTGCTTCCTGTGTCTTTTCGTTTTTCGCGTCTGCAAAGAATTTGGCTTGCGGGAACAAATGCCGGATGCGGTCTTGCTCGTGCTTGAAAATGGATGCCACAAACAATGGTTGGTTCTCGTCCTTGGCAATTTTCTTAAGTGCGTCAAACTTCAAATGGTGGACGTGATGCACCCCCCGCTCTTCATCGTAGATGTGCCCCGAAGTGAATTGCAGCAACTTGGTTACAAGGGCGGCAGCGTTGGCGACGTTGAGCACCTTTTCCCGGCTAAGTTGCATCACCAAATCACTTTCCAATGTGTGATACTGTTTCTGCAATTCGGGGGAAAAGGTAATATCAACGTCTTCGTAGTGGGTGTCCGGGATGTTCAACCAATCGGAGCTTTTCAGCGTAACCGTTATGTCCGCAATCTTCCCTTCCAGCGTTGCAACAGTGGTTGCCTTTGGACGCCAAGCCTCGCGTTTGCCGCGCTGCGGGGCAAACTGGTTCTGTTCTGGCGCGAAGAAATAAGTGCGCTTGAACTCCAAAAAGTTATTTCCAAAGCGCTCCCCGCCATCCACCAACCGGACTTGTGCAAACAGGTCTTGCCACGAATTAGGCATTGGTGTGCCGGTCAACCCCCATTGCCGTTCCACGCGGGGCACCTTGCGGCGGTAATGGTTAATCCGCTTTGCTCCCGGATTCTTTGCGCGGGTCAACTCGTCAAAAATTACCACGTCATAAGGCAAAGGCTTTCTCCCCCGCCGCTCAACAAGCGAAACAAGGGTGTTCATCCCCTCATAATTGATTGTGTAGATATGCGCCTTCCCGTTGAGGAAAGCCCGCTGTCCTTGTTCGGTGCGTAGATTGGCGACCTTCATCCAACTAAATTCATCCCAATCCCTTACCTCCATCGGCCAAGTCAAATTGGCGACCCGCAACGGGGCAACAACCAAAGCCCCGTGAGCGCTGGCTTCGCTAAAAAGGGTGTTGAGCGTGTCCAAACAGGCGGCAGACTTGCCAATGCCCATGCCGACAAACAAGAGCGAATCCTTGCTTTCTAGCAGATGGTCCTTAATCCTAACCTGTGGTTCAACGGGAGTAAATTTCATTCGGGGAATTGAGCGGCAACAAAGTGGGGAGGCACCCCACCAAGAAAGCCAATAAAGATTGGGCTTCCGTCCATGAGTTTATGTAGGTCTTCTGGCGATGGTTGCCAAGCAACAATAGTCGCTTTAGCGCCGTCAAGGTTTCCACCCTGATAAGCTACGTGACACGCGCGAATTGATTGGCATTGGCTCTCGTCTAAGTCAGAGGGAGCACCTAGAGTTATGTTGGATTGTGGGAAATCTACGGGTGTCATAATTAATAGTCGTCCAAGTTCGGGGCGGGTTTACCCCATTCAACCATAGAGATAACATGCCGCTTTCCTTCATCCACGTTATCAATCACAAATACTTGTGTCCCCTGTGCCCGAATCTTGGCAATTTCGATTTCCTGTCCAGCGGTGGGCTTGCAACCCTTTCGCTTAAACTCAATGAAGAAAACCCCTTTGCCCCCCGGCATGATGAATAGCCTGTCCGGGACACTTCGGCGGCTTGGACTGGTGAACTTATAGACCAAGCAACCCAGTTGCTTCGCATGGTCACACACCTTCTTTTCGATTACCTTTTCAAGAGGGTCTTTTTTCATGTTGAGTTAATTTCCATGCCAGAGTTTTCACCCGCAGCGGGGGTAGCAGTGAATTTTCTTGTTGTTGTCACAAGCCCTTCGCTTTCCATCTTCTGCGCTTCTTGGGCAAATAATTTGAAGCCGTCACAACTGGCAACGATAAAGCAGCGTCCGCCGTGAATGCGTAAAAGTGTTTGGATGCGCTGGCGTGGTGATTTGGTCATGCCTCAAAATATGCAACAGCAATCGCCCATTTCCAAAGCCTACGTTGGTTTTTCCGTTTATGGATATATGGCTGAAAACACTCGCGTAGGCAAGCGTATCTAAAATTATGCAATACGCGAAAACGCATAAGTTGGGGAAGGGAAAGCCAGAATTTTTGAAAAACGGGTTTGGGAATCATGGTGCGAAAAGGTTTTCACGTCTTGCACCAACACGCAAGAGAAATCTTCAATCTTTCTTGTAAAAAGGCACTTCCCCGCCTTCCGCTTCAATTGGCAACCCATCCGCCCAAGCGGGCATATCGGTCAAGCACTCCACAAACCTTTCCGCTCGTTGGCCGGGGGTTTTGTATGCTAGTGCTTGGTCATGGATTAATGCCATGATGCCAAACCCGTCTGCTTCGGCGTTGTGGGCACCCTGACACATAATGTCAGCGGCAACCGCTTGGGTGATGTTTTCCACCAATTTTCCCCCGTACGTGTCAACGTCGCCCCACTGTGTCCCAATGATGTGCCCGAAAAACTTGATTGCAAGCTTGCCTTCAAACTTCGGTGAGGGAACAAGCCGGGGGCGTGGGTAAGCCAGTTTGCGACCAGACGGAAGTTTGCAAAACAGAAAAGGCAAACCGTTGGTGTGCTCATACAGGAAATGCACTGGCACCTTGTACGGTCCAAGCCGCTTATTCGACACCCTGACTATCTCCCCACGGTGCGCAATCGCCCGCTGTGCCGCGTTCTCCACGTCATACCAATAGCTTTCAACCCGTGCATGTTTCTCGCGGAAGGCTGTCACGGCGAGCCGGGCAAGGTCCAACTCACATTTGTAGCGTCCAAGCTTCCAGCACGTTTGCACGAACTTTTCCCCACCTTTGCCCATGCCAAAGCCGCAATTGTGGACAAGCACATTTGACACTGTAAAACGGTGGCGCGGTCCCGCATTCAAAATGTCGTAAGTTGCAACAATCTTTTTTGAATGGTTCTCCAACCCTTGCGTTTCTCTGTTACTGATTGCCTCGCTTTCGCTAGTATTTGCTCCCTGTCCATCCCAAGAGTTAGGTATTTCCTCACCGTGAACTCGCAATAGGGCCATTCCGGGGCTAGGTAAAGCAGATTTATTTTTGGAACTGACTGGTTTAGGATTTGTGTTCTCCGCGTGACATATCTTAGGTTTCCGGGGGCGTAGTGTCCTTCGTTGTCCTTCCTGTCTAGCTCTAGGTGTCTCTTCAAGCCTAAGTTGTCCATCACCCAATGGGCTGCTTGTATAGCGGAAGGGAATAGAAATTGGATTCCACGCCCCCCGTACCAGTGGAACGCTTGGTTGTCTGGATTGGTGCAACGGTCCTTCGCTGCTTGCATCCGCGACACCAACCACTTGGGGGCACGTCTGATTTGTCTTTCCTTGTGCGCGCATGGGTCGCACCCCAAGCTTGCGCCGCGCGCTAAGGTTCTGTGGTCTATAAATGTCACTGTTCCACACACGCATTGCACCTTGGCAACCCTGTATTGTTTCCGAAGGTAAACTTGTTTGCTTATCAGCTTCCACCGTCCGAATCGGTGCCCCTCCTTTTCCAGAAACAAGCAACCTTTGCTTCTGTTCCCTCGCACTCCGTAAATTGGTTGTTCGTTCAAGTCCCATGCTATCACGGATAAAGACTTGGTGGCATGGGGTTGCGGTAAGCCCTTGGTGTGTGATAACTTCCTTGTGTCCTTGGTAGATAACTCCATCATGGTTTACCCACTCTACCCCATCCCAAACGCGGTGCCAACAACAAACTTTCTCAATTGGAACAAGCCCAAAATCAGTTAGCACAAGCTCCCCCTCTGCGATGCAACCCAAGATGGTTTGTTTCCCAATGAACCGTTGCGGGTGCTTGTTTACTTCCTCATAGGGCACCCTGAAGATAAATGACGCCATCGTTTTATATCGGTCCAAGCCTTGCCGGTATTCGTCCAATGCATCTTCCTGTCCCGCGAGCCAACATACAATGCGGGCTTCAATGGCAGCGTAGTCAGCGTCAAAAAGGGGACGGGTCATTTTCTGGAAACATAGGTAATTTCCAAACGAGGAAAGTCCAGATAGCTAAATGAGCATATACCTTCGTAACTTGTGACGCATACAAGCCCGCCCATGTGTGTATGCAAAGAATGACACTCTGTGGCATCACCGGGAGGGAGATAGTAGATATATCCTACCTTTTCCCCTTCGCAGCGAAGCAAATACGGGATTGGGGTGTCTGACTTATTAGTTAGTACTATTTTCATACGTCTTGAACAAAGTGCCTTATACACGAACTAATGACTTCCAACACCGGACCATAACAGATTTCCAGCATCTCCCGTGAGCACCCTTCGCAAATCATTTTATAGGCTCCCTCGCTGTCCTTAATCGTGGGGCGTTTCATGTTCTGAAACTGGACTAGGCTGTTGGTGCTTCGCCCCGTGGTAGCCCCGTGGTGATTCAGCATCCCCCGGATTCGGTTGTCGCCCGGTCCAGCGCAATCCAGCATCGTTTGGACCTTCTTAATAGACACGTAAGCAACGGATTGCTTCATGCGGAGCGCAGCAAGCCAGTCACACGCAAGGTCATCCCTTACGTCTTCGTATTTCTCTAGCAGAGTGTCAATCGTCTCCGCTTGGAGGTTATCTAGGTGGCACCCTTGCGAATGTAGCCACTCAATAAAGACCTTGTTTTGGGTGTATTCAAATCCGGTGAGTTGTCGAAAACGCGCTCCAACAATTTCGGTTTCTTGGTCAATAAGGGTTTGGGCGTGTCGTAGCGCATCCAAATTGACAGCAACCCCGCGAGCGTTAATGGTTTCATGTAACGTGTAATTGGCGTTGTTGATTGGTTCGTCAAAGTAACTTAGCAACTTGGTTGCCCCACGCTCAACAAGTACGTCCGTTTTGCAGTATTCCAGCAACTCCGCGAACGCTTCCGGTTCATCCTGTGGGTAGATTCGGCGCACCGGCAACGCTGGTTTTTTCAATGTGGCTTCCTTCGCTTTTTGCATCTGGCAAAATTTGCGAATCAACACCTTACCCTTTTTGTCTTTTTGCGTGGTTAGCTCCAACACTTCCCCCAACTTTTCCAGACTCCCCGGTAAAGCAGCGCGGCGGGCCAGTGACATGGCGCAACGCCAGCGGGAGATATGCGGCGGCTCAATGCCCCACGTCTTGAGCATAAGCGCGGAAGATATGGCTATCTCGAATTGGGCGCTGAACGCATAGACCAACGTTTCCGGGTCTTCCAAGGCGTCAAGATACTTGTCAAATTCGTTTGACTCTCCCTCTTTTATTCCTGCTTTCCAAATCCACGGTGCTTCATCCCCAATGCCATTGCAGCGCAAAGTATTTCCGTGCTTGGGTCAAAGGCATAGCGGTAAGCCCCAACGTCTTTCAAATCGACTTCGGAGAATGTTTCAAGATCTATGTGAAGACGTTGGGGCATGTTACTATATTTTTTGGTCCGGTTGTTTCGCTCCGTAGGTTATACGGGATTTTCCTTCTACTGTCACCGGCTTACGGTGCTTCGCGCCCGCTGGACAATTTGGATAGTCCGCATAATTAAGGAAAGCACACCAAAAAAGTTACTTTCGTCCCTTGAACTTGACGCCAAGCTTGCGCGCTAGTCTTAGGAGCAATGGGAGTTTGCGGTTGTTGGTCTTTCCTGTGCCTTTGCTGATTGTCTTTGGCACAACTTAGTAATCGTCCAAGTTGGTAGGTGGCTTGCTGCCGCCACCGGACCGGCTACGTCCCGAAGAAGCCGGGGGTGCCATTGTGCCGCCGCCGTCTTCTGTGTCGATTGCCTCAAACTCCTTGGTGGCGTCCACCGGACCCGCGCCAAAGCTTTCCCCATCCTTCACAAACTGGACAGCGCGGAGTTGAGCGTTGACCCGCTTCCCCCATTGGTTGTTTTGGACCCACAGGCGGATTGTCGCGTTGACGTAGCACCCCGCGTAAATGATGCCGTCTGATTCCACAATTGGATTAAGGCGACGGTCAACAACACCCGGACGGGCTTTGTTGCTGGCGGTGAGGAAGCTTTTGCCGTCCCCATAGCCTTCCAGTTCGGATTTTTCGTTTCCGTCGCGGAGGCACCGCTTGAAATTGATTTTCTTCTTAAACTCGTCCAGCGCAAGCCGGTCAATCTGTGCGTCAATCTTGTCAAGAAGTGCAGCGTGTTCGTTGTTGTCGAAAAGGAAGGTAGCGGAGAACTTTTGTTCCTGTCCCTCTTCCATAGCGTGTGGGGTGAACAGGTGCGGGAAGGACAGGCGCACGTTCGGGAGTGTGATAATTCCGGGGTCTTTTTCGTTTGACATGGTATGTGTTTGGTTTGGTTGTTAGTTACTAAGCTGAATCAGTTTTGTGTTATCGGTAACATCTACGATGGGTTTAATAACCTCAAAGCAGGAAAGCAACACCCTTGCCTGTTCCAAGGTAATCCGGTGTTTAACCCCCGAATCAGTTATCACAATAGCCCACTTGGGTTCCATCGTGATGGACACCACCGAATCAACGGCAATGTAGTTGGCTTCATTTACTTGAAAAAGTTTCATGGCGTTGTCGGAAATCGCTTGGCAAGTGCTTTGCGGATTTTCTTGAGCGTCTTGTTGCACGCACCGCGTTTCTCCAAGTCAGCGGCAAGTGTTTTTAGTTGCTCTTCCGTCCCAAAGCCAATTTCAACTTGCTTGGCAATGGATGGACGTTTGTAGGTGGTAAGTTTGCGAGGCATTAGAATTGGTCTAAACTGTCCAAGTTGGTAAACTCTTTCGCCCCGTCAATAAAGCACGCTTCGCGAGGGTCATCTTCGGGAGCAATAACAGGTTGACCGGGTGGCTTTGCAATCAAGTTGAACGCACGGGCGGGGATTTTCCCTTTGCCTAGTAGCTTCTCAACGGCGGCGGGTCCAACAACCTTTGGTTCGCTGAATAACTCTTCCTTCCGCAAAATTGTGTCTTCCTGCAAATACTTTGCTGCTTTCACCGGGTCACTCCAATAGCGATTTCCGCCGCGCGAAGTAACTAGTTTGAAACCCTCAATCTTCCCGCCCGCCCGCATGTGTTGGAGCGCAAAAGCCTGTGCATCGTCTATCCACTTCTTGATTTCATCCCCGTGCCTCACAATCGCGGCAAGTTGCTTTTCGGTGAGCACCCCGCCCCTGTGTAGCACTGGTGCTCTGTCAGGTGATAGAATTTCCAACTCTTCAAAGTCTTTCACAAGCTCCCGCTGCCGGGCTTCACAGAAACCCTTTGCCGGGCACCACTGGCAGGCTTTTTCAGATGGAGCAAAAACAATAGGCAAATCTTTTTTATCCTGTGGTGCTAAGATGTTGCACGCAGTATCTTCAATCTGGTTTGCGCGGTTTCTGATTGTCCCCCAAGTAGTTTCCCAAGTGTGGAAAGGCTCACCATCTCCGCGCGTCCGGGGTTGGTAAATCGTTACGTGAATGGGAAAACCGTCCATCGGGGGAAGAAACACGTTGCCGCTTTTGCGCGTGTTCCACACCACAGAGTAAGCGTAAATCGTGGCTTGTAAGTTCTCCACGGGGGAAACAATGATGCCTTCCCCATACTTGTAATCAACGATGTGGATGCCCTCTTGGTTGATAACTGCCGCGTCCACAATGGCGCTGCGTCCGTCCATGTAGAACAGCGGTAAACGTTGCTCAACCAATAGCTTCCCACCCGGCTTAATCAGGCTCTCCACAAATTCCATGTAGTTCCACCCGTGCCATCTCATTTCCGGTTCAACTGGCACCGGGCATTGAGCCAAGTTCACCTTGCGGTTTTGCAGGAAAGCGGCAGCTACTTCATGGGCGGTGTTGCCGGGGTCCGCAAACGCGCGGTTTTCCTCTGGCAACCTGTCCCAATTATCCAAAATGAATTGGGGGGAAGCCGTGCAAGTTGTCCACCTGTCCGCACTGGACGGGTTAAGGTCAATCCGCTTTTGTTTTTTCCAAGTGCTCACGCCGCGCCCTCCGCTCCGCCTTGTTGCTCAAGCTCGCCGTTAGATGCGCCTCGCCGCCACGCACCTTCGACTGCCGCCAGCACAGCGTCTTGAAACGCCAATCTCTGTGCCGTGTCCCGCGCTGGCCATTTCGCGTAATATTCGCGGGCCGCTTCTTCGACTAACGGGTGAAGCGCATCATGCGATGGGGCTTTGTCTTTCTTGTCCGCTGGCTTCTTGAAATGAAATCCGGCGTCATCTTCCTCACCTTTAGTTGCGGATGTAATGGCATTGAAAACACAAAACCCCGCACCCAAAAAGCATAAGACAGCAAGAAATAAAAACATTGTAGGGGAAGAAAAGCCGGGGGCTTAGTAACCCCACCCCCGGCTTGGTTGTGTCCGTGTCGCGGTGTTAGTAGGACAACGCGGCAATGTCCTTCTCAAAATCCGCCTGACTCGCGGCGGGAAGGGCTTTCAAGCCGTCCTTGCTGTACTTGGCGATGACCTTCTTTACGTCTTCGCCTTGCGCTGCGTCAACGAGTGGCTTAATGAGCGCGCGGTTGCGCTCAAACCGCGTTGCGTCATCTTCAGCGGCGGCTTCTGCCGCAGCGCCGGGCACGGGTTCTGCGGCTTTCGCAATGGCGGCAGCACCGGGCGGGCGACCCCGGCGCTTTGGTGCCTCACCATCACCCGTGGGAGTGGCAGGTGCGGCATTGGGGTTCTCCGCGTCATTGGCGAAGTCTTGAAGACCATTACCGGCACCAATAAGGGCGGCGGCAATGGCGAGTAGTGCGGTTCTCATATCGTTGGTTTTTGTTTTTTGGTTGTGGGGGTCCGGTCCCCCGATTTGATTTGATTTGCCGGATTACAGCAACGCCATTTCGAGCGTTGCAATAAATTCGTTAAGCACCGGGTCATTGTCCGGGGCGTTCGCCTTGAGGAAGTCAACAGCGCTTTGCGCACCTTCCTTTTTCAGCTTCACCAAGATTTCTCCAGTATCTGCAAAAAGGTGTGTAGCTGGACCGGGGGCGGGCACTTCGGCAGCGGCTTCTTTCTTCGCTGGCTTCTTGCCTTTCTTCTTAGTCGTCTTGTCGGCAGCGGTGCCCCGAAGCTTCTTGGCAGTGACCTTTTTCTTGGTGGATTTCTTGCCCGCCTTTGTTGGGGTGGGGTTCGCCCGCTCTTCGCTTGCTGCCTTCTTAAGCGCTTCAACCGCTTCCGGTCCCTGTTTGAGCGCTTCGCGGGCGGTAGTGCTGGACACTTCGCCGTTGGAAATCATCTGTTGCACCTCAACCGGGGCTTCCGCAAGAGTCAAACCGTTATCCACCGTGACGCGGGACACGCCGAGTTTGTCGGCAATGTCTTGGGACTTCAACCCCATCTTGACCAAGCGGAGGTAGCCGCGACCCTGTTCCAACGGTGTAAGCGGCTTTTGCCCGCTGCCGGTACCAAGCATGTGCAACACGGCGTCAACTTCATTGCCGCGAAGCTGCCTGCACTCAAGGGTGTATTCTGGCATTTTCTTTTTGACAATCTTTGCCGCCTTGGTGCGGCAGTGACCATCACGGGCGATGATTTCGCCTTTGTCGTTGATTTGAACGTCAACCGGGGGAATGAACGCGCCCGCCAGCATCGCAGCGGCAAGCCGGTCAATGTGGAGGCTCAACTCGTCGTTGTCTTCGCGGAGGTTGAAGCCTTTTTCAAACTTAATCAAATTAGGGTCAACGCGGAATGTCGTTGACTTGGTGATGCCATCCGCTTTGTGCTCTGCCATTGCGCGGAGTGAGGTTTCTTTGGTGCTCATGTTTCTTGGTAGGTTATCAGTTTTGGTTACTGGTTTGCGTGGGTTTTTGTTTTGGTGCGGGTTGTCTTATTGGTCAAGAGAAAAAGGTAATCCACGCAAAATAAAGCGCTGCGATGGACAGGGGGAGCGTGATGAAAAAGAAAATGTTGCGTTGGCGGCGGTTGTGTTTGCGGGTTGCTTCGCAGTTGTCACAACCGCAATGCTGTAAAAAAAGACGGGAGCGCAGCATAAATTTAAGAGCGATGTGCGCGGCGGCTGTCTCCCCGTGCTTCCTGTGCCATGTCGTAAGCGAGTGCCAGTAAATCCAATTCCGCATACTGCAATTCACGGGTGATTGTTCTCCCACAGGCGAAAAAGACCAATTCATTTTTGTCATATTCGCCTTCCGGGGCTTTATGGAGGCTTGGAAAATAATCCCCCTCCGCGTGGACCAATTGGGAAAAGCTTTGAAATGCGGTGTGCTCGCGGGTGAGGTTATCAAAAGTGGCAACCAGTGATTCCGTTGCGTTGAGTGCGTGTTGGGTGGCGAGTGCTACTTTGAGGAAACCGGACTCAAGCTTGGCTAGATTCCCAAATGCGTTTTTAACCATGTCTGTTTTCATGTTGCTTGGATGTTGGTGCAAGTTGCGTGTTTGTGCAAGAGTTATTTTCAAGTCTCTGGAAAATTCGTTTGGAGAAACTTGATAAGTGAGGCTAAGCGGCCACCAGAAGTTGCTCTGGAACACTCACCCAACGCGATCCTGTCTCAAAAGACTCCGATGGAAGCAAGACCGTTTTGTTTTGGGGTTTTCCACTCTCGCCAGCGAACGTGACCTTGAGATGTGGCTTACCGCCAATGTCGATGATTAGTGATTGGTCAGCAAAGAGCGAAATGGAAACGCCCTCAATGAGTAGTTCGGCAGCAACCTCGCTGCTGAACATGCCCTTCGAGATACTGCATGGAATTAAGACGCTTTGGGTCGGCATAAATTCATCTCGCAGAATTTGGGAATGTGTCTTGTTCATGGGAGAAGATTTACGCCGTCTTGTGCATTCGTGCAAGAACTATTTTCACTCCGCGTGCATTTTTTGCACGCCTAGCCGTAAATTAATTCCATGCACAGATGAATTTTGTTGTGTGCAAGCCTGTCCGCTGCCACGTCCACGGCTGTTTCCTCGTTGACCCCACCGCGCACCCAAAGGTAATGCCGCTCCCCTTTTATCATGTGCCGCCCAATCTGGCGGAATCCTTCCTCGCGCAAGACGGCTGCTACGTGTTGCGACGTAACCCGCGTCAATCCCTCTTCCAAGTGCAGCGCATCCATAACTGTTTTTGCACTTACAATGTCAAATTGGAGCAACGGGTAATCTCCCTCCATCAACATGCGCCGGATTGAGGCTGTCACTTCGCCTGCCGAATCGTTGACCATTTCGGAAACGTAGTGTGTGCGTGGCGCATGTCCGTCTGGTCTAAAGTCAGAAGATATTTCCCAATTAGCCAGAAACGCGCGCATGGCTCCCGGACGGTCCCGCAACATCCCATAGAGCGGTTGAAAGTAGTTTTCGCCCAACGCCAGAATTTGCGCCTTGTGTTGGAGCGGGGACTTTACCACGAAGTAACGCCGGTCATTGGGGGTAAGTGCCAAGGCATCGTGATGGTTGGAGAACAGCATGTAATTGCTAATGTTCGCCACCTGCCGGTTGCTGCGAAACCGTTCATCAACTGAAATGTCATCGTTGGTGATGAGTGGCTTAATCGCGTTCATTACTGCATGGCGATTGGTTCCACTTACATAAATTTCTTCAACGGCAATTAGTTGGTGCCCAAATGCCCACTCATTCCAACCGGACTTGATTGCACCATCCCCAAGAATCTTTACGTGTTCAAACCCAAGAACCGCTTGCATGACCTTGGCGAAGAAAGTTTTCCCCGCGCCTTCCGCCGATTGAATCAACACCGCCCAACGAATTTTACAGCCGGGGCTTTGCACCATGTATGCCATGAAGTCCAGCAACGTGCGGCGGTAGTTGGGTTCTGCAATCAAGTTGCCAAGATGCTTGAAAAGCACTTTCCCCGCTTCCTCCGCGTGCCTTGTGTCCAATTCGGGATAGGTGGGAGAGTAGTTGTTGACGTATCTTTTGCCCCTGTTGATAAACCAAAGGTCATTGGGGCGGCTAGGGTCATATGCATAGTCGTAAACCGTGGGAATCTTCAAATGGTTTAGTGCATAGTCGTTAGGGGAAACAATGGGTTTGGACAGCGTAGCGGGAGTGACGGGGATGCCTGATTCAGTTAATGCTTCCTCGCTAGGCAACAAATGCCTCGCATAACTGGCATTGAAGGATTCCGGCTTGTATTTCTCCCCCGTCCGGTGCCGGTAAAATTCCTGTGCCGCCGCAATGTATAAAACACCCTTTGCCCACATGGGTTCACGCATCTTTTCCGATGGCTTCTCTTGAGCCTTTATTTCGTCCTTGGTCCGCTTTAGGTCTTTGCGAATTGCAGTTGTTGAGATGGTATAGGCAAACCGCTTCTTTGCGTTGGAGCAAAGCATGTGAATCAAAACGTCTTCCTGCACTGCGGTAAGCAGCGGAGTTGCAAGAATCTTTTTAATCCCTTTCTCCATTAACTCCGTCACAGTGCCCACGTTCTCCAGCCAAGTTACAACTTCATTGAAACAGTTTTCCTTTACCTTCTTGTCATCCCATCCGGCAGCGGCAGCGGTGCGGAGTAGTGAGCGAACCGTAACAGGCACCCGGCCAATGGGTGTTGGTCGCAGACTATCCCACACCGTCCGCATTTCCTTTTCCCCGCCATACTTTTCCCCGGTGCGACTCCATTCGTCCCAAAGGTCAAAGGCTTCATCTTCCTTGTGCGGGGCAAACTGGTGTTTGAGCGCTGCCGCGCAATTCAGCCACTCCGCGCGACTAACATCCGCGTCAATCGCAAACAAGGCTTCGCGGGCAACCGTCAAATTGATTTCGGGGACCGGCGCGCGGAGAAATTCCAAGGCGTCCAACCCCGCTTCCGGCGCGCTGGACCTTTCGCGGGTTTCCGATTCGGGGAAAGACCCTTCGCCAATGTCGTTGATTGTGAAAGCCCGTCCGTCCAGTGCGTAGGCAATCAAGGGATGCTCTTCCTCCGTGCTATCCAGAAACATCACCGGCAGAAACATGGGTTGTACGCTCACCTTGCTTTCCTTGGTGATGGCAGGAAGACCAAGCAACGCGGCAACAGCCATTGCGGCGCGTGGGTAGCCCGCCAGAGGGATTTTCTCCGCGTCAATGATAATACGCATACGCGGGGCTTCGGGCGTGCTGGACGCGGTTACGTGAGCCGCGAAGTTGAATCCAGCCAATGCGGTGTAGAGGCTGTCAGGGTCATTGACGAAAGGGGCGGCGGGGTAACGTCCAGTCTCAACCCATTTGCCGCCGCGCAATTCCTTTTCCGGGTCTATGTCCAGAAAAATCAGATTGCAATGGAGTGCCTGTTCGTAAACTCGTTTGCTTGGGGTTTCCTTGAACACCGCTGCCACGAAGAAAGGCACTTGCTTTGCATCATTGCGCTTTTTCTCGTCTAAAGCATGGAAATCTTTCCGCGAGATGCCAAGGGTGGGGCAAATGCGGAGAGCATCAACGACTTCCCGGAATGTGCGCGCGGGGCTTGCCCGCACGGGTCCGGTGACGCTTGAGCCTTGAAAGTATCGGGATGACACTTTTTAGCCTATCTTTGTAAAACTGTAGGGTTCCCGGATTTGCTTTTAGTCGCGCGTTCAAAAAAGCATTTTCCAAAGTCAATTGGAAACTCTTCAAACGCAAACTCAACTACTCTAACCGTCGAATCGTTTTGAACTTGCTCAACCCTTGCCACCCATGCGCGCGTTTGTTCCTGATAAAATAAAGAAAATTTATAATTAGTAGTCATCTAAGTTGGTGGAAGGTGTGGGGGTAATTGGTTCGCTGGAAATTGTTGGGTTCAACCGGCACAGCGCGACAAAGCGCCCACCGTTCTTGTCACAGATGTAGTCCACCAAGGCAACGGAAAAGCGTCTGTTAAGCTTGGTGAGCGCTGCGCTTAGGTCTTCGGTCGCAATCTTGAAGCGGGGGATAACTTCAAAAACCCCGTCGCCTATGTCGTCCAATCCGCTGTTACCCAACACTTCGGCGCATTTGGTAGCGCATTCAAAGTGAGCAACAAACTTGCCCACACCGGACACCAGTGTTATGGCAGCGCCAAGGGACGCGGTTCGTTGCAAAGCGTAGCCTTTCCGCTTTAACTCCGTAAGAGATGGCATCGGAGAGCAATTTAGAGGGGTGGGGGTCTATTTAATTAGATACCGGGGGGGGGCTTACTTGGAATTTAACAGGGACTCCAAAGATACACCCAACACCTGTGAGATGCGGCGAAGGGTGGAGATGCGTGGTTCCTTTTGCCCGTTCTCAAAACGCGAGATTTGCGCACCCGCGTCCGGTCCTTTCCACCCAATAGAGTGCGCGAGTGCAAGCTGTGTTACTTTTTTGGCTTCCCGCGCACTTCGGATGTTCGCTCCGATGCGGTTGGGTTTTACAATGGTGTGTGGCATAAATTGGTTTTTAGGGTGTCTTGCTCTTTTAGTCAAGAGGAAATTGGTGGGGCGGTTGGTTCGGGGATGTGTTCATCCCACTTTCCTCCGTAGTCGGAAACGGGTTTCTCATTTGTGGCAAACCCCCCGCTGCCGCTTACGCGCAGCACGCCACCGCTGCCAAGAAATACGCGCTTAATGCGCCACCCGGTTTCCGGGTGTTGCCAATGCCAGTAATAGCCGGGTTTAGTTGGTGTGTGGGTCATAAGTTATGGAAGTTGAAAGACGTGATAAATTTCGCCGTCCGGGGTTTCAATGGTGGCAATGTATTTGGCAGCACCAATCTCGGCACCAGTTGGTAAAGTAAGAAACCTGTGCGGGATTGTCTTTACCCCGTTGCATGTCTCAACTACCGCCCAAAGTTTTACCCCTTCGCCAAACATGCTTTTTTGGTAACGTGCTGTTAGGATTTCTGTTCCTTCGAGTAGTTCAATGGAGTCTAGTCCGAAGCCTAAATCGTATTTGAATATGCGTTTCATTTTGTGGTTGTATGGGTCATAAGGTGTAAAAAGTAGGGGGTGGGGGTCTAAATAAAAAGGCTATGGGGGGGGGGGTTATCGTTTGGTGTTTGGGTTACCTACGCGGCGGGTCTTTACCTTGTGCTTTGCAAGGATGCTGATAACCCGTGACGGTGCGACCCGGTAAAGCTTGGAAAGGGATGTGATGCTATGCGTTGCGTAGTCTGCCACAAGCGCGGATTCGTCTACTTCTGTTTTTGGGCGTCCGGGTTTCCTCATTTTCCCAAGGGGCGCACTCGCTCCCATCGCCCACGGGCATCCTTTTGCCAAAGCCAACCGTCCTTTGTGCGTGTGTGCAATGCCCCAAGGCTGGACGTGGCGGGTTGCGTGGGTGCCGGGATGACCCTTGGCGCGGGGGTGTGTGCCGGTGTCGCATTTGTGAGAGTGGGTTGTCGCAGGGTGGCAAGGGGGTGTGTCGGCATCACGTAGACACTCCGCGCGTTGTACTTAGCTAATGCGTTGCGAGCCTGTATAAGGTCATTACTTAGCCTGTCTTCGGATATGTGCATCTCTCCCAATGGGGTCACAAAAAAGCCGGGACGAATCAATTTGACCGCTGTTCCCGGTCTAAGCGTGGAGATTCCATCCGCGCTTTCCACGCTGATAGGAAAGAGCACCCAATAGACCCCATCGGCCACCGTTTTAGAGGGGGTGGGGGGTGTTATTTTTGAAGGGGTGGGGGGTGGGTGCGGGATAGGTGGCAAAGGGTTCGGCAAAGCTATCTCTAGCGCTTCTGCGGGTGTGTCTGGAATAGCTGGGGACGGGTTTGGCGCTTTGGTGCATCCTGACAGGATGACCGTTAGCAACAGTGCGCGAATTAGTTGGGTTTTCATGCGTCAATAACAGAGAGTTTTATCGTTTATCACCATTTGGTAAATGTGCGGATTTGATATTTTGCAACGCCTTAGCCAACAAATTGTCAAAAGGGTGGAATAGCGCGCACCTATTCTGGTGGGTAGCTTTTTCATTTGTGGGCGCGGGTTGATAGTCGGCTTGCGTTGATGGTTAAGGTATACGAATAAAAATTAGTTAAGGTTTACGAATAAACCCTCGGCGGTTTACTGGTTGCCGCTTGCTAGGTTTCGTCGTTTAGCATTTCCTCAAGTGGGCGGTTTACTGGCTTGGCAATCCCCAAGGCAAAGCGAAAGGGACGGAATAGGCGGGTTACTGTCTTGAGCGCAATGCGCCCAATGGGGTTGTCTGCTAGAAAGGTCATAGGATAATGGCGTCTATTGGATATTGTGCGACTATGCAAGCCCAAATTCCCGCAGTATTCCGTGAACGTGAAAGGCTATGGGTTTCCCGCTGACAGCCTTTCGAGCTATGCAAAGGAGATGAAGAGTAATGCGGGTTTTCATCTGAAAGTTGCGTTTGGATAGTGCGCGCGAAGTGCCGCAATTAACCCTTTACGGGTTGGAGCGGACCCATAGCTAGTTTCCCCAAGGAAGGCAACAAAGCAGCGCACACGGGCAAATCCGCGCAATGAGCGCCGGGTGCCGCGTGTAACGCGAAAGGAGAGTGGGTTATAGTCCAGAGTGGTTTTCATTAAAGGTAAACCGTTGAGAAGTTGCGAACGGCGTCTTTGGTTGCACGCGTAAAGAAGCTATCTTGCCTCCTTTGGAACTTTACCGCTCTAAAAGTTTCCGCACCCACTCGTTTCGAGTTAATGAAATAAAAGTGTCCTTTACTTGTGACAGTGTGACAAAGAGAAATGGTTTTCATTTGGTTCGTTTGATATGCAGGATTGACAGTTTTTTGGTGATTACCATTAATAGAAGGAAAGCGTTGAGTGTGCGCATTTGGGAGTTAGTCGTTTGGCATTACGGTCCAAACCCAACGGCGTTTGTGGGTTGGGATTTCACCCGATAGCAGCGTTGTCCGTGAAAGAGTGGCGTGTCTCCCATCGGGCAAAGTAATGTCAACGCAATAACCCATTCTTGGCAATCGCTTGGCAGTAGCTTGTTCCCGCGCCAGTTTTCCGGCAGCTTTGTCTGAAATGGCGTAATGGTTGTGCGAAAGTGGAATAAGTTTCATTTTGATTTGTGGAGTGGAGTTAATGGTTATCAGGAAAAGTAAAGGTTGCCGTTATTGCCAATGAAGACCAAAGCGCAGTGTTGAGATAGGATTTAAGAAATGCGTTCATGGGTTGAGTGAGTGAGTGAGTGAGTGAGTGAGTGAGTGAGTGAGTGAGCTATTCGTTTGTGACAATTTCCAAGGTAATTTCCAATTGCTCCAGAAGCTCCGGTGTTAGTGCAAGCGCTTGTTCAATCAGTGCGTCAATCTCTGTTTGTCCGCAGCACTGAAAAACGATTCCACCCCCGTATTGCTTATTGTGAAACTTCCTGCCGCCCACCCGACGCGCTAGTTTCAAAGCGTATTCGTATTTCAGCGTTGTGCCAAATGTGATGTAACCGGCTTTGCTGCGCTCATTGGCGATTGCGTCTAGCTCATCACTTTTTTCCCGTGTGATGAACGCGAGGAAGTGGACAACGTAACGGGGGTTTCCATTTACGTCTGATTTGACGCGGGTTGCCTTGTGTTCGCTTTCAATTTCCACGCTGACAGCTTTTGCCATTTGGTCATTGCCGCCAGTGCCAAGATTGAATGTGTTCCCAAGGTAGTATTTTTCAATTTCAGCTTTGGTGCCGTTGATTGACGTTGTGAGTTTGTTTCCGTTGTCAAATTGAATGGTTGCGGTTTTCATTTTTTGGGTTTGGTGGGTTGCGGGTTGGTAAAGGTTAAATGTCATCTTCTGTAAACCCGCCAGCGCTCATTGCATCCCAAAACATCCCCTCACAAGCGCCGTTGTCTTTGCTATCAGTGCCGCGCCCCCTTTCGTGAGCAACAGCGCCATTGCCGCCCAACAACCCCCGTGCCCCAGTAAGAGCGGAAAGAAACTCTGGACCAAGAACGTAGTCTTCTGAAAGCGGAAAACCAAAACGGGTTCTGTGGGATTTGGCGTATCGGATTAAAGAGTCTAAGATGATTATTAGTGGTTCTGCGTTTTGCGCGCCAAAAGTGTGCGATTGCAAAGCAACTGTGCCCGCTGGAATTTTGGCATGTTGCACGAGTGTTTCCTGTTGGAATAAGTATGTGGTTTTCATTTTGTGGAGTGGGTTGCGGGTTGAAGTTTGAATTTGGATTGTCTTGTGTCTTTGTGCAAGAATTAATTCACGAAAAAGCTTATTGGTGCATCAAATTGGAAAGTTGCGACTGCACGTCCCTTGCAAGCTCTGTGCTATTGCTACGACGCTCCAACGTTACTACCGCCCAATGCGGGAAACCGTATGCACCCCCAGTATAGCTATTATCTCCGGTTTGGTAGCTCCATTCCCCTTTTTCATTTGCCCCAATGGTCACACTCATTGCGGGGGTGTTATCGTCTGTATCATCGCTGGCGCGATTATCGTCGCCAATGTATTTTTTCAGTTCCACGAACAATGGGCGAAGCTCTTTAATTGTGGGGAGCTTGTAAGCGGGTTTGCGTTCAATGTAACCCAAATCAGTTAAGAGGGTGTTGATTTCCTCGCGCATTGCGATTGCCTCGCGCCGGGTGGTAAAGGTCGCAACATGGAACCCGGTTTGCTCGTCTGGTTTACCCTCTAAAACTTGCCATTGTTTCTTGTCCCGTTTATGGACAAACGCGCCCTTGATTCCGTTGTCTGCAATAAAGCGGTGAATCAGGGAATTGTTTTTGTGTGTGAGAATGGAGATAGAGCTTTCGATTTTCATTTGGTTTGAGTGGAGTGGAGATTAGAGGAGTTGAAAGCTACCGCCGCTCAATTCACGCGCAACACCGGCTTCGCTGGCGTAATGCAACGCCCACGAAAAGTCCGAATAAGCCGCGCGGTATTCGTCCGCAAGGCGATGGTGCGCATCGTGAATTTCGAGCCCGTAGGGGCGAATAGTGGCGAGCCCTCGAACCAGCAAGGCATTTGCCGCTTTATCGCGCCGCACTGCTGCTGCTTTGAGGTTATCTGCAAGCTGCGTCGCGCTTGCTGCGTTAGGAGTGGTTGTTTGTGTAGTCATGGATGGAGAGAGTTGTGTCGCAGTGCCGGGCGGTGGCGGTCCCGCCCGGTTTCCTGCAACGGAAGGGTTAGATCATGCCTTCGTCATCGCGACCATCGCGGCGAATATCGGCACCGCCCGCTTCTGTGTTAATGACGCACGGCCCAAATCCGAGCGAATCCCACTCGCGAGCACAATCAATCGCTTCGTCGCGCTCCATGAAGTCTGAAAAGTTGCCCTTAAAGTCTGTGACGCAGAATTGCGCTGTCGTCGCCGCGCTCGCGTTGTCGTTGTTAATGGTCAGTTGCATGACGTGAAAGTGGACTGTCTTGCACAAAGAGACAAGAGATATTTTCAAAAAAGTGCATTTTCCTCTGTAAAATTCTTTTTGTGGGTGTCCAGAAAAGCGGGTTGCAACTTAGTTAAAAGCCGGGTCTTCCATTGTCACAGGGGCGGATTCAGTTTGTGTGCCAAGTGGGGTTGCATTTTTTGCGACAAGCGGGGAGTTTTCTTTGGCGAAGTATTCCGCAAGCTTTGCGATGCGGTCAATTCCGGGTTGGGTGAACCCCAAGCGAGCAAACCCGGCAGATGCGTGATTTTGGACCGTTTGGCAGCCAATGCCCATTTGGCGCGCAATCTCGGCGATGGGGATTCGTTGCGCGTAGCGTTGCAAGATTTGACGTTGGGTGGGTGTTAATTGCAGGATTCTCTTTTCTGGGATTTGCATTCCGTTTCTTCGCATTTGGTAAATTGTAGAGTGGAGGTTTGCCGGGTTGATTTTGAGTAACTGGCAAATTTCCTGATTGGATTTTCCCCGCTCCTTTAGGTGAATGATTGCACGTCTTTTTTGCGACATAAGAGGGAGTTTGTTGTGTCTGGTAACTAGTGTCAAATCATTTTTACCTAGTAGGGAAACGATTAGGCACACAGTATTCACCCTGTAAAGAAATGAAGATTGCCTAAATACCAAAAACTAAATCTTGTTTGAAGATAAAAAGTAAAACCGTTTTGTTCATTATGAACAAATGCAACTTCTGTTTTGCTGTATGTCGTGAAAACTGGTAGGTAGGCAAGGTAACCAGGTAATCCCTCTGTAAACACTGGTGCCTAGCACAAAATCCAAATTGCCTACTAGGTAAAAATGAATGCTAGCGCTTTGGATTGACAATGTGGGTTGTGAACTGGTAAACGGAGGGTCCAATGGAATACCACTTTCAGAATCAAGGGCACGCGGAAGACGTGGTTAATCGCTATCGTTTCCTGTACTACGTGTGCGGAATACCGGCTGTTTCTGATGTGGCTTATGATGCGCTAGAAAGGTATGTAAAACAGCGTTGGGGTGTGAGCGTGTGCGATACTGTGGGGAGTGACCAACTGGGCGACTATGCGCGTTATATTCAATTGGGGGTGCGACCAAATCGGGACGAACGTGAGGAAAGGGACAAGGCTATTGCGCGCCGATGGATGGAGAGCTTGTGAGCGCTGTTTACGGGTAAACTAAATTGGGCTGTTTACGGGTAAACAACACCAGTGGAGACAACGTGATAAAAGTTTACTGGTAAACGTAGGGTTTACGAATAAAGCTTTACGGGTAAAATAGAGGTTTACTGTAAACGTTTACGGGTAAACGTAGGGTTTACGAATAAACCCCACCCCGGTAAGGAATCTCTTGCTGCGAAAGTGAGTTTTGCCTTCCCTTCTTCTCCTAGATCGGAAGA
>Ga0181343_1000074_pt1 | contig 45303 bp, 63 predicted proteins | sample Su13VDMLBSD_FD_130110 | JGI IMG/M metagenome (GOLD analysis project Ga0181343, IMG submission 130110) | Freshwater viral communities from Lake Michigan, USA - Su13.VD.MLB.S.D | ecosystem: Environmental > Aquatic > Freshwater > Lake | place: USA: Michigan | collected 2013-07-15
ACGGAGATCATTCTGCACGCCGGGCTGATCCGCGAAGAACTGGCGCGCGAGATCAGCAGCGACTTCCCGACGAACACGATCAACGACTACCTCGCGACGCTCTATCTGGGCTGGATCAATCGCGTGGGCTTCACGACGCACAAGAAGCGCAGCGTGCGCTGGCGCTGGAAGCTCGTGTCGTACGTCGTACGCAAATTCGGACTACTCAGCTAAGAGGGGAGCGTTCCTCCCGCAGCCCGGCTAGGTCACGGGGCGGGCAAACAACGGGCATTATGAAGAAGCGCCTGCACGGCGCGGCGTGCTCCCCCGGCTTAGGCCGCATTTAGCGCGAATAGTGTCAATACCTAGCACTTTGATTTCACAGGAGAACTACCATGAACGAGACAAGCAACACCAAGCGCCCGCAAGTCAACCCGAACGACTTGAGCGAGGCGGAGATCAGGCTGGCGTTCAAGCATCGCCCGCACGGCGTACGACGCTGGACGGCGGAGGAGCGCAAGCTCGTGAAGCGTCTGCGGCGCGGACTGGCAGCGCGCAAGCTCCCGGGCTACGTGCCCCACCCGGCACACTTCGACTACCCCGCCGACGTGAAGCAGCGCCGCGAGTGGCAGAATTTCCTGATCGGCAAGGGTCTGGCGTCGAGCACGACGGACGCGGCCATGCTCTGCACCCCAGCGCTCCGCAAGCCGCGAGGCCGCAGCATGATGCGTGTGCCGTACGGCTGTCAGGTTCCCATGATCGACGTGAAGCGCGGGTTCCTCCACCAGTACACCGGCTGACGGCACGGGATTTGCACTACACGAATGGTTCGCGTAGTGTAACGCAGAGAGGCAAACATGCGTAACGATTTCAAGGGTATAGCACTGGGCGAGAAGGTGCTCGTCGTTGTTACTGGACGGTACAGCGACGAGGCGCACGCTCACGACGGCGAAGTGGTCAAGATCACACCTAGCGGCCAAGTCACGATCCGCTACAGCAAGATCGACCGACGTTTCGGGGCCAACGGGCGACCAATTGGCGAGGGCTCCTACTCCTCAACGTCGTACGACGTGGTGCGCGGCGACGCGATCCTGCTCGTACGGCAGCGTGTGGACGCCGAGAGCGAGGCGCGGAGGCTCTACAACTCCATCCTCACCTGCGCCACCACGATCAAGGACAAGACGCACCAGTCATCGCGCTACAGTCGCCTGAGCGTGCCTGAGCCCGAATTGGCGAAGATGGTGGACGACGCCGTTGAACTGGTCGCGAAGGACTGGGCGGCGTTCAAGGCCATGACCCGGCGCGTGCGCGGCCTACAACAACAGGAGGCCGACGCCGAGCGCACCCGGATCGAGGCGCAGCGCGCGGCGGCGCAGAAAGAAGCCGAGGAGCGCGACTGATGCAGCCCGCACGCGTCATCTGGAAGTGGCCTATGGGCCGACGCCCCAGACGCCTAGCGCTCGACGCCGTACGACCGTACCGCGACACGGGCACGCTGTTCATCACCGGCTCGCGACTGATCGAGGACGAGTATGTCAGGGCCAGCCCAGCCATCGTACGGCTGAAGGCGCGGACGCTCAACGAGGAGCCCGACGGCGCTGGGATCATCACCGTCGGCGGGTTCATGAGCGCCCAGAAGCGTGGCCTTGGGTTCCCTGCGTGGGTCAAGCGCGTGGTCGTGCTCTGGGACGTGGCAACCCCACCGTTCTACGGCAAGTTCTGCAAGGCGCTCCGACACTGGCAGACGCAAGGCGTCGCGCTCGTGCTCCAAGCCTCGCTGATGCGGATGGACGCCGACAGGCTATGGACGCTCGCCAAGTTCGCGGGCGTGCCCAGCCCCAACCTGCGTGTCGTGCGCGAGGTGTACTGCGTGCAGACCCGCTACGGCTGGCGCTATCATGCTGACGTACGACGGCTCACCCCCGAGGGTATGAAGTGGGCGCTTTTCACACTTGACAAGCTCAAGTGTCCTGAGAAAGAACTGGTCGGATGACACCCCGCGAAGCCGCCGCCCTGTTCAAGCTGCCGTACGACGACATGGACGCTGGATGGGGCAGCGACATTCGCGACGCCTACGCCGCGTTCGTGCGCGAGGATCACCCTGACAGCGGCACGGGCACCGGCGCGAACCTCAAGCGCTACAAGCTGGCGAAGGAAGTGTTGCTCGCCCACTTCACGAAGATGCCCAGTCGTACGAAGTGTTCCGTCTGTGACGGACATGGCGTGATAGTTGCAGGCGGGTTGAAACCAACCCCATGCCCGAAAGGATGCAAGAATGACCAAGGACCCGTATCTGGAGGCTCTGGAGGAACTGGACGCTTTGGCGGTCCAATCCGCACAGGAGGAGGCCGCTTTTAAGGAGCGCTGGCGCGAGGACGTGCTCCGCCGTCTGCGCGGCGATATCCGGCGGCTGGAGGAGAACCTAAGCCACGCCCAGAAGGGTTTCGAGCTTGCGCTCCGCCAAGGCATCGACCGCCTGTTCATCAAGCATCTCGACACCAGCGACGAGATGAAGTCTGCCGTACGAAGCTGGGAGCAAATGCGCGACACCATCATGCGCGGCACTCAGGACCGGCTGAAGCTGAAGTTCGACAGCCGAGAGCGGATCGACATTGGCGAGCGCGTCAACACGTACGAGCTTCGCATGGAGCCGTGGGTTTTTCGCTACATGAACAACGTCCCGCTGCGCCCGTTCTGAGCCGGGGTTGACAATCGGCAACCCTTGAGCGATTTTGCGGCGTGAAGGCACCGGAGCGCAGATGGCATCACTATTCGAGCAAGACCTCGCGCGCTCTGGCATCTCACCCGAGACAGCGTACGCGGCAGGCATCTACGAAGTAGCAAACGCGAAGGACGAGGTGCTGCCTGAGTTCAAGGCCGTGCCGTCCATCGTGTTCCCATACTTCGACCCTCGCAACCGCGATGAAGTCATGCGCTTTGAGCGTGACGGTCGTACGGAGGAGTTCGCTCGCGTGCGCTATATGCGCGTGCTGGGCAAGCAGCGCCGGTACGACCAGCCCCGTCAGTCTGGCATCATGGCCTACTTCCCGCGCATCCTCGACTGGCCCAGCATCATCGCGAACCCCAACGTGCCGATCATCATCACGGAGGGCGAGAAGAAAGCGCTTTCGCTCTGCGCGGCTGGCTATCCCTGCATCGGGCTGGGCGGCGTGGACAACTTCAAGTCGATGGGCCGTCTGATCGCCAGCCTCGAATGCGTGAACTGGGGCAAGCGCATCGTCATCATCCTGTTCGACAGCGACCGCGCCGAGAAGCCCCAGATACGCGTGGCCGAGGATCGTCTGGCCCAAGAGCTTTCGACCCAGCGCGGCGCGGACATGCGGATCGCGCAACTGCCGCCCGGGCCTGACGGGATCAAGATGGGCGTGGACGACTACCTTGTGGCGTACGGCGTAGGTCCGCTGCTGGAGATCATCAAGCAAGCCATGCCGATCCGCAAGGTGGACGCTGCCGTACGGTCGCTCAACAGCGAAGTGGCGTGGATCGAGCGCGACGGTTGTCTGTACGACTATGACGGCGACGACATGCTCAGCAAGTCCAGCTTCGTGGAGGGCTCGCGGCACAGCATCCACAAGATCGCTCAGGCATCGCCCAACAGCAACAAGGTCGTCACGGTCAGCGTGGCGAAGGAATGGCTCACACACCCGGAGGCCACGCGCTTCTGGGACGTGGTGTTCGACCCCTCGACAGACGAGCGCGTGATCCAGCGCGGCAACGGTCTGCCCAACATGAATATGTGGCGCGGCTTCCAACCTATCCCCGGCGACGTGACCCCCTTCCTTGAACTGAATGCCCACATCACGCAGAACATGCACCCGGCTCAGCGCGACCTCCCGCTGAAGATCATGGCCTACAAGGCGCAGAACCCGGGCGAGAAGATACCGCTCGCCATCGCATTCGTCGGCGCGATCCAAGGCTCAGGCAAGTCGCTCTGGTGCGAACTGATGATGGACGCCTTCACGCCGTACGTCACAACCATCACCAGCGACGTGCTGAAGTCCGAGTTCAACGGCTGGACCGAGCGCAACATGATTACTTTCATTGACGAGGCCAAGCCCGACGAGATGCGGGAGTGCTCCGATAAGGTGAAGCGCCTGATTTCCGGCAACACCGTGCGGGCCAACGAGAAGTACCGCAAGGCGCGCGACGTACCGAACCACACGCTTGTCCTGATCGCGTCGAACTATCCCGAGATCGCGGCGACGGAGCGCGGCGACCGCCGGATGGTCATCGTTGCCTGCCCCGGCGCGCGTGAGAAGCCGTTCTATGACCGGATCAAGCACTGGCGTGAGAAAGAGGACGGCGGGCTCCGCCTCCTCAACTACCTGCTGACGTACGACCTGCAAGGCTGGGTGCCACCGGCGCGACCGCCCGAGAGCCAAGAGCGGATCATGGCGCGGCAGGAGAGCCTGACGCCGATCCAGCAGCTTGCCGACACCATGCTCAACTCCGACCGCAACATCATCGCGATGTGGGCCGTGGACGCGCTCCGTACGGCGCAACAGATGCAGACGAACGACAACCCGTCCATCGCCGCGCATGGCCGCGATGCGTCAGTGTGGCTCAGCGAGATGCGTATCCGCCCCTTCTACACGCCCAAAGAGATCGCCATGTTGTTCCCTCACTTGGCCGAGACAGTGCTGGGCGGGCGTGGCTTCACGCAGCAACCGGCCAACGTGCTCAGCCGCGAGCTACGGAAGGCGCAAATCCCCTACCTCCTGTCAGCCGACAACCCCGAGGGCTTCATCTGGCAGGGCAAGCTGGCACAATTCTTGATTGTCACGGAGCACGAGGCGTTTCGGCGTCCCTATACGCAACACGAGTTCGATGAGATCGTACGGCACGCGCCCCGGCTCGCGGACCTCATAAAAGGATCAGGCTGATGGAAGTCTCACCCGCATACCTGCCCGGCGGCGAAATCCCCGAGGCGATGGGCATCGTCGGTGACTTGCTCAAAGAGGTGGAGGAGCTTCGCCTCGCATTCGAGAAGGGCGTGGTCGAGAAGCTGAAGGCGCGGGAGCATGAGCTTCGGGAGCATCTGATCGCAAATCTGGAGAAGTCCCGCGAAGGCGGCGGCGACACCGGCGCGGTCGGTCGCAAGTATCGCGTCCAGATCAAGGACAAGGAAGCGCCGCGCGTCCCCAAGGACAACTGGCCGCTGTTCTACGCCTACGTCCAGCGCACCGGCAGGTTCGACTTGCTACAGAAGCGGCTCAGTGATAAGGCTGTGCTGGAGATGAAGGACGCAGGGCAACTGCCGGATGGCATCGAAGTTGCATTGATCCCGACGATATCGCTCACCAAGGTCTGAGAGGCAACCCATGACCCAACTCCCCGTTACCCAACAGCCCGGCACCGCGCTCGTGAGTGTCGATGACCAGTGGGCCGCGTACGCTCAGCAGCAGGCGCAATTCATCCCCACGGTCGGCGGCGACTTCCTGTCGATCCGGGGCGGCATGTTCTCGCTGGGCGACGACACGCTGGGCACGCAAATCTGCGTGGTCATCACGGACGCCGTGATGGAAAACACCTACTACACCGGCAAGTATCAGGAGGGCGTGCAGAACGCGCCCAAGTGCTACGCGTTCGGTCGCGAGGAGAAGGAGATGGGGCCGCACATCACGATGGCGGATCACCCCCGCTTCTTCGTGCCCCAAGCGGCGGGCTGCGCCGGTTGCCAGCACAACGTCTGGGGCTCTGCCGAGCAGGGCAAGGGCAAGCGCTGCCAGAACCGCTGGCGTCTCGCCGTCATCCCGGGCGGCATCTATGGGCCGCAGGGCCTGCAACTGTTCAACGACCCGAACCACTTCCAGACCGAGGACATTCTCTCGCTCAAGGTGCCGGTCACGTCAGGCACGAACTGGAAGAAGTACGTTGCCTCCGTACGGCAGGCTGTGTCCCGCCCGACGTTCGGCGTCTACACCCGGATGCACCTGACGCCCGACAAGAAGGACCAGTACCACCTGAATTTCGAGATGGTGGACCTCCTGCCCAACGACCTCATGCTGCCGATTGTCAATCGCGCGCAGAACAGCGAGGACACGCTGGTGCGGGGCTACATGCCGCCCGACGAGTTCCAAGGCAACAACCCCGGCCATCCCGACCCTCGGTAGGACGTACGACATGAGCGACATTCCGATCATCGGCAAGAAGCCCGACCCCATGCAGGACATTGCTGGGCATCAGGCGGTCATCACCGAGGCGCTGAAGAAGCGCGAGGCTCTGTTCACGCACGCGGCGCTGGCCTGCATAGGCACGACCGCCATGTGTCTGGAGCAGCACGCCACGGCCAACGGCATCAAGCCCGAGGTGGCACGGATGATGGGCATGTCCCTTCTACAGCAGTTGCAAGCGATCACCACACGGGCGTTCGCGGAAACTGTTGACGACACGCAGCAGATCAACTAGGAGGCCAGCATGGCTATTCAACGACTTCCCGAGCCCGGTCTGGGCCACAACGGCGGACCTCCGATGGAGGGCTCCGACGCGTCCCAAGCGAACGCCAACCGGCTGACGCAGCAGGCGAAGGACAACCTCGCGGCGCTGGCCGACCGGATCAAGAACGTCCGCGAGGAGAAGAAAGCGCTGGGCGAGGCCGAGCGTGAAATCTTCGCGGAGGCCAAGGCGATGGGCTACGACCAGAAGGCACTGCGCGCCGCGCTCGCCCGCCAAGCCGCCGAGGAGAAGGACAAGCAGGCGCTGGAGGAGCACGAGCAAATCCGCGACCTCTACCTGCTGGTCCTGCAAGAGCAGAGTTCCTGAGTTTAGAAAAGGGGCCACGGGCTTTCAACGCCGCCTGTGGTTAAATGACACGGCTTAGTAGTGCGCCCGACTTTTCTAACGTACGACGTGCCTACCCCAACCCGCTCATTAGGAGGCAACCTTGAGCCATATCTCTGACAAGTACGACACCCTGACCGCTTCGCCCGACGCTCACGTCGAGGGCGTGAAGGAGAACCCGCAGTGGACCGAGGCCGAGATGGCTAAGGCCAAGGACAACGCCGCCTCGCAGGGCGAGGAGCGCACCATCAACCGCCTGCCGCCGTTCATCCGCAAGCTGCTGGACGACGCCCTTGCGAAGTCCACCGGGCCGCGCGAAGAAGTCGTGGAGAACCTGATCGAGCGCTTCAAGGACGGCATCGCCGCCACCGCGCTGCGCGAAGGCCAACCCACCAACGGCGAAGTCTACGCGGCGTTCTACGCGCTGCTGGGCGAGTTCCTGTCCGTCGGCCTGCTTGCTCCGTACGGCGCGCTGGAAGAAGTTCCGCTCGTCGGCGGGAAGATCGCGGACGAGATCGACCGTGTGGTCGAGGGCATCTACAACCGCAAGCAGTCGGCTCTGCGCGCCAAGTACCGCGCCGAGGACGAACTGGGCGTCTGATGCTGGAGCCGGGGCACCTCAGTCCTGATCGGGCAGCGCGGTTGCTGACAGCCGCCGCGTTCGCCTACTACCGATGCAGCGAGAGCGTCATATCCGACGCGGAGAACGACGCTCTCGCCGTGTTCGTTGCCCACAACTGGGACTACCTGTCACCCGAGGTGCAGGAACGGCTCGACAGCGCAGACGCGATACGGGCCACGACGCACCACATCTGGATGACCTCGAAAGACTACTTCGGCGCAATCGACTGGGCCTACTCGCTTGGCATAACTCTTGCAGCGCCACCGTTTGTGGCCGAGGCTGAGCAGGACACCCCCAGCGGTAAGGTCGGACTGATGGGGATCGGCGGATGACGGCGAAGAACCAATTCCTCACACTGGAGGAGTTCTGTGACCTCCAAGTCGCCGCAGCCCGCGAGGTGGTGGACAGGCAGAACCCCGACATGCCCGAGGCCGACCGCGCGAAACTCGCCACGCAGGTGGCACACTACTTGCTTGCCGGATGGTCTGAGGCCGACAACTTTGGGATGCTGCGATGATTATCGAACACGAGGGCAGGCTGTACGTGACGAAGCCGCGCAAGTTCAAGCTCTACCCGCACCAGCGGGAGTTCCTTCGTGCGCTGGACCCCCGCCACGACTTCCGCCGTACGCCGTGGGCCGGGCAGGAGCGCTACACCTTCTCGCGCGGCCCGGCGGTCTACGGGCTGACCCGCGAGCGTCGCACGCTCCGCATCGGGAAGTGGCTCTACACATGGATATGGTGGCGAGATGGCGACGCCTAAAGTCGTAACGATTGACTACGAGACGGACGCCATTGACGACCGGCCCAACTACCCGCCGGAGCCTGTCGGCGTAGCGATCCAGCCGCCCGGCGAGCGTGGCTTCTACATGGCTTGGGGCCACCCCGAGGGCAACAACTGCACGAAGCAGGAGGCGTACGACACGCTCCTCAACGTCTGGCGCTCTGGCTACGGCGTCCTGATGCACCACATGAAGTTCGACCTCGCTGTGTCGTACGAACGCATGGGCTTGCCCAAGCTCGACTGGAGCCGGGCGCACGACACGATGTACCTCAACTACCTGTTGGACCCACACTGCAAGCACGGCGGGCTGAAGGAACTGGCCGAGGCCATCCTCAACTGGCCCCCAGACGAGCGCGACGAGGTGCGTGAGTGGGTCTGGCAGAACCGTGAGCGCCTGACAGCCCAGTACGGCGGCAAGATCACACGCGCGAAGAAAGGCCCCAACAGCGCAGGGGCGTGGATATCGAAGGCCCCGGGCACCGTGGTTGCGCCGTACGCCATAGGCGACGTGCATCGTACGTCAGGGCTGTTTGAGCACTACTGGCCGCAGATCGAGCGCTGGAGCCTACAGACGGCGTACGACCGCGAGCGGCAGGTGCTGCCCATCTTCATGGAGAACGAGTGCGTGGGCGTCCGCGTGGACGTGGCGGGCTTGGAGGCCGGGCTGGAGCAGACGCGTCGCGACTTCGCCAAGGCCGAGGACTGGCTCCGCCGGAGGCTCAACAGCAGCGGGCTCAACTTCGACGCCGATCAGGACGTGGCACAAGAATTGCTTCGCAACGGGGTCGTGCTGGAGGCAGACTTCAAGGAGACGGCAGGCGGCGACCTGTCCATGTCGAAGGACAACCTTCACCCCCGCGTGTTCCAAGATCAGGAAGTCGCCCGGGCGCTGGGCTATCGCAACCGACTGCTGACCGCTATGCGGAATTTCATGGAGCCGTGGCATGAGCAAGCCGTACGACGGGGTGACGGGCACGTATCGACCAACTGGAACCTCACGCGCAACCCGGAAGGTGGCACGCGTACTGGCCGACCTTCTACGTCGAACCCGAACCTCCTCAACATCTCGAAAGATTTCGAGGGACGGCCTGACGGTTATGAGCATCCCGCCCATCTCGGGGTTTCTCCCCTGCCCCTCGTGCGTAAGTTCATCCTGCCAGACGAAGGGCATGTGTTCTGCCACCGGGACTTTAACGGTCAGGAGCTACGTGTGTTCGCGCACTTTGAGCGAGGGAAGCTCTGGCTAGCGTACGACGCAGACCCGTCCATCGACGTTCACGCGATGGTCAAGGACGACATTCTCCGCCTGTTCCCCGGCATCGCGCTGGACCGCACGAAGGTGAAGATCATCAACTTCCGCACGATCTACGGCTCTGGCGTGCCCGGGCTGGCGCGGTCGCTGATGGTGTCACAGGGCGAGGCCAAGCTGTTCAAGCGGGCGCACTCACAGGCGCTGCCGGGCATGGCCGACCTCAACGACGGCATCCTCCGCGTCGTACGGCGGGGCGAGCCGATCAGGACGTGGGGCGGGCGCATCTACTTCCCCGAGCCGCCCTCCTACTCCAAGAAGTTCAAGAAGATCATGGACTGGGAGTACAAGCTGATGAACTACCTGATCCAAGGGAGCGCCGCCGATATCACCAAGCAGGCGATGATCGACTGGGACCAGATACGCGACCCGGCCACGCGTTTTCTCGTGCAGGTGTACGACGAGATCAACATCTCCTCGCCTGTCGATATCGCGGGCCGCGAGATGGCGAAGCTGAAGGACGTGATGAACCAGCCCCGGCTCACGGTCCCGATGCTGAGCGAAGGCAAGTGGGGCTACAACTGGGGCTCTCTGGAGAAAACAGCATGATTAACAAGATCAAATCCGCGCTTGTGGCGTTCGGCGTACTTGTGCTCTGCCTCGCCCTTCTGTTCATGATGGGCCTGTCGATGCTGGCACAGATGGGCTTCCGCTGGGGGCCGGGGGCGGCATGAGACTTGCATATCACATCTGGCTCGCGCTGATGGTCGGCGCGGTTGTAATGGGAGGTTGACGTGACGGCATCAGCAATACGTTCGGTCGCGAAAGAGATCGCATTCGAGCGCGGCAGGCAGGACGAGAAGTGGGGCGCGCAGAACCACCGCTCGTTCATCAAGACCGTGCGCGGCTTCCCCGAGGCCGAGGCGCGCAAGATCATCGCAGCCGAGTACGGCATCCCCACCGAGGAGAAGGCCAAGGCCGCGTGCGATCAGGCGATGAAGGACGGGAAGTGTACGTGGATGCACATTCTGGTCGAGGAAGTCTGCGAAGTCGGCGCGGCGTTCAAGAACCCCGTGGCGCTCCGCAAGGAACTGATCCAAGTCGCGGCGGTTGCGGCGGCGTGGGCTCAGGCGATTGACGAAGGCCGGGCGGGCGGCTGGTGAGCAGTCGGCGGGACAAGATCAGGGCGAAGATTTACGCCCGCGTCCGCCTTGAGGCCGGGCCGCTCGACACCCCATGTCACATCTGGACTGGGCCATCGTCGGGCGACACCGGGCGCGGCAAGGACTACCCCCGCATGAACCTCGACGGCGCGACAGTGGCCGTCCACAAGGCGGCGTGGATCAACGAGCACGGCATGATCCCGCCCCGGAAACAACTCGATCACTTGTGCAAAAGGCGTCGCTGTGTTAATGAGGCGCACCTTGAGCTTGTTACGCACAAGGAAAACCAGCGGAGGCGCGATCAATGCAAGTAGGCGGCAACGGCGTCGATGCGTGGAGCTATAGCCGGTACGATATGTACCAGCAGTGCCCCCAGAAGTTCAAGTTCTCGGTGATCGACAAGCTCGCGACGCCGCCCAGCGACGCTATGGATCGCGGTCGCCAAATCCACAAGCTCGCGGAGAAGCATCTCCTCAATCCCGACCCGGCGGCACCGACCCCGCCCGAACTCAACCTGTTCACGCCGCTGTTCGACTGGCTCCGTACGTCGAACCTCAACCTCATGGTCGAGCAGCAGTGGGCGTTCACGAAGGACTGGCGCGTCACCGGCTGGTTCGCGAAGTCGCCGCCGATGAACAAGGCGTGGTATCGCGGCGTGGTGGACGCGGCGGTCAACTACGGCGACGGCGAGATGCTTCTGATTGACCACAAGACCGGCAAGATGTACGACACGAACGAGGACCAGATCGAACTGTTCGCGATGACTGGCTTCCTCCGCTTCCCCGACGTGAAGAAGGTCGAAGCCCGGCTCTGGTATCTCGACAGCGGCGATGAAGTCGTACGAAACTACTCGCGCGACAACCTCCCCGCGCAGATCACGAAGTGGGAGACGGCCATAGGACCCATGTTCAATGACACGATCTTTGCTCCCCGTCCCAACAACCTCTGTAAGTATTGCCCGTTCTCGCGCACTCAAGGCGGACCTTGCAAGGCGGCTTGAACTACAGACTGAGGCGTACGTCAGAGATCACTGCGTCACGATGGCGGAGGGGCTAGGCGTCCTCCACGAACGGAACCACAAGGGCAAGGGCGCGGCGACAGGATACCCAGATGACAAGTTTTACATCGCAGGCGGGAGGCCGTGGATTGTCGAGTTCAAGCGCCCCGGCGAGCGCCCCAAGAAGCGGCAACTCTACATCATCGGCCAACTCCAAGAAGCTGGTTACGACGTTTCTGTCATCGACCGCATTGACACGTTCTGCACCGAGTTCCTTCAAAGAGTGGGTGCCGTCTGACGGCCAACGCGCCGCCGTCGAGTTCCTTCTCTCTCATAGCTGCGCCGCGCTCTGGGCGGACCCGGGCGCAGGCAAGACCTCCATCACCCTGACGGCCTTCGTGGCGCTCCAGCAGGCTGGGGTTGCCCGTAAGATGCTGGTGATCGCCCCGCTGCGCGTCTGCCAGCTTACGTGGCGGCAGGAAACGTCGAAGTGGGCTCACACCCGCCACCTGACCGTCTCGCTGATCCACGGGAACAAGAAGGCCCAAGCCGCCGAGGCCGAGGCCGATATCTACCTCATTAACTACGAAGGCTTGGCTTGGCTGGAGAAGCACTTCAAGGGTCGTCCGCTGCCGTACGACACAGTGGTGTGCGACGAGATCACGAAGGTCAAGAACGCCCAGTCGAAGCGCTCCAAGTCGCTCCGCAAGCTCACCGCGCGCACGCCGCGCCGCTGGGGCCTGACCGGCACGCCCGCCCCGAACGGCTATCTGGACCTGTTCGGCCAGTACCTGTGGGTCGATCAGGGCGCGTCGCTGGGCGGCTTCTACAGCCACTACCGGCAGCGCTTCTTCCAGCCCTCGTTCGACGGCTTCAACTGGGACCTCCAGAAAGGCGCGGAGGAACGCATCCACAAGGCCATCGCGGACTGCACGTTCCGCCTGTCCTACACCGACCTCCCGTCGATCCGCGACAACCCGATCTTCATCGAACTCGACGCTGCCTCGCGTAAGGCGTACGACGAGATGAAGAAGGAGGCCCTGATCGAAACCGAGGACGGTATCGTCACGGCGGCGAACAGTGCGGCGGTCTATTCCAAACTGAAACAGATGGCGAACGGCGCGGTCTACGTCTCGGACAACACCGAGGGGAAGCGGCGTACGGTCGCCCACATTCACGATGCCAAGCTCGACGCGCTGGAGGACTTGGTGGAGGAGTTGAGCGGTCAGCCGCTCCTCGTCGCCTATGAGTTCCAGCACGACCTCGCCCGCATCCAAGCCCGCTTCCCGGGCACGCCGTACCTCGGATCGGGCGTGTCGGAGAAGGACGCCGTTCGTATCCAGCGCGAGTGGAATGAGGGCAAAATCAAGATACTAGCCTGTCATCCGGCGTCCGTCGGACACGGGCTCGACTTCCAAGAGGGCGGCGCGGGCCACCTCGTCTGGTTCTCCGCGAGCTTCGACTTGGAACTATATGAGCAGTTCATCCGCCGCATCCGGCGTCAGGGCAACCCAAATGAGAGGGTTGTCAACCACCAGCTTATCGTGAGAAACACGATAGACGAAGTTGTGTTCGCGTCCCTCGTGACCAAGGACACCACACAGGCACGGCTCTTGCAGGGCATTGCCAGCCTACTACGCAACGAAGATCAAACGGAGGCCCACATGGCTATTCAGAAACTCCCCTTCCAAGGTCAAGCCGGAGCCCCGCAAGCTCCCGCACCTCAACCCCAGCAGCAGCCGCAGTACGCGCCGCAGCCGCCCCAGTACGCGGCACCTCAACCGCCGCAACAGTACGCCCAACCGCCGCAGTGCGCACCGCCCCCGCCGCCCCCGGCTCCGCCGCAGCAGCCGGTCAGCAGCTTCGCCCAGCAGGCGCAGCACGCCCCGGTCCACGCCCAGACGCAGCAGGGCCAGCAGATCGAGGCCGGGCTTACTCAGCAGCCGGTCTACGCTCCCCCGCCGCCTCCGCCTGCCCCGGCAGGCAACGTGCCGCTGGTCGATCCGGCGCTCATGGCGCGGCTGGCCGGTGCGAACGGCGCTCACGGCGTCGAGGCTCAGCCCCCGGCTCCGCCGCCGCAGCAGCAGTATATCCAGACTGGGAACGAGCGCCCGCTCCAACCCGACCCCCAACCGGCGAACGTACAAACCGACGCCGGGGCGGAACAGCCGAAGGCCACACGGAGCCGGAGCCGTCGTACGACAGCTTCTGCTGCTACCGCTGCACCCGGCACCTCCGCCGAACCCTCCGCCGACGATGCCGACAGCGTGGTGAACGTCCACATCTCGTTCTCTGGCACCGACCCGGCGGCTGTGAAGGCCGCGATCAGGGCGTTCCTCGACGCCTAGACAGCCCAGCAGCTAAGTGATATGGAGAGGGCTCTGGCAAACACCGGAGCCCTTTCTGCATGAAGCTGACCCCTAACTTCTCACTGAGCGAGTTCACCCGCAGCGCTACGGCGAAGCGGCTGGGTATCGTCAACGCCCCAACCGAGGAGCATCTAGCGAACCTTCGCCTGACTGCACTGGGGATGGAGATGGTCAGGCTGCGGTTGGGCTTGCCCATCAAGGTCACGAGCGGCTACCGCTGCTCGGCGCTCAACAAGGCCGTCGGCGGCACACCGACGAGCGCCCACGCTGTTGGGCTGGCCTGCGACTTCACGGCCAAGGGCGAGAGCGCGGCCCAGACAGCCAAACGGCTCAAGGGTATGCTGCCGTACGACCAACTCATTCTGGAAACCTCGCGCGGGGTTGTCCACATCTCGTTCGATCCGCGTCTCAGGATGCAAGCGCTGACGCAGCCGGGCGGACCCGGCACCCCTATTGAGCAAGGGATCAACCCATGAACGATATCTGGGCCAAGGTCGGTGTGGGCGCTGTGGGCGTCATCCTCGCTGTGCTGCTGTACCTGCGGACGTGGGCCAACGCCAAGCGCGAGGCCACACTGGAGCACCGTATCGAGGACTTGACGAAGATGCGCCAAATCGAGGAGAACTCCAATGCGTCTGCCACTGCTGCCGAAGATCGCCGCGACCCTGCTGCTGACAGCAACCCTAGCGTCGTGTCTGGGGCCGACCTCCCTGACTGGCTCCGCCGCTCCTGAGACGCTTCTCACCAAGTCGGCGGTCGCCCGCCTGTACCCGCCCATCGGCATAGCGCCGGGCGACGTTCTGACGTACGGCACAGCCTGCCGGATCATCGAGCATGACGTGACCTTCTATTGCGAAAACCCCGAGGCAGCGCCCCGGGGTTTCCCTCGTGCTCAACTGTGCGCGGCTGGCGTCAAGCCTTGCGAGCTTTTGCTTTCGCAGCCGAAGCCGCCTTCGCCGCCTCCACCGCCGGGCTCCCAGATATAACCGGCGTCACCGGCGTCTCGTAGCCCTCGCGCTCCATCTCCTCCTGTAGCATCGCAGCCGCGCGCCAGAGCAGCGCAGCGGAGTGACGCATGACGTACGACACACCGTCGATCACGACGATCTCGGTGCGCCCGCGTTCAAGCAGGTGACGCCCGATGCAGTCGGCGTGGTCGAGCGACTTGTCACGCGCCCAGTGCAGCGGCTCGCCCGGGTTGTGTTTCAGGTTGCCGACGAACGAGTGCCGGGCACCTTCCATGATCGCCGCCGGGAAGTAGTCGAGGAAGCCCGTCGTGAGGGGGTACGCCTTCCGTTCGGCGCTGTCTTGCGAGATAATGCCCTTTGAAACGGGCTGTTTGGTCGATTTCTTCATAGATGGGCCTCCTGTGGGCGCTGGTGAGAAAGGGCGGTTTGTGGGACGTGGGTAGCGGGCGTGTCGTCCGAGGCGGCTCCTGCCTCAAGCCTCGCAGACTTTTTAGGCGGCTCGATGCCTTGCCATCTGGGACATGGCGGCGATGGCTCCGAGATAGCGATCCTTCGCCTCGTGCCAGTCCCACGGCTTGATCTTGATCGGAAGCGGACCCCATTCGTCCCATTCGGCGGGGTAGTCCCAACGCCAGCCGGTCTTGGCGCAAAGCTGGTCCTTCTCGGTGAGGAACATCTGGGCGTCGAGCTTCTTCGTCTCGGGCCGCACGTACAGGGGCACCGGGATACCGCGCCGGTCGAGCGAGGTGCGGATGGCTAGGTCCATGTCGTCCTCGATCTGCCGGAACTGCGGCATGATCCGCTTCAGCGGCGTCCGCATGTCGCCCATGTACGCCTCGGGCGCGTCGTGGAACAGGAAGTCGAGGCCGAGCACGGGGTCGTTCGTGGCGGACAGAATGTGCTGCGCGCCGAGCACCTGATGCTGGGCCACGCTGTAGGGGAACTTCGTCGCCCCGCCGAAGCGGTTCACCATCGAGAGGTGATGCGCGATATCCTCCAGCGTGTAGCGGTTCTTGTAGAGGAGTGGGAACTCAAAGGCGATCTTCTCGCCAGTGACCGTCGTGGTGTACGCCATAGGTTGCCTCCTGTCGTACGGTTGAATTACGCTCGCCACTTGCCCTTGTAGCAGGTGATGATCTGCCGCTTGCCGTTCCGGTGGACGACGATGTGGCTCTGGGTCCATGAGGACGGAGCGCCCTTGCCGTAGTCCATATCGAGCCGGGCGGTGACACCGGACTGATACGCGCCGTTGTAGATGCCCGCGCTGTGCGAGTGGCCGATGCAGACCTTGCGGCCCAGTCGGCTCAGGTTCTTGATGGAGCCCCTTGCACCATTCGGGCCACGGTCGCCGTGGAGGGCCATCTCGATCCCGCCGCTGCTGTCCTTGCAGAGAATGTAGGGCTCGTCGGCGCTCAGCCACTTCGTGTTCTTGAGCTTCACCTCGCGCTCTACGGCCCAGCGCAGGGCGTTGAACTCCCGGCGGTCGTAGATCGCGTCCACGTACGCCTTCTGGCAGTCAACGTAGAACCGGGCGTTCTTCGTGTCGAAGCGCCAATCGGCTTCCTTCAGCCACCTTTCGAGGTGGAGGTCATGGTTGCTCTGTACGATGACAGTTCGCGTTCCAGCGCGTCCCGCATCGCGGAGGAAATGAGCGACTTCCCGTACCTCCTCCCCCACAAGATCACGCCCTTCGACGTGAAGCTGGAGCCTCTTGTGCGGGTCGAGGCGGTTGTGGTGCGAGCGGCTTTCAAAGTCGAGAACGTCGTGCATGAACTGGACTTTGGGTCGGAGGGTGTCGATGATTGATCCGCCCACGCGCAGGTGGCCGGGCCGTGCAGCGCCGTCTCCAGTGCCCCAGCAGAGATCGCGCATTCCGGCTTCAAGCTGGGCGACATGAACATCTCCCCAAACCAGCCCCTCAACCCGTGCGGAACGCTCCACAATTCCAGAGGGGGATACATAGAGGTCGAGGTCATAGAGGCCACCTTTGCTGTCCACGTTAAGCTGTCGTACGAACCACAGGCCGGTGTGATCGACTTCCACGATCAGCGCGCCGTAGACGTGATCGAACTCCGCCTTCTGCCCGGCCTTCTTCTGAATGTAGTTCCGCTGGGTCACGGTCCCGGTCGTGTACTGGAGCTTCGCCGCGTCGGAGCGGATGGTCGGCACCGACTGCATGGCGACCTTGGCGTGCGGGAAGATGGACGACGAGCGCCCGTTGTAGCTCTCCATCCCGCTCAGCGGATTGACCGCCGTGGGGAGAATGTTCATGTGCCCGTTCCAGATAAGCCCCGGCGCAAGCTGCACCATCTCGTCCACGACGTAGGGCTCGATCCGGCTGTCGTACCAGTCATCGCCGGTGTCCTTCGACGTGCCGCGCTTCGCGGAGCCTTGGGCGCTGTGCTTGTAGGAGAAGGTGGCGACCATCACGTCGGCGCAGAAGCTGTTCTCCTGCTCGCCGTAGTGCTCCGCGAGGGAGTGGACCGCGCGCCATGTGGCGTCGTGCAGCTTCGTCTCGCTCTGGGCCGTGGTGACGAAGTAGCGGGCGATCTTGCCTTCCGGCGGGAGAGGGAGCACGCGGGCTTTCTTCTCGTCCACCGTGCCGCCGATGCTGGAGACAAGGTTCTCCCGCGCCGCGATCTCAAGCCGCGTGTGGAGTGTGCCGTACGAAATGCCGAGCTTGCGGGCCGCGCCCTGTTTCGAGCCGACGAGCACATACGCGTCGAGGGCTTCTTGGGCTGGCTGGAGGTCGATTGTCACCTTGCCGACGTGGCGCTCGATCTTCTCACCGAAGCGCTGCTCTGCGGTCGTGAGACGTGAGCGTAGCGCGCTGACTGAGATGCCGAGGGACGTAGCGGCTGCGGTGGACGACGGGGAGGAGCTATAGACGGCGACCGTCTCGCGAAGCTGCTTGTCCGTAAGTTGGGTCATTCGTGGCCTCCATGATGCACCTCAGTTCGGTACAGCAAGAGGCGTGCCGCGTCAATCGAGCTTGTCCTCGATCCGCGTCGTCTGCTTGTGGACGAGGTGGACTTCGGCACCCGTCGCCTTGGCGATAGCCATCGTGGCTTGGTGCATCTCAAGCTCGCGCTTGTCCTTGCGGATGGTCGCCCACGCGTGGACGATGAAGCCCAGCACGGCGACGATCATGGACAGGATGACGGCAAGGTCGGACACAGAGAGCCCCCACATGATGCCGGTAGCGGCAGCGCCACCGTACATCGCGGCCTCACCTGACTTGTCAACGAGGGTCTGGTTCATCTTCATGCTCCACTAACGCTCAAAGCTCGCGACTTGTTCTGCGGCGAGCGCAGATGACGCACGTTCAATCACGTCCAGTACAGCATCGCGCTGTTTCTGGGTAGCCGTGAGCCGGTCAAGAAGCTCCGTGACGTATGCGGCATCTTGTCGTACGAACGCACGGGCAAGCTCCTCTGCGGCCTTGTCCGACAGGGTGCGCTTGGATGCCACGCTCAGCGCGCGGCGGAGGGCGGCGACGATGTAGCCGGGGCCAGCGCGACCGCCAAGGGCTGCTGCCAGTTCGATGGCGCTGTTGACTTCCGGGGCCACGCCGAGGTCTTTCGGATCGCGGGCCGACAGGGTGTACTGGTTCGCTGCGGACTTCTGCTGCGTCGCGCCGATCTGCTCCAGCGTCTGTGCCGTTTTCGTGTCAGTGACGCTCTCGATCCGGCCCTTGATGCCCGGGGTCTGGAGGTCACGCGCCACGCGGAGGGCGGCGTCGGGCGACTGCTCAGCGGCACCGGCCACAGCCTCACGGGCCACAGCACCGGCGTTGTTCCGCACGTCAGGAGACGCACCGGACAGGGCGCTGTCGAAGTCTTTCGTCGTACGGCTGAGCACGTTGGCGGCTGCGTCCACGGCGTCGCGGTTCTTGCCCAGTTGGGACTGGATCGCGGCGATGGTGCGCTTGCCTTCCTCTTGCAGCGCGGCGACCTTCTTCGCGGTCACGTCGTTGATGCGGTCGGTCTTGGCCTGTGCAGCCTCACGCACTCGGGCTTTCTGCTGCCGGGCGCTGTCGCTCAGTTCGCGCGTGCGAGCCGTCTGGGCGTCCGTGGAGCCCTGCTTGGCCTTCAGTGCGTCGGCGTCGATCTTGGCGATCTGGCGCGCGGCGTCGTCCTTGACACCGAGGATGGTGTTGGCCGCAGCCTCTTTGATCTCGCTGATCTCGCGCTCGATAGCCGCCACGCGCTTCGTCGCACGGGCAGCGGGCTTGAGGATCACGTCGGCAGCATCGCCCAGAGCGGCGCGCACGGCGTCCTCATTGCGGGCGAGGCGCGCGGCAACTTTCAGGGCTTCGGCTCCGCCCCGGGACTTCTCACCGATGGCGACCAGAGCGCCGTCCAGCGCGCCTTCGGCACCGGCACCTTCGGCAGTGGCGAGGCGGATATCGGCGGCGGCTGTCGTGGGCTTCGCGCCCAGCACGCCCGCGTTGGCGACCTTGTAGGCGTCGAGCCCACGCTGGAGGCCACGGTAGCGCTCAAGGAATTGGCCGTACTCAGGCACCTGACGCCCGGCTTCGTCGGCCAGCGTGTCAGCGACTTCGTTGAGGTTGAACTTGACGTTGTTCGCATCGACAGCATCGCGTGCCGTACGACGCAGAACGTCGATATCGTCAATCGTCAGCTTCGTGCCCTGACCGTCGGACAGCTTCTCTGCGAGGTCGATCAGGCGCTGCTGTTCGGCGTTGGCGGGCAGAGCGTCGATCCGCGACTTCAGCACCTGCTGGATCGGCTTGAGCGGAAGGTTGCTCGACACGAACTCGTCGGACAGTTCGATCTCGCGCGAGGCGAGGCCGGTGGCCTTGTCGCGCATCACGTCGTCGCCGTACTTGTCGATAGCCGCCTCGACAGCCTTCGCAGACTGGGCGTTGGGCGGGCGTGCAGTGAGTTCTTGAAGCTGGGCCGATAGACGCTCGCCTTCCTTCGCGATGGCCGCTTGCTGGCCCTCGACGCGGCGCAGAGCCTGATCCTGAATGGAGCGGGCCGTGGCAGTTGCTTCGCCGGTGATCGCAGCCTGAGCCGCGCCAGCTTGTTCGTCCACCTCGCGGCGGAAGCCCGTGGCGTCGTCAGCCGCCGCTCGAATGTCGTCGTTCGTCGTCGCCGTGATGTTCTCGATCTTCTGGTTACGGTCGGCGCGCACGTCGCGCTTGGCGTTCGTGGCGATCTCGTCCACGCGACCGAGGCGCGCTGCGTTCTGGGCGGCGGCGTCAGCAACGTCGGAAGCCGCAAGCTCGTCCAGCGAGGTGCGGGCTTGGGTCGGCGTAACAGTGTCACCAGTGCGGCGGACGGCTCCAGCAATATCCTCGCCGCGCGTGCGGGCCGCGACTTCTTCGCTCTCGCGGAAGATCGCGTTCACAGCCGGGCGCTCGACGCCGAGGTTGCGGTACTTGCGGATGGTGGCCGGGTCGGAGATTTCCGCCAGCTTGGGAGCGCGACCGTTCGCGTTCGTGAAGTTCTCGACGGCTGCGCGGATATCCGCCGCGTCCTCGTCGGTGCGGTTCGCGATCCGGCGGACCAGTTGTTCGTCAATCTCGGAGCCGAGGGCCTTCTGTCCGCCCGGCAGGAACTTGTTCACGAGCGGGGCCACCACGCGGTCGCCCACACCTTCAAACAGCTTGCCGCCTGCGAAGCCCAGTGCGGCGTCCACAGCGGCGTCCTCGATACCTTCGCCTTCCAGCAGCGCATGACCGCCAGCCATGATTGCAGCTTCGCCGCCCACGCCGATGTTGACGCCGCGCCGCGCCGCGCCCTGACGGAGCACAGTGCCAGTACCGCCAAAGCCCATGACTTCCCCGAGGAAGTTGGCGAGCGGTTGATCTTCACGAAGCTGGTCAGCCTGTGCTTCCGAGCGCTGCACCTTGTCGCCAAACGAGCCGGTGTCCTGTCCGGTGATGGCGTCGCCAGCTTCCGAGATGCCAGCGATCACGTAGTCGTCCAGCGGGCCGAGCACGTTCGTCGCGCCGCGTCCCGTGGCTTGCAGAGCCTGTCCCGAGCCTTGAGCGAAGCGACCACGCGCTTCCTCCGCCGACACGTCGGCCTTCGTGAAGCCAGACGACACGTTCCCGATACCCACGAGGTTCGGGAGGCGGTCGAGGCCGGTGATGAACTTGTCGAGCCCCGACTGAGGGGCGGCGGGGATCGGCTGCTGCGGCTTAGGGGCGGGCTGAGACGCCTGCGCCGCTTGCTGCTTGGCCTGATATGCCTCCTGCATGACGCGGTTGATCGTCGCTTCATCCGTGTCATCGGGGAAGTTGACGACGAGCCCATCAGGTCCGCGAACTGTCTTTGTCATTAGTCGGTTCCCGGGGTCCAAGTGTACGAGCCGTCAGACGACGGGGCGAGCTTGCCAGTGGTGACTTGCGGTGCCGCAGCCGGTGCAGCCGCGCCTTGCGGAGCGAAGCTGCCCGTCAGGTAGCGAGCCTCCAGCGCGTCGAGCGCCGCGAGCATCGACTGCACGGTTGCGTCGGGGTTGTTGATCTGTGCCACGAAGCGCTGGTATTCCTTCTCCGTGTCAAGCTGACGCGAAGTGAGGCCAGTGGCGGCAGCGATCTGCGACGCGAGGCGGGGGATGACCGCCTTGATGTTGTCGCGGATGGTCTGAGCTTCCGGGTCGGTGAAGCCTTGCACCATCTGGCCGAGGCCGGAGTTGGCCGCAGCAGCAGCCGCGTTCGTGACCGGATCGCGCTGATCCACGTCTTTGAACACGCCCTTCGCTTTGCCGTCGAGAATGTACTGACGCATCTCCCCGATATCGGTGAGCGCCTGATTGCGGGCGGCGGGGTCCGCCACGCCGTTCTCGCCCGGCTTGGGCTGGTTCGCACGGTTCGTGGAGCCGATCTGGGCTTGCAGAAGCTGACGGCGGAGGTCGGCGTCGGGATCGCGAACCGGAGCGCGCGTGATGCCGAGGTCTTGCGTGGTGCCGTCGTCCATGATGCCAATATCGCGCTCGTTGCCAGCGCCGTCGCGGCTGGAGCGGATTTGGCTGATCTGTGCGGCCTTGCCGTAGAGCGCGCCCATCCCCGCAAGACCTTCCGGGGTCTGCGAGGCTTGCATGAGCATGGCGATGGCGCTGTCGTCCAGAAGCGAGCCACCGGCGACCTTCGCCTGCTCGATCAGCGGGGCAATGTCCTGTCCGTCGGCTTGGGCCTTGCCGAGCTTGAGCGCGAGGTTGCCCATCGCTCCCAGCTTCGTGGCGTCGATACCCTGCTGTCCAGCGAGGTTGGCGATCTTCTGTGCTTCGACTTCAAACGGCTGCATCTCTGCGGCGCGGGCTTCCTGCGCGTCGAGGCGCGTGTCCTGCTTGTTGGCGCGGTCGTTGCCTTGCAGGGCGATCATCGTGGTGGCGTCACCAGCGCCTACGCCGCGCTCGTCCACGAAGGACTGGCGGGCGTTGTTCACGCGGTTGAGTTCGGCGTCCTTGATCGGGTCCTCGATTGCCCGGCGCGCGTTCGTGTACTCCTCGTCCCGTCGCGATTTCGCGATGCCGAGGCCAGTCACGATGTTCTGCGTAACGTCATACTTACCGGGCATGTGTGCGATCCTTAGCCTGTCGGGGTCGTGGGAGCGGGCGTGGTCCCGGCGGGCTTGCCCCACACGGACGTGATGCCGGTGGCGACGTTGCCAGCGAAGCCAGAGATGCCCTCACCGATAGCGTTGGCGCGGCCTGCGCCCGCCTGCATGTTCGCACCGGCGGCACCGGCGTTCGCGCCAGAGATGCCGGAGATGTTCGACTGCTCCGCCGCGAGGCCCATGTTGGCCGCGCTTCCGAGTTGCGAGAGGTAGTTGCCGAAGTACGACGCACCGAGCCCTTGGCCGAAGCGTGCAGCCGCCTTGACGGTCGCGCCGCTGTTGCGGAGCCCGCGTGCGGAGGCAGACGCGTCAATGGCGTCCACGCCGGATTGAAGCTGCGTGCGGTAGCCAGCGCTGTCGAGGAAGTTCTGGTAGCCCGCCTGCGGGTTCATCTGCTGGGGCTGGCCTGCGATGGGCTGGCCGGTCGCCGGGTCGATCTGCGGTGCGCCGCCCGTGCCGGGCTGTTGGACACCGAGGAGGCCCAGAATGTTGTTGTACGCCGCTGCGCCGCCGGGCGCAAACGTCGTGCTGGTCGTGGCGTTGTTGATGTACTTCTTCGTGTCATCGAAGCGCGCTTGCGCGGCTTGGTTGGCCTTCTTGATGGCCTTAGCCTCTTGGCTTCCGCCGATGATGGAGCCGATACCGCCGATTGCCGCTGCGCCTAGTGCTGCCCACATGGTGTTCACCTTCGTGTGATATGCTACGTCATGGCTCAGCGAGCGGCGCGCAGAGCGCGAGTTAGTGGTCAAAGTACGCCGTATCTATGCAGCCGTCAACCCTTTTAGCTCCGCTGTCAAGCGTTTCATCGGCTCGATCTGCGGTTTCAGCTTGTCGTGCTTGGGCTCGATATGAACGCGCGAAAGCTCGTGGTGACGCCTTATGTCGTACGGTAGATCGGGGTGAACCAGCTTCCATATCCGGTGGGCCTTCGCGCCGTCCCAGAGATCGGTGTGGTCGATGTGGTGGCCCTCGATATTGTCGAGCGCGGCTTCGTCCGCTGCGGTGATGAAGCCCGGGACGCCGAGGCGGGCGAGGCTGGTGTTCACTTCGTGGGAGGGCCGGTGGATGACGATGATGGGGCACTTCTGGGCCGCGAGGAAGTCGGGGAAGCGCCAGATGCCGGTGCAGGAAACTGCGTCGTACGTCTTATCCCAGTCGCTGTAATGGGTCCGGTATAACGGATCGTGGCTGACAACGCATTCCGGCGTCGTCAGCCACACCGAGGCCCATGTGGTGCCCGAACGGGGCAGGCCGGTTATGATAAAGTCGAGGCTCACTCGACGGGGATGACGACGCCGATCTGCTCGTCAATGACGGCGGGGCATGGCGCGTCCGCCGGGGCGATGACGCCAAGCGCGATCAGGACGCCGGAGAGGGCGGCGATGACGCCGACGATGACGGTTCGGTTGGACTGTACGACAGATGCAATGCTCATGGTGGACCCCTTTCAACGGGCTGGGTAGGACGATGGGCTGGTCTTACACAATCTCTTGCGACATGACAAGCAGGCTTTCGTTCACGTTCTGGGGCAGCGTGTTCTGGAAGGTGCCGAACCACACGCCAACTTGGTCGATGGACGACACCCAGCCGCCGGTGGCGACCGTGTAGATCGGGTTGAAGAACTCGCCGTCGGTCGAGATGCTGAAGATGTAGTTGGCTCCCGAGCGCTCCAGACGCATCCACTGCGGGCGGTCCTCGTACTGGGCGGAGGTGCGGTTGCCCACGCTCACGTCGGCGTTGAAGCTGTCGTACGTCGTCCAGCGCTGGTGCCGGAGCACGACTTGACCAGTTGTCGCAGCCACGACACCAAGCTGGAAGCACTCCAGACGCCCGGTCGTATTGTCGCGCACGGCGATGCCCCAACCCATGAACGCGCGCTTCGACCAGTTGGCGACGCCAAGCACAGTGCAGACCCACGAGGAGCCCGGGGTTGCGGCGTACATGAAGGCGTTGCGGTTCGTCGCGCCGCCGCCAGCCGTCGTCAGGCGTACGCCACGGCTAACGTCGGTGGCTGTAGTGTTCGTGGAAGCCTGCCCGAGCGTGTAGTCCGCGATCACGGGAGGTGTAGGTTCGGTCGCCCAGTACGGCGACATGCCGCCTCCACCGCCGCCGGAGATGGCTACCTCGGTCACGTCGGTGACATGCCCTTGGGCGTCAACCGTGATCTGGGCCACGTTAGTGGCGTCGCCGTAGGTGCCGGGGGTCACGCCGCTGTCTGCGTGGTCGATTGTCACGTCGCCGTCCACGAGCGATCCGCCGCCGTCGAGGGCCACGCCAGCGATGATCTGGTTCGCGATTTGGGCTTGAAGCTCCGCCACAGCGGCCTGTAGGTCGGCGTACGTCGCGTCCGTGTTGACGTTGACGTTACGCTGGCTGAGCCAGTTGCGAAGGAACTCCTCGGTCGGCAGGCCGGTGTCGGGGTAGACAATCGGCACGTCGTACCTGAGCGGGTCGATCTTCCTGCGGCGCGGGGTGAGGACCATAGCTTACTCGTTCGGTCGGATGCGAATGTCGGCGCGGTCGATGCGGACAAGCCCTCCCACGTCCTCGATCTCTATCACACGTCCCGGGGCCGTGAAAGAGCCGAGGGAGAGCCACGAAAGCTCCTGCGTGTAGTTGCCGCTCTCGACGGACAGGGTGTAGTCCGTGCCTTCCACGAACGTCCTGCCGTTGTCGTCGGAGTACCGGAGCGACACAGTGGCGTCGGCGGTCTGCGGCGCACCGAGGCTGGCCGTCAGATAGAGGCCGTCGAGCGTGAGGTAGCTGCGTCCGCTGGCAGGGATGATTGCTGTCGTACGACGCGTGATCGGCTTGAAGCTCTCGTCAAGGTCCGTCTCGCCGGTGATCTCCCAAATGTCGGGGTTCTGCTCGTCCGCCGCGATGATGCGTCCGTTCCACATGAGGCCGACGTGGGCGTTCCAGTTGTCGTACCCGGCGGTCTGCCAACGGCTCCAGCGGCCTGTCGTGAGGTCGCAGACCCACGTTCCACGCTGGCCGAGGTGCAGCACGTAGAAGTGGTGGCCGTCGAACGTGAAGCCCCACGCGCGCGTGCGGAAGTCCTCCACGGCACCTGTTCCCCAGACGCCGAGGGCGAACAGTTGGGAGGTGCCGGGGAAGCCGTTCTGGCTAAGCTGCGGTTCCGTCTCAACGACGGCGAGGGCGAATAGCTGAGAGGTCGAAGCGAAGTCACTCACGGGCTCACCATCTGTCACGGCCAGCGCAAACAGTTGGCTGGTCTTTGCTGAGTTGTTCGTGCCGTCGCTCTCGATAACCGCGAGGGCGAAAGCCTGTGGGCTACGCGAGTAAGGCATGGTGTCGCTCCCTTATGCCGTACGCGCGAGCCTGATCCTTCCGACCAGAACCGATTGCGGAGTGAGCCCGGCTGTCGTGTCGGGGTCCTCCTCGATCACGTCGAACCTGTAGGTGGGCGTGACAGTCAGCGGGTTGTCGTTGCCGAGGGCTGCGTCGCCGTCCACCACGAACGATTTGCGGAGGCTGGCGTTGTCCACGTCCACGAACGAGCGGTCCATCAGGATCAGCGCGCGGAGGCCGGTGGCTTCGATGGGGAGGGCGTCGAGGCCGTACTCCACAGGGTCGGGAATGTTCACGCCGCCGTCGAGCGTCGTGTCAGTCCACGAGCCGTCAACCGCAGTCGTGGTCGAGACGATGGCGTTGCCCGCCGTACCGGCAACGAGGGCCGTGGCCGTGAGTTGGAACTCCACGTCGGGGCCAAGGGCGGCGCTAGCCGACGCGTTCTGCGCGGTGCCTGTGCCGTACGTCGTACCTTCGCCCGGGCCGTTGTTGATCGCGTTCTGGAGGTTGAGGAGCGTGGCCGCAACGTCAGCGCCGATCAGGACGGAGCCAGCGGCCCCGAGCACGGTGTTGAAGGTGTAGACCGATGCGCCCAGCGTGACCGTTTCGGTATCCGCCGGGAGCGCGTCGAGGCGGAACACGCCCGAGGCTTCTTGGAACGGGCTTTCGAGGAAGCGGTCGTCGTACGGCACATACTGATCGACGGTGTAGAACGAGAACGCGCCGTCGTCAGGGACGAGGCGGGCTGCGCCGCCGCGCGCCGTCAGGGTGCGTGCGAAGTTGGAGAGGTCCGCGATGCTTTCGTCAAAGCCCGCGAGGAGCACAACGTCAGCAAAGTCGGGATCGCCGCCGAGCACAGAGCGCGGGAAGATGGTGGTCGGCGGGGTGAAGTTCGTCGTGTAGCGGCCCACGCCGTTCGTGATGCGGACTTCATCGAACATGCCGTTGAGCGCGTTGACGACGGTGTTGGCCGTGTTGAGCGAGCCGCCGACGCCGAAGGGCGAGGACGCGTCGAAGTAGTCGTTCGCATCGGCGTAGTCCACGCCAAGCTGAATACCGTCGATGAAGATGCGCGTGACGCCGGAGTTCCGGCTGACAGCGATGTGATACCAGTGACCGATGGCCGGGCTCCACTGAAGCTCGAAAACCGACACAGCGGACCCGAGGGTGCCGTCGGGCGAGACTTGAAGCTGGAGCGAGCCGTCGTTCACGTCAGGGCCGTTGAGCACGAGCCGGTAGCTGTGCTCGTCGCTGGTGGGGTTCCACTTGGCGAACAGCGTCTGCACCTGCGTCGTGGTCGGGCGCACGCTCCAGCGGAACGAGCCCTCCAGTGTGTAGTCGCCTGTCGTGAGGTCGAAGTCAGTCGATTGCGCGGCGGACAGGCACTCGGGGCCGGTGTCGAAGGCCGGGGCGACCGAGCGGTTGTCGAACACGCCGATGCCGAAGCGTTCGTACGGACGGGGCGTGAAGTTGTCCTCCTCCGTCACTTCGTTCGGCCACAGGGTCGTGACGCCCGAGATGTTCGGCCAGTCGTCGTTGTACGTGCCCGTGAGCGAGTACGGCACGAAGAAGTCGGTGTAGTAGCCGCCTGCGCCAGACGAGGACGAGTTGTCGATCTGCTGCGCGACGATGCCGATGGAGCCGGGCATGACGAGGTTTTCGCTGTTGACGCCGGAGGCACCGCCGATCTTGGCGACGCCATCCACGCGGACTTCGACTTCGCCAAGCGTGGCGTGCATCGTGAACTGGGCTTGGATTTTGTGCGCCGTGTTGAGCACGATGCAGGGAACGACGGTCTGGGCGACGACGGTGCCGACGTTGTTGATGACTTGGAGGTTGCCCGCCGGAGTGATCTGGATACGCGCGAGAAGGTCTTGCACGTTGCTGCGAAGCTCCACGAGGGAGGTGACGCGGACGTTGTTCGTCGGCATGGCGACCATGTAGATGCGCGTGGCGAAGCCGATGGCGCTCAGCACACCGGCGGGGAGCACGCGGCTCCAGCCCGTGCCGCGACCGAACACACGCATCCAATACTTGCCGGGGTCGAAGGCTACGAGTTCGGGCCTGCTCTCCGCGTAGCCGACGCTGAAGGCAGAGCCGAGCGTCAGGTACAGACCCTGCTGCATCTTGGCGTTTTCACCGCCGAAGTAGTCGTAATTGTCGGCCCACTGGATCGTCATGGAGCGGCCCTTTCGTCTTTGCGAGCGAGCCGGATACGCTCCTCGATACCGTGATTGGAGATGCGCTGTTGCCCACCTGCGACTGCATACACCACATTGTCATTCCCCACAAGGATGACCTGATCGTTGAGGAGCACGACGGTGCCCTCCAGTGCGCCCTTGCTGAAGCTGCGGCCCTGATAGCGGGCGATGGGGAAGTCGGAGTTGTCCGCGAGGTAGTAAGCGTCGGTCGATTGCGAGCCGAAGAACCACACCTGATCGCCCACGGTCATGGCTTGGATGATCTCGTCGGGGATGCTCTCCGCCTCGAATACGTCGAGCGGGTCGATCAGGAACTTGCCGGGGCGGATGAAGTAGACGCGTTGGCTCTGGGCGGCGACGCAGAACACGAAGCCGTCGAGTACCGCGATGGACACGATGCCCACGTCGTCGGGGGTTGGGATACCGTTGAGCGTGTCGGCGGCTCCGCCGGAGAGCGTGGCCGCGTCGAACGAGAGGTCCGCGCCAGTCTCGGTCGTGGTGTAGGCGTTGCCAGTCGTGCCGCCGATGGTCGCGTAGAACGTCAGGATCGTGTCCGTGAGTTCCACCTGCGGGAAGGTCGCGTTGACGAACGGGTTGATCTCGGTGTTGAGCGCATAGTTAATGCCGATGGTTTCCGGCTGGGCGTTCACGGCGTCCGCGAGGTTCTGAAGCGTCTCGTCCAGCGTGGTGCCGATCTGCACGTCGTACGCCGCAGCCATCGTGTTCTTGAAGGTGTAGACGATGCCTTGGAGCGTGACCGTATCGCCGTCCGTGACCACGCCGGTGGACGTGTCGATGCGAAGGATGCCGGTCGCGCGTGCGCCGTCCTCGTTGAGCATCAGGAGCGCTTCGCCGGTGGAGATGTAGAGCCGGTCCTCGACGCCGCCGAACACGGGCGTGGAGGGCGAGTTGCCGACGAAGCCCGTCACTTCCGTGCGGGTATTGTCCTTGTCGAAGTAGAACAGCGTCTCGTTCGACACGACGAACAGCGCACCGGCGAACGTGCCGTCCTGCGTGAACGTGCCCCGGAGCGGGCCAGCGCCTGCCGCCGCGTAGCGGGAGGTAGCCGGTCGCGACAGGAGCGACACGAAGTCCACCATGTTCGTGGGGTTTTCTTCAAAGAAGCGGTTGAAGCACTCGATCTCGGGCTCTCTGCCGTACGTCCGCTCGTACGCGCCCTGCGAGAGCGGGAGCGGGGTCGTGTCAGACATTGCCGAAGCTCCCGCCTTGCGTCCACCAGCTTCCTGCGAAGGACTGGTAGGAGTTGAACCGCGCGCTGTCGGGGAAGTTGGCCGTCGGCACGTATTGCAGGTAGCGGTCGCGGATGGCGATCTGGCCGTAGCGCGCGATGGCTCCCGTCGTCTCGTGGACCGTCTTTCCGTACACCGGCGCGAGGCGCGCGGCGAGGGAGGCCACGAAGAAGTCGTCAAAGTCCTCTGGGAACGGCAGCGGGTCCGTCAGGGTCATCGGAGCCATGATCCGCCATTCGCCAAGGTCGGCGCGGTAGAACCAGCGGGTCGGGGAGGTGAAGGTGCCGTCGAGGGTGATGCTCGCCGCGCCGTCGATCCCGCGCCCGTTGGCGTTGATCGTCAGGGGGAACGTGTCGTACGACGAACCGAGGTTGACGACCGCCATACGCGCGCCGTCGCTCGGGTTCTGGGGCAGGTAGATCGTGTACGCCTCAGTCAGCCGCGTGATGACGCGGGAGTTCTGGGGCGGGTATGGCATGGATGCCAGCGGGACGTGCTGCGGGGCCGGATACAGCGGCCAGCGTGCGTTGATCGGCGCGGTCGCGAGGATCGGCACCGGCCAGTCACCGAACAGTTCCCCGATCACGTAGCCGTAGAGGCTCGCGATATACGAGTTGAGGTAGCCCAGAGCTTCGGCCTGTTCGGCGTCAGTCGGGGCTACCCCAGCTTGTTTGAGGTTGTTCTCGCGGAAGCACCGCGTGATGATATCACTCGCCGTCGCCATCTTTTTCGAGCCCTTTCAGAGCGGTTTCGATTTCCGCGTCCGAGGTGTCGGGATCGACGGCGAAGCCAGCGTCCTCAAGGGCCTTGATGGCGGCGGCGCGGTCGAACACCGGCTTCTCGACTTCCTTGGGCTCGTCGGCCTTGGCCTTGGAGCCCTTGGCGGCTTTCGCCGTGGCGGCGTCGGTGGCAGCGGAAGCTGCGGCCTTGGCTGCGTCGCGGCGGCTGGGGGCGGCGGGAGCCGCTTCGGCGGGCTTGATCTTGGACGGGTGATCGACCCAGCCTTCCTTGGCCGGGATTTCGTCAGCGGAATTGAAGATGCGACCCTTGGGGTTCGCTTCGTTGTACCGCCATGCGGGGAACTCGTGATGCGCCATATCGGCCTCCTGTGTGTGAACCAGAACGATAGCTGACGGGCCGAAGCCCGTCAAGCCGTATCGTCTTAGACCGGCACGAACGCGGGGTTCTGTCGGACTTGCTGGAGGACCGAGACGAGGCCACCGGCGGTCGCTTGGGCACCGAGGGTGACGCCAAGGATGGCGCGGTCGGTGGCCGCTGCGGCGGAGACGGTGCCGCCCGCGTCGGTGGCGACTTCGACACCTTCGGTGATGGCGGCGGTCGCGCGGAGGTTCACGACGCCTTGCTGGACGACGACGGCGAACGTGTCACCGGCGGTGTACGGCGCGGTGGCCGACTTGCCCGGGGTCGCGTTGTAGAAGGTGTCCGCGTCGCCCACGAAAAGGTGCGGGGCTCCGTTGACGCCAGCGATGGTCGCGGTCGGAATGTCGCCAACGGTCGTGTTGGACAGGGTGTAGACGGAGTTTGCGACAAGCGCGGCTGCGGGCTTGACGAAAACGGTGATGGGCAGGGGAGCTACGCTCATGGCTGTGGCCTTTCAGGGCAAGTAGTCGGCGGCAGGAAACGGCTTGGGGCGGAGGGTCACTCCGCCCCTTGTCGTTACGTCAGGGCGAGGCCGGAGAACCGGGTGCCCAGTTGGCGATCCACGACGGCACCGCCGTAGATCATGTCCCAACGGTGGACGTGGTTCCCGGTGTTGATATCCGATCCGCGCCAGTAGCGGATGGAGATACCCGTCTCGGGGTCGTTGGCGAAGCTCGACACGCCGGTCATCGGCTTGATAAGCTGCGCCGACACCAGTTGGATGGCCGACTTGTGCCACGCGGCGCGCTGTGCGAAGGCGGACGAAGCCGCCCCGGCCCAGATGATCGCCGCGTCGTTGGCCGGAGCCGCAGACGCCGTGCCGAACACGGTGTTCTGGCGCTGGACGGCAGTGGAGCCGCCGGTGCCGGGAACGATGATCGGCGGAGCGATGGAGACAGTGACCGCACCTGCGCCGTCAGCAACCGCGTCCGCGAGGACGACGAACTGCATGAGTTCGGCAGCGCCCGTGGCGTCCGTGATGACCTGCTGCGTGCGCGGGTTGATACGGAACACGTTGGCGATGGTGAAGGTGTCGCCCGCCTTGATCGTCGCGTTGTTGCCAACGGTTTCGAGGATCAGGTTCTGCGAGTTCGTGTCCTTCACGTCGGCGTAGTTGACGTTCTGGTTCGCGCCGTTGACTTGGCCTGCGCCGGTCGAGGTGCGCGTGCCGGTCACGAGGATCGACGGCGCTTGCGTCCGGTAGTAGTCAATGTCCGACAGCATCGGGACCTTGGCGCGTTTCATCGCGTTGACGGCCTCGGTCGTCATGAACTTGTCGATCAGGCTGGCTTGGACACCGGCGCTGTCGTTGATGGTCATGAAGCCGACGCGGCTGGAGGCCGGAACTGCCATGTTGCCAAGGCGGGACCAGACCGGGATTTCCTGCTGCGGCGAGGCCAGCGGGAGGTCGGCGGCACCGGCAGCAGCCGGGGCGTTGACCCACGACGGGAACTCCTTGATGAAGCCGTGCAGATAGCTGTCGAGGCCCTGCGCCAGCGTGCTGGCGGCGGACTTCATCGTCTCGGAGCGCATGAGCGCGTTGTACGACTGCACGTACTGGAGATCGGTCAGCGAGAGGTGGACGCCGCTGTACTGATCGACCGAGATCGGCGTGGAGCCGGTCACGATATCCTGCGTGTCCAGCGTCGGGCCGGAGGTCATCGTGAAGCGCGGAGGACGCTTGACGAAGATTTGCAGGCCGTTCTTGTCCGTGACCTGATTGGTGAACTTGGTGTCCACGAGCTTGCCCATGACAAGATCGTTTTTCACCAGAAAGAGCATGACGTTCGCATACTCTTGATCGTTAAGAAACTGGTTCATGGCTGGTTAGCCCTTCTGTTGCGCGTTGACCATCGCCTCGAATGCGGCGAAGTCTTGGGTGTTTGACCTAACTCGTGCCCCGCCTCGGGTGCCCCGTGTCCGCTGCTGCGGCGGTTCGGGAGCGTTCGTACCCTTGACTTTGGGCGGCTCGTCTTTCTCGTCTTTCCCGGTCGTGTCGGTCGGTCGCGAGAACCGTGCGTCAAGTTTAGCCAACGCCGCGCCCTGTCGGACTGGAGGCATTGCTGCGATCTTGTTCGCCTCATCGGGGTTGTCCGCGAGGTAGAACATGATCTCTGCGGAAGTCTCGTAATCGAGCACGAGTTCCGCCATCGGCTGCGTAAAGCTCCACGGACCTTTGGCGCTTTTCAGCACCACGTCCTCAAAGCCTTCGATCTCAGCGACACCACGGGCCAGCGCGGTATCGGCCTTCCGCTTCGTTTCGGCCATCTGATTGGCCTCGGCCTGCGCTTGCCGGTCGCCCTGAAGGTCGGCTTTGACCTTCTTGACGATTTGTTCTTCACGCCATGTATCCATGTCGCGAGTGAATGCCGTGTCAAACTCGCCAAATTTGTATTTGGCCGGGTCAGGCCGTCCGTCGTCCGTCGGCGCTTCGCGGCGCTGCTCGGGCTCGGTACGGGCCGGTGCAGGGGCTTCCTGCCGGGCGTTGAGCTTCGCGCGGAGGTCCGCCAGTTCGGCGTCCTTCTCGGCTTCGCGGCGCGCGGCCTCGTGCTTCTCGCGGGTCAGTTGCCCGATGCGGTCGCGGGCTCGGCCACGCCACTTCTTCGGCTGGCCGGGCACGTCCTTGTGTTCGTCGTCGCCGTCCGCCGGTGCGTCGGCCTTGGCGGGCTTGTCGTCTTTCGCCTCGACAGGCTGGCCGTCGGCATCGACTTCCTCGTCGCCGTCGTCCTGATCCTGATCGTCGTCCTCCCCGTCCTCGTCGTCAGGGTTCGGGGCGGCTGCGGAGGCAGCGTCCGTCGGCTGGGGCGGCTCGTCAAGCGCGCCTGCGCCAGCACCCTTTTCGAGTTCGGCGGTCGCGGCCTTCTCGAAATCCGCGAAGGACGAGAACGCCTTCTGGACTTCCTTGGGGTCCGCCGCCGCTTGGGCGGTTTCGTCAACTGTCTGTGCTTTGATCGTCATCGTCTGTCTCCTCTGGGGCGTTCAGTTCATCGAGCGTCCGCGCAATTTCCATTTGCGTGCGTGCCTCGTCCATCTCGACACCGGCGGCAGTCGCTTCCGCGTCCGCGATGTTTTTGACGGCGGCGGAGCGTGCCTGTTGGGCACGAGCATCGTGCTCCGCCGTTTGCGCGCGTAGGCGTGCAATCTCTGCGTCTTTCTTCGCCAGTTCAAGCTCCATGTCCTTCATGGACAGAGCTTCCATCATCTGCGCCTTCTGGGCGGCTTGGGCGGCGAATTGCTTTTCTTCGTCGGTCATGTCCTCGGGATCGGTCTGCGCGATGCCGGGCGGCAGCGACGCTTTCAGGCGCTTGGCGACCTTCTCGGCTCCCGGCCAGTCCATGTTTTCGACCATGATATCGGCGGCGTTCGCCATGATGTTCGGCATGTTGTTCGACATAGCCATCATGCTCTCGACGGCCTCGACGCGCTTCGTCGTGTAGCTCGGGCCGGTCGTGACGGAGATGCCGTACTTGCCGATCAGGATATCGACGCCGCCCTCTTGGTTGATCTTCTGGAGGTCGGCTGCGCCGTCCGGTCCAAGCGTCGTGATCGTGCGCGCTGTGTCGTACGTCTCAGGGATCAGTTCGTTGATCGTACGACCGCATTCCTCAATCGAGTTGTTGAGGTTGCTGAAGTAGATCACGGTGCCCAGTTCGCTGACGCGCTGGCGGCGGTCGAGCGCCTTGCCCGACACCTCGTTGGAGGTCATCCCGAGGGACGCCTCGTGCATGTTGAGCACGTCCTTGATATCCTGCGTAGCCATGTTGGCTTCCTGAATGAGCGCGGGCTCAATCTGGGCCGGTTTGACTTCCTGCGGGGCTTGGCCGCTCTCGCCGTTCCAGATCAGGAGCGGGTCGTCGGTCAGGTGGCTGTTGCGCCACTTGTTCTCTTGGCCTTGGACGGCTTCCTTGGACGCGATCCACTTCGCCTTCGGCGTCTGCATCAGCTTCTCAACGATGATCGAGCGCCAGTAGTTGTGGACGCGCTGCGGGTCCTTCGCGAAGCGGATCAGGCCGAACCGATGGCGGTCCTCACCGATGAAGATTTCCCAGCCCGGGACGCGGAACACCGGCACGCGGCTGATCGGGAGCTTGTACGGCCCCTCCAGAATGTTCATGGCCGTGAGCGTATACATCTCGGCGTACGGCTTCTTGGCGATGCGGAAGTAGGGCGTGCCGTCGGCGCGCTTCGCCGCAAGCTGGGCGATTTGCTGCGGCGTGGTGCCGCCAGCGATCATGTCGGTCACGTCCACGACCTTGCCCGTCATGCCGTCGAGCATGATGGCGCGATCTTCGGAGCGCATCCGCCAGTAGGACACGATACGCACGGTGTCCTCGGTGATCCAGCCGGTCATCGTCAGTTGCTGGTAGTAGCTCGCGTCGCCGCCGAACTCGGTCGGGCTGGCGTCGGGATATTTCTCTTTGAACAGCTTGCGGGACATGCGCTCCTCAACGAACACATGGCGCGCGTCGCGGCCAGTCGCTTCGATGGAGAGGTGGTCCCAGACGACCGCGCACGGGTCGGGAAGCTGGATCACGCGGATATCCTGCTCGAATACGTCGTACGTCGCATAGTCCAGTTCCAGCGCGAAGTTGCCCAGACCGCCGATGACGCTGTTTTTCAGCGCTGTGTCGTACGCGTCGCTCGCGCGGCTGACTTTCTCGATGTTGCGGATCAGGCCCTCGCGGACGCGGGCCACGGCCTTCGTTCCGTCCTTGTCGGGCACGACTTTGATGACGGTTTCGTTGAGGAGGCGGTTGCCGACGACCTGTGCGACGAAGGCGGGGAGGCGGTTGATGGTCAGGACGGGCTTCTGGGCACCAAGGCGCTGCGCGCGTTGCGTCGCGTCCCACTGGTCGCCCACCATGAAGCGGAAATCGTCCACCATCGCCTCGGTATTGAGGAGGTCGGCGGTCACGTCGTTGTTATAGAACTCCACGGCGTCTTTGACGAACGAATACTCGTCGTCATAGTCATCGGGGAGCGTGAAAGTGGCTTTTTCTTCGACTTGGGCGTCGCTGTCGTCTTGTTCGCCCGCGTATGGGTCCGCGCCGGTCGAGCCTTGCTCTTTGCCGGGGTCTTTTACGCGGCGATCCGCTCGTTCGTCCTCAAGATAGGGTTGCATGTTCTACCTCAACGTCCCATCCAGCCGTTCGGGGCTGCGGTGCCCCCTTGGGACAGCGTAGTTTGCGAATGTACCTCCATCGGGGGTGCCCTGTCAATCATATCGAACGAGGGTTTGGGCGGAGGCTTCTTCCAGTCACCGATATACACAAGATCAGCGAACGTCAAGGCGCACGCGTCGCCCATATCGGGGCTGCGCTGCCCTTTCGAGCGCATTTCCTGCTTCGACACCAGTTGGAGGTCGTTCGTGAGGGTCGGTTTGATGAGCGCGGACAGCAGATCGGCGTGGAGATCGTCCTGATCGGGGATTTCGACGCCTTCTTCGCTGTCGAGCCACCTTTTCAGGCGCTCCCACATCTCCGCCCGGCGGTTGACCGGGCCAGCGACGAGCGGGCGAGCGTTCTTGTGCTGCGATTTCGAGCCGAAGTTGACGGCGCGCACGCGGTCGCCGTAGCGCGGCCCCTTGGCACGCAGGAAGCCGATGATGTAGCGCCCGGGACCGCCGCTGTCGATGAACACAATGGCCGGGTCGTACGTGTCGATCAGGCTGATGATCCAGTCGAGCGCTTCCGGCTCGGTCAGCTTCTGCCGTACGAGCACCTTCTCGATCTTATGCCCGCGACGAAACGCCACACAGAAGCGGTCGCCGTTCTTGACGCCCGCCTCGATACCGTCGCCGCCCGGGTCCACGCCCAGAATGAGCGGGCCGGAGGGCTCCAGCTTGCGTTTGCGGGCTTTCAGGATCGACAGAGCGGAGATCAGGGCCGCTTTCTCCGCCGATTGGAACGCCTCGTCGGGCGTGGCCGGGTATTCCTGCTTGAAAGCGCCGGGGCCACCAAGCTCCTGCATCTTCATGCGCCGCCAGTACATCTGGCCCATGTCGAGGCCGAACATTTCGGCGTACTCGGCGTCCGAATAGTCGCCGTCCACGGGGGTGGCGTCGAGTTCAAAGCCCGGCGGGGGCTCGCGGCGGTATTCCGGCGTCCAGAACCACGGGATGAACACCGCGATGTAGTCGCCAATGCCGCGCACGGCGTCCTGCCACTTCTCGTAGAACTGGCCCTCGGGTCCGTTGGCCGTGCTTTCGAGGAAGATTTCCGTGCCCGGCAGGAGCGGGACGGCCTGCACGGACGCCTTGAAGTGGTCGGTGTCGTTCTTCCAGAAGCCCACCTCGGAGCCGTGGAAGATCGTGATCGTCGTGCCCCGGCCTGACGCCTTCGACCCGGCGGTCGCCACGGTGTACTTCGACTTCAGCCGCTCGAATGAGAGTTCCTTCACGTTCGACTTGCCCGTCGTCGGGGCAACCGGGTTGTGAAGGTGGTAGCGCTCGGCCATCGCGAAGATGCCTTCGGCGGATTTCTGCTCGTGCGACAAAATGTACGCGTGGACGTTGGGCCACAGGGAGGTGCGCCAGTAGAACCGACCCTCAACGTAGGTCGAGATGCCCTGCTGTCGGCCCTTCAGGACCAGCACGCGGACGAAGCCCTTCTCGCGGCGCTGCTGCTCGACACGGTTGTGGAGGTACATCTGCGGGGCGTTGAGCGTGAACGGCACGAGGTTGCCGCCCTTGTCGAGCACCTTCAGGTTCTGCTCCGCGAACTTGGGGAACTCTCCGCGCCACCGGCGGATTTGCTCCTTGGCCTGCATGAGCTTGGGGTCGTTTACGCGATGGACTGCCAAAACACCACTCCGAACTCAGCGCCCTTGGGCAACTTCTTGATTTCGCTCACGTTTGTCAGACCTTCCAGCTTGCGCGTGTCGATCATCAGCAGGCTGGCGGCGACCGACCAGTTGCCCGAGAAGGCGTACCACTGGCAGCGCTTGGACTTGTCGTTCGGATCGACCGGCACGGGCACCGGGGTCTTGGCGAACTCGGCTGCTACCCGGGCGAGCGGGTCGGGCAGTTCGCCCCAGCTTGTCTCGTCAAGCGGGTCGTAATCTTTGGGGTTCGCGTTACGCCACAGGTCCATGTGCTGCCTCCAAATGGACGGCGGGCTGACCCCGGAGGCATGAGGGCCAGCCCGCCAAGGGTCGCGTCGCCGCAACCCCATTTCTACGCGGGTTCATAATCCACGTCAATCGCATCTTCTTCGTCAACGCCGAAAATAACATCTTCGATGCTGCGCCGGTCATCGACCTCGACGTGGCGGGGCAGGAGCTTGGGCAGGAGCTTGGTGTAGAACTCGCCCCGGTTCTTGTCCGCCCAGACGGCGAGGGCCGCGTGCCCGCCGATGCTCTCGTAGGCGAAGGCGATCCCGGCCTGCATGTGCTTCCGGTCGATACGTGCCAGTAGCTGCTGATTGTCGCCGCGCAGGGCGATGGGCAGGTTGTCGTAAGCAGCCGCCAGTTCCTTAGCCGCGTCGTTCTGACGGACTTCGATCTGGGCCTCTGGGGGCGGGGGAGGGGGTACGGTGAGTTCGGTCATGAGAAGTATTTACACTCTGCCGTACGGAGCGTCAACTGTCGTCGTCGGAAAATTCGTTAACTGCGTCGTCCACGCCCCACGGTGCGTTCCGCTTCAGCCAGTGGCTGAGCCCGCCCGGGGTCAGGTCCATGCCGCGCGCTATGTCTCGATCCGTCATGCCCGCCTTGCGCCCGGCCTGCACGAGACGCAGCCGGAACACGATGATCTCGGCTGCTATGCCGCCCTGCTTGGTGCGTGTCCGCTTCCGGTTGTCGCGTAGGAGGGCCAGCACGTCCTCGGCCTCTGGGTGCCGGTGCATCCACTGGTTGAGGGCGGGCGCGCTGAGCTTCAACCGCTCGGCTGCTTCGGCCCCGTTGAGCCCTTCGGCGGCGAGCGCGACGAGCGCCTTGAGCCGGGCCTTGTTGCGATCTTCTCGGTTCATCCGCGCGACCCCGGCAGTGCGACGAAGTTGCAGCCCCCGCCGGTGTTGCGGTCGTGCTTCGCGGCGCACGAGATGGCCTGCCGGGCGGAGGCTCCGAACTGCATGGCCCCGAGGGCGTACTCCGCACCGGAGCCGATGGCGAAGAACTTGCCCTCGATCTTGTAGCCGCCGAAGCGGTCGTGGAACTCGACGGTGCCGTCGGGTCGTACGATCAGCACGTCGATATCGTCGTCGGGGTTCGACCCCATGTGCGGCTTGAAGCCCTGCTCCCCGTTGAGGAACCACGTCGTGTACCGATGCAGGAGCGAGTTCACGCCGCACCCGCCGATCAGCGCGCCGTCCTTGCGCTTGTGGACCTTGCGGAAGCGGTAGCTCGAAAGCTCGCCTGCCGTTGCCTGCCTGTCACCCGCGAGGATGCCGTCCCGGTACGCGATGGTGGTCATGGCTCACCGCTTCGGCTTGGTGGTCTTGGCCTTGGCAGCAGCAGCGTTCTGGCGGGCGATGGCCTCCGCGATGGCCTTCTGCACCGCCGGGTCCTTGGACCGCTCGATGCTCGGGCCTGCGACCTTGCCGGTCACGACCGTCTTGGGGTCGGGCTTCGGCGGCGGGGGCTTGGGCTTCCCGCTCATTGCGTCGCTCAGGGTTTTGTACGGATCGGCCATGTGTGCCTCCTTCGATTGGACCTAAGCATCATACCGACCGCTACGCCGAATGGCAAGCTCAGAACCAGCCAGCCCAGCAGAAATTCCATGAGGCACCTCGTGTGAAAATTTTGTGGAATTTTTGCGGTATAGCTGCTGGGCTGTCAAGTCTATGAGGAGTGTAAATGCTTCGCTGCTGGGCGTCTTAGCACCCCTAAAATTGGTGGTATAGTTTATGCCTCGACATTAGCGAAGCCTCCCGCTCTCCCCCCGAACCACCCCCCGGGTCATTTGGTTAATTGGCACGCGTCTTGCTTAGCAGCCCAGCCAGCCTAGCCGCTATGACTTGGCACGCGTATTGCATTAGCACTGTCCATGCCATCGCTGCTTGGCACGCTTCTTGCGTTGTCATGCAATGTGCCAAGCCGCTTGGCATGATCCTTGCCCACGCAACCCTTGTGCCGTACGTCATGACCACACAGCAGCTAAGGGCTTGGCCGCTTGGCAACTTGGCATGGTTCTTGTCGGCAAGGATCGTGCCACCTACCCAGAACAAAACATGAAAACGCTCCAGATCGCGAAGTCGAGAGGCTCGGCTACCCTAGCAGCCCAGACCGCTAACGCTTATGGGTGACGCTCTAATAGCGATTGAGAGGGGGTGCATATTTTGCCGCTTGGCCGCCGGGCGGGCGGGGGTGAGCCGTACGGCGGGAGGAGGCGGGGTCACGCGTACGCGTTCTGTGGGGGATGGAAGTCTGTAATTACAAGCGAGGATATAGAGAGGGGTTTATATATCAGCAGGTGTAATAACAGTGTTGGTAGGGTCACAAGGGGGAGAGTTGCCCAGCAGCCCAGCAGCCTAGAAAGATAATGGCGATTACAGCAAAAAAGATGCAGCTTTATCGTTTAGCGATATGTACTCTGCTAATCCTTCCTGTATGGTTGGCTTATCGAAAGACGGACACACAAGGAACTGGCGACCATGACCGAACAAGGAATGCTGCAAAAGCTCATTCGCACCTGCAAGGCAAACGGGGCAACTCTGTTTCGTATCCATGAGGGTGAGGACTGGGCTTGTGAGCCGACCTCCAATGAGCGGCAGCTTATGGACGCCGCTAACTCAACCGGCGAGGACAACCTTTACTGTTATGACGCCGACGGCACGCGTCTGGGCCGCTTCTATCTGGTCTGGGGCAATGACCCCAGCGGCGAGGAGTTGATCGCGGACTACGGTATCACCCCGTTCACTGAGGCGGTTGACGCCGCTATGCGAGCCTGACAACCCCGGGAGGGGGCAACCCCTCCCAACCCTTTCAAGGATCACGACAATGCTGCAACCTGACCTCCCTGTTTACCCCGTGCCCGCGCTTGTGCCCCCGTGCCCGGCGATCATTGCCAAAGCGCCGCGCGGCCCAGACCGCCCGACGGAGGAGCAATACGGCGACTTTCAAGCGGCGTACGACTTCTTTAACCGGGAGTTGTTTGAGGGGCGCTTGCCGCAATGCCTCATAACGCTGGTCCGCTCGCGACGCTTTCGCGGCTACTTCCTGACGGAAGGCTTTGCGTCGGCTGACGGCGAGGGGCGCAAAACGGACGAGATCGCCATGAACCCGGAGAGCTTCGCCGGTCGCACGGATAAGGCGATCCTCTCTACGCTAGTGCATGAGATGACACACCTTGAGCAATACCATTTCGGCAAGCCTTCGCCGGGCGGGTATCATAACAAGGAATGGGGCACGCTCATGAAGCGCGTCGGGCTCTACCCGTCCAACACTGGCGCGCTTATGGGCAAGGAAACGGGCGTCCAGATGACGCATTACATTCTGGAAAAGGAAGCCTTTTGCGTCGCGGCTGACAAGCTGATCGCGTCGGGCTGGTCTATCCGCTGGCGCACCCCGTCCGACCTCCTCTTGGCCGCTGCGGGCGGTCTGTCCAGCTTCGTGCCCCCGTCCATGCCCCAACTGACGGGCAAGCGCGCCGTAGCCAAGCGCGCCAGCAAAACCCGCTACACCTGCCCAGTGAGCGGCGCTAACGCTTGGGGCAAGCCCGGGCTGACGCTATACACTGCGGAGGGCGCTGCAACGCTGCAACCCATGCGAGAGGAGGACTAGACCGCCACCCCGGGAGGGGGCAACCCCTCCCAACCCCTCAACCGTACGACACAAGGAACTAGACCCATGACCCGACCCACTGCAATTCCCGAGCGCTCAACGTGGCGCGTAGAGTATCGCGACGCCAACACGGGCAACGCGTGGCGCGACTGGGGATGCCCCCTCATGACCGAGCGCGGATGCCGCGCAATGGTCAAGCACCGCGAGACGGTATCCGCCCAGCTTGCCGCGCCGTTCGTCTTTCGAGCGTACGACACAGCAGCCGCACGCGTGGAGGCTTAACGCATGGGTATCGTTTCACCCTTCCGACCCGGCGACCGCGTACGCGTCGCCAGCATGAACCCGGGGGAGCGCTGGTATATGGCGCGCATAGTGACCCCGCACGCCAACGGCCAAGCGTCCATCCAACGCGAGGACAACGGCACGCGCGGCCTAGTCGCTAACCGAGACTGCACCCTTTCACCTGACGCGCCGCACGGCGCAACCTGCAAGGCTTGACCATGACCCGCGACACTGAAAAGACCATTGCGAAGGCGCACGGGCTCCGCGTGTTTGAATGCACGGACATGGGGCCGGATGACGGCAACCGCTTCTTCGTTGAGACGTACGACACGCACTACAGCGCCTCTGTCCTTTGCGCCTATTGCGAGGGCGAGCTTGACGGCGGATCGCGTGGCGTGAAGCGCCTGACCGCCGCGCAAGTGTCGTGGCTCCAAGAGATCGACGGAGGGCTTGACCAGTGAACCAATTCAACCGCCGACCCGAGCCCGTGGCGTGCGAGATACGCGCCATATTTGCCCCAGTGCAGCGCCGCCTAGCAGCCGAGTTGCGGGAGAACCAATACGACCAAGCCGACCTCGTGCGCCGTACGACAGAGGACTGGCGCGACTTCGTGGCTAACCTTGACCGAGCCGCCGCGCACCTAGACGACTAAGACACGCGGCACGACAATTGCAAAGCAGCATAGCAGCTAAGGACCGAGACAATGCAAAAGCGTCACTTTGAACTGATCGCGCGGACAATCCGCTTCCGTGCTGACTGGCAACGGCGAAACATCGCAGAGGCTGGGCAAAGCGTGGACCCCCACGGCGTGCTGATCGCGTCCGAGAACAAGCTGCACGCGTTGCGAGAGATCGCCTCAGACATGCGCGACGCACTGGCGCGTGAGAACCCCCGTTTCGATGCGGACAAGTTCATGGCCGCGTGTGGCGTGGACCCGGCGGCGTTCGGCCAACCCGACAACCAACTGTAGGACGTACGACATGCGCGGCGCACTGGCAGCACTTGAACTAGGCGCGACGGTTGCCGTCTGCATTGGCGCGGCGTCGCTGGTAGGTTTCACGGCAGGGGCGCTGATCCTTTGCCTTTTCGGAGGACTGACGAATGCCTGACGTTGACCAGATCATGCGCTATGAGGCGGGCGAGATGGGCGAGGAGGAGATGGTTTCCATGTTCCAAGGGCTCATAGACACCGGCATGGCGTGGCGCTTGCAGGGTCACTATGGCCGCGCCGCCCAAGCGCTGATCGAGAACGGCTACTGCACACCCCGCGCCGCGTAAGGCGTACGACACAAACGAGGATCGACAATGGACAAGCAATTCAAGGGCTGGGATCAAGGCTTCAACGTGATGGTTCTGCGGATGGCAGAGCTTACCAACCCCACCGGCTACGATATCGGGCCAGACGCGCCGACCTCACTGGAAGCGCTGAACGAGCACATCGTACGACACAAGCGCATCAAGGTGAGCGACGCATACTCCGACCTCACGATCTTTGGCGACCCGGAAGTCAACTATGCTTGCCGGGCGTGGCACGACTGGACGCACTGGCGCTATCAAATCCCCTTCACCCTTGCGGGCGAGCACGAGGCTTTCGCGCGGCAGGTTGAGGACATGCTGAAAGTCTACGGCCACGACGCCCAGAGCGCGCGATGGATCGAGATGTTGAAGGCCGATATCATCGGGCAGAGCGAGTACGAGGCGCGCAACGGCTCCTTCCCGGTCGATCAATTCGCGTTCAACCGGGCTTTCATGCTCAACCCCGAGGCAGCGCTGAGCGCGCAATTCTAGGACGTACGACATGCCCAGACAGCACGGACCAGATGACGACGGCCTGACCCTTGAACTGTGGCACAATCGCCCGGGCGGGACCGATATCCTACTCACGCGCACCTTCACTGAGGACGAGCGCGACCTCGCAGCCGATACCGCCCGCACGCTTGCCGAGGGGCTAGCCAAGGGTTTCGGCGTCACTATCACCGAGCGCAAGCTCACAAGCTGGCATGGAGAACGCTAATGCAGACGACACGCGACAAGCTGGAGATCACGATCCGGTTTCCCCAACCTGACTTCGGCGTCATCATGATCGGCGGGGAAGCCGTCATGTCGTACGACTACGAGGAGGCGCGGTATCATCTGCCCACCCCGACCTCAATCGAGCAGGCAATGCGGACGTACGGCGCGGGCCTGATCCGTGGCCTGCATCTGGGCCGGTCGCTGGCAATCAAGGCGCTGCAAGACAACGCGCCGTGGCACAGCGGCAAGCTGGGCTGATGGAGATCATAGCGGCGGGTTTGTTGCTGGGGCTCGTGTATGTTTTCCCGGCGAGTGATGCGCGGCGCAGACGTACGACGCGCCTGAGACGAGAACGCGAAGCGCGCAACCGCGCCAAGCTGGACAACGGAGGCTGACTTGAAAATCGCGAGCCTGCTATTCATGGCGGCAATCCTGCTGGGGCTGGCAGTGCTCATATCGAGCGACTACCGCCCGCTCATGAGCGAGGACGACACCCCGCCGCACCTGCGGGCGGACTACGTGCCCTGCAACTGCCTGCTGGACGAGGACGACTGACATGGCGACGACGTACGGCATCGACTACACACTGGAGCGCGAGACTGAGGACGAAACGCTCCACTTCCCGCTGAGCCTGACGTACGGCACATACGAGGCCGAGCCTGACGTGGGCATCATGACGTGGGGGATCGAGTGGGTCGGCGCGACGTACGACGGACTACATTTCCCCTTGACAGACGCCGAGGAAAGCTACTTGCTGGATTGGATACGAGAGAGGCACGAACCATGAGCGTGAAATATCCGAAGTTCCCGGCGGAGATACTGCCGAGCGTGGACTGGCTCATTGCGTGGGCCAACGCACAAGCGCCCGAGGGAGCGCGCCGCCTTGGGACCGAGCTAGCGCTGCTGACCTTGCGCGCGGCGTTCAAGGAGCGCATGGCCGAGATCGCACCAGCCGAGCAGCAAGACGGTCGTACGACTGCCTACTCTGTGCGCCTTGTGCTGCACAACGAGGCCAACGAGATCGAATGGATCAGCCGCTGGCAGCATGGCCTGCAAGGGCTGGGGAGCGTGTGGCGCTATGTCGAGGGCTCTGTGCCCTACATGCACCAATCGCGCGGCCTGACCGCTCCTCCCGCCGAACTGACGTACGACGCACTGTCCAAGCGCGAGAACACTGCGCGCGTGAGCATGTCGCGCAAGCAAAACGGCGTAGCAGCCGTGCGCGTGCCTCATGTGACGATGACAGGTGGCGTGAGATTTGCAGCTACAGATGTGGGCCTGCCTCAGAAGTGGATACTGAGGATCGACGTGGGGCCGCAGGAACATGGCGTTGCGCTGGATCAAGCAGAGCGCGCCGCGAAATCACCGCTCGTTGTGAGCTAGGACGTACGACAGGAGCAGACGATGGACAACCTTAGCCAGATCACCCTCGCGTGGCCTGTCAGCAATGCGAGGGGCGCACCCCATAGACGCCCCACGAAGGGCCTGCACCGCAGCGGCTACAACGGCGCTATCGTGCTGGTCAGCATCCCGCTGGACGACCGGGGCCTTGACCCGGGCGGCGCGTTCTGGGGCTCGCAGGAGCCTCTGTGGGGCTTCTACACCCCCGATATGGGCACGCGCGGCTATGTGCGCTCCGCCAATGAGCAGGAGGCGTGGAAGGCCGTACGGCAGATGTTCCCCCAAGCCAAGCGCAGCGTGAGCAACGCGCTCGCCAGCGGCACGGAGATCATTCTGCACGCCGGGCTGATCCGCGAAGAACTGGCGCGCGAGATCAGCAGCGACTTCCCGACGAACACGATCAACGACTACCTCGCGACGCTCTATCTGGGCTGGATCAATCGC